>Ga0209174_10000276_pt1 | contig 39480 bp, 34 predicted proteins | sample JI91814BDNA_FD_187505 | JGI IMG/M metagenome (GOLD analysis project Ga0209174, IMG submission 187505) | Wastewater effluent complex algal communities from Wisconsin, to seasonally profile nutrient transformation and Carbon sequestration -... | ecosystem: Engineered > WWTP > Effluent > Algae...
CACACATTTAATATGATGAACAGGGGTAGTCTGGACTTATGCAGACCCTGTCAATATGTTTTTTTTGAAGGTTAGCCCGATTGTTTGCTAATTTTAGTAACAATTGCTTGCTATGAGAAAGTTTATTCCAGCCGGAATACTGCTACTCCTGTATTGTCCTGTTTCTGCACAAGAGGAAGGCCAGGGTGTCAGAAAGGAATTTAATAGTACCGGACATATCATTCAGTTTACTCCCTCTGTCAGGAATTTTTCCATACCATTACCTGTAAATGCGATCCTGCAGGAAAATCTGGATGGCCGTTTATTATACCGGACCACTGTAAAAAGATCCGCCCTGCATGGAGTGTGGCAGAGTTGGTACCAAAACGGACAAACATGTGATTCGGGCCGGTTGGTCAGGAATATACCGGATGGGGAATGGATAATCCGGAATCAGGCCGGGCAATTGATGACCTTGCGGACTTTTAATGCAGAAGGGTATTACCGGGTATTGGAAGAAATTAACCGCCCCAATCCCAAAAGAAATTTTTATCAGCTGGGGCAATTAGCCCTTCAAAACCGCAAACTGGCTTTCAGCTATCTGCAGGCTGATTATTCTTTCCCTGATAAAAGCAGGGATCCTGCATTTCATTCGCTTCGGGAGCTTGTATTAGCCAATCATACCGGACAAAGTTACCGGCCTGTTTTTGAGAAAGGCCTCCTGGATGGTTTATACATGAATTTTTTTGACAATGGTCTGGTAAAGGATTCGGGCATTTATCAAAAAGGTCTCCGGGAAGGATATTGGATTCACCGGGAATCACCTTCCTCCGTAATCATTGCAGGTAGTTACCGGCATGGATCGAAGGAGCAGGAATGGAAAATTTATTCTCCAGAAGGGAGGTTGCAGCAAATCATGGTCTACAGGAAAGGAACCCTCCGCTGGCAAAAGCAGTTCGGGGATTAATTTGATTCCATTCTTACCTCATCAGTTTCCCCAATCACTTATCTGCTCAGGTAATGGCTACTCCGATCAGTTTGCCGATCCCGAATGTGATGGCTGCTGCAGCCAGTCCGAATATGACCTGTCTGATACCTGAATGCCAGATACTTTTCCCTGTAAAAAGTGTGATGGCTGCTCCAATTACAAATAAACCGATGGCGCTCGCCGCGGCACTGATCAGGATGGCTGTTGTGCCTGTGAGGAACATAAAAGGAAATACCGGGATGATGGCACCGATCGCAAATAATATAAAGGAATAGATCGCTGCCTCAATAGCAGAACCTTTTAATTCTTCTGCATTGATGCCCAGTTCTTCCTTTACCAGTAATTCATGGGCATGTTCCTTATCGTTGATTATTGCGGCGGCCATTTCTTTGGCTTGTTCTGCCGGAATGCCCTTGGCCCGGTATATCAGTTCCAGTTCTTTCTGTTCATTTTCGGGATTTGTTTCCAATTCTTCCATCTCTATGGCCATCTGGTTCTCATATAATTCCTGTGAGCTTTTAACGGAAATCCATTCTCCCAGTGACATCGATAAGGCACCAGCCAGCAAACCAGCCAGACCGGCGAGTAATACCCCACTGCCTCCCTGCGTGGCACCAGCCACACCCATTACCAGACTGAAATTGGAAACCAATCCGTCATTGCCACCCAATACGGCCGCACGGAGTGCATTGCCGCCAACTGATTTATGTCTTGATTCAAAACGGGCAATCGTACTGCCGGATACGTTGGTGTTTTCAATGATGTTCCTTAAAACTTTTACGTGATTGGTCTCTGCTCCGGTCAAAGGCATATTTAATTGCTCTTTGGTTTTTACCACCGCCCTGGATAGCGTTTTTTCTGTATCCATCAGGGTGCCCAGCACATAATCATAACCAAAAACTTTTCCGATTTTATTCAAAGTCTTTGCCCGGAAGGAGGGGGCAGGCATTTGATCCGGGGGTAAGCCGCTTTTCTCCAAAAAAGAACTGGCATGTCCCATTTCAATTTCACTCATTTGTTTAAAAATGCCAGCGACTTCCTTGTCTTCTTCTATTTCTGCTAATCTTCCATAGAGATAGGCCGCGTCTATTTCGGTTTGGATACTTTTTAAATTGGGCATGAACATATATTTCAGACCTAAAGATAGCTTTTCGGTCAGTGAATGAATATGACTTTAGTAACATTTGATCCTGATAAAAACTGGCTGACTAAACAGCAAGCAAAACTGTCACATTTAACTGATGTCAATGTGTACAGTTTTGCTTCTGCTGATTGTCGTTAACTGATAATAGCCTCCGGTATTAAGCGGGGCAGGCGTTCTGACAATCGACCAGATTTAACAGGGCCTGTTTTGTCTAGTCATCATCTTCTTTATCTTCTTTCTCTACACCAGACTGTACCCCTGATCCGATCTCGGAATGTCGGATGAGTCCGCCCAGATGTGCCGTACGGATCATACTGCCGAAAGAAGCCAGTGATAAAATAAGAGAGAGCCATAAAAGCGGACGGGCCAGTAATTTTCTCTTACTGAAAATCAGCGCCGCTAAAGCCCCAATACCCGTAATAATGAGAATGATCAGGGTCAGTCCTGCAGCCTCTTCATGTTCTTCAATCATACCCTCCTGTACGCCGGGAAGATTTTCCACTAACTCTTCCGTGCCTTCCCCGGTGAAATAAACAGGAAGAACAGAAATAGCTGCTCCCACTAAGAGGTAAAGTGAAATAGTCATTAAGGATTGATTTTTCCGTATCATTCCAACTAGTAATATTATTCCGCCAATCAGGGCCAGGAATAAAGGCGCATGGTTCAGCGCCAGATGAATCTGTGCCTGGTTCATAAATAAATATTTTAAATTAAAAATCGGCCGAAACTGTTTCAGCCTTTCAAATGCCATTAAGCGAAATAGGCTCTGACTGAGGTGGGTGAAAAATGGCAAAGGCAATATGGAGTGGACTGCCTTCCGGATAAAGCGCGTAAGCTGATTGTTGAAAAGGCAATGCTGTTATTATTTGTATTTCTTTCAGTACCGGTTGAAAAGGGTCAATATGGGCAATCGTTCCGGCTGACCGGAAGGGTAATTCCTCATCTTCCTGATCATCGTTGTCGTTCGGATGTTCCTGGTTACTGTAGTGTAGCTGAAGGAAGTCGCGCAGGCTTAATCCCGGAGTACTGGTCTTGTGATGCTGGTAATGCGAAAATAGCAGGGGGATTTTGAGAAACTGGTGTATCTCTGTCGTTCCGCAAAGCAGGAGCAATGCCAGTAAGATTTTAATCCTGTTTTTCATCCGCCTGCAAGGTATTTTTAAAAGTCCATTTTGGAGTTGATAAAGATCAGCTCTCCCGCTCTGAATTTGAGGTAAAAACCTGTTATTCAGGCCTCCCGCTTCCTTAGCTCAGCCAAAAACCCTATCTTAGTCCATAAACCTTACCACTGTATGGCAGCTGATAATAAGTATGTATTTCTGAATCGCGATTTGAGCTGGCTGAGTTTTAATCACCGGGTGCTTTCTGAAGCCGCAGATGCATCTGTACCCCTTTATAGCCGGATTTCATTTTTATCCATTTTCTCCTCCAACCTGGATGAATTTTTCAGGGTTCGGATGCCTTCCATCTTTGCATTTACCAGTATTGATGCCAAAAAAACTTCCTTACGGGATGAGTATCCCAAGGAACTGGTAGGTCAGGTACAATCACTCGTGCTTCAGCACCAGGAAGAATTTGGAAGAATTTTAAGGGAACAGATCCTGCCTGAGTTGCAGCGGAATAATATCTGCCTTTATTATGGTGATCCGGTGCGGACGGAACATGCAGAAACGGTCCGGGAATATTTTCTGTCCAAAGTTCTTTCTTTCTTACAACCCCTGATTTTACAGAAAGAAAACCAGTCGCAGGTTTTCCTTGAAAATAATGCCCTGTATTTTATTGTTGATCTGGAAGCTCCGGATGCAGGCGGCAAGCATTCTTATGCATTGTTGAATATCCCATCTTTCAATCTGCCCCGTTTTGCCGAACTGCCCATGCTGGGGGATGACCATTACCTGGTTTTTCTGGATGATGTAATTCGCGAAAATCTGGAGGAAGTATTTCCCGCTTATAAAATACACGGTGCCTATAGCGTGAAACTGACCCGGGATGCAGAAATGAGTGTGGAAGATGAGTTTACCGGAGATATTGCTGAAAAAATTGAAAAGCAACTGGAGAAAAGAGATGCCGGTCATGCGACCCGTTTATTATTTGATAAAGCCATGCCGGCTGAGGTAAGAGAATTTGTGAAGCAATATTTTTTACTTCGGGAGGAAGAGATGGCAGAAGGTGGTCGTTACCACAATATGAAAGACCTGGGAGGCTTACCCAATCCGAAAAAAGGAAAACTGACTTATGGTCCCTGGCCATCTGTGTCGCACCCCGGCTTTGATACCCACCGGTCTATTTTCCAAACCATTACTGAAAAGGAGCGAATGCTTCATTTGCCCTATCATTCCTATAACTATATTCTTCGGTTTTTCAATGAAGCAGCCATAGATCCGAATGTTAAAGAGATTTATGTAACGCTATACCGGGTGGCAGCTGATTCGCATATTGTCAACGCCCTGATCAGCGCTGCAAGAAACGGAAAGAAAGTAACTGTTTTTGTGGAGCTCAAAGCCCGATTTGATGAAGCCAATAACCTGAAATGGAGCAAGAAGATGAAGCTGGCAGGTGTAAGGATCATCAATAGTATACCCCGGTTGAAAGTACACGCCAAGGTAGCACTGATCAAAAGAATGGAAGGAAAGGAAATGCGTAATTATTCATTCCTGGCCACCGGCAATTTCAATGAAGCTACCGGAAGATTTTATACCGACCATGTGATGTTTACCGCCAACCCCGAATTCGGCACCGAACTCGGTTGGTTGTTTGATTACCTGCAGTCCCGGATCCAGCCAACAGAATATGGCAAAATTCCTTTCAAACACCTGCTGGTATCCCAGTTCAATCTCATCAAAAGATTCAGTCAGCTGATCGACCGGGAAATAGATAATGCCAAAGCAGGGAAACCGGCCTCCATCATTATCAAGGTCAATAACCTGCAGGAAAGAGGCATGATTGCCAAATTGTACAAGGCCAGCAGGGCAGGGGTTAAAGTGCATATGCTCGTTCGTAGTATCTGTGCACTGGCACCCGGTGTACCTGGTCAAAGTGAGAATATCACAGTGTACCGGATCATTGACCGTTACCTGGAACATGCCAGGGTATTTGTTTTCCATAATAATGGCGAACCGGAATACTATATGGGCAGTGCAGACTGGATGAATCGCAACCTGCATAGCCGGATTGAAGTCTGCTTTCCGATTTATGACCAGTCGCAGTGCCGGGAGATAGATGATATTCTTCGTTTACAACTTACCGATAACCAGAAAGCCGTACTGATCAGCAGTGATGTGATTACCGGTGCGGCGCATAACCTGCGGGTACTCTCTTCCGGACTGGAGCCGCAGGCAGCACAGCAAAGTATTTATGAATATGTGAAAAATAAATGTGGCAGTTAAAATGATGATTAAAAAAGCCGGGAGATGATCACCGGCTTTTTTATTGGTTTTCGAACTGCACAATAGTCAGTAATGAAGATCCTGCATAGTTTATTCAACGAATAAATGGATTCGGATCCATAGCCCGAAGAAAGGCCATTTGCCTTAACTTTAGAACTTCAAAATCATTAATTATGGCATTCGAATGGAAAGGCGTTTTTCCGGCATTACTCACCCCATTTACAAAGGATGAGCAACTGGACCTCAGTATGTATGAAACCAATTTGCAGGCACAGCTGGATGCAGGTATTCATGGTATTATTATTGGCGGATCTTTGGGAGAAGCCAGTACGATCACCGAAAAAGAAAAAGAGTCACTTACTGAATTTTCAGTAGAATACATCAACGGACGGATCCCGGTGATTGTCAATATTGCCGAATCAACCACTTCGGAAGCGGTAAGACAGGCTGCTCTGGCCCAAAAATGGGGTGCCGACGGTTTAATGTTATTGCCCCCCATGCGTTATAAAACGGATGACCGGGAAACCATTACCTATTTTAAAGCAGTGGCAAATTCAACGGATCTTCCTATTATGATTTACAATAATCCGCCGGATTATAAAATCGATACCCGGCCTGATATGTTTGATCAGCTGGTTGAATGCGATAATATTACTGCCCTTAAGGAAAGTTCAAGAGATGTGACCAACCTGACACGGATGAAGAACCGTTTTGGCGACCGGTTTAAAGTACTATGCGGGGTAGATACATTAGCAATGGAAGAATTATGCCTCGGTGCAGATGGATGGGTGGCCGGATTGGTTTGTGCCTTCCCCAAAGAAACCACCGCCATTTATAACCTGGTATTACAGGGAAAGCTGGAAGAGGCCCGGACAATTTATCGTTGGTTCATGCCCCTGCTGGAACTGGATATTCATCCCAAACTGGTTCAGTATATCAAACTAGCAGCAGCCGGAACAGGAATCGGGAGTGAATATGTACGGGCACCAAGACTGATTTTGGAGGGAGAAGAGCGCGATCGCATCTTGAAAGTTATCAATGACGGCATTGCCGCCAGACCTGTATTATAATCAGCCTGTAAAATTTAATAAAAGTATCATGATCAAGGATGCATCACTGGAGGAAATCAACAGGGCCATGGAACTGGCCTGGAACGCATTTCATCTTTACCGGAATACAAGTTTGAAACAAAGGGCGGATTTTATGCGGGCCATTGCCAGAGAAATCGAAGCATTAGGTGATGAACTGCTGCAGGTTACCGGTCGGGAAACCAATCTGCCAGAAGCCCGTTTACGTAATGAAAGAGCCAGAACCATGTTTCAGCTCAATAGTTATGCCGACGCTTGCGAAAAAGGCGATTGGCTGGAAGCAAGAATTGACACCGCCATTCCTGATAAAAACCCGCCGAAGCCGGATATCCGCAAGATGATGGTACCGGTTGGACCCGTCCTGGTGTTTGGGGCATCTAATTTTCCATTTGCTTATTCCACTGCCGGTGGAGATACGGCCAGTGCATTGGCTGCCGGATGCCCGGTGATTGTGAAAGCACATCCAGCTCATCCAGGCACCAGTGATCTCATCGCCACTGCGATTTTAAAAGCAGCCACCGAATGTCAAATGCCCATTGGTGTATTCACTCATTTGCACGGAGCAGGTTTTGGAGTGGGCAGGGCATTAGTGGAGCATCCATATACAAAATCTGTTGGGTTTACCGGTTCATTTGCCGGTGGCAAACAATTATTTGACTGGGCGAATCAAAGAAAAGAGCCCATCCCCGTTTTTGCTGAAATGAGCAGTATTAATCCGGTCTTCCTCCTGCCTGGTAAATTAAAAGAATCAGCGGCTGAACTGGCAAAAGCATATGCAGGTTCCATCACGCTGGGCGTGGGACAGTTTTGCACCAATCCCGGATTATTAATTGGTATCGAAGGAGAGGAGCTGACAGCATTCAGCAATGCTTTAAGTGAGGAGATCAGTAAAACAGTACCGGCCCCCATGTTACACGATGGGATATACAAAAATTATATCAGTAAAAAAGAATCAACCCTGTCTCAGGCAGGAGTAGATACGCTGGCCACTGCATCAGTAACAGAAGGGAAGGGAGCTGCGGCCCTGGCAACAGTCAGCGGGAGGGATTTTATCGATAACCCCATGCTGCACCAGGAAGTGTTTGGCCCTTTTTCATTGTTGATTCGTTGTAAAGACAAAGCGGAATTGCTGGAACTGGTGCGTCACCTGGAAGGACAGTTGACGGCCACCCTGATGGCTACAGAAGCAGACGTTGAGGAACACAAAGCACTAATAGAGCTTGTCATTAATATATGCGGACGAATGATTTTGAACGGTGTGCCCACCGGAGTGGAAGTTTGCCTGAGTATGCAACATGGCGGGCCTTTCCCTGCTACAACCGATGCACGCTTTGGTTCTGTTGGAGCAGATGCCATCAAAAGATTTGTTCGGCCGCTTGCTTTCCAGAACTGGCCCGACCAATTTTTGCCCGATGCGCTGAAGGATAGCAACCCGCTTGGAATCTGGCGGACTGAAAACAATGAGTTAAAAAAATAGGGCTGTTCCCTCGAGAACAGCCCCGTATTTGCAGTGGTTTGATCAGATGACCTGGCCCTGACCCTTGTGTTTTTCTTTATCTTTTTCTTTCATTTCTTCCGCTGTTGCTTCTCCGAGAATCAGTTTCCCAAAACTGGACCGGATATCTATTTTAACTGAACCGGATCCGGAGCGGCCTTCATAATGCCGGTCTGCATCAGGACCGTATTGGTCCGGATCATCCGTTCTTTTGATATCTGCACTTGTTTTGTTTTTAAAAGAACTGTAACTGCTTCGGATATCATAACTGGCCGATAAGCCGGAGGATGGCACCAGGTTGATCAGGCTATAGGATTCCCGGAGGTCAAGTGAGGAAATACTTCCCGACAGATTGATCCGGCTGGCTTTACAGAATTCCAGATTGATTTTGCTGTTTCCGCCCAGGCTACCGATTGTGACAGTAGAGAATTTAAAAGTGCAATTCAGGTTATTCACTTCTTTGATATTCACGCCCCCGAATTCTGACTGTATTTTCTCTGCCTTGGACAAAGCACCTGTTTGCAAATCACCAAATTTACTGGTCAGGTTGACCGCCCCGCTGTAATCTGGTAAAATGATGTCTCCAAAGGAATTTTCGATCGTCAGTGGAGTGCCGGCGGGCAACTGTACTTTATAGCTGATCATCATAGAACTGTTACAGTTCTTACAGTTGTAATTATCTCCCTTGCTGTTTTTGTTGGTAGTGGTTTTGAATTTAACGGTATTCCCTTCTTTGCTGTCTGCCACATCCAGATTCTCAAAAATTTTATCTGCATGTTCTTTGTTGGAAGAGCTTGCTTCAATATGAATCTCCACTTTTATTTCACTGCCTCCGGTACTGATGGTAACATCACCAAAACTATTGTCGATCACCAGTGCGTTCCCGGATGCCGGATAGGATTTGGAAATATTTCTTTCCCTGAAATGTTCCAGCCTTTTGTATTCATGTTTCTTTCCCTGTTGTTGCGCAGATAAGGCAAGAACGGGAAGCAACAGGAGCAATAATAATTTAAATCGTTTTTTCATTGTTTGTTTTTTGAGGTTGTTTGAATTCCTGTATCACCTGCAATTGTCTTTCCAATAGTTCGGACTGAAGTTGCAGGTTCTGGATCATGGCCCTGATCAGTACATCCCGGTTAGGGGTTTGGCCAGCCTGTTGCCGGAGGGAACGGAAAGAACTATCCAGCACGGCCAGGTCTTTTTCAAACTGCTGGTACAGTTCGGGTAAGCCGGTAGCAGCCGCTTTTAATTGTTCCTGTCTGTTTTGTACCGAAGCAGATACCTGTTTAAACAAAACAGCATATTCCGGATTCATGCTGCCTGTTTCTTCCAGCCCCTTTACGGGATTACTGCTGAGTTCATCTCCAGATACAGTTTGCTTTTCATGGCTATTCTTTATATATAAAAAATAAATGGAGGTAAGTATGGCCACCAGTATGGCCGCAGCGGCAGTCCAGCGGATCAGTTCATTCCGCGTAAAACGCCTGACTGGTTGCTGCTTCGGGAGACTGGATGCCAGCTGCTCCCAAACTTTATTATCTGGGATTTCACAGTCAAACTCACTGCGATTATCCCGGATAAAGCGTTCAATAGAATCTTTAGTGTTCATTGACTGCTTTCTTTTTTAACAGGTTCAATAATTTTTGTTTGGCCCTGATATACTGGCTTCGCACGGAGGAGGAAGCCAGTCCAAGTGTTTCAGCTATTTGTTCATGGCTGTACCCCTCAAAAAGACTAAGCGATAATACAGTCCGGTATCCATCCGGTAATTCTCCAATCAGCTCCCGGATCATTTCAACCGTATACCATGTATCTTCTGCACTCACCTCATCGGCTCTGTCTGAACTACCATCAATTTCCAGGAAATTGATTTTTTTCTTTTTTAATAGGTTGATGCTTTTATAAACCACAATCTGCTTTAACCAGGCACCGAAAGTGGATCTTTTTTCAAACTGACTGAGTTGCTGAAAGGCATCCGCAAATGCTTCCTGTAAAATATCTTCTGCATCATGCCTTGAATTGACAATTCGCAGACTGGTATTGAACATAGCCCTGGAATAGCGCTCATACAATTGCCGGTAAGCGGTATGATCACCTTCCAGACATCGTTGAACAAGCATTTCAGCCGGATGTATAACTGCGGTCAGTGCCAGGGAATTGGTTTTATATTAAAGTAAACAGAACCCGTCAAATGTTGCATGCCTGCCAAAATATTTGTACAGGCGGCAAAAAAAGAAGAAAATCGGTCTGCCGGGGGGGTATAATTTCGACAGACAAAAGCCTATATTGGTAAAATATCCCTTTCGGTTTACCGTTTAAACTCAAAATATTCGCGATGGCTGTGTGTATCCCCTTCCTGGGAGTGACCAATGTAGAGGCAACTGTTGTATGGTATGAAAGCCTGGGTTTTCGTTGTACCGGGAGCAACCGGTACTGGGATCCGCAGGCCGAACTGAGCTGGGCCCAACTGGAATGGGAGGATGCCGCATTTATGCTCTTCCCCTTCCCGGCAGAAAAGAATAATATCGTTAAGGATGCCGGCCTTTTTTTCAGGGTACAATCATTGAATGATATTGTAGAACGCCTGCAAACAAGGGCCCGAATCATTGAAATCACTGAAGAACCACATAACGGAAAAAGGGAAGTAGTTTTTGAAGACCTGAACGGATTCAGAATTACGATTACCCGGTATTAAGAATTAATTGTTTTTTGATGATCTCATCTGCTGAAGATAGTTCCGGACGTTAAGGTATCTCGATTTGTGCGCATCAATAATTTCTTTGGCATGTCCTGTTCCGATTGCAATCTTTTTTTGTCCCCATTGAATGGTTATCAGCTCTGATCCTTTGTCGTGCATGGGTGCCGTCAATTCTGATTGTATTTGGTCAAATTGTTGCTCTTTCAAAAAGGCCAGCAAATTGTCGAGTTGATCTTTATAGAAATTGATTTTAGATTTAATAATTCTTCCCTCATTATTTTCCATATAATAACTACCGGTGTCACTCACAAGTAATTCATAGGAATAATAACGCATACCGCCACCATAGGTTAGCTGAATGGTCATTCCCGGTTCCCAGCGATCGGGTAGGCTGTTTTGTCCAAAAAGGGAGCATGAAAGGCAGGAAAACAGCAGCAGGGCAAATACAGGTATTTTTTTCATAAAAATGTCAGGTTCAATTTTGATAAGCTTTTATGCCAGATGCCAGCGCCAGAAGGATTGCATATGGGAATATCCGGATTTTTCAGGAATGCCTGAGGCGATTGAGAATCAGTTGAAAGACTGTTAAATTATTGTAGATTCGCGCCCAAATCAAGTGTATGAACCAGGAAGAAAGATTAAAAGACCGGAGCGGAAATTGTTGTGAGTTATGCAATGCTACGGAAGGACTGAAAGTTTACGAAGTGCCCCCTGCTACCGGCAATATGGAAGATGCGATACTGGTTTGTCCCAAGTGCATGGCACAGATTGAGAAAAAAGAGGAACTGGATAGCACCCATTGGCAATGCCTGAGTACCAGTATGTGGTCTGAAATACCTGCCGTACAGGTTGTTTCCTGGCGAATGCTGAACCGGCTTCGCAACGAAAGCTGGGCGGCGGAACAACTGGAATTGATGTACCTGAGTGATGAGCAACTGGCCTGGGCCAAACAAAGCGGGGATCATGAAAATGATAGTTCTGTAGAATTACACCGGGATTGTTACGGTGCCATTCTTCTGCAAGGCGATAATGTGGTTCTCACCAAATCACTGGATGTTAAAGGGTCGACGGTGAATGCCAAGGTAGGTACGGTGGTTCGGAATATCAGACTGGTATCCGGAAACACGGAACAGATTGAAGGCAGGATTGAGGGACAGCAAATCGTCATCCTCACGAAATACCTGAGAAAGCAGGGCTAATCAAATCCACGGAAACTACCTGATCTCCCCAATTTTCCATATTCTGATATAGCAGCCTGGCAATTTTTCTTTTTAAGTTGCAGTCATGAATCACCTGCTTGATAACATGATCTGGAATGCCCTGCAAACGGGTAACCGGGATATGGCTATTCTGAATGACTATGCAGCATATTACCGTCCGGATATTGCTCCCTTTGCTGCCATGGCAGAATCCAACGTAGAACATTTAAACCGGTTGCATCAATTCCTGCCTGACAATAAAACCATTGCACTGACTTATCCGTCCGACTTGCAACCTGACACACAGTACTGGAACATCATCAGGGAAATGGATTGTTGCCAGATGATTTATGAAGTACCTGTAGATTCATTTATTACCCGGGAGTCGGAAAAGATTCAGCCATTGACGGAAGCGCATATTCCCCAAATGCTTGAACTGACAGCCATGACCCGCCCGGGTCCCTTCTTTCAAAACACCATTCTCTTTGGTAATTATTTCGGCATTTTTGAAAATGACCAGTTGGCTGCCATGTGCGGGCAAAGAATGAACCCCGTACCTTACCTGGAAGTAAGTGCCGTTTGTACCCATCCCGAACACCGGGGTAAAGGTTACGCCAAAGCGTTGATGTTGCGGGTGATGGATCTGATCCTGAAGCAGTCTTTTATACCTTTCCTGCATGTGCTGGCAGAAAATGCCACAGCCATTGGTTTATATGAATCAATCGGTTTTCGTACCAGAACCCGGTTGAACATAAATATGCTGAAGAAAATTGGATAAGATTCTTCGCTGGGCCATTCCTGGAATCACGGCCATACAGAGTTCCAGGCTTCAGCCAATTTTTTTCTAACCAATCATACCTACCAGGAAACTGACTCCCCCGGTTGCAAAATTCCCCAGATCAGCACTTGCTGCCATTCCTTCCGGTGATCCAAGAGCGTTTTGCATAGCTTCCGGACTTTCGAACCAAAATTCTGCTTTCCGGTAAAATGCGGGTTGACCACCCATCGGGTCACTCAGGAATTTGGTATACTCCCTCCGGAGATCACCACTTATTTTATCCGCCAGTGGTAAATGGGTGTTTGCATAGTATGTTTCAAATGCATCCGGGTTTTCCGGGTGACCATAAAGAATAGTGAGGGTGAGCATGTGGTTGGTTTTAGAGTAGTAAGATATAGATATCCCGGGAGAGTCTGAAATGGAGATTTTCGGATAGTGGGATATTCGCCTGTGATGTTTTTATTCAATTCAGTCTGTCAAAAACCCGATTCATCCTTTTTGAAGTATTGTTGCTTCTAATTCCATTTAATTTTAAGGTATTAAACCTTTAATATGAAAATGAATCTGCCAATCACGATTGAAAACGGTCATGGCGAAACCATTCGTTTTAATGAGCTCATACACGAACCGGACGGCGATACCATAATCGGTGTCAACGCTGTAATGCCAAAGGCCGGACCACCCATGCATGTACATTGGCTGCAGGACGAAGGCTTTACTGTCATCAAAGGAAAAATCGGCTACCAGGTACAGGGTGGTCCGGAACAATTTGCCGGTCCGGGTGAGTCGGTAGTTTTCAGAAGGGGAATACCTCATCGTTTTTGGAACGCAGGGACAGAAATACTCCAATGCCGGGGCTGGTTAAAACCTGCCAACAATATTGTATTCTACCTGAGTGCCATTTTCGCAGCTCAGAAAAAGAGCAAGAGCGGGAGACCGGGATTAGCTGATATGGCATTTCTTTTAAGAAGATATAAGACTGAATTTGATTTGCCCGAAATACCATCATTTGTCAAAAAAATTATTCTTCCAATAGTTTATAGGCTGGGCCAAATGACGGGTCAGTACCGCAAGTACCGAAATGCCCCTGCACCGGTTATTAGCTGAACTTTATTCCTCTGATATCATTTACATTTGAGCAGCTGCATACGGGTTATTGGTGATGCAATCACTAAGTACTAAAAACTTTTTGATATTTGTAGCCAGACGATGCAGTTACCGTTTAGTAAAAGAGGCAAAGCAATGAGCATACCCGTTAAATTTATTTTCCTGATTTTTCCGGAAGTACACTTGCTCGATCTGGCAGGGCCCGACCAGGTAATCAGTGAAGCGATCGACTTAGGGGCCAATTTTGAAATCGAATATTGCGGTATCAATCCGGCAATCAAAACCTCTGCAGGTCTTGGGATATCAGGCCTGAAACATTTTTCTGAAGTTGATTTTCGGGCAGGAGATTATATCATCGTTCCAGGCTCCAGAGTGAAATATATTCTTTCTGATAATTTTAAAAGAAACAGAAAGGTTTTTGAGTGGCTGGTCAAAGCACATCAGCAAAAAGTAAACCTGGTGAGTATTTGTGTGGGAGTTTTTGTTTTTGCAGAAGCCGGAATATTAAAAGGACTTCCCTGTACTACTCATTTTCAGCTGACCCAACAACTCAGGGATCGCTACTCGGACATCCTTGTTGAAGAAAATACTCTCTTTGTTTCAAGTGATACCATTCATACCAGTGCCGGGATTGCTTCCGGTATTGACTTGATGCTGTATTTGCTGGAACAAAAAACCGATAGTTATTTTACGCACAAAGTAGCCCGGGAACTGGTTGTGTATAACCGTCGCAAAGGGGTTTCAGACCAGATCAGTCCCGTTTTTCAGTACCGCAACCATATCCATGCAGGAATCCACCGGGTACAGGATTATATCCTTGAAAACCTTTCTCAGAAATACCACCTGGACGACCTGGCCACGATTGCCAATATGAGCGAACGAAGCTTTACCCGGATTTTTAAAAAAGAAATTGGTATTACGGTGAATCAGTATATCAATACAATCAGGGTGGAAAGGATAAAGGAGCTGCTCAAAAATCCGGAACTGTCCAAAAAGCAAATCGCCAATAAAGTGGGGTTGAAAAGCGAAAGACAACTGGAACGGCTGCTTCAGTAATTGGCTGAAAATGTCATTTTTTTGACCTGAACATTGTAGACTATGCTGGTAGTTTTGCTTTTATATGCAAAGCGATACCAGTTTTATGAAGTGGAAAATAGGGCTCGCCTTATTTTTCCTGCTAATGGTTCTGGATAAACCGACTGCACAACCAGTAAATATTTCTGACTCACCGGTTGATATTCTCCATTACAGATTAAACCTGCAGTTTGACTGGAGTTCCAGGCTTACAAAAATTGACGCCCGGGTTTCAATGAAATTCCGGCAAGCAGTCAATTCCATCAGACTTAATTTAAAAGATGTCTCAGTTCTCCGTATTAAAGATCATGCGGACATACCCATCCACTACACGATAGATACCCTGCTGGGATATCTGAATCTGAAATGGGATAAAAGATTCCGTACCGGGGAAAAAACGGATATCACTATTACCTATGAAACAAATCGCCATAATGATCCGGATCCGAATGCACCCGGGGGAAGTTTTGGCAGGGGTATCCGCCTTTTTCACCCCAGTACTATTAATCCGGCACGCAGGAAACAGGTTTGGGCGCAATCGGATATTGTTCATACGGCATCCTGGTTGCCCTGCAATCCCGATATGTCAGATGCCAGCACAATGGAATGTATCGCCAGCATGGAACCGGGCTTTCAGTTCATCAGTAATGGAAAATTAGTTTCAAAGGCGCTCAGGTCTGATGGATGGACCACATTTCATTACAAGACAGAGCAACCGGCTCCGGCCTATCTTACTGTAATCGCTGCCGGGGTTTATGATGATCTGCTGCAGCATGTCAATGGCACAACACTCCATACTTTTTGTTATCCGGATGAACGGGAAGCCGCAAAAGCAACAATTGTTCGGTTCCCGGATATGTTGCATTTCATGGAAGAGAAAACTGGTTTTGCATATCCTTTTACACAGTATGCGCAAGTGATGATACAGGATTACCCCTTCCCGGGCCTTGCAGGCCAAAACACGGTAAGTTTTATTTCAGATAACATGATTGATGACTTCGGTACCCATCGTGATTTTCTTTATTTATGGGACGGTGTGGAAATGAATGCCCTGGCCAGCCAATGGTTTGGGAACCTGATTTATCCTCAATCAATGTCCGATTTATGGCTCACACGTGGCTTTGCCCAGCTTTTTGAAGGCTTATATACTGCTTCAAGGAATGGGGAGGAAGAATACCTGCTCTGGTACCACCCATTTGAAACATCAAGTGTTTTTGGGGATTGGAATAATGGAAACCGGCATCCGATTGTACCTCAGTCGGTGGAAGATCCGGAATTATTTAATACTGACAGCTATAGCAAATACAGGGGAGCCTTGGTTTTACGGTTGTTGCGCCTGGAACTGGGTGAGGCAACATTCTTTAAAACCATCCGGGAATTATTCAAAAAGTTCGCCTTTCAACCGGTCTCCACAAGACAATACCAGGAATTGGTCAGCCGTATAGCCGGAAAAGATATGCATTGGTTTTTTGATCAATGGATCTATCATACCGGGCACCCTGTTTTTGAATTCAATCAAGCCTTTGATTCCGTCAGGAAAAAACTGAAACTGCAAATCCGTCAGGTACAGCAGGCAGATACTTCTATCCAATCCTTGTATACCGGCTATTTTCAAGGCAAGATGGAAGTGGAAATTGGTGATCAAAAAAGAATCGTTCAACTTCTTCCCCGGGCACTCAATGAATTCGAATTTGATCTCCCTGCTGCTCCCGTTTTTGTTAATCTGGATATGCACCAACAATGGATCAGCGAAATACAGATGAGTCGAACTTCAGAAGTTTGGCTACGTATTTTAAAAGATAGCAGAGATGTCCTTGCCAAAAACACGGCATTGACGGAACTGGTAAGCCAGGCAAAAGAATCAACAATAACTGTATCACTGAGAGACAGTATTGTGAATGCGCTGAAGCAGGTGCTGAATAGTCACGCTTATTGGCGTTTTCGTTTCAACGCCATTGGACAGCTAAGGCAAATCAGTCCTTCGCCGCTGGATATCGACACCAGATCTTTACTGGTTACACTAATCAAAAATGAAAACTCCTGGGTAAAGGCAGCAGCCATCAGTAGTCTGGGTATGACAAAGGATTCCGCCTATCAGGATCTTTACATCAGTTGTTTTAATGATACCAGCGACCGGGTAATCAGTGCCGCAGCGATTGCAATAGGAAAAACGAAAAGCCAGCAGGCATGGGAGGCCCTGCTCCGGTTAAAAGAAAGGCCCTCCTGGAAAAACCAAAGCCTCATGCATTGCCTGGCCGGCTTAGGTCAATTAGGAAATCCTGAAGCTGAAAAAATTGCATTAGCTGCTTTGCAGGATGTACAGTCGCCCCGCTGGTTTTTAGGAAATGGATGGGATTATCCTTTTGTAGCGGTACAAACACTATCACAATTAGGAAGAACAGAAAAGGCTTATGCAATACTTCATGAGCGATTTCAACTGGCCATGAAAGAAGGATTGAAAGAGGATATATTTTATCAGGTGTTACTGATTGCCACACTGGGAGATTCCAAAGGAATTGAAATATTTGAACCGCTTAAAAAAAGATTCAGTCAGGATGCCAATGCGATGCAGGCCATCAATGCTTACGAAGCGCAATTGAGACCAGCTCCTGCGGATAAATGATTGTACATGGGAATAGTAGCACCATATCAAAAGCGACCGATCCGGTTTTTAGGTTTAGAATATTGCGGAGAATGGACAATAAAGTGCTACAGTATCTCCTGTAAAAATGAATATGCCAGCGAAAAACAAATACAGGCAGCCAAGGACAGGATTCCGGAATGGCTGCTACAGGCTGAACTGACCCAGCACTCTCTTTACAAAGCAGCGACCCTGATCATTCATGATGGGAGGGATCACTGTTATGCAATCATCAGTTGGTGGACAGGCGAGAATATGTTACAGCTCTTTGCCTACATCGCAGATGAGCAGGTGCCGGATCAGTTTCACCTGATTTCTGACAAAGGAATCATTTCCTGTGTATGGGAAATGGCGATTCTTTGGTTTGAACGAAATGCCTGGGTGTCAAAATTCCTGATGCAACCGGAAACCCCTGATGCATTGAATCAGTATCTTCAGGAACAATTAAATGATGACCTGTAATGAACACTATACGAAAAGCTCAAAAGGAAGATACTCCTGAATTGGCTGCCTTATTTAACCGGTACCGGGTTTTTTATAGTCAACAGGAAGATATTCCTGGTGCGATCAATTTTATTAGGGAAAGAATGAGTGCGGGGGATTCTCATATCCTTATATCATGTAGTGAAAAGGGAATGCTGACCGGATTTACACAATTGTATCCGCTTTATTCATCTACCAGGATGAAAAGATTGTGGCTGCTTAATGACCTTTTTGTGCTGGAAGAACACAGGGGAAAGGGTATTTCAAAGCAACTAATTGCAGCCGCAAAGAATCTGGCCATCTCTACAAATGCCTGTGGTTTGTTACTCGAAACGGCCAAAACGAATCAAATCGGCAACCAATTATACCCTGCAACGGGATTTGAACTGGAGTCAGGCAGTAATTTTTATTTCTGGAATAATCAACAAACAAAAGACTAAATGAGCAATATGAAAAGAAGTGAACTGACCCTTCCGGTTTATTTTGACCGGTATATCAATGAAGCGGATGATGTTACCCTTACAGAGGCACTGGAAATGAGTTTACATGAATTAGAGAATACAGCAGTTGCTATCTGGAAGTCCCTTGGTGATAAAGTGTATGCACCCGGTAAATGGACCCTCCGGGATATCCTGCAGCATATCATCGACACAGAAAGGGTGTTTAGCTACAGAGCATTATCCTTTGCCAGAGGAGAAGCGACTGTGCAGCCATTTGATGAAGATGGGTATGCCGTAAATGCCGGGGCCATAAACAGGGATTGGGATGACCTGCTGAATGAAGCAATCATTGTAAGAAAATCAACCATCAGTCTGTTTAACAGCTTTACAACTGAAATGCTTGCCAAACTGGGGATGGGTTTTAAAGGAGAGTACTCCGTGCATGCTATTGGGTTTATTCTGGTGGGGCATCAGCGATGGCATTTCCGGGTCATCAACGAGAAATACATTCCACTGATTTAAGGCAGTTAACTGATTTTCCTGAAATTGAAGCTGACGAAAATGGTCTATGTAATCAGGATTGCGATTTACCGGTAAATTCTTTGATAGGAATAGCCGGCGATTTGAGGGTTAGATAGAGAGTTACGATCAGCGACATAGCAAAATAACCCACCAGGATTAATTTCAGGCTATCCATGCCAGACCATTGCTGTAACCCAAACCAATCACCCTGATCAAAAAGGAAATACAAACCCAGTCCGCTTCGCAATAGTTCCCATATAAAAGCATATTTGTTACCATCCATCAGGTCTGTCATGGCATAGACAGTAAGAAATACAAAAGCGCCATACCAATAAATATAGGAAGCATCGAGTTGATTGATAAAAGCAATCTGACCAAAGAGGTAACTTACAAATAGCAATACCATGACCAGCTGAATCCAACTCCAGGCGGTGAAAAGGGGGCTGGTTTTAGTATCATATTTTGTAAAATGATACACATCCTCAATTTTATCAACGGGATATCTGGCCGCCACATCAGCGGGCCGGTATCCGGTGGGTTTGAACCAAAGGGTAAACTTATCCTTCCAGTTACTGGTATGCCAGGCATCTTTAATCATCAGCCAGAGATGCTGAAAATTAATCCGGATCGGATTCCAGGTACGGGCAGGTCTTGTAATACCATAAACCGGTGGTACTTCTTTGAGCTCCTCCTGAAAAGTGCCGAATAATTTATCCCAGATAATAAAAATCTGCGACAGATTTTTATCCATGTATTCCGGATTTACGGCATGGTGCACACGATGGTGGGAGGGGGTGACCAGTATTTTTTCAAGAAATCCCATCTTGTTGATATGCCGGGTATGGTACCAGAATTGGGCAAATAACTGGATGGGTCCTACTATAGCAATTACCTGCTCAGGGATGCCAAGAATGGCGGCCGGTAAAAGTAATACCGTAAACAAATTGAAAAAGGAAGAGATACTCTGCCGCAGGGCACAGGCCAGATTGAATTCCTCACTGCTGTGGTGGATTACATGCAGGTTCCAGAACAGGTTCACATGATGACTCAAGCGATGAACCCAGTAGCCATTAAAATCAATAATGATAAAAGTCAGGATGTAAACGATCAGCGTGTTTTCTATGCTGGTAATGGCCAGGTACTTGACCATGAAAGGATAGATGCCAATGGCGATGGCCAGTCCAAGTACATCCTTGGTCACATTCGTTACCCCGCTGCTCAGGGAACTGATCATGTCCATGGTGCGGACTGTATCAAAGCCCTTTCTCCAGCCCCACCATTTTTCAAATAGTACCAGGGCCAGGAATGCGGGCATGGCAAAAAGCAGAATATGACCGTAGGCTTCCATATGCAGGCAATAAGGTAGCTAATTTACATATATTATTTTATTGAACATGATATATCCCGGTCAGTTTAGGGATTAAGAAAAAACCGGTAGTACGGTAATACCCCGGTTTTTTTATCAGACCTGAAATAGTCTTATTATAATTTACTCAGCCAATCCTCGGCCAGTGGTTTTACGATTTGATACACTTCTTTTCCTGCCCTGAAAATCGTCTTCCAGTCGCTGTGTTTGGATTCATAAGCCGGGTTAACAAATTTCTTTTTTCCGTTTTTAAGCACCAGCTCCGCCTCAAAGTCCACCGTTGCAGCCAGGTTCAGGTATTTTTCCAGCCTGTTTTTGATCAATACCCGGATATCTTCAGGGTAGTTATTTTGCCAGTACTGCATTTTCTTTTCATACTCTTCCTGATCGCTTTTAAACCGGCTCAATTCTCCCTGGTAATGGATTTCAATAATTTTATTATCTGGTTTTTTATAGTCTTCCACCTGTTTTTTTGCCTGTTCTACAGAAGGTAAAAGCGCTTTTTTAAGATCAGCTCCCATTGTCGCCATTGCTTTTTCAGCGTCACGGATATTCTTTTCTGTGTCTGCAATCAGCTCCTTCCGAATATCTTCCTTGCTTTTAGCAGGGGTTGGTTCTGTGGGTCTGGCCGCCATTCTTTCTTTGGCATAAAAACTCTTAAACTCAGCACTGCTGATATAGGTCCGGGTATACTGGAATAGATTTTTGGCAACAGCAGCCCGGTTACCCAACGCAATGTTTCTGGCATTCCTGGCACCATAAAAATTGGAATAACCCGAAGCAAAACTATACCTGATCTGTTCGGTGCCCTGTTGCTGGTTAAGCCCCAGCTGCTGCCAGATGGTCTCTGCCATCTTACCGGAAAAAGAGCTGGTGATTTGTTGCAGGATGATCAGGGCAATGGCAAGTCCCCAATAACTGAAACGGATAACTGAGGTTTTTCTGAATTTCATAAAGAAAGGTTAATGGTTAATGGTTTTGTTTGTTTTTCGTTTGTGGCCGTAAAAATGGGGTTGAAAAAAATGTCCGGAAAGAAGGTTTTGCTTGAAATGATAGAAGTCAGGGATGAATTGAGGGGAAGCCTGAAATTTAAGGGCAGATATTTACCGCAGAGTACAGGAGTATAAAGAGGTTTCGCAGAGTTAGGTTCTAATAACACTTTAGTTTTAAATCTCTGCGTTTACTTTGCGTTCTCCTTTCTCCGCGGTGATTAAAATTTATCAGAATACCTCCCTTCCAATCCACCACTTTCTTATCTTCATGCCATTATGAAATCTGTTTTCCATTGCATCGATGCGCATACCTGTGGTAATCCGGTGAGACTGGTTAAAGAAGGCGGTCCCGACCTGGAAGGTGCCAGCATGAGTGAAAAGCGGCAGCATTTCCTTAGAGAATACGACTGGATCCGTACCGGATTGATGTTTGAACCCCGTGGGCATGATATGATGAGCGGGAGCATCCTGTATCCGCCGCATGATCCGGCCAATGATGTGGCCGTACTATTTATCGAAACCAGCGGCTGTCTGCCGATGTGCGGCCATGGCACTATTGGCACTATTACCATTGCGATAGAAGAAGGACTCATCAAACCGAAGCGCCCGGGATTTATAAGAATGGAAGCACCTGCCGGACTGGTTCAGATTGAATATAAGTTGGCCGAAGAAAACCGGACGGCTGCAGGGAATCGGGTAAAAGTTGAAAGCGTTAAATTAACCAATGTGCCGGCCTTTCTTCATTCCAGTGATTTGATTGCAGAATGCCCTGAATTAGGCGAACTGGTAGTGGATGTATCTTATGGTGGTAATTTCTATGCCATTGTGGATGTACAGGAAAATTTCAGAGGATTGGAATACTATCCCGCTGATAAACTGATCGCCTGGGCCAGGGCATTAAGGAAAGATATCAATGCCCGCTACCAGTTTGTTCACCCTGACGACCCCACCATTAATGGTTGCAGTCATATACTCTGGACAGGTTCCGTGCTTGATCCCGGATCAACAGCCAGAAACGCCGTATTTTATGGAGATAAAGCCATTGACCGCAGTCCCTGTGGCACGGGTACCTCCGCACGTATGGCCCAATGGTATGCAAAAGGTATGCTGAAGAAAGGGGAGGAGTTTATTCATGAAAGTATCATTGGCAGTAAGTTCACCGGAAGAATTGAAGAAGAACTGCTAGTTCATGGTAAGCCTGCCATTCGCCCCAGTGTGGATGGCTGGGCCCGTATTTACGGTTATAATACCATCTGGATTGATCCGGAGGATGATCCCTATGCGCATGGGTTTCAGGTTTTGTAGTTTGAAAGACTGGCATTTAACTATCGCGAGAGATTATTTTATAAAATGTTGTCATGAGAAAATACTTATTGGTACTTGGAATTATCGTCAGTAATATTTGTGCTTCACAGGATATTTCAAAGCAATTGGAGGATTACTTCAGGAGATATGCCGGAGTAGGACTATTCCAGGGAAATATCCTGATTGCTTCAGGAGATACGGTGATCTGGCAGCAGAGCTATGGTAAGGCAGATCATGCCACCAATCGACTATTAAATGATCAGTCTGTTTTTGAACTGGCTTCAGTTTCCAAACAGTTTACTGCCATGGGAATTGTTTTGCTGAAAGAACAGGGAAAGTTGAAATATGAAGACAGTCTCCGTCATTTTTTTCCGGAATTACCTTACAGCAATATCAGTATCCGGCAACTGCTGCAGCATACATCCGGCTTGCCCGATTATATGGACCTGGTGCTGGAACACACTCCGTCAGGAACGATTGCAACCAATAAGGAATTGATAGCTATTCTCGCACGTCACAAACCACCAGTTTTGTTTATACCCGGAGCAAAATGGGAATATAGTAATACTGGTTATGCCTTACTGGCCAGTATCATTGAAAAAGTATCCGGTACGGGGTACACTGAATACCTGCAAAAAAATATTTTTACTCCCCTCGGGATGAAAAACACGGAAGTATACCGGCGGAGGTATGAGAAAAGAATAATTCCCAACTATGCCCTGGGGCATGTATATGATACTGCTACTAAAAAATATATCCTGCCTGATGATCATCCGGATTTAAAAGATTTTATCAGCAAACTGGATGGAATTTGCGGTGATGGAACTGTTAACTCCACCACAGGAGACCTGTTAAAGTGGTCAAGGGCCCTTGATCAAAATCTGTTGGTTCCCGAAGCTGTAAGAAGGGAAATATTGACCAGTGGTGAAGATAACCAGCATATAAAACACGGATACGGATTTGGCTGGATGCTGCGCAGAATGGAACCGGCAGGCCGGGTGGCCTTTCATACTGGTGGCTGGCCCGGGTACAATACCTTAATTGAAAAACACCTGGATCACCGGAAAACAATCATCATCCTGAGTAATCATGATCGCTTTAACATTGATTTGGATGAACTCCGGAATATCCTTTACGGTGTCAAAACAATCGCCAAGCAGGAAATAAAATTGGATGAAAGTTTATTGAAGCAATACACAGGGAAGTATGAACTGACCCCTGAATTCTTTATCAGTATTTTCCTTGAAAACAGCCGGATTTACGCTCAGGCCAGCGGGCAAAGCAGGGCAGAAATCTTTCCGGAAAAAGAGGATCTTTTCTTTTTGAAAGTAGTGAAAGCACAAATCCGGTTTGTCAGGAATGATAAAAAAGAAGTAACTGGTATGGTATTGATCCAAAACGGACAGGAAATGCCCGGGAAAAAGTTACAATAAGCAGTCCTGCCTGATTTCACAAACCGGTAGCTGCCATATTATTTTCTGTGCTTTGTTTCTTATTCTCTTTGTAACTTAAGGGCTCAAATAAATCTCATGGCATCCCGTAAAAAATTCCTGCACCAGGCCTCTATGCTTACTGCCGGCACCATGCTGGCCGGCTCCTTTGCGAATGATGTATTCGCCATTTTCAAAAACAGGATTTCGCCTTCTGACCAATTGAATGTGGGAGTAATCGGGATCAACGGGATGGGCTGGAGCGATCTCAAAGCCATCCTTAAAGTACCTGGTGTTAACCTGGTAGCCCTTTGCGATATTGATAATAATGTACTTGATAAGAGAATGGCTGAATTAGCCGGGATGAAAGTAGATGCGACCAAAGTGAAACGCTACAATGATCACCGTGCTTTACTGGATAATAAGGATGTGGATGCAGTTATTATCGGTACGCCCGATCACTGGCATTGTCTTCAAATGGTAGATGCCTGCCAGGCGGGTAAGGATATCTATGTGGAAAAGCCGGTTGGAAATTCCATTACGGAATGCCGGGTCATGATGGCTGCCCAGAAAAAATACAATCGGGTGGTACAGGCAGGTCAATGGCAACGCAGTCAGCAACATTTTAAAGATGCCGTTGATTATATCGGCACCGGACAACTGGGAAGGATCCGTGCTGTAAGGGTATGGTGCTATGTGGGCTGGAAAAAACCGATTTCAGTACTGGCCGATAGCCCGGTACCGGCCGGAGTGGATTATCAGCGCTGGCTGGGTCCTGCAAAATCAAGACCTTTTAATGCTAACCGGTATCATTTTACATTCCGCTGGTTTTGGGATTATGCCGGCGGTTTGATGACCGACTGGGGGGTACACCTGCTGGATTATGCACTGATCGGGATGAAAGCCACCGTACCCAAATCCATCAGTGCCATGGGTGGCAATTTTGCAGATCCCTCATCTCCGCAGGAAACACCAGATACCATGACAGCCCTTTATCAGTTCAACGATTTCAATCTGCAATGGGAACATACCATCGGTATCGAAGGCGGGATGAATAAAACCAGCCATGGGATTGCCTATATTGGCGAACATGGTACCCTGGCCCTTGACCGTAGTGGTTGGGAAGTAATGGAAGAACCCAAGAGCGATAAAAAGGCCAAAGTGGAAAGAAGAAAGCAATCCGATAATGGCCTGGATAAACATATGGAGAATTTTGTCAGTGTGATCCGTTCCCGCAAAATGCAGGAACTCGCCTGTCCGATTGAAGAAGCCTCCCATATTGCCGTACTCAGTCAGATGGGAAATATTGCCTTCCGTTCCGGGAAAAAACTGGATTGGGATTTGCAAAAAGGAAGGTTCACAGATGAATCGGTCAATAAAAAATACCTCACAGCTCCCTACAATAACGGATACAAATTACCGGTGATCGGGTAAATAAAAATGCGCATTGCTTTTCAAACTTTGGCCATCATCCCCTTTTTTTTAATAGGGATTTTATTCTCCTGTCAGTCATCTCCGAAAAAAAATAAAGAATCAGTACCAGCCAATCTTCCAGATACATTTATCAGCATTCTGGGCATTGCACAGGATGCCGGCTATCCCCAGGCCGGATGTCAGAAAGCATGTTGCGCTGCTTATTATAATGGAAAAGAAACTAAAAAACTGGTGACCAGCCTGACCCTTGTAGATCGCCTGAAGAAGCAATACTGGTTATTTGAAGCCAGTCCTGATATGGGAGAACAACTAAACCGTGTGCAGCAGTATACAGACAGCAGCTGGCCATCATTGCCTGCCGGCGTATTTATCACTCATGCACATATTGGCCATTATTCCGGGCTGATGCAACTGGGCCGGGAAGTGATGGGCACAAAAGATGTTCCTGTATATGTAATGCCCCGGATGGATTCATTTATCAGAAACAACGGCCCCTGGAGCCAACTGGTTAATTTAAATAATATTCAATTAAGACCACTGGTGGAGGATAGCCTGCAACGCATTGAACATTCTTTTACAATCAGGGCTATTCGGGTTCCACACCGGGATGAATTTTCAGAAACAGTAGGGTTTATTATTCAAAGCGAAAAGAAAAAAGTTTTATTTATTCCGGATATAGATAAATGGGAAAAATGGGACAGGGATATCATCCAGTTGATCCGGGAAGTAGATATTGCATTAATTGATGGCACTTTTTACCAGGATGGGGAACTGCCTGGCAGGAATATGAGCGAGATACCCCATCCATTTGTGGCAGAAAGCCTGCAACGGTTTTCGTCATTACCTTCGGAGGAGAAAGCTAAAATCATTTTCATTCATTTCAATCATACCAATCCTTTACTGAAACTAAAATCGGCTGAAAAAGAACAGGTAAAAAAAACCGGCATGGGCGTGGCAGAAGAAGGAATGATCATTTCATTATAAAAAGAGCAGATGAAAAAATCAGTATACAGTCTGGCAGCAGGCATCCTTGCAGCATTAGCAGGACAATCCCAAAGTACGCTTCAAAAACTGGAGTTTGTCAGTTTTTCCAAAGTAAATATTACCGATCAGTTCTGGAAACCAAAGATTGATAAAGTGGCCACCAAAACTTTATCGGCCTGTATTTACCAGACAGAAGTGGCCACACCCCGTATCAAAAATTTTGAAAGAGTGGCCAGGGCCAAAGGAGAAGCACATGAAGGGATTTTTTATGATGACAGTGATGTGTTCAAGGCACTGGAAGCGATGGCTTATTCATTGAAAACCCATCCAAGTGTGGAAATGGAAAAAAAATGTGATGAGTGGATTGATAAAATCGCGGCTGCCCAGCAACCCGATGGCTACCTGAATACCTGGTACACATTAAAAGGCCTGCAGGACCGGTACACCGATATGAGCATGCATGAGGATTACAATGCCGGACACATGATTGAAGCCGGCGTGGCTTATTTTAATGCCACCGGGAAAAGAAAACTACTGGATGTGTGTATCAAATGGGCTGATCATTTTGATGCACTGTTTGGGCCGGGCAGAAGACATTGGGTAACCGGTCACCAGGAACTGGAACTGGCCCTGGTAAAATTGTACAAAGCCACAAAGAATGACAAGTACCTCAAAATGGCCGACTGGCTCCTGAGTGAGCGGGGAAAAAAACTGGCTAAAGGATATACCTGGACTGATTGGAAAGATACCGCCTATGCCCAGGATGTATTACCGGTAAAAGAACAAAAAGAAATCACCGGTCATGCCGTGCGGGCCATGTACATGTACACCGGCGCTGCAGATGTGGCCGCACAAACCGGAGATGAAGGATATGTAAAAGCCATGCGCAATGTTTGGGAAGATGTGGTGTATAGAAATATGTATATCACCGGCGGTATCGGGTCAGCAGGCAGTAATGAAGGTTTTTCGCAGGACTATGACCTGCCAAATGAACATGCTTATTGTGAAACCTGTGCCAGCGTGGGTATGGTATTCTGGAATCAGCGTATGACTGCCATGAGTGGGAATGCCGAATACATAGATGTGTTGGAAAGAAGTTTGTACAATGGAGCACTGGATGGACTCAGCTTAAGCGGCGATCGTTTCTTTTATGGCAATCCGCTTGCCTCACGTGGTCAGCACCAGCGAAGAGAATGGTTTGGAACCGCCTGTTGCCCGGCCAATATTGCCCGGCTGATTGCATCACTCGGTGATTATATCTATGCCAAATCAAATGATGCCATCTATGTGAATTTATATGTGGGTAGTAATACCCTTATTCCACTTACAACCGGGGATGTAGGAGTTAAAATGGAAACTAATTATCCATGGGAGGGTGCAGTTGCATTGCAAATAGATCCGGTAAAATCGGCCACTTTCACATTGAAAATGAGGATCCCGCAATGGGCTTATACCACATTTAATTCTCCCGGTAATTTATACAAGGGTAGTTCCAATGGATTTCATGCTTTTTCCATTTTACTGAATGGAAAGGAAGTCCCTTACCGGGAAGAAAACGGGTATATCGCAATAAACCGTAAATGGAGTAAAGGCGATAAAATTGAGCTCAGCCTGAGTATGGGGGTAAGTATGATGTCGGCCAGACCTGAACTGAAACAGGATTCAGGAAGGATTGCGATCCAGCGGGGGCCACTGGTATATTGTGTGGAAGGAGCAGATAATAATGGAAAGGCCTGGAATATCATTGTTCCGGAGAACACCCGTTTCACCATCATTGATCATAAAGTACAGGATGAAACTGTGAAGGCATTAACGGCAGAAGTGCCGGTGGTAACAGTTGGAGCAGACGGGCTCTCATTGAAAACAGAAATGAAAAAAATAATTGCCATTCCATATTATACCTGGGCTAACCGTGGTAAAAATGAAATGCAGGTATGGTTGCCGGTGAAAATTGCAGATATCAAAATCAATTATTGATGAATAGAATCGCTTTTTTGGTGATATTACTGGGTCAATGGATGTCCCATGTAAATGCCCAGGTTTCAAAAGCCCCGGCCTATCCCTTAGCCGTACACGATCCCTACTTCAGTATCTGGAGTTCAACAGATCTGGTAAATGAGAGTACCACCAGACACTGGACTGGGGCGGAGCAATCCATTTTGGGTATGCTGAGTGTGGATGGGAAAATTTATAAATTCCTCGGACAGCCTCCCGTACCCATGAAACCTTTGTTGCCGGATGCGGACCTGAATGCTTATAGTTGTCAGTACACGGAAACCAAACCGGCAGATGACTGGATCAATGCCTCCTTCGATGATTCCCAATGGAAAACAGGGAAGGGATTATTTGGAACTAAAGATATCGGACCTGCGACGGAATGGAGCAGCCGCTTTATCTGGATCAGGCGGAAATTTAAATTACAGGAAAAAGACCTCTTGCTGAATGACCTGATCTTGAAAACCAGGTATGATGATAATGTACTGATTTACCTGAACGGAAAAAAAATATTCGAAGCCGGTTGTTGTTCTGCCAATAAAGAAATCCTGTTGAATAAGGAACTGGCTGTATTAAAAGCCGGTGAAAATATACTGTCGCTGTATTGTGAGAACACCGGTGGACAAGCCTATATAGACGGAGGATTATACAATCGTGCAGCCCCGCCTTCAATTCCTCAGGCTATTCAAAGGAAAGTAGAAATAACGGCCACACAAACCAAATACGAATTCGATTGCGGACCGGTCTTCCTGGCACTGGATTTTTTATCACCCCTGCTGGCAAACGACCTTGACTTGTATGCAAGACCAATTACTTACTTGCGATTTAATGTGATGTCTAAAGACGGGAACCCGCATGATGTAAAACTCTATCTGAATACTGCTCCTGATCTGGCCAGGCATCAACCTTCACAGGAAGTTAAAACAGTCATCTACAACAGGGACGGGATCCTGTATCAAAAAACAGGAACTACCAGTCAGGCCATATTGAAAAGAAAGGGGGATGATGTAAGAATTGACTGGGGATTTGCCTATCTCGCTACCACCAACGAAGCCGGGGTAAAAATGGGTGCTGCAGGGAGGCAGGGATTTGCAGCCTTATGTAATCTGGAAATTGATTATGGAAAAGTAAAAGCAGTTCCGGTCGAAAAGTCTGTAATACTGGCGTATGATGATCTTAATGCTATCGAATATTTCGGTCAGCGCTTGCAGGCCTGGTGGAAGAAGAAATATAGCACGGTGGAAGAAATGGTTAAAGAGTCATTCGGACAGGAAGGAAGTATTGCCGAACGTTGTGACAAGTTTGATCGCCAGCTCTGGGCAGTTGCGGTGACTGCAGGAGGGGATCAATATGCACAATTATGTGTGCTGGCTTACCGGCAGTCGCTGGCAGCACATAAACTGGTCAGGGGTCCTAATAATGAAGTGCTGTTTCCACAGAAAGAAAATTTCAGTAACGGTTCGATCTGGACGGTTGATGTAACCTATCCTTCTGCACCACTTACTTTATTATACAATCCGGCACTGCTGAAAGGAATGGTGGAACCCCTGATGATTTACAGTGAAAGCGGAAAATGGACCAAACCATTCCCGGCCCACGACCTGGGCACCTACCCATTGGCCAACGGGCAAACCTACCCGGAAGATATGCCGGTGGAAGAGGCGGGTAATATGATCATCCTGACTGCTGCGATTTGTAAAGCAGAAGGTAATTATGAATTTGCCAGAAAGCACTGGGCGGTACTTAGCCAATGGGTTGAATTCCTTGTTAAAGATGGACTGGATCCGGCCAACCAGTTATGTACCGATGATTTTGCCGGACACCTGGCCAGAAATGTCAATTTATCTATGAAAGCCATTGTTGGTATTGCGGCCTATGCGCAAATGGCAAAGGGATTAAATAAAAAAGGGGAAGCCGGCACCTATCATAATATTGCTACTGATTATGCGGCTAAATGGATACAAATGGCCAATGATGGCGATCACTATGCTCTTAGCTTTGGAAAGCAGGGGACCTGGAGTCAGAAGTATAACCTGGTTTGGGATAAATTACTGGGACTGAAACTTTTTCCTGTTGATGTTTATGAGAAAGAGATCAAGTTTTATCTCCAACATCAGAATAAATATGGCCTGCCGCTTGACAGCCGAAGAACTTATACGAAATCCGACTGGATCGTCTGGACGGCTACCCTTGCCGGAAATCAAAAGGATTTTGAAGCCCTGATTCAACCTGTTTATAAATATGCAACCGAAACGCCCAGCAGGGTGCCATTGAGCGACTGGCATGAAACCACAAATGGTAAACAGGTGGGCTTTCAGGCCAGAAGCGTAGTGGGTGGTTATTTTATCAAAATGCTTGAAGTAAAATGGCTAAAAAAAGATTGACATTTCTGATACTGTTCAGCATCTCATTGGTTATCTCAGCTAATGTAGTGGCACAGTCATATGTACCGGTGATAGCGGATACAAAAATGAAGCAAAAGCCGGTGCCCCTCATCAAAGCCTGGTCTTATCAGTTATCACAGGTGAAATTATTGAACAGCCCGTTCCGGCATGCCATGAAAATGGACAGTGCTTATCTCTTGCTGATCAAACCTGATCGATTATTGTACCGCTTTCACAAACATGCCGGACTACCGGTAAAGGATTCGATTTACGGAGGATGGGAACAGGATGGTATCTCCGGACATACCCTGGGGCATTATCTGTCTGCCTGTGCCCTGATGTATACAAGTACCGGTAACCCGGAGTTTAAAAAAAGAGTAGAATATATTGTTCAGGAACTCCGGCGTTGTCAGCTGGCCAGGAAAACTGGTTATGTAGGGGCCGTGCCCAATGAAGATACCATCTTTGCTCAGGTAAAAAGAGGGGATATCCGTACTGGCGGATTTGACCTGAATGGCGGTTGGGTACCCTGGTACACCCTCCATAAGGTTTTGGCAGGATTACTGGATGCTTATTTATACTGCGATAATAAAATGGCATTGACGATTTCTACCGGTATAGCAGACTGGACAGCAACCATCGTCAACGGATTAACGGAGGAACAAAGACTAAAAATGCTTAACTGTGAGCATGGAGGCATGAATGAAGCCCTGGCTAATATCTATGCCATTACCGGGAACGAAAAATATCTGCAGCTCTCCCGTAAATTTCATGATGAATTTGTCTTGGGCAAACTGGCTCAAAGAGTAGATCCCATGCCCGGTAAACACAGTAATACCAATGTGCCCAAGGCCATTGGCTGTGCCAGGCGCTATGAAATTTCCGGGGATGAACGCGATAAAACGATTGCCTCCTTTTTCTGGGAGAATATGGTAGATCATCACTCTTATGTTATCGGTGGAAACAGTAACTATGAATATTGCGGGGCCAGGGATTCGCTGAGTGAAAGACTGAGTGATGCCACTTGTGAAACCTGTAACACTTATAATATGCTCAAACTCACCCGGCATTTATTTGCCTGGGAGCCTTCAGGCAAATTGATGGATTATTATGAGCGCGCATTGTATAATCATATCCTGGCTTCCCAGCATCCTGAAAATGGAATGATGACTTATTTTGTTCCACTCCGGATGGGGACCCAAAAAGAATTCAGTGATTCCTTCAATACTTTCACCTGCTGTGTGGGCAGTGGTATTGAAAACCACGGCAAATATGCAGAACAGATTTACAGCCATGATGGAAAAAATACATTATGGGTCAACCTGTTTATCCCTTCCGTGCTGAATGACCCTGCAAATAAATGGGTACTGCGACAAGAGACTGATTTTCCAGAAAGCAACCGGATTCTATTCCTGCTTGATCAAAAAAATAAAGAAGCCCTGAACCTTAAAATCAGGATGCCTTACTGGGCAAAGCGGATGGATATTCTGATTGATGGGGTTATGTATAAACGCCTACCTGATTCCTCCGGCTATCTCAACCTCGGACCATTGGCCAGAGGCAAGTACCGGATCGTCATCGAACCGGAAATGGAATTGTATACAGAAGCCATGCCGGATAATAAAAACAGGATTGCTTTTAAGTATGGTCCCTTGGTATTGGCTGGCCAGCTGGGTAAGAATATGCCCGATCCTTTGTATGGAACTCCTGTGTTGCTGACCGATAATAAAAATCTAAAAGACTGGATCCGGCCAGCCGGTGGTCCTCTGCAGTTTGAATTAAATGGAGTAGGGAAGCCGAATGATGTAAAGCTGGCTCCTTTTTATAAAACCTATGACCAGTTTTACAGTGTATACTGGGATTATTTTACAAATGAAGAATGGTCGCGCAGGCAAAATGAATATGAAGCCGCTAAAAAAATGGCAGCAGAACTCGAAGCCCGTACCATTGATTATTTCCGGATCGGAGAAATGCAACCGGAAAGGGATCATCAGTTGGTGGCCAGTGAAAAAAGTTATGTAAGCGATGCCATGGGACGTAAAGGCCGCGAAGCCCGGGGCGGAAATTATTTTTCTTTCAATATGAAATTGAAACCAGGCACCAGGTCTGCATTGGTATTCACCTATATTGGCGACGATAAAGGTCGTAAATTTGACATCTTTGTAGAGGGAGTTAAAATCAGTACCGTTGAATGGGAGGGAGGCAAAACAGGCATATTCTACGACCATGAATATGCTTTGCCGGAAGAACTGATTCAAAATAAAGAACAGATCACAGTTAAAGTAGAAGCGAATTATAAAAGAACAGCGGGAAGGGTGTTTGGAGTGCGGGTTGTGAAGGAAAGTCGTTAGTCATTAGTCAATAGTCTGGAGTCGTGAGTCAAGAGTCGTGAGTCAAGAAAAGCGAGTCATTAATTGTGAGCCCAATATTTCAATATCCTAATATCTAATACCTAATATCTAATACCCAATCCCCAAATTATGAGCAAAGCCATTGTAATCGGAGGTGGTATCATCGGACTCAGTTCAGCATTGTACTTACGTCGTTCCGGATGGGAGGTGACCGTGCTGGACAAAAGTGATTTCGGTGATAACTGTTCTTATGGCAATTGCGGGTATATCTGCCCCAGTCATTTTATACCACTGGCTACTCCCGGTATCGTGAAGCAGGGATTAAAGTGGATGTGGAATTCAAAAAGCCCTTTTTATGTACAACCCAGGCTGGACTGGAACCTGATGAGCTGGGGTTTGAAATTTATCCGCAGCGCTACCAAAGATCATGTGGCAACGGCAGCTGTTCCTTTGCGCGATATTGCCCTGTTGAGTAAAAAAGAATATGAGTCCTGGCTGCAATTGCCGGCATTTGATTTTGCCTATGAGCAAAAAGGACTCCTGGAAATATTTCAAACTGCTGAAGGTGCTGAACATGCCCGGCACACAGTGGAAAAAGCCCATGAACTGGGACTGTCTGATACCAAACTATTAACCAAAGAAGAATTACAGTCCCTGGAGCCACATACAACCATCAACGGGCTGGGGGCTATCCATTTTAATTGTGATGCTCACTGCTGGCCTAACCAACTCATGCGACAGTTACTGTTGCACCTGGAAAAGGAATCCGTTACCCTTTTGAAAGCTGAGGAGGTGATCAAATTTGAAAAGTCGAACGGCAGGGTGACCAAAGTTATTACTACTAATAATGCCTTTGAGGCAGATGAAATAGTAATGGCAACCGGCTCCTGGGGAAGGGAAACTGCCCGCTTATTAGCCCTCCGGATTCCATTGATGCCGGGAAGAGGGTATTCCGTTACACTGGAGGATTCACCTTATCAGTTAAACTATCCGGCCGTTCTACTGGAAGGAAGGGCCGCGGTTACCCCCATGGATGGCAATAAAATTCGTTTTGGCGGCACCATGGAAATTACTGCTCATAAAACGCCTCCCCGGATGAACAGGGTACAGGGAATCCTGGATGCTGTAAAACGCTTTTATCCTGATTTTGATGTCCCATTTCCCGCAAAAGATAAAATCTGGTACGGGTACCGCCCCTGCTCGGCAGATGGCCTGCCCTATATCGGCCGGGTTAAAAAATACGAGAACCTGACCATTGCTACCGGCCACTCGATGCTTGGACTAAGCCTGGGAGCCGGAACCGGTAAGCTGGTGGCAGAACTGGTTAACCGACAGCCCGCCAGTATGGATATCAGTCCCTTTGCCGTTGAAAGATTTGGGTAGAAAGAAAGGCGGAAATAATACGACTGCTATTTTTTACTGAATTAGCAATTGTTTAAGTGGGCTTGCTTTCAGCAGTTCGCCAACTACTTCTTACATTTACGCACATTTATGAACTGGATTGCTACCCGGCTGCCTTACCGTCAAACCAACGCTTTCACCAGGATTGCTTTGGATTATATTGACCAGGCGCAAGCACTGAAACCATTTTATCTTCATGCACCCTCCCTGCAGGGGATGCAAAAAGCCATCAGCGAAAGAAAAAAAAGCAGCACCAACAGACAGTCACTGGTGGAACAATTAAGGAATCAGTACCGGGAGATGGATGCTTCGGAAAAGGTAAAGCAGAATATCGAATCACTTTTATCTCCTGATACATTTACAATTACAACCGCACATCAGAATAATATTTTCACTGGCCCACTCTATTTTATTTACAAAGTATTGCATGTCATTAAACTGGTCGATCAGCTCAATGAAACCTGGCCCGGACAGCATTTTGTACCAGTTTATTATATAGGTTCTGAAGATGCAGACCTGGATGAACTGAACCATACCTGGCTCAATGGAGAAAAGCTGGTTTGGAATTGCAATCAGACCGGAGCCGTAGGCCGGATGGTGATTGACCAGCACCTGATTTCCCTGATTGACCGGATGCAGGGTGAATTGCTGGTACATCCTTTTGGCGAATCTATCATTGCAGCACTGCGGGCATCCTACCAAAAAGGCATGACAGTGGCCGCGGCTACTTTTCATTTTGTCAATTTTCTATTCAGTGAGTATGGACTGGTTGTATTGCAGCCGGACAATGCAGCCCTGAAAAGCCAGATGGCCACAATATTTGAGGATGATTTGTTACAGCAGACGGCATCTGGTATTGTAGAAACCTCCGCCAATGCATTGGAAAAGGCCGGGTATAAAGTACAGGCCAATCCCAGAGAAATCAACCTCTTTTACCTGGAAGGAAATCAAAGAGAAAGAATCGAAAGAAAAGGAGATGACTGGGTGCTGGTTAACAGCAGAAAGACCTTTTCGAAAGCGGAGATTTTAACGGAATTAAAAGAACATCCGGAAAGATTTAGCCCGAATGTCATACTTCGTGGTTTATACCAGGAAAAGATATTGCCCAATATTGCCTTTATTGGAGGAGGAGGGGAAACTGCTTACTGGTTACAACTGAAAGATTTATTCACCCATTATCAAATTCCCTTCCCGGTACTCGTATTGCGTAATTCATTCCTGGTAGTGGAGAAAAAATGGAAAGAAAGGATAGCCCGTCTAGGTTTTACAACGGAAGAATTATTTTTATCTGAACAGGAACTACTGAATAAGCTGGTGCTCCGTGAAAGCAGCAATCCAACCCGATTAAACGGGGGACTGGAGGCCCTGGAAAAAATGTATGCTGGCTTCGGCAAACAGGCTGCCAATATAGATACAACCCTCGCTCCTCATGTAGAAGCTTTGAAGAAAAATGCACTCTATCGTTTACAGGAGCTGGAAAAAAAGATGTTGCGGGCGGAAAAAAGGAAATTCAATGACCAGCAAAGACAGATCCGGCAACTGAAAGAAAAACTCTTTCCCGGAAATGGCTTACAGGAACGAAAAGAAAATATGTCCTGGTATTATGCGCTGTGGGGCAAGGGTTTTATAGAAGAATTGTACAAAGCTTCTCCCGGTCTTGAACAGGAATTTGTGATCCTGGAAGCACAGTAATTTTTCCCTGGCCCTTCTCAGACCGCTTTCTTTACAATTTTATGAAAGGGATCTTCCTTATCTCTTTCTCAGGTATAAGTTCAGCGAGAATGTATTTTTCTTCAGTGAGCCCAGCGCTGCTGAGTAAACGGTTGTACTGGTGCTACTATTGATATCATTCAGACCCGCTGAATATTTCAACTCGGGTGACAGCACCCAGCCTGATTTCATCAGACTGATATCCAGTCCCAGACCTCCATTCCCCATGAAAAGTGATTTTTTAACCGGCAACTGATCTGCCGAAGTGCCATTCTGGCTCAGCATATAATTAAATGAGGGGCCTAAAGCAATATAGGGTGCCAGCTTTCCGGAGGAAAGACGGATCAGTAATGGTAGCGCCATGGAGACAGTCGTGCCTTTCACAGAAATCGTTTCAATAATCGGTGCGCCGGAAGTACTTCTTCTTTCAAACTCGATATCAGTACTTTCAAATAATACGGTGGCTGTTGGACGAATAGCAATCGAGGGCCCCAGACAAATATGATAAAGAAAGCCCGCATTGCCACCCGCGGCTGATTTTGAATTTACGCCTGTAAAACCCGTTTGCTGGTTACCGGAATATGTAGGATTGGATTGATTCAAACCTCCACCGAGTGTAAATCCAAAACTGGGTTTACAAAGCAGTTTGGGGCTTGGCTTTTTACCTTTATTGGTAAGATCAGGCTTTTTGTTATCCAGGGCTTTTTGAGCCAATGCCAGGGTGGTTAAAGCACAGGGCCATTTGGGAGCGGCTTTAGCAGCTTTATCTGCATAGTAAGCGGCACTGTCCGGCCGGTTATTTTCTAAATGCAGCCTCGATAACTGATTCAGGATATAACCCCCGTTGGGATCAATGGCCCTGGCAGCATGCGCATAATCAAAAGCAGCCGAAGTGGTACCGTAATCACCATTTGCTTTGAGCAGAAACATACGGCCACGGAGGGCTGCTGCAAATTCTGGTTCATCAGCACGCAGCAGGGCGATGGCTTTTTCAATTCTACCACCGGCAGCAGCATGCTCCTGTTTGTCTTTGGAAGAACTGATCACACCGCAGGTCAGGTATTGGTTTACTTTCTTTTGCGCATCATTGATGAATTCGGCGGCCAGCGAACTTTTGGCATCCTGTGTATAAGGATTGCCAGGATATTTTTTTTCCAGCTGCTGATAAAAATCTTCTGCAGAAGATGAGCCAGTGAGGTTATTGGACCGGATCGCACGGTTGAAGCGGTTATAGGTTTCTACTAATGCAGTGTCAGCGGCGAAACGTTTAAAATCGGCTGCAGTGATTCCGTTGAATGAATTACTCCCACCACGCCGGTTATTTTTTTCCTTCAACCATTGCTGGAGATAGGTGGGATCCACATTACTGACCACTTTCTCACTGAATTCATTGCAACAGAGATAGGGGTCCTGCTTTCTTTTAAATTTTTCAGTAGCAACGGATGGAACATTCTTCTCTACATAATTCTTTATTTCAGCAAAAGTGATTTTATTATCCGCCTTTCCTGCATCGGCCAGCCCGCTCAGTCCGTCTACCAGGTACCAGGTAAATAAACCATGGCCATTTCCGATGGAAGCATCTTCCAGTGATTCCTGTCCGGCCGCACTGGCCAGCATCATCACTTCCCCCACTTTTTGTTCGGAAATGGCAGAGCTGAAAAATCCAAGTCCCTCTGCACCACCGGGTAATTCATTGGAACGACAGGCATCCATGATCAGGAATACTTCCACACCCTTGCCTACTTCTTTTGCAATCATCGTCTTGATATCATACATTCTGATCGCACCATTCACCAGGTAATTATTTTTATCTCCTGCAGGATTACAATCATAAGTCAGGTAAAAAAACTGATCCTTATCTATCGCATCACCATGACCGGCCAGGTACATAAAGAGCCGGTCTCCTTTCTGTAATTTTTTAGACTTTAACCAGGATTTGAATTTGACCTGAAAATTGGTTTCATTAGCCTGGTCATTGAGCAGTAGATAAATATTATCATCACTGAGCCGGCCACCACCAGGTGATTTGAGGTAATTCCGAAACAGTTCAGCGTCCTTGTCGGCATAATTCAATGGTCGTACGAATTTATATTTTGAAATTCCCATCACAACAGCAAAATTCTGCGGGCCGGTGATCGTGGTATCCCGGGGTTTTAAAGGGGTTTGCGCCTTGATGAACTGACAACTCATGGCGATACAGGCAAGCAAAAGCAGGACTGATTTTTTCATAATTCCGGTTTAGATTGGCTGAATGGTATAGAAAAATAGTGATTTTTCGGAATATGACACCGACTATTTACTGACAACCATTTTGAACAGGGTGCTGCTCCCATTGTCATTATCTGCCGCCAGTAATAAATAGTATCTGGAAGATGTTTCCTTCAAAATACATACCGATTCTATTTTTTGGCCGATAAATTTTGGATCCAGCTGATCTAGATTGATAATGGTATCCGGATTAACAGCCTTCCAGTTTTTTTTAGAGCTGATATTACGAATGATCCAGAGATAGCTGGTGCCAATAGCGCCATCATCCATATTGTTACGTGTATCTTCTGTAGAGATAGTGAGGATCAATGCATCCTGCTTTGGCGCATATGTGATACCGGAAATGCCACTGAATTGTGAAGAATCGGTATTGACTCCTGCCAGCATACTGGAAATTTCAACACCCGTCTGTCTTTGCCAGAAATTTCGGCGGGTAAAGATCAGGTGGTTTTTAGGATAACCTTTGCTGCCACGATTGGCCAGTATAAATCCACCAGGATAGGCAGCAATACCTTCAATATTCAGTTCATTTATTCCCTGCAAACTGACCCGCTGATAAAAAGTATCCAGGCGGATACTGTCTTTTGTTTTTTTTACCGGGTTGATCAGCCAGGCAAGGGATCGGGTAGAGTTCAAAGAACCAGAACCACTTAACAGGATATCTCCGTTGTCAAGTATCGTCATGGCTTCGAGATCTGCCTTTAATTTTTTGGGTATCCTTTTTTCACTAAATGAAAAGAGAGCAATAGAATCTTTTGTTTTTAAACTACTGTCAAGAATCAGCAGGTTATTGGCATCATCTCCAATGATATAAACTGTTTGATTGCGGAAATCTATA
>Ga0209174_10000277_pt1 | contig 39478 bp, 33 predicted proteins | sample JI91814BDNA_FD_187505 | JGI IMG/M metagenome (GOLD analysis project Ga0209174, IMG submission 187505) | Wastewater effluent complex algal communities from Wisconsin, to seasonally profile nutrient transformation and Carbon sequestration -... | ecosystem: Engineered > WWTP > Effluent > Algae...
ATTAGAAGCTCTTTAGGATTTACAAATGAAAATAAATATTTTCTTTTTTCTTTTGGTGCCTATGGAATTTCTTCTGAACTTGGTTATAAAAATTTAAAAGAGAATGAATGGATTGTAGTTTCTGGTTACGAGGGGTTAGTTGGAGAAAAAGTAATTGATGTAAAGGATATTTATTATCCGGATCTTTTAAAAGCCTGTGATTATGTTCTAACAAAACCTGGATATGGAATTTTGTCAGAAAGTTATTTAGCAAATACGCCAATCATTTATACGGAAAGAGGGGACTTTGCTGAATACGAATACTTAGTGAATGCAATGAATCAATTTCATGTTGCTGCATTTTTAGAGCAAAGAGAATTATTAGAGTTTAGATTTGAAACTGCGGTTAAAAAAATAGAAATCGACAAAAAAGAAAAGAGCGTCCCAATATTAGAGGATGGAAGACAGTCCATATTAAAGCAAATTTTTTACCTTGCCTAGTTTATTTCACTTTTCATTCGGATGTATATGGTAAATTATGGCGTTGTAAGAACTTTTAAACTAAGATTCTTTACTTAAATATATTTATGGAGACAAGTATGTTAAAAAAACTAGGGATACTTATTCTTATCACTTCATTTTTAGCTGTAGCTAATGTTTTTGCTCAAGAAGAGGAAAGCGATACAACTGAGCCAAAAGAAGAAATGACTGACACAAAAGACGCAAAGGACGCTAAAGATGTGAAGCCTGCTAAAACCGAAAAAAGCGACAAAAAAGCCGCTAAAAAAGGTGGAAAGAAAGGTGGAAAGAAGGGCGGCAAGAAAGGTGGAAAAAAAGGTGGAAAGAAAGGCGGCAAGAAAGATGCTCCTAAAGCTGAAACCAAAACAGAAACACCTGATGCAGATGAAACAAAATAAGAGTCGTTACTAGATAAGATTCTTTCCCAAAGGGATAGTGATTTTCACTATCCCTTTTTTATTTCTTTAGATCGATTAATTTAAATTTTTTTAGAGACTTTAAATTTTTCTTTAGGTCTATTTTTTTCCCAACAATTATGATATGCGTTTTGTTTGTGGGAATATACTTGTTAGCCGCTTTTAACACATCTTCTTCTGTAACATTATTAATACTTTCAATATACTTTTCATAATAATCGGTGGGTAGATTGTATAGAGAAGTTTTGATTGCAAATAATGCGATAGTAGAAGGATTTTCGAGAGAAAGGGAAAATTGTCCTGTCAGGTAATTTTTTACTAATTGCAATTCTTCACTGCTAACTTTTTCATTTTTAATTCTATTGAATTCATAGAAAACTTCCTCAATTGATTTCGCTGTAAAGGCAGTTTGGGTGCTTAAGTCAACTGAGAAATTCCCAACCCATCTATCCGGGCGAAGAGAAGAATAAACTCCATAGGTATAACCTTTTTTCTCACGAAGATTTTGATAGAGTCTAAATGTTCCGCCACCTAGAAGTGTATTCATTACTACTGCACTATGAATATCTTTTGCTCCTGGAATGAGGTCAATGGAATGTGTAATTTTCATTACAGATTGAACTGAGTCGGGTCTATCTAAAATATAAATTTTTGTTTTCTTAGGCTCAAAATGCTTTGGCATATTTATTTTTGGAACTTCTCCTGATTGCCACTTTCCAAAATTAGTTTCGGCTAAAAGTTTAGCATCTTCTAATTTTAAGTCTCCCATGATTGCGAAGTGAGCGATGTTAGGTTTAAAATATGTTTCATGATAATTTTTACAATCTTCTAATTTGATTTGCTTAATTGTTTTTTCGGTAGGAGTCTCACTGTAGGGATGTGTTTTCGGAAAGAGTAGGGACTTAGTAATATTATCCACTTGTGCATTGGGGTTTTGTTTTTCTGCTTGAATGTCTGAAACCATTTCTTCTTGCACTTTTAAGAATTCATCTTTATCAAACTTTGGGTATTTTATAATATCGCTAAAAATCTCTAAACTCTGACTTGCATACTTACTCAGAGAACTTGCAAAAATTAAATTATCTTCTATAGAAAAATCAACTCCCATAAAATCTAATTCTTCATCTATTTGCAGCTTAGATCGATTTGCCGCTCCTTGTTTCATGAGACGTGTTGTGAATTGGCCAAGCCCGGACTTATTTTTTTGGAGGGAAGGCATATAATCTAAATAAAGAAAATAGGAAATCATTGGAAGTTTATGATCTTCTATTAGGTAAACTTTTAGTCCGTTTTTTAAAGTGAAAGTCTGGTATTTAGGTAAATGAATTTTATTTAACGTTGTTGGGTTCGGAGGCAAATTTAGATTAACTTCTTCGCATGGTAAGCTTGTTAATATGCTAATAAATAAAAGAAGGATAGTAAAAAGGTTTTTTAACGATTGTAGTAAAATTGTTGGCATAGTTATTTTTTCTTGGGAGGAAGGTAGTTTAGGACAATTTTTTTATCTAGGGTAAAATATTTTTTAGCAACGCGCCTAATATCTTCTTTTGTAATTGCTAGGATTTTGTTATATTCGGTATTGATTACACCGGCATTACCGTAAAATGTTTCATACTCTGCAAGATTATGGGCTATTCCAGAAAGATTCGAATTGGAATCAAAAATAATTCTTTGAACACGATTCTTAACTTTTTCTAGTTCTCGATCAGTTACTAATTCTGTTTGAATTTTTAATAGTTCTTGATTTAAATTTTCTGAAATCAGTTTGTATGTTTCTTCATTTTTTGAATAGCAGGTAATAGAATATAGACCATAGTCCTCTAATGGATTGTAAGAAGTTTCTGAATTAACAATTAGTTCATTTTTCATTTTTAAATTTTGGTTTAGTCTAGAACTTTCTCCATTGGAAAGAATCGTATCTATGAAAATGAACGGATAATAGTCATCAGTCCCTAGAGCAGGAGCGTGAAACGCATACGAAAGAGCAGGAAACTCCACGTTGTAATAAACGGTTTTAGAAATTTCCCTTTGAATAGGTGGCTCTTCTATTTTTTTTCGATCTAACTTTTTACCTGACTTTTGAATTCTATTAAAATAGGCTTCTATTAATTTTTTAGTGCTCTTAATTTTGATATCGCCTGCAACTACTAAGACTCCATTTTCAGGTGTATAAAATTTTCTATGAAATTCTTCAAATTCTTCTAGAGTTGCTTTGTCTATGTATTGACTTGATCCAATTGGCAACCAGCGATAAGGATGTTTTTGAAAAGACATTCCAAATAAAATCTCAGTTAGATTTCCGTAAGGTTGATTGTCCAATCTTTCACGTCTTTCTTCTTTTACGACTTTACGCTGTGTCTCGACTCCGGTTGAATCAATTTTTAGTTGAAGTAACCTTTCCGATTCCATCCAGAGGATAAGAGGAAGTTGGTTGGAAGGAAGGGATGCTTCATAATAGGTGTAATCAAAAGTAGTATGCGCGTTAGACTCTCCTCCTGCATTTAAAATTAGTCTATCGAATTCACCACGCTTAATATTTTTGGAGCCTTCAAACATCAAGTGCTCAAAAAAATGAGCGAAGCCAGTTCTAGTGGGCTCTTCATCTTTAGAACCAACATGATACATGAATCCAACAGAAACGATTGGTTTAGAATTGTCTTTGTGCAATAAAACCGTTAAGCCATTGGGGAGTTTGTATCTTACAAATTTAATTTTCTGTTTTTCATTTGCTTGCAGTTGAGTGATAGATATTAAAAAAATTGATACAATAAGGTAGACGAATTTTAGTTTTTTCATTCTGAATTGGTTTCGTGTGATTGATTGGATTTTAAAATATTATAGATATCCGGAAAATTTTTTTCGAGAGCAGAAATCATTTTATCGCGATTTGGTTTATCTGTTGAATTTAAAATTTTAACTATAGAATCAAAGCCGGGCACATTCGCATAAGAATCATGAACTAAAGAGGAAACTTTTTTTTCTAATACTCTAGCTACTTCACGGGCTATTTCAATATTTGCCTTTTGTCCAATTGCAATTTTTGCTACGACTTCTGTCTGGGTTTTTTCTGTGAGAAGAGGAAGAATAGAAGCAGATTTTTCTGAACTTAAAAAGGAAAGAATCATTGCTATCATTTGAGATTGCTCATTTTGGATAATGCTTGAAATGGTATTTGAATCTACCGTTTCTAAAAATTCAAATGGATTATTTGTATTAACCGCACTATCAACTTTTATATTGTTTTCATTTTCAAAGTCAACTAGATCTATATTTTGCTTTTGCGAGTCGCTCATATTATTGACAAAGCGAACTCCAAATTTTCCATTTTCTAAAGCAATAATCTCTCCAGGAAAAATCAAGTCATATCCGACTACGATTTGCACTGGTTCAAAAATGGATTTATCCAATTCAATAATAGAGCCTTTACTCATTGTCAGTAAATCTTTTGTAGTCAATTTGAGTTTACTCAGTATTACGCGAATATCTGCCATCGGAATTTTTGTTTGGCTTTGAATTTCTTCTCGATGTAATTTATCTAAATTTTTATACACTGATTCATTTGGATTTGCAATGTCTTCTATCCAAATGCCAAACTTCTCATTACTCACAACTACCGTTGTTTTAGCAAAGATTACATTTTCAATCACAAGGTAAACAGGCTCATTCATATCCTTGTTGAGCTCGATTACATTACCGGGTTTAATATTGATTAGCTGATCTAGAGGTAATTTAGATTTACCTATCTCGATATCAGCTTCAACTTCTAAATTCATTAATTCTGAATTAGCGAGATGAAGTTCATATTTTGGAGGAATAACATTGTCTGTTAAGTCAAATAGAAGCAGTTTTTCGTTCTCTTTTTTTAATGTAATTTCTTGTAACGATTTATTTGAAAAAATTAAAGTTCCTCTTTTTCCAATGAATTTTTCAATGCTAGTATTCTCATGATTGCGATCTTTAAAAGTTTTATAATCAAATATTTCATCTTCAAATCGAATATTGACAGGGAATGGAATTGAGGAAATCAATGAATATAACTTTTCTTTTCTTTCCTTTTCCGCTTCGTTTAATTTATATCTTCTGTCGATAATTTCGTTTGATAAAGATACAAATATTCGAATTAAATTTTTCTCAACATCATCTTTTTCGTTTCTATCTTTGAATGGGGTTAAAAGGAAAATTTTTTCCTCTTTAGAAAAATTCTTATTTAAGAAATTGGAGATTTCTTCTGATTCATTGTCGCTTAGATATGTTTCCCTATTTTTCATAAATCGGTTGAGTTTCGATTCAATCGATCGGATAATTCTATGATGACTTTTTAGATTTCGCTTAACGTTTGGATTAAGTTGAATAATATAATTTAGAATATTCTTTGCGTTGTATACAGAAAATAAAAGCGAAAAATGAAAAACTTCATTTGCAACATTAATTTCTAATTCAATTCTAAAGTAATTTGAGCCTTCAGGAAGAATTAATTGATCTGATTTTGTTACGAGGGCTTGATACATTTCGGAGGTTTTTACTTCTCCAATTTTAACAGAAAGTGCATCAACAAAAGAACAGACTACTGAATACAACCAATCATTTATATTCTTTAAATGATTTATTTTAGAAGAGTCAGATTTGTCTAGTGCCTTAACAATTTTAACAGTGGTATCATTTGTTAATAGTATAGAATAAATTCCTTGAATTCTTCCGAGGAAATTTCCATAGAAGCATTGCATTCCCGGCTTAAATTGTTTTCTAATTTTTTTTGCAGGGACGATATCGAATCCAATTTTTTTTCCAAGTTCAATTTCTGAAAATTTTTTTGATTTAATTACTTCAGATAAAATGGCAGTTAAGACTTCTTTAAATAAATTCTTTTCAGAAGCGGATAATTTATCAGTCATTCGTTTGGAAAGATTTTTAAAATTTTCCATTTTAAGATTTTCTAATATTTCAATAGAAGCTTCTCTCATCCAATAGTCATTGTTCAAAACAGAAAATGGGTCTGCATGAATTTTATCATAGAGAGGTTTATCTTCTTTTTTAGAAGTGGCCTCAAGCAAGGCTTCAATGTCTTTTTTGGATAATGAATCTTCTGACATTAAGAAACCTCTGATGTTCTAACAAAATTTTTAAATATAGTTTTGAAAAAATGATTGGACCGGGTATCCGAAGTCAAATGGATATTAACCTCATGAAATATATCTTCCGTTTCTCCGTTGGGTTGAATAAAAACGGTGCCCGCCTGAAATTCTGAATAGGTTCGAATTAAACAGGAGTCTAGAATCTTTTTTCTTCTAGATTGCTGGGAAATATCCTTATTAGCCTCGGATATAGAATCTAAATTTTTATTTGAAAATTTATGAATCACAGGCTCTAAGCTAGAGTAGGGAATGCATACATTCATAGAATTTTCTAAGTCTTTGACTTTTACATCGATGCAAACCTGTAAGATAATTTCACTTGAATGAAGTTTTTGTTTAAAAAATGAGTTAGTTTCGATTTTATCTAAGACTGGTTTAATTGGAACTATAGGTTGAAAAGCTTCTCGTAGAAAATTTACCATATTCTGCATAATATTTTGAACTATCGGAAGTTCTAGATCACTGAATTCTCTTGAATGATCTTGAAATTCCCCTTTACCACCTAAAAGTAAATCAATGATGGAAAAAATAAGATTAGCCTCAAACTCTAAAATAGAAAATCCTATCAATGGTTTTAAGCTTACCATTCCCAGCGTTGAGTTTTCTGGAATTAATTTAGAAAATTCTTCATAACTCAATTGGTCAAGAGAAGAGATATGAAAAGAAATGGGAGCATCGTATTTTAAAGATAGGGATGGGGAAGCAATTCTTGTAAATGTCTCAAAGATATGTTGGAATGTTTTTAAATGGTCTTTCGAGAATTTATCCGGTTTTTTAAAATCGTAAGTGCGAATTTTTTTGGGTTCAATGATTTCTTCTTCTGATTTGTCAGAAGTGGAATTAGAAATGGCGATTAGTAGGGCGTCTAGTTCGTCATTGGTCAATATTTCATCCATAAAAATCCTCTAAATGTAGAAGTATAAGAAATAGGGAAATTTCATACAGTAAAAAAAATGAAATTTTTAAAAAAAGAAAATTATTTGGAAATACTAGATTTAAAATTTAAAAAACTCAACTTTTCCTTTTAGTGTATCTGCGACTTTTGATAATTGAGCTGATTTATTTGCGATCACCTGAGAGCTTTCTGTATTTGAATGCGAAATATCGTTTATAAAGGTAATAGCTTTTACTATTTCATCGAATGCAACTTTTTGTTCTTTTGTAATGAGTTGGATTTCCTCTGCACGGTTTTTAACTATTTCAGTTTCTTTTTCGACTAAGAATTTAGTTGTAATTTGTCTTTGCATAAATTCAAAAATAGAATTCATTTTTTGAACTATGGATTCGACGCCCGAGTTAATTGAATTTGTTTTTTTCATCATTACTTCTACAGTATCAATACCTTCTAAAATTTGCCTGTTGTTCTTTTTTATAAGGTTATCAATTTCTTTTACACTTGAAGCTGTTTGGTCTGCAAGTCTTGAAATTTCTAAAGCAACGACTGCAAATCCTTTTCCCGCTGTTCCTGCTCTTGCAGCCTCAATAGATGCGTTAAGCGCTAGAAGATTAGTTTTTTCAGAAATAGTATTTATTATTTCAATAATATTTTTCATGTCTTTCGAGCTTTCTACTATTTGGTTCATGCTCATATTCATTGAGCGTAAAGCTTCTTCTCCGGACATTGCTTCCACTGAAATGGATTTTGTATTGCCAAGAGTTTTTTGAATGATCTGGTTCATCTCTTCAATGATAGTGGAAAGATCTTTTAGTTTACCGCTTAACGCATTTAAATTATTAAATTGAATATCTGTATGGTTGGCAACCTCATCGACTCTTTCAGAGATTTGCTCAATAGAAGCAGTTATTTCTTCAATTGTAGAAGCCTGGCTTTGTGCATTTGCAGAATAGGTTTTGGTTGTTTGCGACATTTCATTTGAAGAGTTGGCTATTAGAATAGAATTTTCTTTTACTGCCTTTAATATTGTTAAAAGTCTTTCGGTAAACAAATTAAAATTATGCGCTAAGTTTCCGATTTCATCCTGTGATAATACTGAGATTTTTTGATTAATTTCTCCAGAAGAAATTGAATTTAATGCAGATACTAAAACTTTAATAGGATCTGTAATAGAATAAGTTCCATAATAAAATATGACAAAAACAAATAGAATCGAAACAACACAAACAGCAATTGTAGCAATGGAGATCGTTCTAAGTGCGCCGGTCATTTTGTAACGTGGAACTTCATAGACTACTCCCCAATCATTTACTTCTAGTGGAACGTGGACAATATCAATTAACCCCTTTTCATTCTCGTATTCTAATACGGATACTTTAGATGGATCGGTAAGAATCGATTTTTCAATATCCATTGAAGTATGTTTACCAATATTTTCATTTATATTGGAAATATTGGTTGTGATTTTTATTTTCCCTTTATTATCAATGAGCCAGACTCTCGCATCATATTCAGGATTTGTTGTCATAAATTCTTTCGCGACCTGGTTAAATCGAATTGATACGCCTGCAACTCCAATTGGTTTTTTTATATCGCCCATTAACACATTGATGAAAACATATGTATCATTTTTTGAATCAGAGTTTATATTGATTTGGGTTTTCTTTTCTGTCTTGATAGTTTTATAAAACCACGCATTATTAGGATTAGCCTCATCAAGATAAATACTGGCTTTAGAATTATTCTTCCAGTAATTGAGTGTAATTCTATCTGCAGCAAAAGCGTAAGTGTATTCTGAGGATGTAATTGAACTATCCAATTTTTGTTTTACCAATTCTCCTAGCATATAATTAGATTCAGCCTCACTGAACCAGCGAAGAATTGTAGGATCGTTAGCTAATAAATTGGAAGTTTCTATAGCGCGCGCAATTCTAGAATCAATATGAGTTGCTTTTAAGGATGCAATTTGAATTAAATCTGAGGTTTTAAGTTTTTTAATAATGGAAGATCGTGCAGTGAAATAGCTGATACCACCCGTTAGAGTTATCGCAATAGTCAGGGCAATGACTGCTAATGTAATAAATTTAGTGCTAATTTTTTTAAACTGAAACATTTGCTACCCGATACTTGCTTTTAAAATTTTATATACATAATTTACAACTAGAAATATTTTCATTTTAATGAAAGTTTCCATTGCTAGAAGTTTAAAATATCTATTTCATCTCCCTAAGGAGGCTTTATATATTTTATCGGGTAAGTTGCCAATAACGGTTGAAAATAAAACTTTAGATTCAGGACTTCAGATTGTTGTGGCTGTAATGAACATCTTGCCCGGGTTTGAGACGCTGGGTCCGATAGATGCAAGGAAAGCTATTGATGCACTTGCCGGTCTTATAGATGCGCCTATGCAGGATATACCAGTTGCCGTTAACAAAAGAATTCCTGTAACAAATCCAGACGGATTTATACCAATAAGAATATACATTCCATCCTCAATGGAAAATGGCCATTATCCTGTATTGGTTTATTCTCATGGCGGAGGTTATGTAATGGCAAGTTTAGATTCCCATGAAAGAATTTGCCAATTATTCTCTAAAAAGCTAAATTGCATTGTCGTATCCATTGGATATAGATTGGCTCCAGAGTTTACTTTTCCGAGTGCAGCTTATGATGTAATTGCTGGATTTAAATGGGTTAAAAATCATATTTCAGATTTTGGAGGTGATATTAAACGAATTGCAATTGGTGGAGACAGTGCTGGAGCGACGCTGTCGACAGTGGCTTGTCATGAATTAAAAAATACCGAATACAAACCTTTTTATCAGCTTTTATTTTATCCAGGAACAAATGCTTCTAGAATGCCCAAGTCTAGAGATTTATACGGAGAGGGACTTTTTTTAACAGGTAAACAAATAGATTGGTTTATATCGCAATATTTACCAAATCGAGAAGATGCATATTCACCCTTAGTTTCACCCATGCTTTATTCAGATTTTTCAAATTTACCACCAACATATATTTCTACAGCCGGACTTGATCCTGTATTTGATGATGGATATGAATATGCCCAGAAACTCAAAGAAGCTGATAACAAATTGACCTACAAATCGTTTCCAAGCTTAATCCACGGTTATGTAAATATGACAGCTATTCCTGCTTGTATGGCTGCGGTAGATGATGCCATTGAAGAATTGAGAAAGGCATTTTATACTTAAAAAGTAAGAATAATTTTTCGTTCAAAATATTTGATTATGAACGAAACGAGTTGGAAGTATAAGAAATAAGCCTCATTTTGTGAGCTATTTATTCTTACAAAATCGATTTCATTTTGAATCACAGGACCTGAAATTTGAAATAATGATTGAAATGCATGGGAAATAAGCCGAATCTTTATATAATGAAACGACTGCCAATATTTTTACTCCTATTTTTTTCATTTGGTCAATTTCTTGCCAATGATAAATCACATTTGATAATGAAGGATTTTTTTGATACATTTGTAAACTGGAGCACTTTGCAAATCTCTTTAGATGTGTCAGAAAAATTACCCCGAGTAATCATTGATAGCGACGATTCTGAATATGGAAAAGAAAATACTGCATTTAATATTTCAGAAGCCAGGAATAAAAGTTTATTAAAGGCAAAAGAAAAAATTAAAATTCATTTTGTGAGATCGATTGAATCTTTAAGAATGAATGAAGAATTTACCATTCTAGAAAAAGTAAACAAAGATGAAAAGTTCAGAGAGCGGTTTAATGAGTTTTTCCTCAACGAGTCAAGTGAAATAAAAGTAAAATACATCCAGGATGAAGTTCGTGTTGAATCTCTCACTAAGCTAATGGGCTCAAAGGGACTATTAAATTATCTAGCAGTTGATTATGATCAGGAAAATTTTCCTGAATTTCCGGCGATTTCAGTTTCTGAAGAATACACTGGACTTATAATTGACGCAAGGCATTTAGAGGCTAATCCATCTTTGTTTCCAAAAATACTCACAGATAAAGGTCTTGAAATATATTCAGTAAGTCTTGTGAATAAAAATTTTGCTATAGACAATGGATTTGTAATTTATATGAGCGATCCAATTAAGGCAATGAAACATACTCGTGTTGGAGAAAAACCGTATCTTATTGTTGCAACTAACGTTACAGGAAAAAATAAAACACTATTTACAATTCCTACCAAGGAAGCAGTGAAAGTATTAGCAACAAAGGAAACTAGAAAGAATCTTAAAAAATGTAAAGTGATTATTTTGCTGCGAAAGCAACTTTCTTAAATACTTCTTCAGCTTTTTTAAATTCAGAATTAAATAGATAAGCAAAACCTAAATCTTTCAATTCAGCATCTGTTAGGGCTTCTTTTTTCTCGAATTCAGAGATTTTATTGATTAAAGGTTTGAATTCTTGTTTCTTTTCTTCATAGCTGGGTAATTCGCGTTTGCCTGGAATTTTTCCAAATAAAACTTGCGCTTCTTTGTATTTACCAAGAGCATTTAGCGAAAGTCCGGCTTTTAGATAAATATCATAACTGGTATCTAATAACTTATACACTGATTTAAAATATTGAATTAACTCTAAATGCTTTTTTAAATGAAAATAGCATTCAATTCTTTCTTTGATAAATTCGTTTGGATTACTTCCCTGGCGTTTCAAAGATAAATTCATGATATTTAAGCAATCTTCGTATGCTTCTGATTCATAAGATACCTTAACAGCAAAATTTATAATCGTTAAACAAAGTGGTGGATTGTTATTTTCTAAATATTCTTTAATTTTTTGAAGAGCGACTTGCTTATTTCCTGAATAAAAGGCTATATAAGCATTTGCTAATGGAGTAAACACGGATAATCCAGAACTTGATAAACCTTCAAAATATTGGTTTGACTTAAATCCAAGTTCATATTTAGAAATGATTGCAAGATGATTTAATAGGGCACTTGACGGATTTTCTTTTACAATTTCTATTACTTCTTCGAAAGATCCAACCTCAAAACTTTCCCAGGCTTCTCTTTCCAAATTATTTGCAGCATATTTTGTAGATTGTATCATTATAAAATCCCCCTATGTCCCTTAAAGAATCGGTTGTAAAGGGGATTTGTTTTATATAGTTTTTTTTATTTTATGGCAAACTGACTTAGAAAAAACTAAGGATGAAGTCTTCCCAAAAGTCTCGGGAAAGGAATACACTCCCGAACATGAGGAAGTCCGCAAATCCAGGCAACTAACCTCTCCAAGCCAAGACCAAATCCTGCGTGTGGAACTGAGCCATATTTTCGTAAATCAAGATACCAGGAATAATTTTCAACCGGGAGGTTTTCTTCTTTTAGCCGCTCCACAATTTTTTCGTAGTTTTCTTCTCGCTCTGATCCGCCTATGATTTCACCTACTCCTTCTGGTGCAATTAAATCAGCACAGAGGACAGTTCTTTCATCCTCTGGATTTTGCTTCATATAAAATGCCTTTATCGAGCGGGGGTAGTTCATTACAAATACTGGTCCATCAAAGTGAGTGGTTAAAATATTTTCACGCTCTGCATTGATGTCTTCACCCCATTCGATTGATTCCCCTTTTGATTTTAGAATTTCTATTGCCTCGTTGTATAAAATTCTCTTGAATGGCTTTGTTACATATCCTAAAATTTTTCCAGCATCACGCTCTAGAATTTTAAGATGATTGAGTGACGAATTAACAGTAGCCGTTACAATGCTTCTGATAAAATCTTCTTGCAGGTTTATATTTTCTTCATTGTGATAATTTGCCGTTTCTGCTTCTAGCATCCAGAACTCTGTTAAATGCCTTCTTGTTTTACTTTTTTCTGCACGAAACGTAGGACCAAAGCAATACACCTGTGTATGCGCAAAAATTGCAGTTTCCAGGTAGAGCTGACCTGTTTGGGCTAAGTATGCTTTGCCTTCATCGAAATATTCTGTTTCAAAAAGTGTTCCTGCACTTTCGCCGACTGATCCTGTTAAAATAGGAGTATCGATTAAAACATAGTGATTTTCATGAAAGTATTTTCTGATTTGAAAGGATAATTCATTTCGGATTTGTAGAATAGATAGTTGACGTTTTGATCTTAACCAGAGATGGCGATTGTTATGTAAAAAATCAGGACCGTGTTCTTTGGGTGTGATTGGATAATCATGAGAATCCCCAACTATATTATATGAATCTAATATAATCTCATAGCCTAGTTCTGATTTTTCGGATACGACTAAAGTGCCTTTTATAGTAAGAGATACTTCCTGGGCAAGAGATTTTATTTTTTCAAATAGTTCCTCTCCGAGTTTTTCTTTCTCGCAAACTACCTGGATAATTTTTCCAGAATTTCGAATTTGTAAAAATTGGATTTTGTTGTTTCCTCTTTTTGCATGCACCCAGCCGGAAAGCGAAACCGATTGATTTAAATACTTTGTCAAATCATATAAATTCATGATTCGAAGATTTTATAAACACAAAAATTGAAAAGAAGAAAATATTTGCCACAGAGACTCCGAGACGCAGAGGATTTTCAAAGTCTTCTTTAATCTCAGAATCTTCACTTCGTGTCTCTTTGGCAATACATCATTTTACGATTGCAGGACTTGTTCTAATTCAAAAAATGACATAGATGAGTTCTACATATAAATTAATTGATTCTGGTGATTACGAAAAACTAGAAATCATTGGGGGATTTAAATTAATTCGTCCTGCACTTGGATCTCCGTATAAAAAATCAAATCCTAAGTTATGGGAAAAACCCGATGCACATTATATAAAAAATGATACCGGAAGCGGGCAATGGAAGTTTTTTAAAAAGATTCCGGAAAGCTTTACAATTGAAATCGGCAGTCTCTCTGCAAAAATAAAACTTACACCATTTGGGCATATTGGAATTTTCCCCGAGCAAAAATCAAATTGGGAATTGATCGAAAAAATGGGTAGTATCCAAAATAATTTTGAAGTTCTAAATTTATTTGCTTATTCCGGAATGTCTACTCTTGCAGCGTTAAATGGTAATTATCCGGTTTGTCATGTTGATTCATCGAAAGGGATGATTGCATGGGCAAGAGAAAATGCAAATCTTTCCGGACTTGCGGACAGGAAAGTGCGCTGGATTGAAGATGATGTTTTAAAATTCCTAAAGCGGGAAGTTAAGCGCAATCATCCCTACAAAGGATTTATATTAGATCCTCCGACTTATGGTAGAGGGGCTAAGGGCGAAGTCTGGAAGATTGAAGATGATTTAATTCCACTCATCGAAGAAATGATGAAGCTTTGCGATAACAAACCAGAATTTGTTATTCTTTCCTGTCATTCTACTGGATTTTCTCCTCTTACTCTTACAAGGATTTTACAATCGTATATAAAATCCGAGGGAAGTTATTTTTCAAAGGAACTTTTTATAAAAGAAGAAGCAGGAAAAGAATTACCAGGAGGATTTTGTGCATATTTTCTAGGTAAAAAATTTTCTAGCTTATACTCTCATTTTTAAGTTAAGGCTCAATGATATCAACAAGACCTAGATGATTTAATAATTTCTTTCTATCTTTTAAGATATCTCTAGAAATTTTCTTAATTTCGATTGCGCCTACATATGTGCATTTGGCTTTATCACCAGGCTTTAGGAAAATAGAATTACCGGATGGAGTCAATTCAGTGGATAATCCAATATTACCCCTACTATCCATTGCAATGAGTTTAACTTTTTTTCCTTTAATCAAATTCATACTAAATTGATTTCCTTCTGCATAGCGAGTTGTAGCATTTTTATAATCAATTCCGACTGCTGTTACTGTGTAAGGAGGATTAGCCTCGGCCGGAATCACTTTTCCTTCTATGCAAGTCGTCTCGGGATTTGGATAATCGCAATTCCACCATTTAAAATCATCCATGGCGCTAAAGACTAAATGTCTTTCTTCGCTTGAAATATCTTTTCCTTCTGCTTCATCTAAATTAGATGAAGATTTATCTGAGAGAGAAGTATTTCCTTTACCAACCCAACCATTTCTTTCATCGAATTTATACATTTTCATTTTGCGGTCAGACTTAATAAGATGGGGGATTTCTACTTTTAATTTTACTCCTCTTTTTAGATTTAGAGGCTTATCATAATAAGACGCTGTAAGTTTAAACATGCCGCCTGATTCAAATATATTTGGATTCGGGTCATAATAAAATAAGCCAATACTCGATGTGATAAAATCTAAGTCATTGTAAATTTCTATTAACTCAAAGGTAAGGATATCACCCCTTTTATAACCGGAAGGAAGTGAAATAGAGTTAGCCGGAATGGTAATCTTTGTTCCTGCTTTTCCTTTGATAACATTTTCCATTGCTGGGTTAATTGGAAATTCCTGTTTGGAAGGTTGAAACTGAGTTAGAAAAACAGGAACAGGATTATCCAAGCTCACTTCTTTTTTTAAAGTAGTTTTAGTTTCCCCCTCTTCCCACCCCCATTTTTTTTCAATTTTTTTCGTAATATCTTCTGTTTCTTGCGAATAAAGATAAAAAAAACTCAAAACAAGGGAAGGAAAAAGGAAAACGGAATATTTAATTTTCATGAAATATCTTTCGGTTTTTTTAGAAAAATCTTTAGGGACTGTGTAAGAGCAAAGAAAATATTTCTCACAGAGTCCACAAAGGTCACAGAGAGTATTGACACATTCGATAAACTTCCTCCCGCTTCGCCCAATGTCATTAAGTTATGGATTTTATCATTGAATTTTTGGTCTCACATTATGTTTCGACTATCAGAGAGAAACATTGAGTTGAAGCCGCAAAGTCGCTAGGGTTTAAGAAAAGTTATTTCTTGGGGAAAATTTATATTATCCTTTTAATTCCAAAATTACTTATTCATTTCTACAACTGGAACGGTTAACGTTTCTTTTTTACCATTACTAAAGAATAGAGTTATTACTTTCTTTTCGTCTTTTTTAAGAGGTGCTTTTAAACCAATAAACATGATATGAAAGCTTCCCGGCTTTAATTCTATTGAGTCATTTTTTTTAATTTCAATTGAATCGACTGGACGCATTTTCATGGTTTTGTCAACCATCGTTACAGTATGTAGTTCAACGGATTCAGAAATATCCGATTCAGCCTTTATCAGTTTGATGTCTTCTTTTGAATTATTTTTTATGATCATGAATCCACCTGTATTTAAGCTACTAGGTGGGACTGCTCTGATCTTAGCATTTTCAATTGAGATTTCTTTTTTCTCATTGGCAAATAAAAATAGCAACGGTAAATATACACATATTAATATTAGAATTTTCTTCATTGTTTTATCCTTTAAATTATTTATACACGCTTTCACATTTATTTATTCATTTAATAAATCGTTTATCGTTTTTAAGATTGTCTCTTTTTTTGTTCCGTGAGGAAGGGTTATTACCCATTTGCCACTGGGATTAATGACGAATAGATTTGTAGAGTGATCCATCGTATAACCCATTTTAGATTTGATATCTACTTTATGAAAGCTAGCTCCATAAAGCTCTGCTACTTTTTTAATTTCATCAATACGTCCAGTCATTGGAATTATATCAGGGTGAAAAAAATTCGTATAGGCAGTAATACGTTCGAGGGAATCTCTTTCTGGATCTACATCTATAAAAATAAATTTTACTTTACTGCGGCTAATATGATTTAATTCCTTAAGAGCATTTGCGAATATAGATAGAGTTGTCGGGCAAACATCTGGACAACTGATAAATCCGAAATATAAAATTACAATATTGCCCTTTAATTCGTCTAAAGAAATTTTCCTATTTTCAGATTGGAGAGAAAAACTTCCTCCTTTAGGAGGATCTGGTAAATATAAATTTGGTCTATTGTCCTTACAATGAAATGTGGAGAGTAGAAAGAATATTAGAAAAAATATAGGACTGAAAAGTTTCAATTTTCACTCACTTCAAAATAAAAAGGAATACCTAGAATTTCATTTTGTTTATTTTTATAGAGTATAATGGCTCTCCAGGAAAAGGTCGCCGTCGAGCAAGTTGGTAAAATAAAACTTCCTTTATACTTTCCAGATTTTTCTTTTTTGAGAGCGGGTCTATTATACCCCATTTCCATTTCCGATCCATTAAAATCAATTGCAAAGGGAACATAGTCCTTATCTTCACCCTCGAGAATAATCTCTGTTAGTTGATTTGCTTTAATATTCTTGGCTGAGAAAGAAACATTGAATTGAGCATTGGATGGTAAATGGAAATTACACTGTGTTTTTTGCAAATCACATCTTTGCCTATTTTCTATGAGGTGAATATTCGGCAGATTGGAATTAGGCGCAAAGTGCGTATAAGCATTGTAAGCCCAAAAAATTAACCATATAAATAAAAGTCCAAAAGAAAGTGCTTTAGAGAGTTTATTTAGTATTAGTTTCATTCTAAAAATCCTACCATAAAAACGGACATTCTAATTTCCATGAATTTTGTAGTGGGAGTTTAATAAAGAGCTTTTTAAATTTATTGTAAATGATTTAGGAACTCAGGTAAAATTACAGGATGACAACAGGATACCAAATCTTAAAATTGAACTAAATGCTTACTCTATATATTATTTTTACTACACTCATCTATCCAATTGTAATTATCTTACCAATCTTTAGTGAAAAGGCTAAGCAGTTTTTATCCAAGCGAAAGTTAGACAAAATAAAAATTAAAAGTTTCCCAAAAGAGAATAGTTTTAATCCGAAAGAAAATCGTGTGATTTGGCTTCATGCCGCATCCGTAGGAGAACTCGACCAATGCAAGGCTCTAGCAAAATCAATTAAAGAAAAAGAGCCCGAGACGTATATTATTCAGTCGGTGTTTTCAGAAAGTGTGTTGGAAAAAAATTATGATAAAGAAAATACATTTCTAACCTTTCGTTTGCCCCTTGATTTTTACTTTGCCTATGAATTTATTTTTAAGACTTTTAAACCGGAGTCCTTAGTGTTAATGGCATGGGACACATGGCCTAATTTGATTCTAGCGGCAAATCGTCATAAATGCAGTGTGTATTTAGCGAGTGCAGTCCTTGATCCAAAATCTAAGAGAGGATCGTTTTTTGCTCGTAGCCTCACAAAGAGTGTTTTTTCGAAACTTTCTGGAATAGGAGCTGTTAATGAATCCATGTTATCCGCATTTAAAGATTTAGCCGGAGAAAAAGTAAAAATTGAATCCCTGGGAGATTCAAGGTTTGATTCAGTAGTAGATAAAATTAAAAGTAAGAAGGCAGATAAAAACTTCGTAGAGTTTGCAAAGAATTATACGAAAGACCCAATTCTAATCCTTGCCTCTACTTACAAAGACTGTGATTTGATTGTTCTAGATGAAATTGAGAAAATTCTTTCCCTGGGATATTCGATTTGGATATTTCCCCATAAGATAGATGTCGAGAGAATCCAAGAAACCATGAGTTTTTTAACAAGAAAAGGTTATAATGCTTCTCTTTATTCCAAAGTAAAAAATCCTTGTAAAGATAGAATTATTCTTTTTGATGCTTTAGGTATACTGGCTTTTGCCTATTTTTATGGAAGGATTGCGTATATTGGGGGTGCGGTGCATAATAAGGTTCACAATGTGCTCGAGCCTGCCTATTTTGGTTTGCCTCTTCTTACTGGTAGTAAGATATTCAATTCCTTTGATGCATTAGAGTTGCAAAAGAAAAAAAGCCTGAGAACAGTAAATTCAAGTAAGGAGTTTTTAGAAGCTATTCAAATTTATTCAGATGAAAAAATACTGAAACAATTAAGTGCGATTAATTCAGAGTATGTGCTTTCCCGTTTGGGCGCATCTCTTGCCTTCTATAATGCCTTTCTAAAAAAATGAATTATTTAAAAATTAAAAATCTAGTAAAGAACTCGGCAGCTTTTCGTCTTTTTAAAAAAGACTACGCGGCATTTATCATCAGTTTTTTATATACCGAGTTTAAAGTTTACGATCAATTAACCATTGAAGCAGAAGCTTTCGCTCGCACATTAAAAGACACCATCGAGAATTACAAAGAAGAAAATTTAATAGACAAAGAGTTTTTGCTTTCTTCCGAGCACTATATAAATGAATGGGCTAATGATGGTTTTGTGCGAAAATTTTACGAAGAAACAAAATCTGAATTTTATATTGAAATCACTCCTGAAATGGAATCTGTATTTAAATGGGTTTCTGAAATTGAAAAAATTGAATTAGGAGAAGTAGTTGCAACAAGATCTAGATTTCTAAATATTTTTCATTTATTAAAAGAATTGGTAGAAGATAGTGTTGCAACTTCTCAGGATCGAATTCGAGTCTTAGAAGCACAAAAGAAAAGTATAGATTTAGAAATTGAGAGATTAAAATCCGGTGGCGAAGTAAAAAAAATAGACAAAAGAGACTTTGTTGAGCAATTTAAATTAGCCTTAAAAGAAGCAAAAGAATTAGTTTCTGATTTTCGCCAGATCGAGCGTAACTTTGCAGACATCACAAAGCAAACTCAAACTAATTATATGAACCAGATTTCTACCAAAGGGGCTGTTCTTGATTATGTGCTAAAAGCCGATGAAGAGCTTATGAATTCCGATCAAGGAAAAAGTTTTAAAGCTTTCTGGCAATTTTTATTATCCCCAGCAAGACAGGACGAATTTGAAAAAATAATTAACACACTTTATAAAAGAGAAGAAATTCGTTCGATTGATAAAGACCAATTCCTGCGAAAATTAAAAAAGCAATTATTAGATTCCGGAAGAAAAGTAAATCGCGCTACAGATAAAATGGCTGATCAAATTAGAAAAGCTCTTTCCGATAAAAGCTTACAGGAAAATAAACGAATTAAAGATATTATAAACGATATCAAAAGCCTCGCTCTAAAAAATCAATCTAAGCTTGGCTCTAAAGATGATTTTTATTCCATAGAAAGTTTTCCGGAAATATACTTACCTATTGAGCGTCCTCTCTGGGAGAAAAAAGACAAAGGGCTTAAGATTGATTATGCGCTAGAAAATGCAAACAATGAAATGAGCCCTGAGATAATGGAATTATTAATGCGAAATAGTTCTATTAATATAGATGAATTACTCGCAAACATTGACTCACTTCTTAAATACCAACCCAAAGTTGAGCTTACCGAGGTAATTAACAAGTATCCGCTAAAGAAGGGTCTTGAAGAATTAGTTACCTATCTCTGGATTGCATCGAATCGGGAGCATCATTTTGTTGATATGAATACAAAAGAAGAATATACACTTTCTAAAAATGAAGAAGAAACTGTAACAATCAAATTTCCAAAGGTGGTTTATAAAATCTAATGGAACATACTTTACCTTATGCAGCAGCAGTCTTAAAATTATTAAAGGGACCTGTAAATTATGATTTAGACCCAAAAGAATGGGATCAAATTTCAACCTATCAAACAGATATAAAGAAATACTTTGATAAAATTGGACTTCATTTAGTATTAGACAATGATGATGGTTTTGCTTATCTCTATCAACCTTCAGGTGATGATGATCTAGGACTTCCGAGGATAACTAGACGTATCCCCCTACCCTTTGATATTACTCTACTCTGCGTTCTATTAAGAGAAAAACTAGCTGAGCAAGCGATTGAAGATACAAATATGGCAAGCCTTTTAAAGAAAGAAGATATCTTCGAACTTCTAAACCCCTTTTACCCAAAGACACAAAATGAAGCTGCACAATATAGAGAATACGAAAAATTAATCGCAAAAGTTGTAGAGTTAGGATTTCTTCGAAGAATCGAAAAAGAAAAATCTGAATTTTACAAAATTGAAAAAATTATAAAGGTTCGCGTTCGCGCTGAAGAATTAAATTCCATTAAGGCAAGGCTTTTAGAAAACAATGACAGAAAGACTCTTCAAGATGACTGAAATAAATACCGAAATGGGATATCGACTTCTCCGATTAGAATTTTTAAATTGGGGAACATTTAGTAACGGAAAAATATACTCAGTAGACACTAGCGGTAAAACAGCATTAATCACAGGAGCTAATGGTTCGGGTAAATCTACGTTAGTCGATGCTCTTCTTACCCTACTTGTTCCCTCTCAAAAAAGAAATTATAACCTTGCGAGCGGAACTGACAGAAAAAGAGACCGCGATGAAAAGACATATATTCAGGGAAATTATGGAAAGACAACAGATGATGCGTTAGGAAGTAAAATATTAAAAATGAGAGAGCCAAATGAAGGGCATATCTCAATTCTTCTTGCTGTATTTTATAGTGAAGAAATAAAACGTTTTTCCAGTGTAGCACAGGTTATGTGGTTTAATAATGGTAACCTCGACAAATTCTACGTCGTTGCAGAAAGAGATTTAACAATCAAAGAAGATTTTAAACATCAGGGTGATATTAAACAATTCAAAAAGAATCTTCGCTCCAAAGAAGATATTAAAATATTTGACTCCTTTAAAGAATACATCCATGAATTTATAAAAAATGTTGGTCTTCGTTCAGAAAAAGCACTCGATCTATTCAATCAAATTGTAGCAATCAAATCTATTGGAAATCTAAAAGAATTTATACGAGAGCATATGCTTGAAAAGCATGATATGAACGAGCGAATTGAAGATCTCGATAAAAACTATAAGAATTTAAACGATAGTTACAATGCTATCTTGCAGGCAAGAAAGCAAATGCAAGAACTACTTCCAATCGAAGAGGAAGCTAAAAAATACGAAACGATTCAAGAAGAAATCCATAATATTCAGGGAAGTATATTTGTATTACCCGCATATTTTTCAAAAGAGAAAATATCTTTATTAAAAGAGAATTTAGAGAATACAAAATCCAATCTTGCAAAGATGAATGATATCACGGGTGAGTCAGGATCTGAGCTTTCTAGAAAGAGAGAAGAAGAAAGAAGTCTCTATGCGACTTTAGAAAACGATTCTGTTGGAAGACGAATCACTGAACTCCAAAAGCAACTCATCGATGAGCGCAAAGTCTTAGTTACCCGTCAGTCTGCCTTTGATAAGTATAGAAACCTCGCAGTAAGCTTACTCTTACAAACAAAAATAAATCAAGATAGCTTTTATGAAAATAGGAAATTAGCAGAAGCTAAAATAAGTCAGAATTTTGAACACCAAAAAGAAATCGAAAAAAAGAGAGACGAATGGGTAATCGTTCGAAACAACCTTCATACAAATAGACAGGAATTACAAATTGAATTGAATTCTCTTAAGACTAGAAAAGACTTGCTTCCCGGTTTACAAATCGAAATGCGACGAGAAATCTGCGAAGCCTTAAATTTATCCATTGATGATTTACCTTACGCGAGTGAGTTAATGCAGGTGAAAGCAAAGGAATCTGAATGGAAAGGTGCAATTGAAAAACTCTTAAATAATTTTGGAAGAAGTCTACTAGTTCCAGATGAGCACTATATCGAAGTAAATAATTTTATAAATAAAACAAGACTCAAAGGTAAACTTGTTTATTTTAGAATGATTGAAAACGATAACCGCAATACCAAGCCAAGCTCTTCCGATTCTCTTTTTTATAAGTTAGAATTTAAACCCAATTCCCTTTATACTTACTGGCTTGAATCTAGAATTCTAAATGACTTTAATTATATTTGTGCAAACTCTTTAAAAGACTTTCAAAAAGAAGATAGGGCAATTACCCGTGAGGGGCTAATTAAGCATTCCCGCACTAGACACGAAAAGGATGATCGCAATTCCATCCTTGACCGCTCCAAGTATATATTAGGATGGTCTAATACTGAAAAAGTAAAAGCATTAGAAGAAGAACTAAAAAACTTTGATAAAAAGTATGATGATGCCTATTCTAAAATGGAAGAACTCGATAAAGAAAAAAAGTCTCTTCATAAAAATGATTTAGAGTTAAGAGAGATTTTGCGCTTTGAAAGTTTTTCTGAAATAGATATAGCACCCATTGAAAAAATTATTAAAGAGACAGAGTCACACCGAAAAGAGCTAGAAGTCTCGACAAACTCTCTTAAAAAATTACAGGAAAAATTGGATTCTATCAAGGGAGAAATTCAAAAATTAGAGCGTGATAAATCTGATTTTGAAAAAAAGAAACACAATCTCGAGCGTGATATTGAAGAATATGAATCAGAGATAAAAGAATGCGAAAGTGTTCTTGAGTTAATTAAAGATGTTGAATTCGCAAAGTATAAACCTGAAATAGAAAAACGGATAACGGGGACAAATAAACTTAGCCTCACTAATATTAAAAATAAGCAAAACGAACTTCATAATTTTTTTGAAAAACAAAAAGAAGAAAAGGAAGAATCCAAACAAAAAGTATTGACTTCTATTGTTCGTAGAATGGAAGCATATATTAAAAATTATGAAACGGATACTACTGAGTTAACCGCAGAAATCGAATCGATTCCTGATTTTAGACGCGAGCTAACTAAAATACAAAACGATAAACTACCCGAATTCCAGGAAAAATTTAGAAGGATGATGGATGAAAAAGTAGCCCATCAAATTGCTGAGTTTAGAGAGGATTTGAGTGAGCAGGAAAGAGAGATAATTCAAAAGATCGAAGAGTTAAACGAAGCTCTTGAAACTATCGATTACATTCCAGGGTATACATTTATTCAGCTAGATTGTCAACCAACTGTAAACATAGAAATTGCCGATTTTAAAAAGGAGCTAACAGATTGTATTCCCGACCTGGAGCATCCGGAAGAAAACGAAGATAAATTTATTAAAATTCGGGATTTACTAGATAAACTAAAAAATCGTAGCTCTGAAAATACAGACAGATGGGTAAAGCTTGTAACCGATGTAAGAAACTGGCTTGACTTTAGAGCCATTGAACTAACCCGCGAAGATAGAAAACAAAAAGAAGTATATGATTCGAGTGCTGGAAAGTCAGGTGGACAAACTGTTAAACTCGCCTATACCATATTAGCCTCTGCTATTTCTTACCAGTTTGGAATTCGAGAAAAGAAATCTTTTAGACTGGTAGTAATTGATGAGATGTTTAATAACCTCGACAATCAAAACTCCCGCTTTGCTATGGATTTATTCAAACAGCTTGGATTACAACTACTCGTTGTTACCCCACTAGACAAGATAAGCATTGTAGAGCCTTATATTTCATCGATTCACCTAGTTGCAAACAACCAGGAAGGAAAAGACTCCCGTGTATATCCAATCACAATGGAAACTTTGAGAAAAAAGAAAGAAAAGTAATTTGTCATTCCTGCGAAGGCAGAAACCAAGAGCATATTTAAATTTTCCTTTTTAAATAACGACTTTTACATTTCTGGATTCCTGCCTTCGCAGGAATGTAGGATAAATAAAATTTTGCGAATTCATACATCTACTTCCTCTTAAAGCGATCTTTTAGTTTTAGAATGGATTGAAACAAAAATACAAATGGAATTTTTGCTTTAGAGAAAAGGAAGTAAAAGAATCTGCCAATTGGATTTGTGATTGGGGCTAATATGGCTTTAACACGAATCCAATGAGGAGAAAGTTTAGCGGAAACCTTTTCTACTTTTGGACCTAGACGCTTCCAAATCCAAAAAAACATTTTTCCTATAAAGCTGTCTCGAAAACTAATATCAGTTCTTGCGGCCATGATATAAACACTGATGCAGGCTATTACAATGTTGGCGCTCCAGGGTCCTATCCAATCGGGAACATTTGATTTATAAGAAATTCCATTTCCTAAAATAAAAAAGGCATTGTAGATAAATAAAAACACAATCGCAAGTGTAAAACTCATTCCCTTACCCGAACGCTTTACTACTAAACCGAGAGGAAAAGACAAAAAGAAAAATATCTGGCAGGACACGGGCATGGCAAGCCGTCTATGAATTTCAATGTTAAATGCTATGAGAGTTTTTTTGGTATCTTTTAAAAGTCCCTGTAGTTGTGTAAATACCGCATAACGGTTACTCATCTCAGAAGAAGAGACTGTTCCTTTTTGTGAATCAAGGATAATATCCATTTTCATTTTTTCTACGAGTTGATTTAATCCGTCTACGCCTTTGATAGAAATATTCATTTCTTTTAAAATTTCTAGTCCAGGAATTTCTTCTAGACCTTCTGATTGAATGCTATTTCGAATTTTAATTAAGAGGGGAAAAGAAAAAGTTTCAGGCTTAATATTAAAACCAATTACCATTTTTTCTTTTTCAGTGGGAATATTATAATCCATCTCTCCGCCCATAAAATCAGTCACTACAAACCCGTCTTTTTTCTCATTCCACTCCAATACAAACCCATCCCTCAGACGAACTGATTTTTCAAATTCTCCTTTGGAATTTTTCTTTTCGATGATATTTCCTGTCTTAGCGGAGATAATCTGTGTTACGCGCGAACCACCCATGGGAATTGTAATATTATTGTGCTGGATAAATTCATTTCCCTCCATGTAGATTTCCCATTCGCGAATTTGAATACCTGAAAGCTCTCCTGTTTCACGATTGAGTCCTTCTGTGTAAAGGGTTCTACCTTTCTTTTGAAATAGCTCCTGCGTTTGGTCACCACTAAATTGTCCCGGAGTAACAGCAAGCATTGGATTATATGCAGCTATCCAATTGTTAAATTCATTCATCTTACGGGTATTTTCAGGTGCTAAATAGAAATTTAAATAACCTACAAAAAGTGCAGAGATAAATCCGAATATTAGGAAATTCGCATATATCCTTGAGAAGCTAACACCGGCTGACCGCATGGCAGTGATTTCGGAATCACCTGATAGTCTTCCCGCTGCCATGATTCCACTCATAAGACATGCCATCGGAATAGTGGAAGGCAAAGTGTTTCCAAGGAGATAACCGAAATAATCCAGAAGTCGAAAGAAGTCTACACCCTTTCCCACAAATAGCCCGACCATTTTCTGAAGTGCCATACTCATATAGATGATTGTAAAAAAAGCAAGTGCTACAAGAAAAGGTCCAATGATTTCAGCCATGATATACCAATTTAAAATCGGAATATGCTTAAACGGATTCCAGCGATTGACATCCGTATGAACTTTAAAGTCTTTTGGAATATCAGCTGTCGAAGTAAGTCGAACTGTTCTTAGATCAGGAGATTGTGTTGTATTTGTTGACATGGCTAATCCTTATTAGCTTTTAACTCCGCCATCAGCGCGAAAAATAGATCCTGTTATAAAACTGGATTCTTCTGAAGCTAGAAATGCAATTAGGTTTGCTACTTCTTCTGGTTTACCGAGTCTTCCCATTGGAATATTTTTTATCATGGTGTCACGTCCCCTACTTCCTGCTACATCTAGAATGGCTGTTTCTGTCCAGCCAGGGCAAACTACGTTTATTCGCACTTTGAATTTCGCGACTTCTAGTGCTCCTGTAAGAGTAAGTTCGACTACTCCCGCTTTTGCAACTGAATAAGGTCCAAGAGAAGGCGCACCACCAAGACCGGCAATGGAAGCAATATTTACAATCGAGCCACCAATGCGATCGGCTAACATCGCTTTAGTCGCATATTTCTGACACCAGAAAACACTTGTTAAATCAATTAAAATTAATTTGTTCCACTCTTCCGTAGAAACTTTATGCATGAAGACCGGCTTATTCGCAATACCCGCATTATTTACCATTATATCAAGCCTGCCATTTTCTTCTTTGGCTTGTTCAATCAGAGAAATGATTTCTTCTTCTTTTGTTACATCGCATTTTATAAACTTTGCTTTCCCGCCATTGTTTAAAATTTGGGACACAGTCTTGTTTCCTTCGATTTCGTTTATATCAGAAACAATTACTTTAGCTCTGCGACTGGCTAAAAGTAAAGCTGCCTCTTTTCCAATTCCAAGAGCAGAGCCAGTTATGATTGCTGTCTTATTTTCTAAGTCATTCTTCATTCTAGTAACAGAATTTACGATTTACAGTTTACTTACAAGAGATTTTTATAAAGAATTTTACCACCGATAAGGACGATGAACACCGATATTTTAATTAAAGGCTATCAAATGAAAAATTTCTTTAATCTACCGTGCGCGGTTTTTGTTAATTTATTTGTATTTGTCTTAACACTCTCCTGTCATTTCCAGAAAGAAAATGCAATTCCCATTAAAAAGGATTATCTCTATATTCTCTGGGTAGAAAAAACTATCGAGGATAATAAAAAGTTATCGCAGAAAGAAATTTCAATACGTGAAAAAGAATCGAAAACTATAATTGAAAAAGCTCTCAGTATAAAAAAGAAGAAACAATTTTCAGAATCAATTCAATTACTAGAAAGTGCAATTGACAAATATATAAATGCGGAGGTATATTATGAGTATGCGAATGTGTTGTCTAGCGCAAGGCGTTTTCAGGATGCAGTCAAAGCGTATGAAATTTCTTTAAAACTAGAATACAAACGACCTGAATTAGTTTTATATAATATAGCTTGTAGCTACAGCCTATTAAGCGATGAAGAGAATACGTATAAATATTTAGAAAAAGCAATTCAAAAAGGCTATAAAGCTTTTGAATATATGGAAAAAGATCCTGATTTGAAATATGTTAGGGAGAAAAATGAGTGGGAATGGAATGAGAGGATAAATGCGTATAAGCTGCCTGATATTGAATTAAAGGAAGAAAATGTAACTGGATTTATTAGCGAAGGAGATAGTAGACCTGCTCGCTACTATTTTCTATGTAAAAATGGCATTGCACTAAAAAATGAATTTCGTGATAAGTCAGGAGGATTTGGATACGATAAAGGTAAATGGAAACTTACAAATAAACAAATCGATTTTGTATGGGAAGAATCTTGTATGTCTCCAAATTCATGTCAAAGCTTAGTTGGGTTCAAACTATCATCTGATTTTTCGGCTGAAAGAAGATTTGTTTCTAGATTCGAGTATTACGAAATTAAAAGTATGCTGTCTCGTTACGGACATGGGACATGGCATGATATATGGAATGAGAAAACAAGCACGGAACCACCGCAATGCGATCCAGGTTTTATGCCAAAAACTTGGGAAGACCTAGATTCCCAAAGACATTTTAGATTGGATAGAAGAAACTAAATATATGCGAAATTGTGAGATGTCTATTTTTCTTAACACTATCCTTTCTTTGTCAGATAGACCTCTCTCGGCGCAAGCTTGGATGATGCTAGTTCGAGGTGACTGTGGAATTTTTTAACTTTTACACTATGGAGCCGAGATTTGAGATGTTTTCCATATCTCATCTAATGGCGATTATCCTCACTTTAATCAGTGCTTTACTACTTTATACTTTTAGAAAGCGAATCAAAGAAAATCTAAGAGTCGAAAATATTTGTCGCTATGCTATTGTGTTTATTTTACTTGCAGGAGAAATTTTACTACAATACTGGTATGTGATTACGGGAAATTGGAAAGTGGAGTATGGACTTCCTTTGCAGCTTTGTGATTTTTCTATTTTTATGAGTGTGTGGATGCTTATTTTTAGAAGTTACAGAATTTTTGAAATTGTATATTTTACTGGTGTTGGTGGTGCGTTAGTTGCTATTGTCTCGCCAGAGCTATGGCTTGGCTTTCCGCATTTTAGGTATTACCATTTCTTTATTTCCCATGCTGCAATCATATTAGCAAGTCTTAATATGGTTTGGATTCATGGATTTAAACCGAAATTCATTTCATTGGGAAAAATGCTTCTATTTCTAAATGTATTTGGCGCTTTCGTATTTGTGGTTAACTCTATAGTAGACGCTAACTATATGTTTATCTCAAAACCTACCTACAACAATACTTTTTTAAATCATCTAGGTCCCTACCCCTGGTATCTACTTTCCTTAGAAGGGATCACACTTTTAATTTCATTTATACTTTATTTACCTTTTTTAAATTCAGAATTTAAATCCAATTAAAGGTTTATAGTCCGTTTAAACATCACTCTAAGTAAGAAATAACGAAAAAAAACAAGGGACACTAAGAGAAGCAACTTGCACCCGAATCGGTATAAATCAAAATAATCATAATTAATTACTTGTCATTTTTGGTTTACTATTAACAATTCAAAAAACAAAGGAAGTCCTTTATGAATATTGAAAGAGCGCATACTGAAAAATTAACCCGACTTAGTAACTTAATGCTAAAACGATTAGAAAAAGAAATAGATCCATCTCTCGAAAAAAACCTGGCACGACTCATTCATTTACTTTCAGATATTGAAAAATCAAATAATTTTTTACTCTTACAAAAAGCAGAAATGGCTTTTGTATCAATGACTAAGACTAAACCGAATCTGGAATTAGCAGAGATGTTAATTTTAGATTTAGAAGACAGACTCTCTGTAAACGTGAAAGTCGGTAGTTTTTTATGGAAGTCATTGTTTACTCTGAATTCGCCGCTATCGATTGTGCTCTTTGGAATTTTTGTTACAACGGTGATTGGTCATATCTTTGTCTTTCTAGGCTACAAGCTGTTAAATGATTTAGTAGCATCACTTAATTTGCAACTTCCTTTAATTTTAATTACTGTCTTAAGTGCAGGCTGGGGAAGTGTTCTAAGTATGGCAACAAGACTTACAAATGCAGAGTCAAAATTTTATGATGTAAACGATCATCGTGTATTATTTCTAACAGGTTTTTTTAAACCTATCATTGGGGTAATCTTTTCTATTTTTATTTCTGCGCTTGTGATGTCAGGGTTTATTCCTCTCAATATAAATACAGATAACGACAAATACCTATTTGCCATCATAGGCTTTTTATCGGGATTCAGTGAGCGCTTCGCAAAGGATATAATTTCCAAAACAGAAAAATCAATACTTTCAAAAGAATGATTTAAAAAGATTACCACCGAAAGTATGGCGGGCAATGTCATTAAGATAAGGATTATACAGTCATTTCGAACCGAGCACTTTAGTTTGTGCGAAGAGTGAGAAATCTATTTTGCTAATATAGTATTAGATTTATCTTATACTATGTTTGTAAGATAGACCTCTCACGGTGATGCTGTTCGAGGTGACTGTAAAACTTTATTCTTATCTTATAGAATTCACACTGCATTCATGACAGCGCTTTTGCTGAGCCCAGTCGAAGAATGGCAAATCGTCAACTATTTATAATCCTTGCTATAAGTTTCGAGCATTTGTTTTGAGATTCCTTTTTCTATGATTTCGGAATAAAGTTTTGCACTCGGTCTTGGTGTTCTTTTGTAGCCATTGTGGTAGTCTACTTTGACTAAACCAAACTTTGCTTCAAAGCCTTCTGCCCATTCAAAATTATCAATTAGCGACCAATGAATATAACCCCGCACGTCTGCTTTCTTGGAGTTGTTTAGATTCCAAATTTCGGCAAGATGAGTTACTATATTTGCCTGTCGTCTAACGTCGTTATCTTCTTTATCGGCTGTTCCACTTTCTAGAACATAGATAGGTAGTTTATACTTATCATACGCAGTTGAAAGTATATAAGAAAAACCTAATGGATATGCTTCCCAATTTAAATCGTTTACAATTTCTTTTTTGCTTTCAGGATCAGAGAATAATGTTTCAAACTTGGCGGGAGTTAAGATATTCGATTTGATATAGTATCTTCCGTAATAATTAATCCCGAGATAATCCAGGCTATTTTTTAATCCAGGAATTTCTTCTTTGTAGCTTGTATTAGTAACTTGTAATATACCGGTTGTAGCAGCATCAACAAAATCCCAAATAAAAGCCTGCTCTACTTTACTGGCAATGATTCTGTCAAGTGGCGCATAATTACGATAAGGCTCAAAAGCTCTAGTGTGCATAGTAAAACCGATGATACTTTTTTTGCCGAGCTTTGCATCATTTTCTAAGATGATTTTTCTAGAAAGAGCATGCATATGTAGGAGTTTTGACATTACGGGGATAATTTCTGTTACTTCTTTTCTTCTTAATAGCGGAGGAAATACACCTTCCATATACCCGCCGAAGATAAATACCATTGGCTCATTTAATGTGCACCAATGTTCAATATCTGCGCCGAAGTTTTCTACGACTACTCTTAAGAATCTTTCGTATTGAAATAAAGCATCATCTCTTTCCCAGCCTACTTTTCCGTCTCTCTCTTCCCAGAACCAGGCAGGGCTAGAAAAATGAAAGAGTGTAAGTAGAGGAAAAAGACCATTAGCCTTCATAGAGGCGATTAGATTTTTGTAGTAAAGAATAGCATCTTTGTCGGGTTCTTGCATATCAGAGCGGGGAAAGATTCTATCCCAGGCAATAGAAAAGCGATAGGCGTTGTGCTTCATGTTTTTAGCCATCGCGAAGTCTTCTTTATACATTTGATTGTGATTTGTTTTCTTTACAATTTCTTCGGGAGTATAACTTCCCAGATTATGAATATGACCTGCTTTAGCCATTCCAGGACCTGCAGTATCAAATCGTTTATTTTTATAAGCGTCTTGGATGAATTTGCCCCAGTCGCTATTTGGTGTTTCTTCCATTTGCTCAGCAGCTGTGGACGTTCCCCATAGAAAGTTGGATGGAAATTTCATTGTATCAACTTGCGGAAATTCAGAAATGAGTTGTTTTTTTCTTTCTTTTCCGCAAGAAAGAATCATAAAACTAAAGAGAATAAGAAGGAGTATGTATATTATATTTTTTTTCACGTTCACAAATTAGGTATCTGCTTTTAGGATGTCAAGAAAAACTAAGTCTTTTTAGAATTTGTTAGAAATTAACGATTGATTTCACGTATAAACTGGAAAACATGAAAATACTCTATGATTGATATTTTTGTTCGCAAGGCTGGAAGAAAGTTTGGGCAAATGCTCAAGACGACGGAGCAAATCATGACTACTCCTATTTGGGATTTGTTTCAGCCTGAAAAGTCTATTGATTTACTTTTAAACGCAGCCGAGGAAATCAAGGAAGATTATCGGGTGAGTCTGAACCTGCGCTATATCAATGAATTATTATATCTTCAAGTCGTAGAAGAAACAGAAAGTCTAGATACATTTACAATTGATTCGAACAAAGGAAAAGTTTATCTAGAAGGAAATTTTATTACACGTTATTATCCGCTCGCAAAATTCTTTCGAATTGAAAGTGTAAATTATAAAGTAGAATTAAAACCAATATGGGTGCGACACAATCATGTAAGGTTTAAGATTTCTGATTTTAAAATTTGGGATGGTAGACCTAGAAAATTTGACATGGTACGTTTTATTTCCAGGTTTGATATCTTTCATAAACGTTATATCCTACAAACAATTGTAAAATTATTTCCCAATTTTCTAAGCCTTACTAGACTTAATAACGAAATTAGGGTTAATCTAGATTATTTCCTGAATAAGATTAACACTTCTCATAATATTGAAATTAAAAAACTCTCAGCTCATAATCATAAAATTTTATTTTTAGTTCGATCTAGCATTCTTGTAAAATCACTGATGGATATTTTTGGAATTGATATAGTAGTCGTTGAGCCGATAAGATTGGATTCAGACTCTTTTATAAATGACTACGGAATTTAAATGAAAGTAATTTACCTCACAGATATACACGATGGACTAAAAGGACTAAAAGAAGTTTTCCAACAGACTTCTCCTAATTTGTATATGCTATCCGGTGATATCATATACAAAGCATTTTTTAGTGATGATAAAATTATAGAATTTTGTACCTATCAAGAAGAGCTAGAAATTCTCGCAAAGAATGCGGGCGAAGATATTACGCCATACGATTATGCAACACGTGTTATCCGCTTCTCGAATAAATATTCAGAAGACATACAACAATCTTCTGTAAGATATAGAGAATTATTTAATCAAGCAGCAAAGACGATGAAAGAAAAATATCAATTGATTGATCGATTGATAAAAGCCTATGCAGGATCTCCCTGTGTTTTACTGCCTGGAAATTATGATATAGACCTACAATATACTGCACTTTACGAATTGGACATTCACAGAAAATCAATGGAATACGGTGGATTAAAATTTGCGGGATATGGAGGAGCGCCTATTTCTACTTCGGGGATTCCTCAAAAGCTAGCAGTAAAATTTCACGAATACAACAAGTATGGGCAATCGTATAGTGAGCCTGAAGATTTTTTCAAAGAAGAGTTACCTGATGTCGCGATGATTCATGACCCTGCTTATGGGTTTTTAGATAAGATACCCGGCTTTGGAAATATTGGCTCGCAGGGTATCAGAAGATATTTAGATGATGCAGAAAAAAAACCAAGCCTTGTAGTATCCGGTCATGTGCATGAAGACCAGGGAATTTTAAAAAGAGGAAAGACAGTATTTTTAAATCCATCTAACTTTGGTGCTGTGGATTCCGTGTATGGATTTCAACCCGGTGGTTTTTTTGCAGAGATAAGTTTTGAAAACAAACTTGTGAACTCTGTGGGATTATATCGATTAATCGATGGAAAGAAAACTCACCTAATGCAAGTAGATACAAGAGAAAAAATTTTGAAGCTAGAATATATAATGGAAAATTCACCGATAACAGAAGAAGAGTTTGTGAGAAGATAATGGGCATTAGACGTTTTCAAAATCATCCAATCATAAAAGAATTCAATGGATTAAAAAAATTCTTTCGTGGACATGAGACTACAGTATCACGAAATAGAATTAATGATTTTAAGCGCTTTGTTGCCTTGATAGAATCTTCCGGTGATACGATTGCATTTGATTTAATGGGCTCTGTAAATTTTGGACAGGCAACCGAGCATTCAGATACGGATGTAGTAATGTATTTAAATTGTGATCCAGGAAGAATTGGTGATTGTGATCATGAAAATTGCACAAGGCTCAACCTATACAAAAATCTTTTGATTAATACTTTAGTTTATGAGTATTCCAATAACACCTATCCTGTTCAGGTTGTAGATTGTATTAATTTAGCGCAGTTAGATTATGATTTAAAGATTCGAAATTTTAATTCACTAGCGCTTATTAAATTCGGGTTTTATCGATCTATATGTCGAGGGATAAATCGAAAATTACTCTATCAATATGAGCAGCGTCTAGAAGACGATTCAGAGTTATGCGATGTAATCGAGAGTTCTCTTGCCGATTGCTTTTTGGGACTCATTCATTCTTCCCAGCATTCTTATTCCTTTAAAAAATACATCGAGCGAGTGCAAGATGGTGGTTTTAAAGTTCCAGAGACGATGGCTAATAAAATAAATTCCTATTTGAGTTTTTAAATGTTAAGTTTTTTTTCTATTCTATTTACATTGATACTAGTTGGCATTATCCTAATGTTCTTTTATTCTTCGGAAGATAAAAGAATTGATCGAGAAAAATTGGAGAGAGAAAAAAAGGAAGAAGCATTTCAAGGTGCAGATCCAAGAAAAGTCTACGGAAAAAATTGGGATAAGAATGTGCAGCGTCCGCGTATTTGTCCGGTCTGCGGAACAGGACTTAAGAAAACAGAATTTTTATATGCTTATATGGAAGATACATTTGGACCGAATGGAAGAAGACCGGTGCATATCTATGGTTGCAAGTTTTGCTATTTAGGACAGGTGAGTGAAAAAGAAACCGAGACAAAGCCTGAGACTATATCGGATGATTTAGATTTTTAGGGGCAAACGGATAGTAAACGTAGATCCTTTACCCGGTTCACTTTCTAATAAAATTACACCACCGTGCATCTCGACTATATGTTTTGATATGGAAAGACCAAGACCTGTTCCTTCATTTTCAGAATACATAACCTGCCCTACCTGGTAGAATTTATCAAAGATAAACTTCTGGTGTTCAAGGCTAATTCCAACCCCTGTATCTCTAAAAGAAATCTCAGTGTATTCTCCGATGTTTTTAAGGTTAATCTCGATTAACCCATTGTCACCTGTGAATTTAATGGCATTAGAAAGAAAATTAATAAATACCTGGCGTAGTCTTTTTTCATCACCTAAAAATTCTATATCTATTTTTTCGGGCTGGATGATTTTCATATTCTTTTTGGTAGCTTGAGGCATCATGATTAAAATGGAATTAATCAAAGTATCATAGAGCATAAATTTCGTTTTTGAAATTAACATTTTGCCCGATTCCATTTTAGAAATATCTAATATATCATTTACTAGTTTAAGAAGATGGTTACCGGCTGTGTTGATATAGGTAATAAATTCCTGCTCTTTGCTGTATTCCGCAGGTAGACGAATGAGTTTCGAAAATCCAATGATGGAATTGAGAGGTGTTCTTAGCTCATGACTCATATTGGCTAAAAATTCGCTTTTAGCTTTATTAGCTGCCTGGGCGAGTTTGACAGTGTTTTGTAATTCGCTTGTTTTTTCTTCGACTAATTTTTCTAAGTAGTCCCTGTGATTTTTAATAAGACTTTCATTTCTTGTTCTTTCAATAAAAGTAGAAATCAAATCCCCGATGATTCGAAAGATTTGTAAATCTTCTTCAGGCCAGTCTCTTACCTGCGTAGTATCTTCGAAAAATACAAAGCCATCAAGAGAATGCTGATAGAAAATGGGGATTAAGATATACGATTTAATTTCGCGTAAGGATAGAGTCGTTTTGAGTTTGTCCGGTGCAGAGTTTGCATTTCCATAGAGTAAATTATTTCCCCTGATAATATCTAAGGTCTCTTGCAAATAGTATTTAAATTCATCGGGATAACCAACTGATAGAGGAATATTATCATTAACCGTTGATTCTTCGATGATATTGTAATAGGTTTCATAACCAATTTCAGAAATACTCGAATAGGTTACGCGGGTCATATTTAAAAAGGAAAGCAATTCGCGAAAGGAATTATTGAGAGTTGCCAGGTTTGTAAATGGAGAGAGTAGAACTTTTGAAAAATTACTTACACCAATTTCATAGCGAAGGCGGATTACTATTTTTTGTTCTAGAAATAATCGTTTAGAAATATCTTTAAATACGATGATTTTTCCAAGAGTAACTCCTAGGCGAGTATCTTCTATAGGACGAATTGTTTCTTCTAAGAAAATTTTAGAGCCATCCTTTTGCAGCAAATAGATATTATCCGATTGTTGGCTTGGAAATAAATGATAATTTACACTGGCACCGACAGAATTAATTTTTTCTCGAATTGGATTGTATACATTTAAGAGAGATTCCCCGATCATAGAATTTGTATGACCGAGAAGTTTTTCTGCACTCTGGTTTATAAATTTTACGCGATCATCTTTGTCGATTGTGATAATTCCATCACTGATACTTCCAAGACTTGTATAAAACCATTCTTCATTTTCTTTGAGTTGTGATTCTATTGAATGATTGTAGAGACAGATATCAATTGCGATGTATAAATCTTTAGGGGAGACAGGTTTAATTAAATACCCGTAAGGGTTTGCAATTTTTGCGCGTGCGATAGTTGCTTCATCAAAAAAGGAAGTGATGAATACAACAGGCTTATTAAATTCTTCTTTGATGATAAGGGCTGTATCAATTCCGTCGAGTTCCCCTTCAATGGAAACATCCATTAGTATGATATCAGGATTTGTAGTGCGAATCGATTCGATGGCATCGGTGCTATTTACAGCAGAGCCTATTACCTGGTAGCCTTTTGTCTTAAGCATGAATTCAAGGTGCATATGAATAGTAGGATCATCTTCAACGATGAATACTTTCGTTTCGGATTTTTCTTTGGTTTGCACTTTGTTCATGAAGTTAATCAATTTTGAGTTTGACATAAAAGTCAAACGCTAAATTATAGTCTCATGCGAGTGTGGTGAAATTGGCAGACACGCCAGATTTAGGTTCTGGTGCCGAAAGGTGTGGGGGTTCAAGTCCCTTCACTCGCAAAAATCCCTTCCTTCTTTAGAAATCAATTTTTTAGCTCAGAGACTTGTAATCAGTTTTAGACAATCTGTAAATCGGATTGATAAATTGTAAAAAAAGTATCGAGAGATGAAAGTTTCAAAACCCCCATGATGTCATTAGTCGGGGTTAAAAGTCCGAACTTATTTCCCGCAGACTTCATTTTTTTTTGAATATTTGCAAGAAGTGCGATACCAGACGAGTCCATGTGGTGAACTTCTGACATATCAAATACGATCGACTCACAATCTTCATCGTCAATGATTTGGGTGATTTCCTTTTTTACTTTTGATGCTGTATAAATGTCCATACTTCCAATCAATCGAACAATTTTATGTTTGCCCTTCTCTCTAAATTTGAGTTCCATGTTTCCTCCAGAAATAAAGCAGGATGCTTCTGCGAAGTTGACCTTATATACTATATTAAGAATCTGTAAAGCAGTTTTTTTCTTTAAGGAAAATATTTCTTTGATTTTGGAAATTCTACTCAGGAAAAGTAAACTAAAGAGTTCTTACATAGACTGACGTTCCATGCTCTTCATCTAAGCCTTCGATTTCAGAAAGAATTTTTACATAGGGGTATAATTCTTTTAGAGAGTCTCTGCGAATTTCCTGGTAGGTAACACGTTTTAAAAAAGTGTCCACCCCGAGAGAAGAATAAATACGACTACCACCGGCTGTAGGCAACACATGATTAGTTCCTGAAATATAATCTCCCATAGCAACAGGGGAATAAGGACCTAAGAAGACAGAGCCTGCATGAATGATGCTTTCAAAATGCTTTTCAAAATCCTTTGTGATGATTTCTAAATGTTCGGGAGCATAGAGGTTAGAAAAATCAATAGCCTCTTCTATATTAGGAAATATTAATATATAACTATTGTCATCAATGGCTCGCTCTTTCATCTCTTTACGCTTAGGTCTACTTGTAAGAGCTTTTTTTAATTCTAAATCTACCTGTCTGGCAAGTTCTTCCGAATCAGTAACTAAAATAGCAACAGAGTCTTCGCCGTGCTCAGCCTGGGAAAGCATATCGCAGGCAACCCACATTGGATTAGCAGTATTATCCGCAATGATAAGAACTTCACTCGGACCTGCGGGACTTTCTATACCTATCTGCCCTACTCCTGCTAAGTATGATTTTGCAGCTGTAACATAACGGTTTCCCGGACCTACTATAAATTCTGCTCGAGTAATTGTCTTTGTCCCATAGGCTAATCCTGCTATGCCCTGAGCCCCACCGATTGTATAAATGGTATCTACTCCTGCGATTTGAGCAGCGTATAATAAGACTGGATTAAGACCACCTTCTTTAGAGGGAGGTGTAATCAGAGAAACATTTTTAACTCCGGCAATTTTTGCGGGAATGGCACCCATTAAAACAGAAGAAGGATAAAGAGCTTTTCCACCCGGAGCATAGACTGCAACTGATTCGACGGGAGTGTATTTTATACCGAGTCTATTTCCACTAACGTTTATTTCGGATTTTGTTTTGAGTTGAGAGGCATGGAATTGTCGAATATTAGATTTTGCTTTTTCTAAAGCCTCTTTCCAGTCTTCTGGAATATTTGCTTCTAAATCTTTTGTGTTAAATTTAAACTGGTCTAGAGAGAGTTTATCAAACTTCTCCGTATAACGACGAATTGCCTCGTCCCCGTTTTTCTCTACATCTTTTAGAATTGGGATTACAACATCGAATGCCTCGGAAATATCACCCTTCGCTCTTTTTAGTATATCAATGTATTCGGATTCATTTTTTATAGAGATTTTCTTAATTTTAATAGCCATAATAACTAATCATTTTATATAATACTAAGTGAAAAGATTTTTTTTACCACCGATGAACACAGATTAACACCGATGGATTTTTTGTTAATCATAGTCTCAGGTAAATATTTTTATAAGAAGGTTAAAATGAAACTTATTACCTTAAATTGCAATGGAATTCGCTCTGCAAAAAGCAAAGGATTATTTGAATACATCAAAAAAGAAAAACCGGATATACTGGCGTTTCAAGAAATTAAAGCAGAAGAATCCCAGATGAATCCAGAGTTTTTTAAAGAGTTGGGCTACACTTCATTTGTCTTCAGCGCACAAAAAAAGGGATACAGTGGAACTGCAATCTTCACAAAAGAAAAACCAAAGTCACATGAGATAGGTCTCGGTCATAAATTATTTGATAGCGAAGGAAGAAATATTCTAATAGAATTAAAAAATTTTGCATTCATCAATACCTATTTTCCATCGGGAACATCCGGCGAAGAAAGACAGGCCATCAAGATGCAATTTTTAGATTTCTACCTAAAGAAAAAAGCAGAATGGGAAAAGAAATATAAGAAACTCGTAATATGCGGAGATGTTAATATAGCACACACACCAATCGACATCCATAACCCAAAAGCAAATGAGAAAAACAGCGGTTACCTTCCCGAAGAAAGAAAATGGGTAACTGATTTTCTAGAAACAGGTATGCTTGATGCCTTTCGAGTGGCTAACCCTGATAAGCTACATGAATACTCCTGGTGGACCTATCGATTTAACGCAAGAGCAAACAACAAAGGTTGGAGAATCGATTATTTTTTCACAACCAAGAATTTGAAGAAAAATATCCAGAATTGTAAAATAGATCAATCCCTAGTCGTATCCGACCATGCACCGGTTGTTCTAGAGATGAAGTTTTAATGGTTAATGGTTAATGGTTAATGGTTAGTGGTTAGTGGTTAATGGTTAATGGTTAATGGTTAGTGGTTAGTGGTTAGTGGTTAATGGTTAGTGGTTAGTGGTTAGTGGTTAGTGGTTAGTGGTTAGTGGTTAGTGGTTAGTGGTTAGTGGTTAGTGGTTAGTGGGGTTTGATTTTTTATTGTTTGGGATTCAGACCATTCTTTCATTATTTTGCTAAATAATTTCGAATAAGAATTAAAAAT
>Ga0209174_10000278_pt1 | contig 39419 bp, 72 predicted proteins | sample JI91814BDNA_FD_187505 | JGI IMG/M metagenome (GOLD analysis project Ga0209174, IMG submission 187505) | Wastewater effluent complex algal communities from Wisconsin, to seasonally profile nutrient transformation and Carbon sequestration -... | ecosystem: Engineered > WWTP > Effluent > Algae...
CAATCGTGCTTCGCTCTGTTCCAGTAATAGACATTCCTTAACTCCTTGCTCCATGTTGTTCCACAACAAATTCCCTTAACTCCTGGTCCTTCATCCGTGAGAACTCAGGATGCGACTTGTACTCAGCAACCTTTTGCTGAACTAAGTCATCAGCCAATTTCACTGGAGCCTTTGGCGCCACTTCGTAACGCTCAGTACCCAACTCCTCGCAATGCAATTTTTGTTCTTCACAAACCTTGCGGATCTTAGAGACACCATCCGCCTGACTAACAAAGGCGTTGCGGTCTCCAGTCTTGCGAGCTATCTGGCTGACATAAACATCATTGGGGTTGGGGTTGTATCCATCGGCCTGCGCTCCTGCAATAATCTCTTGCAGAAACTCAGGGTCGTCTTTGAATTGCTGTTCGAGGGTTCCACGGTTCGAGAAGAAGTTGCTCTCAGTCTTCAAACCAGGAAAACTCTTCTCTCGAATCATCTCCCCTATATTGTTCCGCCCTCGTGCAATTTCACTTTTAGGTAGAGGGGGATCGTAGGTAACAGAACCATCTTTCTGTTGAATCATTCGGTGTGTTACGCCATTGATACGTAGGCTACATTGGGATGCCACTTGCGCTCTCCATCATTGCTTCAGGGGGTGTACCATTCAGTAGCGCCATAACATCGGGAGGTATGTCGCCACCTTGTTCCATCGGGGGCTGTTGCTCAGGCTCTTGCTCAGGCTGTTGCTGTGCAGGATCTACGGGGGCTTCAGGTGGAGGCGGAGGTGCCATCGGAGGAATCAACCAATCCGTAACATCCTGCTCCATAGCATCACCCAGAGACTTAATGAACGCATTGAGTGGTGTTGGATTACCCATCGCTGCAATCTCATTGAGGGATGGCAATAGGTACTGTGCAATGCGTGTAAGGTTCTCGTTGTCTCGGAACTTGTTAGGCTTCTTGATTGAGTTGGCCTCAACCGTCATAGACATCTCGCGAACGTAGACCTCTGGATCTTCCATCGCGATTAGCTCGTCCCATAGCTGGGCACCTTCTGGGCCAAACAGCGGAATCAAATCCTGGCCTCTTACGTTCCAGCCCGCATAGATTCTTTCGACATTCGCTCGGTGAGTCTGCCAAGCCTCAACCTTACGACTCATCCAGTCTGGACGCAGCGAAGTGGTAGACTCCTTAAAGTTCACGTCAGCCGCAGTACGAGCCACCTTGCTGCTCATACCGTACATGATGTCCACCAAGCCCGTTCGCTTATCAAACGAGTCCGAGATAAACTCAATGATCTTGATCACGTCCGAGTTAAGAGCCGGAGTCTGAATCATCGACACCAACTCTTGGATGTTGTTATGAACCATACCGTTCAACTCAAGAACGATATTAAATTCATTCGACTTGATCTTGCTAATGATGTCGTCGCCAGCCTCTTTCAGAACCGCCCAGATATTACGGGAGTTCATGTATACTCGGTCAGCCAAACACGACATGATCACATTCAAGAAGATTAATTCACCCAGCCCCATCCCAATCGGAGCCAAAGGCCAAGGCCCACTTGCTGCTTCATAGAAGTCAAGCAGAGACACAGGCCACCGACCATCTCGATACACTGGCACCGGCCAATCCAGAGCCCGACGAATCTCATCGTCACTCTGTTCAGCAGTGCTAGGCGGAAAGTTCAGCGGGAACGGAATACCCTTAGCAACAGCCAGATAAGCAAAGTCACCAACAGTGGATTCAAATGCCTCATGGATAGAAGAGTCAAAATCCTCTAGGCGAGTACCTACTCCAACCTTAGAGAATATCTCGTACCAAATAATCTTGTTCGATGTAGAGTTACCATTGAGCTTCATCGGGTGGTATTCATCTTTACCACTCTGCGATACCTCATTCACCTCTGCCCCTGAGATCCCCACATTACGCGAATAGCGAGCTAGGGAGCCAGTTGGTAGATTGAATCGCCTCTCGACGTCCCAGTAGTTCTCAACGTGTTGTCGTGCGATCCAGCCGCAATCACTGAGGTTCGGCTTGGTGCACTGTGCGTCAATAAACAATCGCAAGCATGAGTCAAACACCGATCGAGTCAAGACACGATCACTACCAGGAAATTGATAATTCTCCGTCCAGAGACAACCTCGACCCGTAATGAGAGCCTCGACAATAGCAAGCTGGCTTTCCGCAGCTAACCCACCATTAGGCTGTTCACGTTGAGCATAAGACAGATACTGCTCCATCAAAGAGCATCGCGTCTTGTTGCGGTTACGATTCTGCTCATAACTCGCCATGAATTGCTGGTACCGCTGGGCTGTCATAGGATCAGCCGGATCACCTAAGGCTTCCGGCATAATCTCAAGGCGTGCATACGGTCTAGCGGTAATGCCTGGACAATCCCAGAAAAGTGAAGGACCATAGATGGCTACATATTCGTAAGCCTTCGCAATGGTCATTTTGAATTGAGGCGCAGGCAGATTAGAAAAGAACTTATTGCGGAACGTGTCGTCCCACATGAAACCGCAAGTCCCCTGATAGAAGTTGCGGCAGATGTCGGCAGTAGACCGGAACGGCTCCCTCGCTTTACGAGCTTGCTCAATCCGATTCAACCAGACACCAACAAGTCTCTCTAACCTGCCTCGAATCTCAAGCATTAGCTATTGTCCTTGGACTTGTTCTTGCGCTGCTCAGGAACGGCACGAGCCTCAGTGAGATCCTCGTACCACTTAGGGAACATCCACCAACCAGTTCGCTTTGCCTTCTCAGTGGGCTTACCCTGGTCATCAAACAAACCAGGATCACTCACATGCGGCACACCCATGCAGATGCCAGTCTTGTTCCGCTTTGCAGTTGGGAACGTGTTAAGGTTCACCAAGCCGTTGTGAAGTGAATCCGCAACTAATGCGGGAACAACATCATCGGGCGCGTGAGGAGGGCACCATAAAATAGGCAGACCAACGGGAGCAGTTCCATCGAAACGATCGTTCAAACTCATTACGACACCTTGTAGGGGGTTAGGGTATTACCGAGGGTAACGGACTTATCCTCCGGCTTCTTACGTGCAGACATCGTTGCCTGTAATCGCTGAAACAATTGATATGCGGGGGAGCCTCCCCCTATATTCTTCCCTCCAACTGGAAACCACTTTGGAAAACTGGCACACCAGTACTCAAGACAAACGCAAGTATCAACATTCTGGTACTTGGCAGGTCGATCACCTACCTCATTGTCCATACGTTCTTCTTTGATGTAGTCTTCGAGTTGCTTACAAAGGACAGGACATTTGTGTGTGATAACTCGCAGATACGGATAAGGCCCGTTCTTTGTGTTGGGGTGCATCCACGATTGCAGCCGCATGATGCGAGACTCAACATTCGGTGAACCCCAAATAAAGTGATGCCCCGTCGTAACAGACTTGATATTGTTATCCTTGAAGGTTCGGGAGTAGTTGTCTGCGACTGACATCCCGAAACCCATCGTTGTTTGCTTACCTGCACGTTGGTCGATAATGAAGCGATAGAAGGGATAGCCCTGCATCTTCGTCTTGATCATAGGAGCCAGTTGGTCCGCATCGGCTCGACCTGGATAGAGCTCGTCGAACACAACATAGAACTCACCGAGTGTCGGTGGAGGTATGGCACAAAAGAGTACGGCTGGCTTTCTCGTGCCTGGGTCTAGGATTAACTCCCTAGTCCAGTCCATTGGAGGAATCCAGTTGTTGCGCCGTAGAGTATCCGAGATAGGATCATTAAGAGTTTCGTCTAGGCACGCGCAATGAAAGCCTCGATCGAATAGCGGATACATCTTGAGTTGATCTAGGGAGTACTCACCTCGATCGCGTGACGCCCGTTCTTCTTCCGTGAAGCCAGCTAATAGTTCCCTCTTACCTCGCGGGTCTAGCTGTGCGTTAGAACTGGTCGTGAGAATGAACTCATTGACCATTGGTTCTGGATCGTCTGGGTCTTGCTCCTTAGCCCGCTCCGTTAGAGCACGTAAGGCTTCGTTGTTAGCTCGTGGCCAGCTTGACCAATAGAGTTGCCCTTGACGGTCAGCAAGACGCGACTGCCATTCCTGATAGTGCTTAGGGTATTTAATCGCCTCGTCAATCCAGATAACATCGACGGGGTCGCCTTGCTTAGGTTCTGCTTTAGAAGAGTAGGCGTAGATTTCAGCCAGTGTTTCTTTAGTGACTGGATCCCAGATAGTCACCTTCTTGAATTCGTTGTTACCCTTGTTCTCCCAGTCCCACGATCCTGGCTTGACGAATCGATTCGGAATAAGGGGATAGCTTGGTAGCGTCTCAGCACTACGCGCCGCATCATCGGGGTCCGCTTGATTGAACGCTCGGAGTTGACCCGTTTCGCGATCACGGATCAGCTTAAACAATCCTGGCTTAAACAAGATACGATAAATCGTTTCACCGATATGTCGCTGGTCGTAGCCAATAATCCATATCGTAAGTGGCCTACCAACTTGGTGAGGTCGACGCGCCCGAACCCTACGTCCGTCACTCAATGTCACGTAGCCATCTGTTGCAATAGCGGCAGTCTTGACACCGAGTGAAGTACTCTTACCTGAACGAACACCACCACGCACCAACATCTCACGAGCGAGTGACTCGAAGATAGGATCTTGATGGGGCTGTGCTCGATAGAGGTCCAGTGAGGTGGTACGGCGCCTTGCCATCTCCACCAGTGCAGCGGCTTCTCTATTCGTCAGATTCAGATTCGTCATCGGGATCGTGTTCCCAGCTTGTAGGTTCTTCAGGAAGAGGAGGGAGGCTAGGCGGGAGCGGTCCTGAAAGCGGCTCCACGTCGATAGGAATAGATTGCATTGCCACACTACTCATGACTTGCATACGGAAGTCTGGATCTTCACGCATCATCTGTGCGGCGAGTTGTGCGAGTGTTGCCTTGAGGTCATCATCTGTAAGACCACTGGCATCTACGTTCTTGCGGTCATCGAGCTTTTCTTGTATGGCAAATGCCAGTTGCCAGTATTTGACAATGACGGAATCTTTACGCTCGAATAGTGCTGCCTCTTTTTGCGTGAGGTTTTCACCGCGAACCTTATCAAAGTCTGACTTGAATTTCTCAGCGAGACCTACAGGCCCGCCAACCAACTCAGTGAACTTAGCGAAGACTTGATCTAAGACCTGTTGATCAGAGCCAGCCTTCTTGATTCGTGTAATCAACTCACGCGAAAACTGGGCTGCTTGTCTTTGATCACTCATTTCCAACTCTCTTCGGATTCGTTCCCTTCGCATCTCACTACAGGTAGGACAGTAACCAAGTCGTAGAGCACTATTGGGATAGATTTGACGACATTGATTGCAGTGAGATGTTGTGTCTGTAACTCTTAGGATCAGCGCCATATCGCCCCCATAATGAAGCGGGGCCGACAAGTATCCTCATCAGCCCCTACCCCAGCGGCTTACAGCCACCCCCCAGACTTGAAGACGGGGTTATTTGTTTGCCTTCAGTGGCGAGACCATACTCTTGTAGGCATCGCACTGTTGAGGCTCTTTTTGAAATGCTGCCGTTTCAGGGACAACATTCTGAACGATGGGCTCAGAACCAATTGGCTTCGCGTTAGCAACATACTTTGGCGCAACCATCTCTGGGCCTTTAGGCGTAACGCCTTTTAACTTGTCCACAGGATCACCTTCTTTCGTTGTAAGAGAAACTAGCGAGCAACATCCCTGCCACTCGCTAGCCACATCCATGTTTCGGGTTGACGATTAGTAGCCTGGGAATTTCCAGAGCACATCGATCGATTCATCTGCACCAGTTGCAGCAACCACACAACGTCCGCAGGCACTTAAAGAGCCTGGAGCGTCATTGGTCACAGTTGTCACTTCACCAGTTGCGGCTGGAATCAGAATGGCATTGGCAGAGATCGAACCAGCGGATCGTGCCTTTCCTGGGCCTTCGATGATCATCCAGAAGTTCTTTCCATCAGCAACTCCAGCACTGCCAACGTATGGGTCAACAGCACCCACACCAGTACCAGCGGAGCCAGTGACACCACCAACTCGTGTACCTGCGTATCCACTCTTCCATGTCAAGCATTCACCGACATTCAAGGTGGAGCCAGAGTCGTTCTTAATCCACATCGCCTTAATGCGGCGACCGGAGTTGAGCTTGCGAGTTGCTGGGTTTGCTGAATAATTGCAATCATCAAACTCGACAACCATACCCAAAAGGGTATCTAGTTCACCAGCTACGGCAGTTTCACCGAGCTTGTAAAAATTCGTCCTTACTGCACCCACTTTTATAATCTCCTAAATGGTATTGTTTCTTGTGACGACGAAGCCTACCGATTAGGCGTAAGCGCCGTACTTGGCGATGTGCTTAGGATTGAAGCGGAGGTTTCCAAAGAACCCGATCGCGACTTCGTGAGCCAAAGCAGTGGTGTTGAACTCAGGTCCAACCAAATAGAAGAGTTGATCATGCAAGCTGAACAAGCTCATTTCTTCGAGGTTCACAGCGTAGCCGGTACCAGCGGGGCAATCGAACTCAGCCTTGATCATCGAACCGTTGTAGTTGATGACGTTCTCAGCCGAGAATCCCAACTTGCCTGCGTAGTCGCTCACTTGCAATCGCTCACGAGTTACCAAGCGGTCTTGGAACTCATCGAATAATTCTTGAGCCAGCATGTGCAAGCTAGGCAACTTGGTTTCGCCACTGGTGTGACGGATCCAGCTTCGTGCTCGACGGACAACGTGTTCGCAGTTGTCTGCCCAAGTGCTTCCACCAGTACCCCAAGAGGTCGAAGTGTAGTTCAACATCTTTGGAGTGATGAAGTCGTAGTCCGAGCTACCCGAACCAAGAGGCCAGTCAGTGGTGAGCAAGCTGGATGGACGAGCGGTCGAACTCAAGTTGCTTGACCACGATCCACCGTAAGAACCTGGACGAACCAGTTTTCCACCGTAAGCAGCGGAACTCGATGGCAAAGCGATTCGGTCGCCAGCAACAACGGAACCGTCTGGAACCATTGGAGTATCGATACCGACGATCTGATCATCGTTACCAGTGTTGCGAACGAACAACTCAGCCGACAATCGGTTTCCAACAGAAGCGAGAACCGAGTCCATCGCGTCTGCGTAGAGGTCAACGATTGCCAACGGACCCTTGTTCATCATCTGAACTTTGAGGTCCAACGCTTGCGAACCAATCAAGCCAGCGACTGGAACAGTCAATTGCTCGAAGGCTTGGTGTTGTTCATAAACCACACCGCTACCGCTGGAATGGGTACGAGCAACTGGTTGACGTGCGCGGACGTTCCAGGTACAAGAGGTACCGCTTTGGTTGTAAAGAATTCGGCCTTCGCTTTGCAGCAAGGCTAGCCAGAAACGATTGCGAATCGTCTGGTCCGATGCACCTTTGAGATACTTTGGTGCTGTGTTTCTGATAGCTAAAATTGCTTCAGACATTGATCACTCCTTTGTTCCGTTAGTTGCCTTTGTAGTGCGCGCCGAGTACTTCAGCGTTATCTGGATCGCGCTCTAACATTTCCCTGAATGACAGCTTCCTTCCTGCTGTCGGCTCGATAGGCTGTGCAAGAGACATGGCCACTTGAGTCGTCTTCACACTCTCTGGCTTCTTGCGTGCCTGCTCGACAAACTGTGTCTTCTTGACTTCAGCTTGCTGTTTCTTCTCTGCTGCAATTTGTTCTGATGTCTTTGGGGTTTCCTTGGGTGGGAGTAGCTTGTATGCCAACTTCCAAACTCGCAGGTCTGGCTGGTCGACACCTAGCTCATTACACACCTCGCGGACCTTGGCGCTGTAAAGCAAACCTCGCTCCGTTGGAACCTCTTTCTGATCAAGGCCAATCATGACCTTGCCATTTGCGTCCGTCCTGAAGAACTCACTCTTGTGATCTTCGTAGAACTTTTGGAACTCGTTCTCTTGAGCCAGTTGTTGACGTTGTGCGAGTGCCTGCTCTTGTCGCTCTGTCAGAGTCTGGGCTAGCTTCTTGTTGTACTCTTGAAGGCGAGTCTCAATTCGCTGCTCAATCTCGTCGAGAACACCAGCCTCTTTCAGTGCTGAGGATAAGTCGTTAACCATTAACTGGCTTCGACGTTGCTGCTCTGCTACGGCATCATTGAGTTGCTTGGCAGCAGTAACACCATCGGTACCGTACTTAGGATCTGGCAGGAACTTTGAAGTCTTGTCGTCGTACTCGCAGTACTTGACTAACTCTTGGTTCACTTCCACCTTCTGCCATCGTGATAGCTTTTGAGCATCACTCTCAGGCTTCACTGGCGCAGGCTGTGCTGGCTGTGGTGGAGTGTATTGCTGTTGAGCCTGTCGCATTTGCTCGATCTGCTGCTGCATCTCTTGCATCTGCCGACGTTGCTCGTCTCGCTCTGCAATCACATTGGCAAGCTGACTACCAAGCTCGTCATCGGAGTATTGGTCAACAGCAATGTTTGCCTTAGCAAGTGCTTCCTTTAGCGGGGAACTTACTGGCGTTGCTGGAGTCTCAACTACTGGAGCATCGGCTTCAGGAGCAACGTCCTGAGCTGGAGTCTCTGTAGCGACTTCTACTACTACCTCTGTCTCTTTGGTTTCAGGTGCTGGCGTAGCAGGCGTCTCATCCTTGACACCATACTTGGTTGCCATGCGCTCCTGAAGAATACGAGTAAGTTCTGAGTCTGACATTGTTCTTCCTTGGGACGGGGCGAGTGGGGGTCTCTCGCGTATGGTTCAGGCCAAGGACGGAAAATGCGTCGACTAAAAGTGCAATCCAAAGTAAAGCGGAATAATAGGTAGGAGAACTGTGTGAAACAGTGGAGAGAAAATGATCGACCCCAAAACAGAACAGCTCATATCCCTAAGAGAGTTAGGGAAGGAGATAGAGAGAAGTTACAACAACGTCCTAGAGCTAGTGCTGCATGGACGTGACAGTATTGGTGGCATCAACGTAAAGCTGGAAGCCATCAAGACACCGAGTGGATACAAGACATCTATGGACGCTTACTATCGTTTCGTGAGGAAGCTGAATGAGTGCTGAAGAACCAACCAATGAAGACTACATCATCCAAGGACTTGAGGCTGTCAATGAGGGTATTGCTCAACTGCACGATCAGGTGGCTGCACTGAAGCAAGAAGCGAAGCCCATTGATATTCCACCTCATGTCACAGTCGCGATGCTATGCCTCAAGATCCTCAACGCTAGCCGAAAATCCATCGTTCGGAGTGTCACTGAGAGGAAGGCGACGGTCGACCCCAGCGAGAATGAAATAATCTCGGAGTCGTTCAATCGATACCCCAGAGAGCTCAAGGAACCTGAGTCCATCCTTCTCGATACTTGTTGCCAAGTACTGGCGAGCTATGTTGTCGAGCCGCTTCGCCCCGAACCTCCCGATACTATCGATGAATTCGGGCCAGAACTTTCGGAGTAATATCATCTGACCAGTGTTTACGGGCTTGTACTTATTGAAGTGCTTTTTCTTATTGCGGTTCTTCTTGAGTCGCAAGCCACCACTAATAAACAAAGATGGCTTCACTCCCTTCCGCTGGGCCAGAATGGTGTTAATGATCTTGGTTGTATGAGTTATTCCAAAGCCAAACTCGTACTGGATAATGAATGCGGCTGCGTACCTTGCGGCTCGATTCCAATTCACGACCAGTCGACGCTTACCGTCAATCATCACACCTCGATAGAGAACAAACCTATCTGGCTCCGTATAACACAAGCCTTCACGCTTCATACGAGCAATGCACTCCTTGTTGCGTGCAGACTTGATCTTAGATTCCATCTCCGCAAACATCACAACCAGACTGAGGTACCAGTCTGAGTTGATATCATCTGTGCGAATACCCTCCTCGATTAGCTTGAGAACTATCCCGCGCTTGCGAAACATACCGATCGTTTCTGCCATGTCCTTGAGTGAACGGAAGATACGATCACCGCGATACACCACCACACAATCCCCAGGCTTAGCCTCCTCAAGGATCTTCTTGCCTCCAGGCCGTAACGCAAATGGAACCTTAAAGCTAGACACTGCCTCGTCTGCAATGATGCCAAGGTGTTCCGCCTCTGGGAGCCGCGATATCTCGTCCTCTACGCGATCACGTTGGTGCTGGAGTCCTAAGCCAGACTCAACCTGTCCATCGCTCGAAACACGAACGTAGCCCCACACACGACGAATACCAGTGACAGCCTTCTCCTTAGCCTGACGACCATGCGGGGTGAATATCTTGGACGGTACCTCATCGGCAACATACTTCGTGAGATCACTCACCGTTCCTGGCTTCTTGTTGGGAGTGTGGATGTTACCAGCCCCACCTTGCCGAACCCGTTTAATGGCCGCTGCCTCCTTGACTCGGAAGGAAAGCATTCGAGAAAAGTGCTCTGCAAGCACTGCAATCAGTGCAGCCTTCAACTGTCCACTAGGTGTAGATAAATCAATGTCATCAGAGATAAAATGAACATGGATACCTTGTCGACGGAAGTGATCTATCATCGTACCGAAGTCACCGACGTTTCGGAACATACGATCGACCGACCAAACCAAGATATGATCCCCAGGTCTAGCCGCTTCCACCAACCTAGACCCTGCCGGACGTGAAGCCAGTTTGTTCTTGTCCCAGGCACTAACCCCTGCGTCAATAAAGAATCCAGGGGGTGCGGATTCTGGGTATTTTTCTGTTGACCACTGTACATCTTTGAGGATAGAATGCTTATACTGTACACATCTATCTGCCTGAGTCTCTGGGCTGAGTGACGTTTTAACACTACTGGACTCAGAGACACGGCAATAAGCTAGCACACAAGGAGGACGTTTTGTGGCCAGAGGTAAAGTAGATCCCGTTGCAGAGTTTTTAGCTGGGCGCCGAGTCATGCGTCTAACATCCCACGAAGAGAAAGAATATGCCAAGAAAGCAAAAGAAGGTGATGATCGGGCGATCGAGATTCTCTTGTGCTCTCAAGCGCATTGGGTCTGGACCGTCTGCTACAACCATCCTAAGCCTCCCCAAGTAAGTGTTGATGAATTGTTCAATGAGTGCATCGCTTGGGTGTACATCGCGTTCAAGAACTACGACCCCGACAAGGGGCGACTCTCATCCTTCCTCTCACGAGTGATTCCTCGCAAGTGCTCTGACTACATCGTTAAGACGTGCAGCACTTTTGGCAAGGAGCTCCCTGACGCAATGAAGGCTCAAGGGGCAACTTCGTTTATCACCGAGGAAGATCAAATCAAGTCCATGCTAGCCGAACAAAAGGAGAGCAACATCTACGAAGATGAGTACCACTCCGAGGTTGACGAGCTAGCTGAGGTAGTGATTACAATACTAGCAGACATGGAGCCAAGGTCAAGGTGGATTATTTCCCGACGCATGGAAGGTCTCACGGCAGTAGAGATTGCTGCTGAAGAAACGGAGTACAACTTACGATCGGGACGCGACGGACGAGCCGTTGACCCTGCCAGTGTGATGCAGGCACTTCACGCTATTAGACGAGAGGTGTTTCGAGAACTCATGCGACGAGACATCCCGATCGATTGTTGTGTTCCAGGTTCGAGGATTGGGAACCTGTTCGACGAGACTAGCAACGACGCCCAGGCTCGCCTTTTCGTGTAGGCCGCTTTGCAAAGTAATCACTAAGGCGGTTGCGGGTGCTCACGTTCGCGCGGGCACTCAACCGCCATAGCTGCGCCCCCTCATTGTTCATGTCAATCCCAAAGAGGTGGAAGCTACAGCGATTAGCAAACGCTACGGCACCTGCTTCCCATGCTGGCACCGATAGCGTCAAGACCTTTACGTTATCCAAGCGAAGCAGCTCATTGATCAGACCACGAGCATAGCCCTTCATGCGATGGCTCTCTAGTACTGCAATGCGACGAATGTAAATCTCGTGTACATCTCGCTCTGCAATCACTACGCCAACCACCTTGGGGCCATTGCGCACAACCTTCACAATGAGACCTTGAGCTACAGCCTCAGACACTTCATGACTCACCACAATCTTCGGGTAAGATTGCTGGAGAACCTTGCTTGCCTGCTTTATATCGTCGTGGCTGCTGATACCGCTCATTTTTCTTCCTCCCCATCACCGTGATAATCTTCCAGTAACCAGCTTCTAAGGGGGTGATAACTGCAACGATCCCACTGCAACGGGCATAAATCACTGGCTTCCCTTCTTCATCGATTCGCCAATGCCTGACCCAGAAGCCTCGACCAAGCTCCGACTTGATTCGCTTCTCGACCTCCACCCTGTCCGGTATCTTGTCAATCCGTAACCAATACCGTTGCAGGGCGTGGTCTGTCACTTCGACCGTGTCAGATTCGTGGATCTTAAAACGGAATGTCCCCGAACCCATCGTCACTTGGGAAGTCATCGCCACTGGACGCTTTTGGTTTGGCGCTGGTAGCTGCTGGCTTCTTGTTCTGCGGACGTGCTTGCGGTTTTTCATCGTTGTCACTCTTGTCGCGAGGTTTACCTTCGAGGGTTAGCTTGAAGCCAGTGAGTACGATGGCATGTCTCTTCTCGCCACCCTTCTCCCAGCTTTGCTCCTCAAGCTCACCAGTAACGCACACCGTACTTCCCTTGCTCACATACTGTTCAATCACGTCCACTGTGTTGCCCCAGAACGTGACCGACATATTTGACCACTTCGTTTCACCCTTCACCTTACGGTTCCAGCCGATGCGAAATCGAGCGACTCGCTTATCGCCAACCGTAGAGATATTCGGATCCTCGCTAACGATACCGAGAATCGTTGCAGTAGCACTAGACATTCAAAACACTCCATCTTTCCAAAGCATCACTAACACGCATGAAAGCTACACACTTTCTGCGCAACAATCTAAGCAAACGCTCAACCTCTTTCGGAGGCAAGTCTTGGTTACGCAAGAAGTCCGAGACCTCTTGGTAGGTGAAAGCAAAGTCTCGCTTAGGTGGAATCTCTTCACTAAGAGCATCCAGCACTTCGCACACCTCATCACGTTGGTTCATAGGTTCACCCCTGTGTTCTCAAAAAACATGTTCATCCAGAACTGCGGGGGGCGCTGCGGTTCAGGTACGGCTCCAGTGAAAACCTTCTGGAGAAACTCAATATCGAAATAGCCAGGGTCCATCATCTGTTTCACCCAAAGTAAATGGGAGGCATCCACTGTGGGGTATACGGTTCCATTGATCTTCTTGGTTGGTATCTTGGTGGAGTTAGCAACGTGGCAGTCATGCACTAGCGGGCACAACAGCACTACAGCCCTGCGATCGTTCACGCGAAGCATGGTACCTGAGCCACTACCAAGGTGAGCCACTTGAAGCCACCAATCGCCGTACCACTTGTTTGGTCGCTGCGACTTGGTTAATCCTGAGATCCAACAGAACCTTCGTCCTGTGATATCTCTGATGGCTCCAGCATCACCCTTTTCGCCCAGACGTTTTTCAGGTAAGCCTGGAATTGCTGAGTGTTCCATCCTTCCACCTCTGCCTTCCGTAGCGCTGCAACACGTAACCGACGATCTAGCTTGGCTGCGTAAACATGATGCGACCAAGAGAGATTGTTATTCCTTGCCTCTGGCGGGTACTTGGCTGCGATCGATATACACCGTTGCATTAGGTCCGCACTAAAGTTTGGGTCTACTGCTTGGTATGCGTCGTCACCAAATATCGCTTCACCTGCCATGAGTGCATCACCAATCCACCAATAGATGTGGCGCTGCATCCATGCGAGACGAGAAAGTGTCTCCTCTAATTGTTCCAGCGTTGGCATGGAAGACATTTGCAAACGGCCATCTGTACAGACAAAAGGACCAGAACGGAAGGAAAAGTTATTCATCGTCTAGCTCAACCTTTCTGGTGTGAATATCTTCAGCAACAACTGGCTGAGATTTAGGCTTAGGTTCAGGTTTCGGGCGATCAACAAATTCAACCCAACGCCAGTCGTTATCGAAAACCCCTACCTCGTATCGCATTTTCACACTAACCCACTCAAGCCACCGATATTCTCTATTCAATAGCACTGGCCTGAAAGCAAACCAGGAAACTACCTTCTCATCTCCGATTCGTGGCGGGGGCGGATCCACCCATCTCATACCAACACCTCCACATCTAAGGTTCGATTGAGGCGATGCATCCGAGTGGTGTTAAAGTAGTGGGGCTCGAAAGCCAGTAATGATTCGGCAATCTTCTCAGTGAATTGAAGTTTCACCTGATCGATAGCGTTTAGGCAATTCATGTAGCTACCGAACGTAATCAGTAGCTTGCTTGCTCCCACCTCACCGATACCCGCTGCGCCAGGAATGTCGTTGCGTCCAACCAGCGACAACCAGTCCACCCACATGCTAGGCTCAACTGAGTATCGCTTAGTAAGACTGTCTCGATTGAAGAACTCACCCTTCCAGTACATGTTGAACTGCGGGCTAAGTATTTGGTACATGTCCTTGTCTTGGCAGATACCGACACACTTATCGCCAGCCAATGCATAAGATGAAGCCAGTGATGCTATGACATCGTCTGCCTCATATCCTTCAATCAAGTACCGCTTGGCCTGTCTCTTATCGAGTGCCTCACGCAATCGCTCCATGAATCCCAGAAAGCCCTTCTCTGGCTCCTGTCGCTTCTCCTTCCATCTTGGGTCAGCCGCATATCGCCAACCACCTGTCTCGTTCTCGTCAACGTACAGAACCATAGATTCGCGAAACTTTGCTTTCATCGCATTCACGATCGTTGCAAACTCTTGGGCTGGATCTGTTGTGCGGGCACGACTATAAGCAAGGTGAGCGATTGCTTTGAGGTCGACGAGCAATATCACCCTAGCTGGCTTCCCATCTCGCAGGTCATTCAGCCTCTTGAGGTATGCAGGATTGCAACCTTTAAGGAACCACGCTTGCTGCGAGAAGTAAATCAAGTTGCGGGCTAGACTCACCAGCGACGGAATATCATGGCACGCAAGCAACCCATCTCGAAACTCTTTAATCTGACCTGCCTGCCAATCATTAACTTTGCTCTGCGTCATAAATACTCCTTAGCGATGATGATGGTACGTCCCTAACCTTCCTACTCCATGTGGCTTCATCCTTTGGCATTCGCAGTAAACCCTCTGGTGGTTGATAGCCATACTGCCGGTAGAAAGCTCCCTTGAGTTGATTGAAGTTCATAGCGCGAGAACTCTGGGAGTTTCTGCTACGGAAATACAGACCATCCCATCGTGTCTGATCTGCGGAGTTTGGCGCTCGAACCTTAGGCGCCTTCACATTGGGGCCAGTGACTACCTTTAACTGCCCATTCGATTGAATGATCTTCTTGCCTTGCCGACCAGCCTCACGACCACAACCGTATGGAGGAGCCGGACAAGATGGCATTCCAGCATGTCGAGCCGTGTTGCAGTACGGGCAAATAATAGGATCGTTGCCTGGATTGCTTTCAGCCTGCTCACGGATCTTCTTTTCAATCTGGGCCGACGTCTGGTAATACATCTCTTCCCAATTGCGATCCCGATTAGGCCCACCACCCCAGCGCCAGTAGTTGCCAGCATGATCGGTAATCAGAACGTGGTGCGGCGTCTCTTTGGAGTAGCGAATAACGCGACCTGTTGATTGCAAGTACGTCTTAATGGAACCCATCGGGCAGGCAAGGATAAGGTGGTACATTTGGGGGAGGTCAATACCTTCACGCAATACAAAGCGATTGCATATCACCTTGATATCGCCAGCCTTCCATGACTCCATGATCTCTTGACGCAATGTCCCATCGCTATCCGTGTAAGACTTATCGCCAATCTGCACCTTCTTAGCGTCGATATGAGCAGCCTTGACACCCGCCTCCAAGAAGTCGTTAACCAAACCAATGGACGTCTCAACGCAAGGAGCAAAGACTAGGGTGGGCCGTTGTTCTGGATTCTCGCTTCGCCATTCGTCGATAATCCTTCCGACAATTTGCTGGCTCCATACATACTTCCGAATATCGCCCACATTAAACTCACCTGTCTTCACTCGCCCTACACGAGACAAGTCAAATTCAAATGGAGCCTTAATCACAGCCCGAACGTGAGACCCGCAAGCGAGACACTCTGAAGGTGAACCCGACACAACCAACTTAGGATACAAGTGCGACATTCCAATGGGCGTAGCACTTAATCCCACTACCTTGCGGTTGCGATGCAAGTACGATCGAAGGAACTTCTCACTCTCACCACTGGCTTGCAAGTGACCTTCATCGACAAAGATGTAGTCAGCATCGAATGGCTCCCAACGAGTCGTGTTGATCGTGCGCGCTATCTCTGTCTGGATGGAACTTATCTGGATGTCTTGGGAAGAGTCAAAGTGTTCTGCTAATGACGCAGCCCGTACACCGAAGCCAATGTTTTTAGCTTGGGCGTTCTCCATCGTTTGACGAGTCAACATCTTGCGGTTCGTCAAAATCAAACACTTGGCTCCCTGGCTCTGATAGTACTGAGTCAAGGCCCACATCATGTCCGACTTGCCTGCCCCTGTTGCACTACACAACGTGACAGCATTGTAGTTCTTTAGCTCGTCGACTACCTTGAGTACACCGTTCATTTGGTGAGGCCAAGGATCACGAGAAAAGAATTGTCTCATTACTTCCCGCATTGCTCTCTCCAGATTGCAACGAAGTTTGCGAACGCCACTTGAACTCGCTCCTTCCAGGGCAAGCGATGCCACTTCTTAATTCGAGCTATGGTGTCGATACGTCCAGGCGTATCCTGAATCATCCTCTCGAACCGAGCCATCTCTTTCTCAAGTGTCTTGTTCTCTGATTCTGTAACTGGCTGTTCTTCTTGGTGCTCTCGAACTGCCTCAATGACTTCATCCACTGAGCGAAACGCCAAGTCATCACCGAGACCAGGAGGTAGATTCTCAAGAACATCTAGCACTTGAGACTTCTGAGTCTCTGGTAACTCATTGAGTCGCATGATGGACTCGACCGACGCCGAAATCCTGCCGTGATCTATGTTAGTTTTAACCGCACGAGGTAGCGAATTCAATACCTCCGCTACAGCAGTATCACGCCATACCTGACGTTCCGACATTCCATTAGCATCAGCCACTTGACGTACCGCTTCCGTCTTGCTTCCACGCACAGGCTCCAGCTTCGCAGCCTTAGCCTCTACCAACATGGCACGCCAACGCGCACGACTGAGACCGTCTCCATTGCGACGACCGACTTGATGGGCGAATATCCACTCCTTAACACTGGCTCTATCCGCGAACGGTAGATCGATCGTAGTGAATGGCACGCCTTCCTCCAGTGCAATACTGTACCGTGTCATGCCATCGACAATAATGTCGTGACCTTCCCATAAAACGATAGGGTCAATGACTCGGCCATCAGCCTTGATGTTCTTGCGTAACTGCTCTTTCTCTTCTGTCGTATGTTGTTCGAGAAGGGCTAGGAACTCTTCATCGATTATCAGAATTCTTTGTTCCATCCTTGACTACGTCCTTCCAAATGAAAGCCTCACCCAGTGAAGTGTTTGCCTCAACAGCGTACCCACGAGCCTTGGCGTTGTACCAAAATGACTTGTACTTATCTTCGTAGTGGCTATACATGGCATTGAAGCCAACGAATATCCCAGCCACAAAGATCATTGTCGCCATGAAGATCCCTACCATGCAGCCAACGAACTCCTTGGTTGAAGGCTGCCATTGCTCGCACCTACCGAACATCAAAAGAACCCCCCAAACATTGCCCATGCTGCCAGTGCTATGATGGGCCACACCCACCACGGAGCACCAATAAGAATGAGCGCACCTTGAATCACGAACCCTGCCAACCATGAAGGAAGGATGCCACTCAAGTTGTTCATCATTTTCTTGAACGTATCACGTAGCCGCTTGAACGGCTGGAAGCGACGACGTCGTGGCTCACCATCTGGCGTCACGTTAGAATCCTGTTTCTCGAATCGTCGTTTGACCCAGTCCAGAAACCTCCTCGGCATTGTAGAACTCCCTTGGGAAAATGAATTGACTTGGCGAAAATGGATCAGCACACAGAACAAGTCGGTCCTTTGCACGAGTCATCGCTACGTACATGAGCCTCCTCTCTTCTATTATTCCGTCTTCAGAGCGAAGAGACTTTTTGCTAGGAAAGACTCCCTCCTGAAGATCAGCAATCACCACCGCTGACCACTCCAAGCCTTTCGCTTGATGGATGGTTGATACAGTGACTGCACCCTTACTTTCTTCCACTTCCCCTGGAGCCAGTAATCTTTCGATGGCATCTCGAATGTAGTACCCACCGAGAGACTTCTTGAGCTCGCCAACCGCACCCTGGAAAAACGGAACATCGTCCAGCACTGTCAGAGCTTCAGCGAACACAATGTCATTACCAGAGCACTGCGTGATATACTGAAACACTTGGGTGCCGTAAGGTTGACGCAAGAGTGAGCCAATAATCGATTCCGCATCATTACCATGCAGCCGATACTCCATCTGCGCACCAGACTCCTTAAATAGAATCTGATTGACAGTGTTATGCTGGTCGCAACCAAATACACCCGCCATTGCCAAGAACCCAACCTTACCCTCAGGCGAGTGGACCGCATTCACCTCAACACCCACCTCACGTATCTCACGCGAGATATTATCTACCGTCCGATTGGTACGACACAGAACGGCAATATCATCTGGCCCATACAGATCCTCAAGGAGATTGAGCACCTCGATCACTGCACGATCCGTAGATACCTTGACTGGATGAAATAGCCCCGCACGAGTAGATTCAACATCAGCCTCTGCATCTGGATTAAACTGAATCAAGTGATTACTGGCCCGCACAATCTTAGGCGAACAACGGAACGACTGCTTTAGTGGTAAGGCGATACTGTCGTCATCTACGGCATAACGATAGAACACCTCTGGCGCCGCATTACGCCAACTGTAGATGTTTTGGTTCATATCGCCCACGACAACAAACTGGCATCCTGAAGCCCGCACGAGGTTCTCAATGAGTCGCCACTGTATCTTCGAGGTATCTTGAGCCTCGTCTACAATCAATAGCCGACACCCAATTCGGTAGCCAGGTTGACTCGTTCGGATGATCGCCTGAATCAACACACCCAGATAGTCCGAGTAGCTGGAATCCGACAAGAGACTATCCAAATACCGCATCATCGTGTCTAGTCTATTAGGTTCCCGCCTGCCCATCACAGTAGACTCGCGAAGTTCTTCAACCTCAGCCCACTTCTCAGCAGTTGGCTTGATTCCAAATATATCGCAGACAGTCTTGAATACGATCCAGTAGCAGCTAGGGCTAAGCAGGTTTAGCTCTGGTCGCTGTTCATGGACAATATCTAAAGCCAGTGAATCGATCGTACTAGCTCGAACCCCACGCCCCTCACGACCAAGACGCTCCTTGAGTTCACGCGCCGCACGCCGAGTAAACGTGATAGCGATGACATCTTCAGGTCTTACACCTTGGCTTAGATGGGACTTAATTAAGCTAACGACCGTGTGAGTCTTGCCTGAGCCAGGACCAGCCTTAACAACGACTGGCCCTAAACCCAGGTGACTCGCATTCACGATACTAGCTTGCTGTTCCGACAAACTAGACATTGATCACTCCAACATTGTGACCGATAACGTCCGCCTTGCACCAATGGGCAACCAGGACATTACCGTTCTTAACTTCCGTAGAAAGAGCCAGCAGCAACTTGCGAGTGTAAACATCGTCAAGCTCACCGCCCTCTAAGAATAGTAGGGAAGTCGCTACGTGTCGTACAGCCCCAATCGCGATTAAAATTGAAGCACCGTAGATAAGACGCTCGGCACCACTCATGGCAGCATACAAACTACCGCTTGCGTTCTTGATGACCAATGAGGGGCGCTTACCAGTTACTGGCTCCAAGATCACATGAGGCAACGCACAATAGCTCAAGATCGCATTAGCTCGATCCTGCACCAAAGAGATACCTTCCTTCATTGATACGAGCCGAAACTCTTGAAGTTCCAAAATCAATTGATCGAAGAATGGATCTAGGCTCTGTAACTGCGTCGAGTAGGTTCGAGCATCCTGCGCGGACGAAATGTAGCTGTTGTACTCTGTAGCCAGCTTAATTGCGTCCTGTACTTGCTGAAGTTCAGTACCGATTGATTCAAGTTTCGAGGTGTCTGTTGACTCCTGCAATCGTGCCTGAATCTCCAAGGACTCTTTTTGAAGAGACTCAATACGATTATTGCGATTCTGGATTCCAGCTTCCGTATTCGCAATGTCATTTGTCAGGGCGTCAATCGAAATCTTAATCTGCTGCACAATCCATTCTGCGTGCTTTCGGGTTGGCTTCAGGGTAGCATTCCAAATAGCCTTGACTTTGATAACTACCCCATTGAAGAGATTATCAAAGTACTCATCCTCACCTGGATGGTAGGTGTTTTGTGTGATGTACTGTTGAACCAACTCCGAGAACTCAGTGGACTTCTTGAGCAGCTCGTGCTCTGGATTGAAGCCAGCTATGCATTCCAGTAGCTTCTCAACCTTGTCGGCAAAGAAGCCAGTGTTACCGTAGTCGCTCGCATCAACAAAGTCTGGCATCCTCTCCAAAAGCTCACTGGCTTGCACAAGTAAACCCTTGCGAGTCGAGAGCGCCCCAACCGCTGGAGTCAAGGAGTCAAGAAGCCTAGACACTTCAGACTTCAGGCTAGCAACCTGATCCTCGTTATACTTGAGCGTTTGCTGGTCGTTCGTGCGAGACTTGAGCATCGCCTGCAAGGAAACAATCTGATCCTTCAGTTCCTTCTCACGGAATCTCAAATCACCCATACTTGGCCCAGCGTATGGCTCTGGTGGAGACTCAAGAGCCTTAATCACCGCACGAGCCTTATCACGCACCTCGCGCTGTGAAGCGTTGACAGCCTCAAGCAAAGCCGTTGCTCGACTGTAGGAATCAGCCTCACCACTCATGTGGGCCGTGATGCCAGATGTAGAGAATTCGGACTCCTTGAGTTTGCCAACAAGAGTATCAGCCAATCGCTGGATATGCTCAGGTAAAGCGTTCTCTCCACCTTGGCTTGGCATAATCAACCGCCAAGTCTCTTCACCTGTTAGCTCCAAGAATTGAGCAATGGTATTGGGGATACCACCAAACATCTTCTGAAGTTCCTTCTCTGTGATCTCCTTACCCTCGTAGGTACAGGAGCGTTCTTGGCTAACCGCACCCTTCTTGTTGACAGAGATGGTTGCCCTGAAAACGAGCAAGTCACCACCACACTCGATCGAACAAGAAGTCTGCCCAGAGCGAATGAGCGCACCCACACCCTTAGAGCCGATCTCATCGCACCGACCAAACACTGCGTACTGCACAGCCTGAAGAATGGCGGACTTACCCGATCGGTTATTGCCCTGGATGTACGTGACATCTCGCAGGTTGTAATGACCGTCTGGCAAGCCCTTGACGTTTGTTGTGTTTAGATAGTTCAGTCTCATAGCGTGGTCCTCAATCGGTCAATAAGTTGGTCAATCTGCTCTACAGTGACATCGGGTTTAGTAACATCCTTCTTGTTCTTGAATCCGCACAACACGAATGCTGCACGCACAAGATCGTCTTTCTGCTTGGGCTTCTCTTCGTTGAGAGGAATGATTTCAATCGCATGACGCAAATCAGCAAGGGCTTGCTCTTTTGTGCGAACCTTCTTTTCCTCAGTAACTGGCTCCACCTCAGCCTCTTCGACATCCTGGTCATTGGTAGCCTTGATATCCTCTTCACTGGCTTCCGTCTCGACGACTTCCACCTCAATGACATCACCGTCAAGTGACACGCTACCCTGTTTCGCTCGCTGGACCACATCGCCCAACTTGAGCAAGTCTTTGTCAGCTTGAGGCCAGATTGTGATCGTGACTGTATTGTCATTCTCTACGTAGTAAAGTCCCAACAGTTTGCGCATAATGTTTCGCGCTGCCATTGAGTAAGCATTTCTTTCAGCAAACTTTTGCTTCTCTAAGTGCTCTCGAAAGATGGCTCGAACTTCCTTGGCATCCAGGTCACACTCAAGCTCAACGCCCATAGACACTGGCACCCGAATGCACGATGGGCTACAAGGTGAAGCCGCAGCCGTGTTAATGAGTCGCCCCCATTTAGCGACATCACCTGTCTTCTTGTAGTGCCATTTTGCGTACAAGTCTGAAGCCAGATATGCTTTGAAGTTAAACACGAACGTCAAGTCTTGTGCCTGCCAGTTGCCCGATGGCCCGCGACACGCACCGATCAGACGAACCTTGACGTACTCAAGCATTCCATTGGCTTCATGCAAGTATGGATTACCAACCTCGCGACCGTCTGCCGAAACAATCGTATCGGGCGAGACGAAGTTGATACCAATCAAGCCACGAAGATAATCGTAACCCTTGGCTGTGATGACCTTCTTATTCTCATAGTCACCAGTGTCAGCATTCTTGACATTCATGAAATACCACTGCCCTTCTTCAGCAGTCAGTAGCACCTTCTTGGTGATAGAGTAAACGGCACCATCGGGAGTGACGCGAACCAGCGCCCCCTTACCATCTGGGCCGTATGAATACCGCATTGTCGACAACTGATTACTCATTGCTTACTTACCTCAAAAGCCTTAACAAACAACTCGAACTGTTTCTCTGGTGTATCAAGGTTGATCCAATGCCCTGGATCCTCGACTTGATATTGCTGGTCGATGTAGTCAATCGCACGCATCATGCGATCGGTACCATAAAATGCTTCAAGTAGATCAATCCAGAAAAAGAATGGCTGTCTGAGATTGTCTAGGGTGTTGGGGTGGCTGTCGCTTGCAAAATGATCAGCAGTCAAAATGAACATTTCATCATCCTTGTTTAAGCGTAGTTTGAGTGGTGATGCTTAAAGATACAGAACCCTTACACAAAAGTCAACACTCAACACTACTTGACAAATGATCCTCTATCGCGCGTATCATGTTCTGCCATCCAGGGGACTCCTCATCTTTTTGAGGTGGTCTACCTGGAGGTGCAATACAAAGATTTTGATTGCGAATCACTCCATGCTCTAACTCCATGTAGCAGTCAGAACACGTCGGTCGGCTGTGCTCATCTAAGTGAGTGGCGGGGTCTTTGCAGTAGTAGCACTTCATAGCTCCACAACCCTTCCACGACTAAGATCGATCGAGCCAAACGCAGGTTGAGCATTGGAGCCAGGAGCTATTCTTGCCGAGCCAGAATCCTCAAAGAAGAAGTGAACCAGCAGGTCTCTAAGTTTGATCATGGCCGCTTTCATGTAACCCGCAAGATCGTGCCTGCCTCTGTCCATACTGCATGGCACCAAGATAAGCATCTCGCGCCCACCAATCACGAATCGATGGAAGCTCATTTCACTCAGCGCACCTACTCGACAGATTCGCGTAAAGCGATTCATATCAGACTGGTCGACTCTCACAAACAAGACACCATCACCGTCACTAAGTACTGGGTATCTTCCAGTAGGAACTCTTCCTTGGTGAGGCCCGACATAGCGAACCTCAATCTCCTCATTGAGCCTCATAGCTCGACCTGCCTTCCTGTTGTGTAGCTTGCTAGGTTGCAGTGTTGGGATGCAATTGCGTAGGTTCCGCCCGTATAGAAGCTAGACGCAGATACCATCTGACCTAAGCCACAAGACAGCCTATTCTCCATGTCTACTTGGCTGGAAATATTATGACTCACAAACACTAATCGTTCTGTACCATTGACATCAAACAGGCAAGGAACGAATTGACCAATACGAGTGTGGAAGTTCCAGCCAGGGCCATTTACACCTAAACTCCCCCTAATCACCATCACACCATGAATATTCAGAATCAACGCATTCACTGCATTGGTAGATATGGTGTAATCGCAAATGTCTAGCTTTTTCTTGAAGCGGACCGTGATGCCAGGATGTGGTTCGAGTACTGGCATCAGTGGCGTCAGATTTACCTTCGAGACAATGTATCTCGCCATCTGTGGTGGCAGATTACCGTACTCGTCGAAGTCGTAAGAAATAATCCCGCCAGTTCTCCCTAACCAAAACCCAACAAACGAATCTCGCGGCTCAGGAACGGGATTGCCTTGATTAGCGATAAACCCATCTGGCAAATCAACAGGAAACTCTGGCTTGTATATCTTGCCATGCTTGTATCCAATCGGGCGAATGTACTTACCCTGGTCCGCATCGGTCACTACGTGAACTGGATCATTAAGCATCGCGTTAAATGGCACGCAAATATCACCAGAAATGAGTGACTCGCCAGGATTGAGGTATCGCCATCCACTAACTTGCTGTCTCACGTTATGGAGCAAATCTACGTCGGCGCGAGTGATAACTACTCCGTTACCATCGACCACCTTGCCAATGTCACCGCATCGTACACAATGACTGGCTCTACTTAGGTCGCATGTCTCCCAGAAAACAAAATCACCAAAGTGAATATTTTCCATTCCAAATCGAAATCGATACTCTGGTTTAAGATGGCGAATTTGACGGTCGGCCCAATAGCTACCAGCCGTAGCTTCACTAGGTTCATCCCACAATCGCCAATCACCTTCATCCCAGTGTACGTATCGATAAAGGTCGCCGTAGTAGATGATGGTGTCTATCCCGTCCTCTGGTGGCCCCCACATGTCATCAATGCTAGGAAACACATCTCCAGCACCATAAACGTAATCTTGGTAGGTGTCCTTGGGTTGAGCGGGAACAACCTTAGGAGGAAGGGTAACAGGAGGGACTCGCAGTAAAGCATCCCAGTTCACCAAACCAACATCACCGCTACTGATAGGCTCCAATGCATAGCCAAAGGGACGATAATTTACAGACGGACTAGGTGTGGTGCGTGGCGCCATACCAAGAGCATCAACAATTAACTGCTCACTTACGCCAATATTTCTTAGCAGCCTAGACAATCTAGCATTTACAATTGGATTTTGTTCAGACTGAAATGTGAGTCTTGGCAATCCACCTACATCACCAGGGCATGATGGATGATTGTATTGGCAGAAGTCCCGAATATCATTAACCCAGTAAAATGTCAGCAAGTCTCCAAAGTTCACATCCTCACTTGGATGCATAAACCGTAAGCCAATTCTGGTCATTAAGCCAGGAATGTCGCTAGTCGTGCTGCGTAGTGAGCTTTCGCGACTATGGTAGTAGTACGTCCTGTTGTATTCAGGTAATCCATTTTCATCAAACGAAGAGTAGTAGCGATGAACCATCTGACCAGGACCAGCGAGACCCCTAGTCATCTCAAGCATGACCCGCATGTTGGTGTCAGTGATGATAGGCCGACTCTCCCCAGGCCGAATCAGCGCGTGAGGATTCCCGAATCGTCGCCCCTCAAATAGGAACCAATCTGCCACGATTAACTCCTTTCCAATTGGGTTAGCATCTCATAGAGGTACGAGATGTTCTTGAGAGGAGACTCACCACGAATAACAATTGGCTTCATGCCCAGCGCTGAGGAAGCCTCAACATCACCGAAGCCAGGATTTGCCGTGATCATCGCGAACTCCCCAGGCTCAAACGGATACAACGAGAACAAGCTCTTGTATGCGTCTGGATGATCTTTGTAGACCCTGAGAAACTGAATCGGAACAATCAAGTCCCAGTCGATTCCAGCCACCCGACTAATGTGATTAATTAGATGAACAGGACCATTCGATAGTGCCACGCAAATGTACTTCGATCGAAGCAATCTAATACCATCAGCGGAGTCAGGGTGAGCTCGCAAGCCAAACCAAGATTGAGGCAGGTCTAGTGGTTGCCATTCTTCACCACTCTTTCCCTTGGATGACTTCACGTAATCCGAGACCTCTGATCGATCGACACCAGACATATCGAAGACGGTCCCAAAGCAATCAAACGCTAGAACCTTGAGCATATAGAACTCCATTAAAAAAACTGGAGCCACCAAGCGGGGTAGAACTCAGTGACTCCAGCGGCGACAGGGAAGCCAGTTATTTGTTAGTTGCCCAACTCTTCAATTGAAGCCAATCCCTCAAGTTCGGCAGAAATACGAGCCATTGCGCGAAGGAAGGTAGCTCCGTCGATATTCGGAACTCCAGCCGGAACCGCACCTCGAACGGTAACACTATCCAAGGCTTCCTGATCTAAGCCAGTGGCGACTTCGATGTAGTTCAGTAGGTAACTGCGAATGGTTGCAGCACTTCGGCCAGCATTACCAATAACCTGTCTCGCCAACTGGAAGTCACCAGACAAACTCTGAAGTTTGTGGCTCTGCTCTTGCACAGCCGTAACGAGAATACCTTGTGCTCGCTCAAGGCTTTCATTGGCTCGCTTGCAATTGCTCAATTGCTGCTTGGTATCGCATTCCGTAGCACACGCTTGCTGACAAGACATGAACTCCACGTCTGGCAATTCCTTTGCCACTGTAGCCTTTCGGCCCTTACGACCCGTCTTCACTGTACGCTTATTCTTCGCAACCTTCTTCACTTCTGCACCTCACATCTTTTACAAACAATAATAGACTCTTCACCGCCTGGATCTTTGACACTAACCATCAACCCAGAATCATTCCTTCCAACTAGCTCCCCCATTCGCCCATCTGGTGTGCGAACTGTCGAGCCATGAAAATCCTTCCACGCATTAGGCGGTAACTCAACCCACTCCTTTTCAGGAAGAGGCCACTGCTCAACACCCTTAGGCCAAGCAATGGACTCTGCCTGTGGCATCATTGGTGTAGCAACATATCGAGTCCCGTTGGAACTGAAGTAGATACACCGTGGATTGTCATGCCGAATCAAATAGTCAGCACGCCACAACAACCGAACAGCCTCAAACGCTTCTTGCGGAGTCATCATCACCTCAGCTTGTCAAGTCAACGTAACGACCCAAAGCCGTGTGTTGCTCTGTAGTGGCAGAGTTGGAGTACTCACGACTCATCGCATTGAGCAGGCGACGAAGGTTCTCAATCTCCACGTCGGATGGTAATCCCAGCTTCTCAAGGATCTTGTACCAGTTGTCGACCAAGGCACTAATCACGCGAATGCGATCCTGTTTAGCAAGGTTCGTAAGCTGAACTGGATCGGTTGGATCAGGACGTTCACCGATCGAGAAGAACGAGAAAACGGGAGTGCCATTCTCAGAACCATTCGTTGGCTTCTCAGTGATGGCAATATAGTGGCTATTGTTTGCCCAGTCCTCAACCTTGGTATTGAACTTAGATAAGTCCATAGACCGAACCTCACGCTCCACAACACGCTCAAAGAGGGCAGGCGAGAACTCACCATCAACTCCCTCAAGCGTTACCCAGCCGCGATCAGGCGTAATGCCATTGACCACATAACTGGCCCCAACCTGTAAGGCATCGCTCGTACCCGCAGAAATGCGAGTCAATCGATCCCCTACACTTATCAAGTAACCACGACTATCTCGTGCTGACATTTTCTCGAACTCCTTTGGTTATGAAACTTGAACTCACGACGTATTGTAGACGCTACCTTTTGTAAAGAAAAGAAGCGAACTGGAAATTATTCTGTGGGTGGTCTAATGCGACGGTACCTGCGATCAATAGTGACCATTACCATATCGCCATCACGAATTTCAAACCTATTGCTATCGAGGTGACTAGAGTGTGGCTCAAGGGACTCGACTTGCTCCAACAAGACAGCAGGAAACCAAGGGGAGCCATCAGTTAACTCGACTGCAATAAAATCAGTACCTGAATGCTGCTCATGCCTAGTAGACACACGGGCAAGTATCGGGATAAGTCGCGAACCAGAAAACACTACCACTCTATCCTTTACCCGCAACTCCCTGCCATTACGATCGCGCATCATTGGAGAACCTCGTCACTAATTCAATCTCATGAGACCTGAGGTAGTACCATTCGTCAAAAACTGAATTGGTTACATCATTGGGCTCAATATCAAACACGTTGACACCTCTATGGAGAAGTCGATCAATGTAAGCCAGAATGATTTCACCATTGGCACAAAAAGTGATGCATAGATCTTTTCGCTGGATTGGCTGGCCAAGACGATCAAACATCACACTGGCCTCACTAGAAGCTCAAGTTCCCAGGGTCTAGCCCGATACTCTATAGTGCCATACTCAATATCATCTAAATCGCGAATAGTAGTCCAGGGTCTACCTGATTCCAGCTCAAGTACAATGCAAATATGCACAGACTCACCATACGGGAATGGTGCAACACACACATCCCCTTTTTGTATTTCTCTTCCGAGTCGATCGAGCATGAAGCCAGTCCTTAGAGAAAGTGTAGTATTTCGAGCTTGCCAGCCACTCGGCCCATGCGAAGGTTCGTATCTGCCCAATAGCCAGAATCCATGACGACATAGATGAATCGCTTAGTCGTGTCGTAGCTGTCTCGCCACATTGACAATTTGCCAGCAATGAGCGAAGAGCTGCCATTGACATTCCTTACAATCGCAACTACAGGCCGAGCACTTGGAATGATGTACCCCAATGAATCACAGATAATCAAGGGACTCAAAATGGAATCTCCTCTGGTACTTGGTAGAGCAGCTCAATGTTGGCGTAGGAGAAGCCAGCATCTATGTAGACTGAACCCACCATGCCATGCTCCTCTTCAAGATGCAAGTAATGGATGGAATAGAACACTCCTCTCCTTTGGCTGTAGTGTTGATTTATGGCCCGAAGCAAAACAAGGCTGAACTCGCCATTCTCCATTCTGGCTATCGCAACCCAAGGATCGCAGCTCCTAATAAACTCACCGAGGGCATCAAATACCCAGTGCGAGGACCAGCCATGACAGACCTTAACCTTAGCAGTGAACTCCATCATGTCATAGCCCTGGCGCTAAATCAGGACCAACACCGAACTCAGCCCATAGGTAAGATACAATAGACTCGAAAGAACCTAGTGGCATAACACGAACACCATCACAGGTTAGCTCAAACACACCATCCGTGTGCCTCATTAGTGTCAATCTATCGTTCTTCCAAAACACCTTGTCGTCAGCCAACATCGCATCACCTCACTTCAAGAAACGTGACTCACTCTATAGTAGAGAAAGCACGACTGTAAGGCAATAGCTCAAAATGCGCACTATTCTTGTTGACCTCAAAAGATATGGTGTGAATTGTGCCTGTCTGGTCGTAGCTACTATCAATCAACTGGACGAAGATCATGCCACAGCCATTGTGAAAATTAAATTGCTTGACAATGCAAATCTCGGAGTCTATATCAAATCCCCAGCCACCATCCACCTTGCGCCCATATTGGCAGACAATCAGATCATCCACAAGAACAATTTGGCCCAGTCTGTCGTATATCATTGCAACAAAGGGTGCTGTACCCTACCCACGACTTCCATTCTTGCAGTTAATGCATCTATTCTACTTAATTGCCGGTAAGCCCGAAGCCTAAACTCTCCACGATGCTTCCATGAAACAATGTGAGTGCCGCATGAGAAGCCAATTATTATGTACGTCACGCCAGTAATCACATCAACGAGTCTATCCGACTCTGTGATCTCTCTACCTAGCCTGTCGTACAGCATGAGCGCCAGCCCCATAGAGAACTTCGTAGCCAAACATCTCCGAGCCTGAATCACCGAAATCACTGTAGCTAACACCAGCCGCTACCGCATCATCGTACAGCGCCATAAACTTCACTCGCAACCTGTCGGTATATGGAGAAGCCCCTACCTCAAGTATAACAAAGACCCCGTAGTCTACAGTATCCGCCACAACACAGCCTGCATGGATTCGGTGCCCTAAGTGGTCGTAGATCATTGCACAACTCGATCATAGTGATTGTAGAGAATCTCGTAGTAAGTGGCAGCATCTACCGGAAATAGCTGGTCGTGAATGACTTCAGTATTGTGGGTTAGGTAGTAGACAGAGAGATTCCATGATATGCCCACAGATCGCCAGGACCGCGCGGAAACTATCCAGCCTCTAATGGTAAAGGATCGATCATCTCCATTAGACCAGAGAGTTCTGACAGCAATAATCGCCTCTTCTTACACAAAGTACAAAAGGCTGTGAGGGTAGATTACTTTGCCAAGTCGATCATAAGCCAGCATCGCGATCACCCTTCAATCTCTCAATCTCGCGATCGCGCTGGTTTACGGCTTCACACCATCGAGCGCACTTACTGCGAAGCTCCACAATCCTACGCCACATAGCCTTGACCCTTGGATCGTCGCTCTGCTCCGCAAACTCTTTCATCTCGAAGTGACCGAACTTATCCACACTAATGCCCCTTCACTAAAGAAACTGGATCATCATCCATCCAAACGTCAATCCTAATGCCACGCTTTGCCATGTAATCGATCTTGCTTCCAAGGCTTGTGTAGTAAACATTGATCTCTATGTTGTGCTCAAGGAGCCACGCTTCTATTACATCCCGATTATCGGGTGTATCGCGCCTAGCTGTTACACAAAAGAACGAGTGACCAAGCTCCCTGCCAACCTCAATCCATTGGCGAAACATCTCGCCATCCAAGGTAAGCGTTCTGTCAAAGTCAATGGCAAAGTTATAGCCAAGTGTCATCGCTTTGCTCCTTGTTTATACCAAGAAATTCGTCCACATCAATGATCTTCATGCCGTACTTCTTATGCACAGAAGTGTCCATAAACTCCTCAAATTTTTCAGACATTTCAGATCGAGACAACTCAACACCACTCATGGCTTCACGAAACTCTGCGACACAACTCGCGCACACGTACATGTTCTGAATCACATAATCACAGCAGCAGCTTCGGCAACCCCTGCGCGCACACTCCATAGCACCCATTACTTACTCTCCTTAATCACATCCCACACTTTACTTAATGTCTCAAGAGATAACTCACTGAGCTTTACTCGCTCAATCAGGCTGATCAATCGAGAGACTTCAACTGAATCACGAATCTTCTTTGTAACCAATTCACCCCTAGACGGCCCCCAGTAGCCACGATTCTTTTTGCCTCGAATGCTAAGATCAGGGTTCAACTCATAAGGCCCACATACAATGCGACCACTTGGAGTAATCTTCTCAACAGCATGAATCGACCAACGAGTTTGGCGACTACCCAATCCAGGTCCAAGATCAAACGCCAACTCATCACCAACCTTAACCACCATTACTCTCCTTAACACGAGTAAGCCAGTTCAAACTCTCTTAGTATTGTTCCCTCTGGAACCTCCACAACTGCAACGCTTCCATCACTCATTGCTTGACCCTCCATAGACACAACACCTTCCTGACTAAACCAAGAGACGTCACGAAGGAAGAACATGATGCCAGTGGATACGAATGGTTCAGTGCGCACAATCATGTCACCATCACCAAGTATATTCATGTTGCGATCAAAGACCACCGATCACCTCCAGGTTTGTGCTACTACTACCAAGCCACATTTTGTATATGTAGCTATCAAGCTCCATAACCTCTACCTCGACAACAAAGGTCTTTGAATCGTACATGCCAACAGAACGAACAAGAAGTAGCTCAGCCCTGCGCCTGGAAACAACCAAACTCCCCTCCCGCAATGGAGTCCCAAGGTGATCAGTTAGCATGGCGCGTGCTCCATAGCTTTTCGTATTTGGCGGTGGGTTTGTTTTGAACGAAAGAGCCAGTAACCATACCAATCGGAGCAACGCCCGTCTCATACGCATTGAGCCAAACACAACGACCATCTACAAGAGTAATAGTGAGTAACTCAGCGCCATGGAATTCAGGGCAGTAATAAAACACCACATCACCCACCCGTATCTCATTGCCGTTGCGATCAAGGATCATAAATCGAACCCACTACTTCCCAGCAAGGAAAGTGGCTCCACTTGAGACCATACAAAGTGATGTATCTCCACGCGCCAGAGCCATCCATAACCTTCACCTCCACCTCAATGCTCTCATCAAAAACGAGCCGCTCAACCGCAAAGCAGTGACACCAACCTAAGCCTGAGTCGTGATTCCACACTAAAAACTGGCCACTCTGAATTACCTTATTATTGCGGTCAAAGATCATAAGCCAATCCTCTCCCATGCTTTTAAGGCAGGCTGGCCTTGCCGAACAAATGCAGTGTAGTTAGTAAAGTCACCTTCATCGCATCGCGCATGAATGTAAAGCTCAGCATCTCGCGACAAGGTAATACTAAGCACACTAGCGACTAAACAGTCACATTCGTCACCCACGACAGTTACCCATAAAAAGCGATCATGTAATCGTAGATCCTGGCCAGTACGCTCTATGAACATTCAAGTAGCTCCAAGCAGCGACAATAGCCAGAGTCGTAACATGTATCAGAGGCACCACTATCAAGCAGGATCATGTAAATGTAAAACGTGCCATCTCGTAGCGGGTCGAGGTATTTTATAGAGACAAGACCAGGAAGGGCAAAGTCTTCCGTAGTTGGCGCGTACCATAGCACAATATCACCCGCGCGAATCTCTCTGCCTAGTCTATCCTGGAGTGTCATAGAGAACCTCGAAGTTGGAGGCTTGCTTGAAGTGCTTCATAACCAAAAAGTTATCCGCGAGATTTGGATATCTGTGGTCGATGCAGCGCCCAACTAAATAGACAATGTCCATATCCACCACAACAAACACCTTCATGTGCACAAGTGAAAGTATCACGCTACCCCTATGAATAAACTGACCGAGCCTATCAACTGGCATAACCAACAACCTCGTATTCATGCAACCTCAGTCCTTGCCATTGCGCTAGTAGCCAGTGTTCGCGAACATCGAGCCAGGGGACAGAGAAGTACTCAAGTGTAACGCAGTCGGCTGTGTCGCAACTACCACTCATGCTAGTGGAAGTAACAGCCACCAACACACTCCCATCTACCACCTCCATCACAAGACAGCCACGAACAATGGCTTGCCCTAGTCTGTCAGTCAGCATGGCCGATAACCTCATACAAATTCCATAGCTCATGGACTTTTATAATGTGACCAAAGCGAGACAACCTTCCTCGGCAGTGCCTCACGATCAAACCATAGCCCTCAGTAATAATGCCAGTCACTAGGCAGAATTCACTTGAGTAGATATTCAATAGGATGCTATTGCGATGAATCTCATTGCCTAATCTGTCAGTTAACACTCAACACCTCCAGGGCTTGGTACTGACCACCTATCGGATTGATTGGAAGCTGTGCCCGAAAGCCTGTACTTGGCCCATCAATACAATGAGCCACTCTACCGCCAAACTTCAATCCCTTCGTGACATAAACATCCCCTGTCCTGACATCAATCATGCGGGATCCTGTGTCCGTGACCTCATCACCAAGACGATCGTACGGAATCGTCCATTCTGCAACCAAGTCAAATGGGTGGTCAACCCAGCCATCACTGTAGCATCCATTGAAGTACCACTGAGAAGAACCGCGATACTGGCGATCGTGGAATATGAGGCCAGTGACTGGCTTAAAGCCATCTTCCTGACCTACTAGGTTATGTATCGGCCCGATACCAACCATGTAGCCATTTCTAGCACGATAGAACTTGCCAGTCTCAAGCCTCATAAAACACCTCACATGCCACCAACCTAGAGCAGTAACTCTCCCATCGTAGAGGATTCACGACTAAAAGGGAAGCCAGTTTAGATCATAAATCACCTCCACCGGATAAGCCATCCATCCATACTCGTCCATGTTCAGCCTGCACCCAATCCCTTCAGTTGGGAGCCTGCGTTCAATCAGCATGAGTCGCAGGGCTGTGCGACTAAATCCCGTCACCACAAAAACGTCGTAAGTCTCTAGGTCCACTACAACATGGCCGGAATGAAGCTGGGTGCCGAAGACATCACGGAACATAAAGAACCTCAAGACCGTAAAGCCACTGACCAGAAGAATAGTTTGTGCCACGCACAACAATACCAGGATCCGCTGGAATATTCTCAGAAATATACATGCGACTCAAGTTCTCCAGTGTGGAATATCTCACATAGACTAATGGGCCACCTACATCAGCTACACGAGCAGCAACAACTACCACACCATACCTATACAGGTATAGCACCGCGCCATTGCGAATCTCTTGGCCCAGCCTATCGTAGAGCATCCACCAACCCCTCACCAACAACCTCGTAGTTAGCAACTGAATCCCCTAGACGAGTCGTTGACCAACGAAGCCTTATGCCAATATACTCCTGATTGATACGGCTTTCAGACTCTAAGATGATTCCCCGAATCACCATGAATTTATCATCCTCTACCGCTAGATCAGTCACCACAATCAATGTGTTGTAGTTAGTTAGGAAGACGTCACCAACAGCCATTGGCTTCATGTTGCGATCATAGATCATCGAAGCACCTCGTAGAATGCATTACTACGACCCCGCACTGAACGGTAAGACATAAGATGCAAAGAGTAAAAAGAACTCTCAAGATGAACGCCTCACAGCGAGATGTTTCACGGAATGCAATAAACCGCATGACCACTAACAAGCAACCGAGCTGCTCATCGAACACTAAGCTACCCACAACAACTGGCTGACCCAGGCGATCAATGAACACGGAGCACCCCCGACTGAACAATCTCCCAGTTGATAGTCAATCCACGAATAGACGTTACCCAAAAGCAGCTAATGCCTATACGGTAGGGTGAAGTTGGTCCTAGAGCTACGCCGTAAATATCCACCAGAACACCAGCCTCCCTGATTCGATCCACAACAATCACATCACCAATCGGATTGGCAATCACATCACCCTCAGAGATGAGCCGGAGTAAACGATCAAAGATCATCGGAGAACCTCGTAGAAACGGAAGACTCTGAATGGGTAAAAAGCAGCCACTCTCCAGCCGACCTTATCCCCCTCAAGCGGAATCCAGCGAACAACCCTCTCGTCAACACTCACAACCACAAGAGGGAAGTGACCACCCAGGCTAATCAAGATACTGCCCAACTGAATCTCATTACCCATGCTGTCTCGCGGTACCATAGATCATCCAATCATGAAGCCAGTGTTTTATCAAGATCCACGGAGCGAACATGCCAACCGCTAACACGCACGCTATAGAAACCCTGTCGTTCAGACCTGTCATAGCCACCATGATTCGCATTTACTGTATAGCCAAAGAGCCTCAAGTACTCACATAAGTCACCCAGTCTACGAAGGAAGCTATCAGGAACCCGCTCACACGACCCCATAGTGACATCTCGAAAATCATAGTAAACCTTAAACTCCACTGGCCCCTCACCTGCCAGCGCCGCAGCCCGTATCCCAGAATCCACCTCGCTCATATCCAGTAGAGTCGAGGCACGATCACGCATACCTTGAACATAAATCTCCCAAGCCTGAGTTCTGGTAATCATTCCAACACCTCCTTAACTATGAAGCCAGATTATTATTGGGTAGCATCACCTCGACACAGTCAGCAACCACTCACCCGCCCGACTCAGCCACATAGCCACCCTAAGCAACCCAATCGCCATCCACGCCAAACAGCCAGCCATGAATGTCGCTATGATCACCAAGACCGATTTACACATAACTCACTCCTTAGTCACTTCTATCCATACGGTGGCACCACCCCATATTTCCCTGCAAAAACTCAATGTTTTAGCAAAAGAGGGGGTAGTTATTCCACCAACTAAACGCCGATCCAGCGCCGTAATTCTCCAATCGTAGGGAACTCACTACCAAAAGGAAAGACAAATTCCTACCAAACACCCCCTGAAGGCACTGCTTGTAACAAAAAATACCCACTATTCATTACAGAATCCGTCCATCCATACGGTGGAGCAACCACACTTTTCCCAGGGATTTATAGGTGTTTATGACAAAGGTGGGGTATTGTTTCTCATATGACCACACCGAAGGCACACGCTCACTGAGTCAGGGTGCAGATTGAGCACGTCGTCGTAATCATGCTCACCATACTCACAAACACTGGCATACAGGTTGCCGACAATCTCAAAAGAACATAAACCCCTGGACTTGCTGTTATAGCGAAGAGACGTTACAGCACCCAATACCCAGTAAGTCTCACCTAGCTCAAACACCAGAAAACTCACTAGCCATGTCGCCTCTGGAGGAGAGGGCGCAAGTTCAATACTCGTCACTATTCTCAAGCTATGAGAGAAGGCAGAAGCTAGTATACACCCAGCCTCTATCCTCCTCCCCAATCTATCGAGTAACACTAAATCCCCTCCCAAATCAACGACGTTTGATTCTAACGAGCGCAGAGCACTTTGCCCGACACTGAACACGCGAACTCACTACGTCGCGCTAAAACGACTCTACGTAGCGTATAACCTCGACCATGCGGAGATGCTCACCTTCATCTCCAATCTGGGGGAGTCCCACAGAGAGCCTAACCCTAAAAGCAGACTCTACGTGCCTCTGCTGAATCACAACAAAACTAGAGTCTCGCCAAACCCGTAACGCCACATATAAAGCACCTGTCTCAATCCTAAGCATCAAACTCCCAGGTACAATGCGCTGGCCTAACCTATCATAGATCATACAAAACCTCACAGTTCAGGCGGGCCTCAGAGGGGCACTCCATCATTAAACCACACGACCCAGGCAACGTCGAAGCACCCGCTACACCAGGGAAATCACCAGGATGCTCCAGCGTCATAAGCTGAAACTCAAAGAAATAAACGTCTCGCCGGAAGAACCACCAAACATACAGCAACACTGGCTCACTACAAGTCGGAGATACCACGACACTACCCCGCCGAATCACCTGACCGAGTCTATCGTAAATCATAAAGAACCTCCCAAGTCAGTCTCGTACCCAAGTCGTACCTAATCGTCAAACTGTAACCACCCAGCCTAGAGGAAAATGCACGAACCGGAGGCCAATACACTGGCTTCTCAATCGTCCTAAACTTCAAATCACAGTAGCCACCACCCAAGGAGCGACAGACCGTCACATCCACAACCAAGTAAAGCCCAGAAACACCAGGAAAAAGCAACAGCGAACCATAACGAATAGGACTACCAAGACGGTCGTAGATCATCGAACCACACCCTCACGAATCACCTCATGGTTAAAGAGAGTTGAGCTAAAAATCCGTTCCCATAAACCACTCTCACCAACAGCCTCATCATATGATGTCCACTCAAGAATGACTCCATAGACATCATGGCAATCACCATTAGCAACCACGCGAGTCACCACAACCAAAGCACTTGGCTCCTCGCAGCACAGCAACGAACCACGCTCCACCCGATTACCCAGCCTGTCAAGCAACATAGAGAACCTCGTAGGCAACTCGATGAACAACATGGTCAGTGAAGTACGACATACACATACTCCAACCTACCCTGTCTCGTCTCGGTGACTCCAACACTAGAAGCCAGATTTCTACGTAATCGCCCTCTCCATCATCCACCTCCGTAACCACCACCAACTCACGAGTCTGAATATTAAACAGGACACAACCCTCCAGTATCTGGCAACCGTTACGATCAAAGAACATAGTCACCCCCACAATTGCCCAGCACTAGACCGACTCCAAGGTGGCAAAACATACCGAATCACCTCTACCCCCCTAACACACTCCCAAGGAGAAGCCACCAAGGGAAAACACTGACCACCAATAAGGCTAAAACCTGGATTCTCAACTGGCATCTGGAAAATATGAACCTCGTCAGCGTAATCCTGCTGCCCAACAACCAAAACCAAACCACCAGTCACCACCCTAATCATCAAAGCGCCTGGATGAATCTGCCTGCCCAATCGATCGTAAACCGCAGCCATCACCACCACCCCCAAAACGTAGAGATTTCACGACAGCCAATACTATCCAACCAAGGCCCAACAAGCAAGCGAAAGCTGCTCCTACCAACTTATTAACTAAGAAATCAGGGAGTAGTTGATAAAGGGGGGTCAGATCGTATAGGTGGATAAAATTGGGGGGAGGAAGAGAATACGTCACCTCGGATGCTCTTGGGTCAGGCCACCCCCATTTTTTGGTCGATAGCTTTAAGTCCTTTACTGTCAACGATTTACAGCTTGGATCAATGGTCCGGTGAACGAAAAACAAAATTTTTTTTCAAAAAAGTAGCATTAACCCCCAAACGAATTCCTACATAGCCGGAACAATTAATAATAGGCTCGTTCGATCACTGCATCGTTGTCAGTGAAGTTTGCTAATTGTCTGCTTGATTTATTGGTTGCGCGATTGAACGAGCGTTTGCGGCGTGCTGGTCGTTTGGATCTTCGGTAGGTGGTTGCGTTGTGTTGTCGGTGGTTTCCCTACGTGGTGCGGTCCTGCGCTATTGGTGAGGCTCTGGCGCTGTGGTGCTGGTGTTGGTGAGTCCTTTGGAAGTCCCTATAGGCTTCTCTGTGGTCTATGTCCAGCTATTGGAGAGTGTTGATAGGCTGCTTTGGTAGATAGGCTCCCTCTGTGGTCCTTTGTTGGGCTCTATGGGGGGCTCTTTGGATTGTTCTTAGCCTAGTGTGTGTGGGTTGGACCTGATGCCAGTGTTTTTTGTAGTGAGGCGTTATCCCGATCTCGTGTCCATCAACGAAAAAAGCCCCCACCACCTTTGAAGTAGTGAGGGCTCGTTACGGTGCTGGATCGTCGGTTAGAGGTGGCTACCGGCAAGGAAGTGCTCCTCAGCGGTTTCGGGGTCAATCATGCCTATCTCAACCATTTTTTTGATCTGGTCGCGTCGATCAAGTCGGGCAAATTCTTCCTCTTCCTCTTTGGTGAGGGGTGATTCTTCGGGCTCGTCTCGAAGTGCGTCGAGTTCTTCAGCGGTCGGGCCTTCTTCCTGCTCGTGGTGGAGTCTGTCGAGTTCTGTCATGTCTGCTTGATCTTGCGGGGAACCTGGATACATTCCAGCGATTTCTCGCGCTCGCTCAAGGGCTCGGTGTGCGTCTTGTTCAGCGGCGAAAGTTCGCAATTGGTGGCGCTGTAGGTTCCGCAGTTCTTTGGTTAGCTTCTTGATCTCTGCTTTCTCGCGCTGGATGGTAGCTTGGTGGGCCTTTATCCTGCGGTCGAGTTCTTTCATAACTGGGCATCCGATTGGGATTATGTCCATTGTCCTGGTTCCTGTCGTTGTGTGGTTGTTGGTTAGTGCGCGTTGATTAACTTCTCGATCTCTTCAGGGGTTGGTTTTCGAGTCGGTCCAGCTACCTTTTCGAGGATCAAGAGGTTCGATTGTTCGGTTTCTCCGTAGTCCATCATGTCGGCCGAGTCTCTGCCATAGCAATATGCAATGGCGATGCTGTCAACATCCCAACATGGCACAACCCAGTAATACCCTGGTTCGATTCTCTCTTGTTCTGCGCTCATTGTCCGTGGTTCCTGTCGTTGTGTGGTTGGTGGAGTCTGACAGCCCCTCACCGATTAAGGCTTGGGGCTAGTCGTTGTGTGGTCGATCTGATGCCAGTGTTTGGCTACAGAATTTCAATCTTCTGCGGTTGCGAAGTCGCCAAGATTTCAGCGAGTTTCGCTCGCATGATGTTGTTACCTTCCTGGTCAACCGCGCTGCAAGCTGCGATGAATTGGTCAAGTTGTTTCGGCGTGAAATACAGGGCCTTCCACTGGCTACCAGTGTCAAGAGCAATCATCCCGCTTGGTACTCCATCACCAACCCATTTCTTCACCT
>Ga0209174_10000279_pt1 | contig 39410 bp, 36 predicted proteins | sample JI91814BDNA_FD_187505 | JGI IMG/M metagenome (GOLD analysis project Ga0209174, IMG submission 187505) | Wastewater effluent complex algal communities from Wisconsin, to seasonally profile nutrient transformation and Carbon sequestration -... | ecosystem: Engineered > WWTP > Effluent > Algae...
ATCAATACGGATTCTTTTCTTTCTTCTGAGTAGTGTCTCATTTATCACCTCGTTGCCCCCTCAATTGAATTTATTTAGGGGTGACAACTAGCCTGACACAGGGGGGGAGCAGATGTTAGTATTGTTCTTGAAATTGAAAAGAAAAATACTCCAGAGGGGAATAAAGAGTGGTTGGCTGAGCTGCAATTAAAAGCTGATCTCGAGAAAAAAATTCAGGCTCTAGAGCAAGAAAAGGAAGCTTTAACTAGCGAGGTCTCTTCAAATCAGTCAGAGCAGACGCAAATAAAAGCCAAACTGGCCGAGTTAGAAGATGCCAAGCACACACTTGTCACAGCAATTCAAACGAATCAAGAAATGCTCAAAACCAATAACGGCTTCTTTCTATCAGTTTGTACGGTGGCAAAAATTTTGGGGATAAAGCATGAGTCTGTTTTAAACTTTATGAAACACCTAGAGAGACACGATAAACAACAATATGTTGAATTACCAAAAGCCACTAATGATAGGTATGTATTTTTCCCTATGGACAGACCTAATGATGAGCCTGAAACTATAGGACAATCAAACGATAATACCCTAAAGTAAATTATCAGGCCTCTTGAGTCTCTAATCAATTTCTTCAATGTAGGAAATTATGTGATGAGGGAGGCCTTTTAGCTAGTGATGAGACAAGCATTAAAATGCATTAAGTTTAAACAAAGAGTTTTTTCATGCAGACGAATTTCTCAGCCCTTATACCTGGTAATATCCCGACCAATGAAACTATTGTATTACCCATTAGTATGAACCAACCTTTGGAGCAAGGCGAACGACTGGCAGCTATTATTAAATCAATTCACGCCCATCATTATGAAGATCGGACTACTATTCTAGTCTGTGATTATCTAAACCGACATCAATGTGATACCGATGCCGAAGCCTTAAAGCAGGGGGAAAAGTTTTTACAAGAACATCAAAACATTTTAAACGGATTGCATATTGTACGATGGCAGGATTTTTTGGCCACCAGAAACCAGGAGGTGTTTACAAAACGCTTTGCTGAGGTGAAAGAAAAAAATGTTGAGGGCTCTCATTTTTATCTTAAAATGGAAAAGACCTGGAAAAAATGTTTAAGTGCAACACAATCTCTGAACGCATCAATCCAATATCAAATAGAAGAATATGCTGCTATTTTGTGTATGGACGAATTTGATCACCTTCTGTATCCGAAACGTATCACCAATGGTCTAGCTTATTTATATAATTATTTTTCTGGAAAAAAACCACAGTACCACCATGTAAAAATAACGAAAATTAAAACGGTGACTCAAGAGGAATTATTATTCAACATTAACCGAGTCCCTAATAACAAAGACAGATGTCATATTCATATTGCTTTTAGAGCCTTACTTGAGCACATGGACACATTACTTGCATCAAGAGAGTTATCTGATAAAGCAAAAAAAGCATTTGCTGAGGAAGCAGAAAGTGTTTTAATGAGCCATGGACTTCTTGGCCAATGTATAGAAAATAGGGGTAATTAAAGATGGGACAGCCGCGCGTGACCGACACCTGCGGTTTTGAAATATTCGCTTAGAACAACGCCAATCACTGAAGACCTTACTCGACCTAATTTAATTTTCATTGTTGTGTTTACTCATCTTAAATAACAGTTCAAATCTAATACGTCGGCTCGTGTAATTGGAGAACGAATCCATTGTATATCCGTGATTTTACGGATAGATTGTTATTCGAAGAAATGGTTAGATTGATATCTATGGGTAATTTTGCCCGGTGAATTCTAAAAGAGATCTATTCATGATAGTGCGTTTCATAAAAACAGTAGGTTTTTTTTCCACACCAATAAAACAACTACAAATGATTCCTGTTACTCATTTAGCCAAAAGGTTTACTACTGATGAAAAACGCCCGGTAGCAGGCGTGAGAATTGATTTCAAAAAAATAATGAGTATCTTCAGTGAACTTTCTCCTGCAATGACGATCGAAGAAAAAAGTAAAGTATTGAGGACTGCTCAAAAAGAAGGAAAGTTATCTGCTGATAAGATTCTTTTGGTCAGTGAGGCCGAGCGTGAGCTGAAAAAAAGAATGCCTCGTATTGATAAGTTAAGCAGTGAGAGTAGTTGGAATGAGGTGTATACAATAGGTAAATCCAGCGTTGATATTATTGATAAGGAGCTTGGTGGTAGATTCGCACAAGACAGCCATGATCTTTTATATTGGGTTAAAGAAATTTGTTCCTCGGATGATATAACTGCTGCAATCAAAGGAATAAGATCGAGTGAACATTGTTTTCGTTCTCTGGTAGGACCTCTTAACAAAGATATCGAAAATTGGCGGGATCAATTGCAGATAATTGGTCCTAGGCTAAATTTTGAAAAACCGATTAATCCTACAGTGATAGCTATTGATAATTTAGCAATAATAGCGAATAAACTAGTAACCGATGTATTAAATGTTCGAATGGAGAATGATACACCTACCTTTAGAAGATAGGAGTATCTCTTATTCTCAAAAATGGTGAGTACAGTTTAGAGGAGCTCTTTGAGTTTAAGAATCAGACCAATTTTATTATGACAATTCAATTTGTATTTGATTCGGAGTTGGTTTTATAAAACATTGGGGATTGCATTCCTTTAGTCGTAAGTTCACCATCAACGGAAGTAATTGCAGGATGTTGTTTTAATTTCATTAAAATTTCTTCTGCATATAGAGCTGGAATTGAAATATCAGCTCCCATAGGCGATCGCTCCATCCAACCATCATTATGAACAATACGATCGTCGATTTCTTTAAAATTAACAAAATCAACAGTAGAAATTCCTATTCTTATTAAAGAATCAGGATTCTTAAGCTCGGGCTGATACAATGGGTGACCACGAGTTATAATACTTGAAGTGGTGGCAACATTCGGTTTTAAATCAGTACTGATATCCTGTTTGATTTCTGCACTCTTGAATCCTAAAGTTAATTCCGCAGGGAAGATAGAACCTTCATAACCTCTATTTTTCCATTCTGTAAAATAATTTTGCATTGCATCAAAGATTGATTTTGCATTTTTTGGCACGCCATATTTTGATACAAACCCGTCATCCATATCGAATGAAGGATAAGCCATACTTCCAGCATTAAATTGCTCACCATATTGAATATAAAATACTGCGGCTTTTTCTTCGAATGAAGCAAAGACAATTGCATTTAATTCGGGTAGTTCTATACATTGGCTAACCAATGATTGGCTTAATATCACTTGAATTGCTTCTTGACGACTTAGAGCATATTTAGGTGGTTCGGGTAGGACAATACCAAGTTCTCCTGAATTGGTATCACCAAAAATTAAATTATTAGTATAACTTGTAATTGTTTGTATTTTTTCATTAGATTCTACAGGAGCATCGGTCGTCAATGACTCTTTAATGGGAAGTAATACGTTATACATTCCCCCAGAATCTGCTGAGCAATATTCTATTTCAATTTCTTGAGCCTTAGAGTTGGTTGCTAAAATACTTTCAATTTTCATTTGTAATTCGGAGAGTCGTAGGGTTTTACTCATAGATATGCGTTCAACGACACTATTGGGGGTAGAAGGATCAATCGTTATTGATTTAATCCATGCCTTACTATTGTATTTCATGATTGCGTTTATATAGGAATGATTTTGCAACGCTATTCTATAAACCCCTCTATAAAAAAAACTCATACTACATATCTCCAATCAGTGCCATCCTCAGTATATTCTGAGCAATGGTATTATTAAACAATGATTAACAGAGCATATATTTGTCATTAGCCCTTACAAATTTGCTCTAATTAAAAGCAATGAAAGGATATTACAATAATATAAAAACGTATTTCATCCGTGATTTTACGGATAGATTGTAATTCGAAGAAATGGATTCCTCGGTTGATATGAGTGCGGTTAATTAAAGGCATACAAAATAACATAATAGAGCTGCAATTAAATGGCGCTAAATACTTATACCAATGACCCATCCTTTTGTTGAAAGGCTTGTTAGAACATGTGGAAAACTAAATTATGACGGTCTTTGCAAGTAAGTTTGAAAGACTGGCTTCAGGGTAAATATCATTCAATTTATCTACAAATTTCTGCCGAAGAACGTTGTTTTTAATTTTATTAATGTCACAAAATAAGTAATCTTTCGTGAAGAGCTCGTCATCTTCAAATTGTTCGCATTCAAAAAATCCTTTAGCAGCTGATTGTGCTATTTTATTTAATTTATTGCTTATAACTGAATTATCTGATTGATAATCAACTAATCCTTCCGTTTCTTGATCAAAGAACCCCTCGATTTTTTCAATTTTATACAAGTAACCTTGCTTAAAACTTTTTAAGCCTATTGCATAGGCTATTGTTTCACTTGGGATAAGCATTGAGGCATGTTTCAAAAGAAACATAAATGCTTTGGTATCATCTTCTCTAGCTAATGTTACCAAAGCATTACCAGCTTGATTTTTTAACCCCTCAATTGTTTCATCGTTAAAACGATCGTTAGGATAATAGCCACCATGAAATATACCGGTATGAATAGCCATTATGCCTAATAAATCCTCGTTTTGGCCTATCTCTACAAAATTAAAATTAGGATGGTTTTCTATCCATTGCAATTTAGCATTGTAATTATGACAATCAACTGTATTTAATGCATTCTGAATTTTACTAGTACTTGATTTGTTTTCTTGGCATTGTAATTCTTGGATGGAAGGGAACATTTTATACATATATTTAGTTGTTTGCGCATATTGTATTTTCGATCTCAATTAATGTATATCCGTAATTTTACGGATATATGATGCTGATCTTCCATCGATTAGCCGTACACCTTGTTTAAGAGATATAATCTCGTCAACGAGCTTTACAATTGACGTAAGCTCTACCGAAACAACCCAGAAAAATCCTTTCCAAACCAACAGCAGCTCAATGCAAAGGATTGTCATTCAAGGGCCGCGTAGGTTGGCTGAACTTGTCCGGCTTAAGTGGATAATTTAATGTAACGGCTTAACACCGGCGCCAAAAGCCACATCAACAAAGAAATAAACAAAGCCACAACACCAATAGACCCAAACACATCTGTATAAATAATCAGGGAATCAACACCTGGTTTAACAAGTTCTGGTAAGGCAGTGTATGAGGCAACCGTAGCACCTAAAAATCCAGCAACAGCAGAAGTTAGAAACCACATGCCCATTACAAACCCTGCATGACGCGAAGGAACGAGTTCGGCCACCATTGCAAGCCCTAAAGCTGACACCAATAACTCGCTTAAACTTTGAAACATATAACTTACAATTAACCACCAAGACGACAGCATGCCTGCCCCTGTATAAAAATAGCGTGCTGGATACAGTATCAAAAAACTCAACCCACACATGGTAATGCCTAAAGCAAACTTATAGGGCATAGGGAATGACCAGCCTTTTTTATTTAGTTGGCTATAAGTAGTGGCTAAGATCGGGCTCAGCAGCACAATCCAAATGGGGTTTAAAGCCTGAAAGGATTGGGGGTCGATTGCAATACCTAAAAAATTAGGGGTTACGTTGTTCAAAGCAAATAAAGTAATCGAGGTAGGCATTTGTTGATACAAGGTGAAAAAGGTTATGGCTTCGAACATTAAGAGTAAAGCGATTAGCATTCGTAATGAAGTAGCTCTGTTTTCCATTCTCATCAGATAACAATAATACGCTAATACACATGCACCAATACACAATAATAGGTTTTTGGCGATCACGACATGTTGTAATAAAAAAGCAGCGAGCCCTGTTAAGCTAATAATTCCAACACCTATAATAAACCAACTAAGAAGAGATACAGTACGTAAATCCGCCTCAGTATTGAAAGGTGCAATGTATTGGTATCGCAACCAATAATTGGCAATACCCACGAGCAAGCCAATCGCCGATAGCGAATAAGCATAGGAATAACCGTATTTACTGGAGATAGCAGGACCTGCAATCAAAGCCACCATGCTTCCTAAGTTAATGGCCATGTAATAGAGCGTAAAAGCACCATCAATTCGAGGATCGTTCTCTTTATAACATTTAGAAAGTAAATTAGAGGGGTTGGCTTTAAATATACCGTTGCCCACACATATCAAACCTAGGGCTAGAAAAACATGGTCTTTATTAGTCAGCGCTAAAGCACAATATCCTAAGCACAGCACGATAAGACCAAGTAAAATCGAGCGCTTGGTTCCTAAAATCCTATCGCCTAAGTAACCACCAATTACAATCAGACCATAAACTAAAGCCGAAAAAGCACCAAATGTATAGTAAGCATCCGTCTCGTTAAAACCAAGATAACGAATGAAGTAAAGGGTCAAAATACCTTGCACTGTATAAAAACCGAAACGTTCCCATAATTCCAGCATAAAAATCATGCTAAAGGCGCGCGGTTGGTCTTTAAATAAGTGCAGCATGCGTTGATATTCCTTATCAATGGTAGGGTGAGGTCAGATTATTTTCACAAGTTCAAGTACAAGCTCAATTCGATTCTTACAGTGTAGCTTTTCTTTCATGTGATTATAATGTGTTTCAACAGTGCGAGGGGATATTTTGAGTTCTTTAGCAATTTCTTTGGTGTTCATTCCTTGAATTAATTGCTGGGCAATGTCATTTTGGCGTGCGGTTATTTTTACTTGCTGGTAGGTGCTTCCAATGGTACCTATGTTGGTGTCATGTGGGGTTATTTGTGTGAAATCTACTAACTTTTTATTAAAAGGTAAAATCAGCTTTTTTTCATTCACGCTGCGAATAATGGTATCGGCTTTTGCTTTAAACTCACGAGCAAACTTTTTCAAGTAATCGAGCTCTGCAAAGTAGGTGTTGATAATCCTTTTGCTGCCATTAATTGGAGCAAAACCAAAAAAATCACAATATTCTATGTGCGGCTCTATGATATAGATTCCGTGATCGACATTAAATGGTCGAGCAGCCTCATTAAAAATGGTTTGGTTTGCCAAGGTTTCCCATAATACTATTTGTCGCTTATATGTTTGGGGCAGACCTTCCGTATTGCCTTGTAGATAGTATTGCTGTCTGATATAAAATTGTAAAATATGGGCTTGGTTGTGTAGGTATGTTCGTCCACCGTTTTTATCCACGCGGGTAAAGCTAAAATAATCAATGCCCAATTTAGACAAAGGTGCAGACAGCTCTGCGACTTCGTTACTGGTCGTAAAACAAGGATTGTGATCAGATGTATCAATTAAAGGGCTATTCATAAACGCCTTCTGTATATAATTCGAACTATTCTATCATCTTTATTGCATAAAATCAAATCTATTTGCACAAATTATTATCTATTTCGTATGAATTACAGTGCCATTCATCAGCCTGACTACCCCACATTTCCTTAAATTTACCCCCATTTTTAGCAACTAACTCCTAGAATGGGCCATCTTCAACAAAGCTTCCTTGAAATTAACAATACCTTTGTCCTGCCGAGGTTTTATACACTAAGAGTATATCAATATAAGCTAATGATGGTTATCCGTAAAATTACGGATGGTAGAATGAGTATCCGTAAAATCACGGATGCAATAATTCGTTTTGATAAAGTAAGCTGTCTTCATTAAATTTTTTAAAGAGGTTTTATCATGAAAACAGCAGAGGGTTCACGTTACATCTTCAACTTGGCTACGCTTGATCTGAATTATATTATTTCTGTCGCTAATTACCATAATGAATCTGGAATAAGTAAAATTAATGGAAAAGATATAAAAGAAGTGACTGAACTGACCGAGTATACTGGCTCATTGTCCTGCTTTGAATTGCCAAATATGATTAATTACTTTTTAGCAGAGAAAGAGTTAGTGATTGAGTGTCGACGTGATGGTAAGCAGAGTTTGTATCAAATTTTAGATTCCCTGCGAAATAAAGGGCAGTTAACAGGAGGGCAGGTATCTGTTTCAATAGGATCTGAATCGAAATTATTTAATAATGTTTTTTATGTTAAAAGTCTCAATCAATACATTATCAATGACGATTACAAATTTTATGTGGTTAATCAGCAGCAAACAGAACTTACATCATTAAATAACGTTGCTTTTGACGTGGACGAAGGATTTTATTCAACAATAGCTCAACATCCTAGTGAAGCTATTATTGCTCAGCTGCAAATCATGTATAGACAATTCATAGTCACTGAGGGTTTATCTATTTTTACAGAAAAAGAGCCTTCATTTACTTTTCCTAGTGAACAGCAAATTACTGACTTCTTCAATCAACAAAGGTTGCATTTAGTTCCAAGCGAAGATGATGATAATGACGAAGAAGTAATTCCAGATACTTCAGCGGCTACTTCATCGCAAGCAGGTATGTTTGGTCAAACGTTAAATAGAGCAAACAATATCGCAAAAATGGCACCTGAATTAGAGGAAACTGAAGATGAAACTGAGCGTGTATTTCGTGAATTTGATACTCATGAGGACTTTTTAGCATTTAAAGCAGCTAGTGACGCAGGAAACTCATCATCTTCTACTTCTGCCGGAAGTAATCCGAATACTCTTTTTGGTTCTAAGCCTGAGAATAAGGGTTGGAAGTGGGGAGTTAGCATAGAGCCTACGCAAGAGATGATAGACCACTATGCAGCCCAGGAAACTGGTAGGGGATATATGACTTTTCCTGTTGATGACATCTCATTTACATTTAAATAGTGCGTATTACGCTGCGCTAATATAGGCAACCCTTGTAGGTACTAAATAGTTAAAGTAATAGGGTATATCGGAGGTTAAAATGCAAAGTTATTCGTAAAATCACGGATACAGTCAATTGCTTCGGTAATGTAAACTACCCATATTAAATTATATTAATGGGATTTTATTATGAGAACAGCAGTGAAAATAACAGATCTTACGACCATTAGGCCACAGTTGCAGGAAACAGATGATGAAAGCAAACGTGTATTTCAGGAGTTTGATAGCCATGAGGACTTTTTAGCATTTAAATCAACTAATGAATTAGTCGTTAAATCTGATGCTGGAAACTCCTCATCACCTTCTACCTCCGTAAGTAACCTCAATACTCTTTTGGAGAGATGGTGTAGAGCTCTTTCAAGCACGTATGGACCGCTATGCAGAGCAGAAACTACCTAGAAGAGTTACAATTTTGCCTTTTGAAGACTGATCATTTAAATATTCATCCCGGTATGTGATGCTATAGTTTATATACTAAACCAATGGGTACCTCCAATAATGCTAATAAAACAGTTATTTGATGAGCATTTTACCCGCCATCGACTGGTTAAATCAAAATCTGGGAAAAGGGTTTATAATTGGCTTTTTCTTCCCGGTGGCCCAGGCATTGATTCGAATTATTTAATAGAATTAGTAAAACAAATTGATGCCGAGGGAGAATATTGGTTAATTGATTTACCTTTGAATGGTGATAATAGTTCATACGATGGTACATTAGATACAATCGGTGTTTTTGAAAAATGGGGGGAATATTTACTAGCAGCAATAAGCCAGTTTGAAAATCCTATTTTAGTGGGTCATTCCTTTGGTGGTTACTTGCCGTTGTTTTTTCCTCAATTAGAAAACATATTAAAAGGGTTTGTCATTTTAAATTCAGTACCGACATTAAACTCTGATGTATTTGAGCAATGTGCAAAAGACCATAATTTACCTTCAAGGGAGCAGTATATAACTGCTTTTCAAAATTCACCGAGTTTGAGCACGGCAAAAGATCTATACATGGCTGGAGTACCGTATTGTTTCCCTATCGAAAATCGTGATACCGGAAAAAAATTAATGGAAAATCTTTCTTTTAATGTGGCTCCTGGCTATTGGTGGTATTCATCGGGAGCTAAACAGTATGCGAAAATTCGTTGGATACCTGAACATTTACCCACGCTAATAATTGGTGCGAGTCACGATTTCTTGACCCCCATCAGCTTATTCAAAAAAGATAAGCGATTTGAACGAAATAATATTGATATAATTACCATTCCAAATGCAGGTCATTTTCCTTGGGTGGAGGCGCCAACTCTGGTTGGCGAAGCAGTTCGAGATTTTGTTAGAAAAATAAAAATTACCAAACCAATAGTAGAGTGATTTAATGGTGCACGTATAGGAGGTTAATATGCAAGGAAAAATGGATTTAAATCCCGCTAAAAAAGAACAGATTGATGGTGGTGCAACAATTTCAGAGGTGTTTCCAACTATGGATGCTGGATTTTCTTATGAAGGGAACAGGGCAACCAATCCATCTGTAGAGAACGCTGAACAAAACATTCCCCTAGGTTATAAAAGGATGACTCTGTTTAATCATGAGCTTCAGAGTTTTTGCCTTGCTACAGTTCCTGAAAGTACACCCGAATTAACGCAAGAAGAATATGGGCGTTACAGTCGTATCAATCCTAAATAAATAAGCTGATCTATATGTTAAAGAAACCAATTGCAGAAGAAATTATCAAGATTTTGAAGAATTATTATGGAATTACTGTTCAAGCAGTGCAGCACTTGCCAGAGGGTGCTGATGTCAACGCTTGCGTATATAAAGTGGATGCAAAAACCAACTCTTATTTCATGAAATTTAAATATGGCAACCATGATGAAATTAATTTATCCATTATCCGCCTCCTTCATGATTCAGGCATAAAAGAAATAATTTACCCGGTCACCACAGTCGAAGGAAAATTATTTCAGCAACTAGATAGCTATAGAATAGTGGTTTACCCTTTTATCCCTGCACCGAATGGGTTTACTCAAAACTTATCAGAAAAACAGTGGAAACAGCTTGGAAAAGCGTTAAGAAAAGTTCATGAAACCTCTGTTCCTCCACTGATTCAGAACCAATTAAGAAAAGAAACTTACTCATCCAAATGGCGCGAAATGGTTAGGTTTTTTTATAGCAAGATTGAACCGCATACATCAGATGATCAAATTACAATCGATTTCAAATCCCTTTTTAAACAAAATATCGACAAAATTCATCAACTAGTTGATTCCGCAGAGGAGTTAGCTAAAAAAATTAATCCTGATTTGAATGAATATGTTCTATGTCATTCTGATATACATGCTGGCAACCTTTTAGTTGGTAAAGATGATCTGTTCATTATTGATTGGGATGAGCCAATGTTGGCGCCCAAAGAACGTGATCTTATGTTCATTGGGGGTGGTGTTGGAAATGTATGGAATAACCCTCAAGAAATTGACTATTTTTATGAAGGGTATGGTCAAACAAGCATAGCCAAAACGATTTTGGCTTATTATAGAAATGAAAGAATTGTCGAAGACATAGCGGAGTTTGGGAGAGAATTGCTTTCACTGGAACACGGCACACAGTCTAGACTTGAAATGTTTAAACATTTTAAAGAGATGTTTTACCCCAGAGGAGTTGTTGACATCGCTCTTAACACAAAGCCAACTGAATAACTTGTTTTATAAAGCGGCTATGCACTTAATACAATTACAGCAGCCACATCAATTAGAACGGATTAACTAATATGAAAAAAACCTTATTATGCTTGTCTCTGATATCAAGTTTAATAATACCTTCAGCCTTTGCCTTTGGATCTTTAGAAACCAATTCCTGTATTGCTCATATTGATGAGCACTATAATGCGAGCAGGGATCACTTAGATCTCTCTGGATGCAATATATATGATAAAGACATAAGCATCATAAATACCTTCTCAGAAAAGCATCATATAAAAATGCTTGACTTACACAATAACAAAATTAGTGAGCTAGGGGCTGCAGAATTAGCAAAAATTAAAAGCATTGAACATTTGGATATATCGTTTAATGCAATTAAAGATAAAGGGGCGGAAGCATTAGCCACTAGAGATTTTTTTACACTATATGTAGTCTCAACCGATATAGGGGATAAAGGGGTTTCTGCCCTTGTTCAGAATAAAAATTTACAAGTTTTATTTATAGGAAAGGATACTTTTGGTCTGGAAGGGGCCTCGAAAATTGCCACTAATAATACATTGCAATCCTTGTTTATTTTTGGGAATGCCTTTGATCACGAGGGTATTGCTGAATTAGCCAAAAACAACACGTTAACTACCTTGATGATAGGTGAAGTAGAATTAGATAACATAGATTTGCAAGAACTTGCAAAAATGAAGAGTGTCAAATTTATGGGTTTATATCGTGCTGATATAGGTGATGAGGGCGTAAAAGCTTTTGCCACGCACCAAAATATCGATAGTTTTATGTTATCAAATGCCAATATTAGTGATAAAGGATTAATTGAATTAGCAAAAATTGTTAATCTTAAACTGTTATATTTAGATAATTCCCCTGTGCTTACTAATGCCCCCAAAAATCATTTCAGTGCAATTGGGATAAAAGCGTTACTAGATAATAGTTCCCTAACTGACCTAGCCTTATCAAATAATAACATTGACGATGCAAGTGCAGCTATTATTGCAAGCTCCCCAACGCTACAGTACCTATACTTATCGAATAATAATATCGGCAACTCAGGTGCTATTGCTCTCGCCCAAAGTACCAGCCTGCGATTTTTAAATGTCTCTTATAATCATATAGGTCAATCTGGAAGGGACGCATTGGCGGGAAATTCTTATATTGAGACGTTGATGGAAAATAATGATGGGGTAAACTTCAACGTCAACCAGGGTGTTCATCTAACTGTGTCACCCCGCTAGTATCTAAGCCAGGTGTAACTGAGGATACATCATCAAAATAAATGCAACATCCGTGATTTTACGGATACCAAAACCATGCAAATAGCCGCATGCTAATTACCAATACTATAGGCTTGTTATGAATTACAAAATTAATACTCGAGGCTCAATTCTAAGTGAAATTATCATTTCCACCTCCTGTTATGGGGAAAATCTTTTGCATTTATATCTTATAGATAAGGTAGAACATAAGGCTATCGAAACGCTTCAAGCTGAATTAAAAAAAATAGCCGGTAGTGGTGATGATTGGCATCCTGTTTATAGCACTATTCCAGGTAATAAGGCTAGGCAGATAATTGATAGATTAACTCAAATGAAACAGATTTCTTCGAAGGACAGGATGGATCTTGAAGTTGAGCTACTAACGCTTGAAAGAAATTTAAATTATAGGGAGAAGTCTGTATACGCGGTAACAAGAAGCCAAAGAAAAGTTATCGAACAGGCGATATTTCCTTATTTGAAAGATATTGTTGCCTTTTCAAATGGCCCTAGAAAATTACTGCTCGTACTTCAATATGCATTTTCAAAAGGAGGCGATTGGGAAATACCTAAAATACAAAATGTCTTAGCATTTTCAGATAATAATAAAAATGAATGTGATAGGGCGCTTGGTTTGGTTAAAGATTTAAAACGTATCTGTTGGGGTAGGGCTGGGATTGAGTCAACTTTCAAAGCATTAGCTCCTAAGGTACCTAATTTGGTTATACAGAGAGACATAATAGCTGCTGTATTTTTTAAGGCTATAGTAGATAAATTTGAATTTTTATCAATTGAAGATCGATTTTATTTTTCCATAGAATTAACCATGATGACCTGTTTGCGGCAACCCAGTTTCTATGCAGGTGATACGAAGCGATTTTTACATAGGATTTTAAATGGTGACATAGGGCCAGCGCAAAATGCTTTTATGGGATTAGGAGGATTAGATAGGACAATTTGTGATGCTTTAGAGATGGCTAGTTTCACTAAAACGCAAAGGCAATTATTAATAGAAAAGGTGCAAAGTAAGGTTCTGTTTATTGCAATTAGCACCAGATATCCAGGGCATACCCAACATCAGGAACAAATTGTTGACAAAGGTGATCGAATAGTTGGAGCGCAAACCGAAGTTGGTAAAAGTAGTTCAAGTAACACTTTATTAGTGTCTCCGCTAATTGTTCATGGTGTGTTTGCTGCAGAAAAAAATGAGCCTAAAAAAATTAAAATCCCAGCTTCTTTCTTCTGCCCGCTTACTCTCGAGGTTATGGAAGATCCAGTAAGTTTTGGTGAACACACCTTTGAAAGAAAAGCGATCGAAACCTGGCTTGAAAAAAAGGGATGTTGTCCAATATGCCGCAAATGCATGGAACCAGGTAAAAGAGTGCAAGAGGTGCTTGTGCGCAACTTAAATATGTTACATGTCATTGAAGAATTCAAAAATGATTATCCAGAATTATTTGGTTCGCTAATCAAAGATACATTGTGAGGTTAGAATTAATATCCGTAAAATTACTGATACCACTTATTTTTTAACAATGTAAAAATCACTGAGTTGCAACTAACCTATATTTTATACTACTTCGAGGGTCTTCCATGCCAACTACAAAAAAATTATTAAATCGCTTGGAGCAGGCATCTGGGTCAAAGCGTAAGCCAGAAGATGTGGAGTCGGAAGATTACGAAAGTCTTCCTCCCGCAAAAATAGTTAAAATTGATATGAAATATGATCCGAAATTAAAGATTTGGTACGCCGGTAAGCATCCTAGTTCGGTAGTTGCCGTGAAGCAAGAGCCTCCTATTATACTTAATGAGACAACGGCTCTTCACTTTTTTGGTCATAACCGCGCTCGCCGTATGGAATCTTTTCTTGCTAAGAAAGAACAAGAAGCGGAAAAATTGCCTACGGATTCCGTTCATGCAATGCAAACTCGATCAAAATCTTTAAGATAGGTAAGAGAGGATTAAGCGCATTTATTGAAAAAATTCAGGGTCAAATCGCTTTTCATCATTTCAAAATTTAAGTTGATGAAAAGCGATTTAAAGCTTCTTGACCCTTAAGGCTCCAATAGGTGATCCTCTGAGTTCGAGCTACGTTTCTGATAATTTCGTCTATTAAAGAAGATTGCTTAATTGTTTAAGTAGGGGCCACAAACGTGATCGATACTCCATATTAATAGTTTGTGTATTTTGCAATGTAAACGTAGAAAAAAAGACTCCTGAATTATAATTTGGGCAGTAACGAGGGCCAAAAAAATTATCACCCGATTCCACTTTGACAGTCTTATTTAGAAAAATAGTGTCAATTTCTACAGAACCTTCATCGCTAATTTTGGAATAAATTCTTGTTCCATCTACCTGAATAAAGACACCAATTCGTCGACAACCTGCATCTGGGGCACATGAACTGCCGTTTTGCATTTGAGAGCCATCAGGACACCTTAAATGTATTACAGCTGCCTGCACGTTACTGGTTACTAAAGTGATACTCAACATAAAAACTTTTTTTAGCATTTTCATACTCCTGTTAAAATTTTTCCTGGAGTACACATGTTAAAGCCTACAGATCAAAAGACAATATCGAATAATTAATAACAGTTTTTACTATTTGGACATAATATCTTGGATTCGGGGCTTAATATATTCTAAGAATAATCGGGTTCGCTTTGGTAAGCTTGATTGATGAGGGTAGAGAGCATACAAGTTATACTTCCCCCAATCATAGTGCTGAAGAATTGGAACTAGCTGTTGTTTCTCTAAAGCCTTTTTAACATTAACGTCTGTAAATTTTCCTATTCCCTGACCTGCAATACAGGCATTAATACAACTATCAATATCATTACAATTAAAATTTGATTTTAATAAAATGCGTTCACTTTTCTTCTTGTATATATAATCCCATTTTTCTTGATTAGGTTGGTGCCTATTGACTGAGTAACTCACTATCATGTGACTTTCTAATTGCTCTATGGATGTGGGTTCCCCATGTTGTATTAGGTAATCATGGCTTGCATATAAGTCTATGTTCTCTTTTAGTAACAAGGTCATTTGCATGTTGCTGTCTTTCAGCATTTTTTTATCTAAATAACCAGCACCACGAATCACTAAATCTAATTGTTCCTTAACAGGATCTAATTGGTTGTTACTTAAGACTAAATCAATTTTAATGTCCCCATAATCAGATAAAAAATTCATGATGATGGGCGTTAAATAATGCCGGCCAAAATAAAGCGGAGCACTAACGCGTATCGTTCCTTTAGGTTTGTCTGATGATGATTGGATTAAATTCAGAGCAGAATCCAATTCTTGCTGGATGCGTTGCGCATGGTGCCAAAACAACTCACCCTCCGGCGTTAACTGAATCTGTCTCGTAGTGCGTTTAATGAGTGAAATGCCAATATCCGACTCTAAGCGCGCGATACGGCGACTTACTAGCCCATTTGATAATCCTAAATGCCTAGCAGCGTGGCTAAATCCGCCTTGTTGTACCACTGCAATAAATAGTGAAGTGTCATCTAAAATACTCATTCAATTACATCCGAATAGTAAAGCGTCAATTCTACATATGACGATAAGGAAGCGTTACCAGTTGAACACTAATTAAAGGATTTTCTTCAACCATTAGGTTTTTATTATTTCTTTAAATAAAAATTACTTGTTTCAGAAAGGACTAATTCTTTTGGTTTTGTAGAAAAAATTGATACCGCGGTTATTGTACCTACATCCTTGGTGACTTTATGGATAGTCGCTTTTGACGGTTGCGAATCCAGTGCGCGACCACTAGGTCCTATAGGCTCATCTTGATAAGTAAAATAAGATGGAGTCTTATGAAGGGAGCGCATTTCTTGAGTGACTTCTTGGTATTGACCATTATACAGAGCCTTTTTAAGCTCCTTTATGGTTTCGTTTCTTAGTTGACTATCCGTTGGATTGTTGTCATCGAATTTTCCATCCAAAGGATCAGAACCACGATGATCATCACCCCATACAGGTATATTGGCATATCTCCATTTCATAAAGCGGATATTTTCTTGAATTAAAGATTCATCTAATTCAAATACCAGTCCATTTTTTTCGGCGTCCTCTAAAATCATATAACATTGTTCAATATATCGCATTGGGTCTGAAAATAGATTGAAGTACTTTGAATATAATAAGTTCATCCTAACCAAAGCCCAATTTTTTAGTTGGAACTTACTTTTTAGCTCTGTATTATAAAGTGCTTTAATAAGCTCTAATTCGTTTTCGGCAAACTGAGCTGCAGTTAAAAGCCGTTCATAAAGTGGTTCGGGCTTATCAGCTAATAATGCTTTTGCTAGGTTTACAATAATAGGCTTAAGGGTTGAGAATTCTTGTAAATTTTTATGATAGTGAAGACTTATGCTGCTTGCAAAACTTTGCTTATGACAGGCATCTTTTAATGCAATACGGGAATTATCATTGAGTTCTTCCGATACTATGAAATTCAAAATGTCTCTACTCGTGCTGTTCAATCGAGAACCAAAAGGCGATTCTTTTAAATTACTAAAAATAATGGCTAGCTCAGTATCATTCTTTGCCAATTTAATTTGATTGGAAATCATCCAGTAGAAATCGGCTTCCTCAATTGATTGGGCGTAATTCTGTCCACCATTTTCAAGATGTGCTTGCACGCCATCTAAAAAAATAGCCTGGCGTACCTTAAATCCTATGCTTTTTAAAGTATGATCTATGAGTTTTTGTTCTAACGCTTCACTAGGCACCAACAACATTTTAAGTATTAAACATTTAGCGGCTAAGCTGTCTGCATCATGCATAAAATCAAGTTCATTTTCCCCTGTAAGCCGGCAAAATTGCTTTACTAACTTTTTATAATTACATGATGTTAATGATTGCTGATTTTCTTTCTGATCTAGAATACTTTTTTGTTTTTCACAATAGCTGAGATAATCGGGATTCTTATGTGATAACCCCATTCTCTTAATGTGTTGCGCGTATGTTCCTCGGTTGTTTGCCTGTTGAAATTCTTTAATCGTTTCATCTCTCAATTGACTATCGGTAGGATTAACACTATCAAAATCACTCTTTAGGCCGTTGCTAAAAATTTTTCTTTCATCATCTTTAAAAAGTATTTCTGCATAAAGCCATTTTTTATATTGGATATCTTTCCTTATTAAAGTTTCAGAAGCCGTTAGTTTTGCGTTAGATTTTACTGTGCTAAGAAATCTTGTATTCAATGCGGTATAAGAGCCTAATGAGAGTGTACTTTGAGTAAGAGTTGGGGCACTTCGACTTAAGGTATAAAAGATACGACTGAACATATTTGGCTCCGTTTTTGAATACCGGTTAGCATTTGGGAATGATTGAAGCTTCAATAGTATATTGTCTCACGCATACCCTGCGTATCCGTAATTTCACGGATACCAATGCTAAAAATATATGAATTCAGTTGATTTGAATGATTGATATGGTTGTTATTGCTCGTAATAGGCAGAGAAGGCTTAGACCTAAGGTTTTAACTCGGTTCATATAAGGCCATGAAGTATAAAAAACATAAGGTGAATTCCTCTATCTCTAGATTTCAATCTTATAGCCTAACTCTACATCGCATCCAGCTTGTCCACCTCGAATTCCCCAATTTTCTTTACTGGTTTCTCTTAAAAGAATTTTGATGTGATCCTTGGGAATACCAAGTGCGGCAAGGTTATCAACAATGCAAGCATATAGGTTGCGCTTAACCGTAACGGAACGACCTGGAAAGCAGTCAATACTAATGTGTGTATATAATTCAGGATTACTGAGAGGGATTGGTATTGATGAGCGATGTGGCTCATGAGCTAATAAGCGTACGTTTATATCATTATTTAAAATTTTAAATGTTTGCATAATCGCAGAATGAACTGCTTCCATCAAAGCAATCTCTTGCACTTCGGAATATTTCTTTCTAACTTCAATCAGTGCGATTGGCATGATAAATCTCTATTATTTTAAGAAGTATTATTTCTTGGCTTGCTATTACAGGCATTTAGGTAACAATTGATTGAACAAATAGATTAAACGCTCTGGATTAAATAGCACTTGTTTTTTATTCGAAGTATTCATCGCATGTTTACGCATAAACACTATTACATAAAAGAGTTTATAAAATGCAAGGCGGCGTGTGGCAGTGATATTCAGGCAGAGTAGCTTTTCCCAGTTGTCTGTATACAAGGAATCACAACCCTCCAGTGCTAAAGCAACATAAGTTAGGCCAATAACAAATAAAGGATCACCAAAACAAATCTCATCGACATCCACAATTCCTGAAATTGTTCCTTCATGTACCATTACATTTCGTTCACTCGCATCCCATAAAAAAGGCCTTGCCTTGACGGTCAGTAAATTAGCTTTCATGGATTTGGCGATTAAGAGGACATCTTCCACATATCGATCATCAAAAACAGCTGTTTTTTTGATAATTTTTGTGAATAATCCTAATCGATTAACTAGAAAATCATACCAAGTCTTATCAGGCAAATGATGGTCATAACTATATGCCCAACCATAACCCGTGCCATCCGAAAGTGAGTTTGTGGCAGATTGTATAGCTACCATTTCCTTGGCCAGACTCATTTTATCTGAATCTGATAGTGTTGAATAAACATTGCATAAATCATCACCCGGTAATCGGTGCATCAGCAAGCTAGGGAAGGGTGAGTAGGTGCCTTCTAAATCTGTTTTAATAAATTTTGCTAAGGGAACACCTAAAGGAAGCAGCATGTTTTGCCAGTTTACTGCTGCAATAAATGTATTTTTATAAGCTATATCAGTCATTCTAATGACATAGCTTGAATGTTCGGTCTCCACAGCAAAAACAAAGTTCTGTTCGCCAGTGGGCAGTCTTGTTGAAGAGATAACTTTTTCTTGTGTCATTGCAGCAGTAACAGTTGCTGCAATTTTAGAATTGGGTGTATTTAAACTAGATTCCATAAATACCTTTTCGATATTTCATCCCTAGTATTCTACCTTAATTAAAAGTCGAGAACTATCCGTAAAAACACGGATAGTTTAATTAAAATACATTCTGTAAACTTGAGTTGATGAATTTTTTGCCATTAAAAGCTAATTAAATTAAACATTTTAAAGCTGTAACAACTTGGGAGAGAACAGGTTAATGGATTGAAAATTATTAAATAACTTGAGAGAAACTATATTATGAACGCCGCAACTGCATTTCATTCTACATTCTATGGGATAACGCAAGCCACCGATTACATTTTTAGTCTTGGTTATTCTCAGCGGTCTGATGTGTCTAGCGGGTTAAAATTACCTATAGATTATTTCAGTACATTAGCTACCTATGTTATTGGTTATCCTATAGGGTTTCTGATCGCGGGAATAATTTCTGGAGTTGTTTATATTATTGATTTATTTAAATCTCCAGTTGATCTAAAGGACAATTCTTTAACAAAAAATAATAATTCAATCGAAACACCCTTAGAAACAGTAGCTCTTGATGATCCCCTAAATGTAAATGATAACCCTGCCATTGAGAGAGAGCTATTAAATCAAAATGCACTAAAAGAAAAAAAAAGTCATTTGCAAAATCAGATCAAAAAACTTGATGCTTTAATAGATTCTAAAATCACTGCGCTTAATCCAATTTGTGACGCTTTCAAGGCTCAATTGGAGCGTTGTGGCCAGTTAAAGGCTAACTTTAATAGTAATGAGCTTACTGCCTTATATGCAAAGAAAATAGCTCATTATGAAACTCGAATAGATTCAAAAATAAGTTGCCCTTGTGGTCGTGGTAAAACGCGTATTTGTCTTTATTGTAGAAAGGAATTAATTCGCATTAAAAAATTAACATCCATTCCAGTTTATGTAACGGATTTAGAACAAAGACAATTGGCATGTAAGAATCGACCTTATCTAGCTCATGAACTTGAGTTGGAAACAAAAAAATTATCAACAACGAAAGCGCAGTTTGAAAAAAACACTCGGCATATAGAGCTGCTTAAAAATGTCGAACCTAAGCTTAGTGATTTAAATTATCTTGTTGAAAAGGCAATGCATGCAGATGAATTGAGTGTATTAGCTTCTACCTATGAGCAGCTTGTGAAAGAAGTTGAAGGGTGCGATAACTTTTTAAAAGAAGACTTAATTGGAAAAACGAGCCAGCAAATAAGTGGTTCAAACTTTTTTCAGCCTTATTCTGCTGACAAGCAAGAAGAGAATAATTGGCTTAATTATTTAGATTTTGGTTCTGGGTAAAGGTACTATTATGAATAAAAACATTACTTTTTTAAATTTTAAAAAGATAACCCTACTGTTTGTATCAATGTTTGGGTTCGTATCGTTTTCTTTTGCTTCTCACAACAATTTTGCTGACTTAAGCCCCGCACTCGCTGCTCAAACAGGTAGTTACATCGTAAGTCCTAAAACTATTAAAGACTTAAATCCTGCTTTTAATCGTGAGGTAATGGTGCGATGGGCCGGGAATCAAAAATTTATATATTATATGCCATCCAAAGACCAGAGTAATGAAGGGGAAATTACTCTTTATGATATTAAAACTAAGCAATCTGTATTGCTTACACAGGGTGAGACCCCGATTCCGTCTCCAAATGGACAGTGGATTGCTTTTACTAAAAAATCTGATAATGAAAACCAACTTTGGATCATTAACCTCAAAAGTAGAGAAATAAAACCAATAACACATTTAAAAAATGGGCTAATTGGTGAGTATGGCACTATGTATAATTACATCTGGTCGCCAGACTCAAAAAAAATTGCTCTTACCCATCAAGACACTGATTCCTATAGCACTACCAGTCCTCCGCCACCTACCATAGTGGACATGATTGATGTTGCGGATGCTCATGCAAAAATTATTGCATCTATTGATGCTCAACTATTTGACTTAAGTTGGATTCCAAATTCCAAAAAAATTATGTACTCCAAAACCAGAGTAGGGGAGTTCTATCGGAGTTTAGAAGATAGAGTATGGTTGCAAACATTAAATGTAGAAAACGGTCAGACCCAAGATCTACATGAGTTCTTGGGATTACAGCAAACTTTACGTCCTCAGGCTTCCTCAGATGGCAAAATCGTTGCACTAACTTATGATGCTCATCATCCATCGTTTAACTTTCTTGGAGATGTGGCGTTAATTTCAATCGATGCTGATACAAATAAAAATCCTATATCTTTAAAACAAATCACTACTGAGGCGAAATTTGATTTTCTACAATGGGCTCCCAATAACAAATCAATATTGGCTTTACGATACTACGGGCCTTATGCTCAACTTTATAAAATTAATATTAAGAGTGGTCAAGCAGTGCAAATTACCAATGATGCACTCAATATAACGATTTTTGCTCTATCTCCCAACGCCAAACACTTAGTATGGATTGGCAATGATGTACACGGCAATAATATTCTAAAGCTGCGAGATATTAGAACGGGTAAAACACAAAATCTTTTCAAAACGCAGCCTATATCTACTAATACGGCCTTAAGTGAGGTCCGAGAAATTGAATGGAAATCTAATGATTATCCAAATTCAATGCGAGGTCTTTTAGTACTCCCTTTGAACTATATTAAAAATCAACGATATCCCCTGATTGTCGATATCCATGGTGGCGATGTAGGCGCTAACCTCAATAGGATATTAGTCGGAGGATTAGTAACTGCAACCCCATTAGAGTGGCAAATATGGGCTGCAAAAGGGTACGCTGTATTTGTGCCGGAATTTAGATCATCAGGGGCATTTGGTTCCTTAGCTATTGATAATATCTTATTAAATCATGACCGTTTAAATGATGATTTAAATGATATTGAATCAGGTGTTACTTATTTAATAAATGAAGGCATAGCAGATTCAGACCGTTTGGCAATTTTTGGACATAGTGCCGGTGGTTTACGAGCAAATTGGTTTGCCGTGGCTTCTCATCGATATAAAGCGATTGTTTCGCACGAAGGCTGGGCAGATGAACTAGAAGATGCTCTTAAATACCCTCCTTCACAACGTGTATATGATTTTAATGGAGGTACACCACAAGAGGTACCGGAAAATTATAAAAAAAACTCTCCCTATTATTTTGTATCGAATGCGACTACTCCTACCTTGCTTATGATGGGTAATCCCGAGTTAGGAGGAGTAGATCCTCATCAGACCGTTTTAAAATTTCATCATGCCCTTAAATTGAAAGGTATTGAAACGCAATTTATTGAATACGAAGATGAAGGCCATACTATTAATAAGCCTGAGAATAGGGTAGACGCTTTACAGAAGGTTATTGAATGGATGGATAAGCATCTTAAATGATCTATTCAAAATAAATTAAATGAAAATAGATAGATACCACGGACTTGATACATTACGAGCCGTGGCAATAATTTTAGTATTCATGTTTCATTATTATGGAGCAAGCCACAATCTCTTGCTTGAATATATTCCAGCGCGTATCGGATGGGTTGGGGTTGATCTGTTTTTTGTGTTAAGTGGATATTTAATAGGTAATCAGATATTTTCGATTATCATCAGAAATGCGCAGTTTTCACTAAAAACATTTTATTTAAGGCGCTGCCTCAGGACGTTGCCGAATTATTTTTTTATCCTCGGGCTATATTTTTTAATTCCTGGGTTTAGAGAACAACCACTAATAACACCTTTATGGAAATTTCTTACATTCACACAAAATTTCGAATTAAATTTTAGTGCCTTCTCCCATGCATGGTCATTGTGCATTGAAGAGCAATTTTATTTCATTTTACCAATTTTTGTATTACTTCTTATTCAGAAAAATAAGTTGTGGACAGCCTGGTTTCTTATATTCATTATATTATTTGTTGGTATTATTTTACGCAGTTCTCTTTGGTTCACTTATATCCAGCATGTAGGAGAAAATAAAATTCCAATCTACATGGCCAAAATATATTACTCTTCTTTTTGCAGATTAGATGGATTAGTTCTTGGTGTTTCCATTGCATTGTTAAGAAACTTTCATAAAAAAACTTGGAATGGGGTCATTCAAAAGGGTAATTGGTTTATGTTAATTGGACTAATTGGTTGTTATTTTACATGTTATCCATTATCTAACCTTTTTGGATTCGTGCCCACTGCTTTTTGCTATCTTTTACGTTCTGGTAGTTTTGCTGCATTAACAGTAGCTGCTTTAAGTTCTAAGACATTGTTGTATAGAATTAAAATACCAGGTGCTTTATCTCTATCTACTTGGTCATATGCTATTTATCTAACGCATAAACAAATTATTCATATCACTCAATTAATAATATCTGAGTCTGCGATTGCAAAATCCCCCGCTCTTACATTACTGTTAGTAATTCTATTTAGTCTTATTGGTGGTTGGTTATTATATACTTTTGTTGAAACACCATTTCTAAAATTGAGGGATAAATTGGGGAAGTCAAAGTCTGCTGAGTTGATATTCACTGGCGGTATTAATAACGTGATGACGAAAACGTAGGGCAAACAAATCATACCACGATTAACCCTGCATTATTCAGGAGTAAATAATGAACGAATTTGATAAATACCTGACTTGTTGGGAACTCATAGCCGATGGGGCTCCAATTTTTACCTCTCAAAGTAAACTGTTGCCGGTTCGTTATAAAAATACACCTTGCATGTTGAAAGTTGCTACTTCAAAAGAGGAGCGAGATGGTGGAAGTTTGATGGTATGGTGGGGTGGTCTGGGTTCTGCTAAAATTTTTGCGCATGACGCATATGCATTATTAATGGAACGGGCTATTGGTTCAAGATCGCTGACATTAATGGCCCAAGAACAGCACGATACGCAAGCGAGTCTGATTATTTGTGATGTTGTAGGTAAATTACACTCACATAAACAAAGTGTACTACCCTCATCACTAATTCCTTTAGATCTTCGTTTCAGAGCTTTATATGATGCAGCTTCAACACATGGCGGGATATTCAGGAGGGCGGCTACAGTTGCTCAAGAGCTGTTGAAATATCCCGAATCAATTGTTGTATTGCATGGTGATATTCATCATGGCAATATTTTAGACTTTAGTGACCGAGGTTGGCTGGCCATTGATCCAAAAGGGTTGCTTGGTGAGCGTGGTTTTGATTATGCCAATATTTTTTGTAATCCCGATTGGGATATAGCTACTAAACCAGGTCGGTTGGAGCAGCAAGCAACGGTGATAGCGAGAGCTGCTGGTTTAGATCGCACTCGCTTACTCCAATGGATTTTAGCCTATGCTGGATTGTCAGCTGCTTGGCATTTGGAGGATGAAACTAATTCAGAATTAGCTATTACAATTGCAAATCGAGCTGCTACGGCATTAAACATTGGGTAAGTAGGATAACAACTGAATCGAGCTAAGTTTTGAATTAAAGAATAATCGAGAATCACACTACCATTCCATCGACTTGGGTATCCCACATTTCTTTAAACTTTCCCTTCTCATAGGCAACTAAGTCTTGAAATGTGCCGTCTTCAACAATGGCACCATCTTCAATAACAACTATCCTATCCATATGTTTTATAGTTGAGAGCCTGTGCGCGATTGCGATAACGGTTGTATTATGGATGTCTAAGATTGAATTAATGGATTTTTGAATTTCTTGTTCTGCTTGGCTGTCAATTGAAGACGTGGCTTCATCGAGTATCAGAATAGGGGCATTTTTTAGAATAGCTCTAGCAATGGCTATACGTTGGCGCTGCCCGCCACTAAGTTTTACCCCACGCTCTCCAACCAGAGTGTCGTATTGTTCCGGAAGGGTGGTAATGAATTCATGGATATTGGCAGCAATAGCGGCATGGGTTATTTCTTCCTTGGTTGCATTGGGTTTGGCGTAAGCAATATTTTCTGAAATGGAACGATGAAAAAGCATCGTGTCCTGGGGGATTAGTGAAATATGCTCACGCAGACTATCCGATGATACGTCATAAATGCTTTGATTGTTGATTAATATATCGCCACCTCTATTATCAGAGGCTTTGTCAACGCTTGCCGCTTTATCCCAATGCATGTAATTCGTAATAGCAAAGTTTTTTAGGATTAAATTAATGAGCGTAGATTTGCCCGCACCTGAATGTCCGACAATTCCAACTTTTTGCCATTGAGCAATTTGCAAATCAAGACCCGCAAAAACCTTAGTGGTTTTTGTGTAGGAAAAATCAATGTTTTTGAAGTGAATGAAGTTTTTCATAGGATTTAGATAATGAGCTCCTTCGCATCTGTTTTATCGAAGGTCTCTTGTGGAGCCTGCAAAATGGAGAAGGAAGATTTGAAGTCGCCTAAGGTATCAAAAAAGCCCCCGACATGCTCAGAAAGATCCCAAATGTCATACACAATCTTGTATACAATGGTTACGACATAAGCAAAGTCACCCACCGTAATGTGGTTGATGTAACGTAAATAAGCGGTGTAACCAAATACCGTAGCAATCATCCCGATGAATAACAGACCTTTAACACAAGCAAATTTAAATTGATATACGTTTTTTTTGTAATCTAAATCGGCAACCTCACCGCAAGCGAAGGCGTTTATTTTGTTTAATTCCCTTTGTTTGGTGGCAAAAGAGAAGATGGTAAAAATGTTGGAGATGTTATCTGCAATAAAACCAATGGTGGTGTGTTTCAGATCGTTTGATTGTGTGGATAATGCACTCAATTTTGGCAACATTCTCAAGCCAACGATAAAGAACAGGGTGCACCAAACCAGTACTAACAGACTTAATTGTAAATTAATGTACACCAAAGAAAGTGTTCCAAATATACACATCACCAAAGGATTGGTAATTTTCCACCAAATGAACTCAAATAGGTCATCATATCCGCTGACTATCCCCTTAATTTTGCTAGTAATAGCACCGCTATGCGTGTTCTGAAAAAAAGTATAGGAATGGTTTTGCACGTATTCATAAGCTTTAGTGATGATTTCGCCTCTAATAAAAGGTTGTGATTTAATAAAAGCCCATTGCCCAGCACGGCAAACTACTTCTTGCAACAATGCAATCCCAATAAAGATGGCGATGGGATAGATTAGTGTTGATTTGGTAATGTTTGAGCCATTATCAACGATTAGTTTCAACGCGTAACTGTTTAAGACATTAAATGCAACAGTAACCATAGGAATCTGAAACATGATGAAATAATGCCATTTATAAGGCTTAAGGATAGGGGATAGGAATTTCCAGATGGTTCTCATAAGTCGGTTATCTCGCAGTTCTAAACAAGTATACCACTAAAATCTAAGGCTGCTTATCCGTAATATCACGGATGTTCAGAATGCGTTCAATTTAGTTAAACTTCCTGCTTTGAATTTAATCAATCAATATTCCGTGCCTTTTCGAGGTTTAAATGACAATACACGCTTTATGTGCATCTCTATTATCTGATGATTTTGGAAGATCGTTCAAAATTCTTCTTGCACAAACAACGATTGATGTTAATTCCATTCATCCCGAATTAAACTTACGTCTCATAGATATTGCTGCTCAGAAAGGGTATTTAGAAGCAATAAAACTATTGGTTGCTGCAGGAGCTAGGTTCGCCAGGCCCTCAATGATTAAAGCAACTACTCAGAATGTACTACTCTCGTACTTATTTGCTACCCCATATTGGGGTAAGGATGAGACAAATTTCTGGTTTTCAGAGGCAATTCGACGCGATGATCTACTTGAGGAAGGTATCGCAGAAGAACATCTCCATGCAGCATTTGATGTTCCCAAAAAAAACAACCATCGCCTTGATATCGAAGATGGTGAGGGGCTAACTCCGATTTACTATGCTTCAGCAAGAGGAGCTAATTATTTCAATTCTTGGATAAGCGATGATGTAAAAACAGACTTTCCCAATCGGAAGGTAATAAAAGGCAGATTTGCTAATACAACAGGTGCTTGGTGGTTAACAAGCACTTTTAGGGGAATGGATATACTACTTACCTATTCGACAAATTATTTAAGCACCATTAATCTTAATATCACTTTTGATATTGGATTTCTTGAACAAACAGAATTAATACCCAAATCAGTTCTATTTAGGCTATTAGCTAATATAAGAGGACATCGAATAGTATCAAATTTATCTGATGAGCAATTCAATACTATTGATTGGAATGCAAAGGAGTTTACCTGTACAGCAGCATTATTATTCGCTGAGAAACAGTATTCAGCACGATTGTTCCAATTACCTGTTGAGCGTCTTACTAATATAGATTGGAATGCCAGGGTATCCTGTAAAAATCCTTTCGGCGTGCATTCAGAATCAACCATGGCCTTAAGCTTAGCAAGCGAGTCCTTAGCTAATCTACCAGCAGAAATTATCAATAAAATAAATTGGATGGGTAAATTAAAAGGTAGGGATTATTATCCACTGATTACGTCTATGTGTAGAACTATTTATAACGTCCCAACCCCTTATTTTAGAACCTTGCTTGAAAAACTTAATGTGGACAGTTTAGAGTATATTTTTAATCATTTAGAAAAAGAACCCTTGAGTCAAAGGAATTCACCGTACCCTTTGATCACTTTTGAATTTCTAAATAGATTAATTGTAGCTTTCCCTGACGATGTGAGTTTAAAACAGAACTATACGAAAGCTGAAATTCAAGAAAAGCTTAATGAGTTAGCGATCTTATTTGCAGAATTAAAACCCTATAAAGCGCAATGTCGCCAATTGAGTAAGAAAGTTAATGGAATAAAAGGGCATTTCCTTGATCGCATGTCCAGTAGTGATGAAGTTGCACAGCATTTATTAACGATGCCCAATCCATTTTTCAAAGAAAACTCTGCCATCGCGCAAATTATAAAACCCGTGCAACGAATGAAAGCAATAGCACTTACCTATTTAATGAGGGGGCAGAAAACCGATAGAATGCAAGGTGGATTTTTGACTTACTCCTTATTTCAATCGATAGCAAGTCCTTCTGTCCAACTAAATCAAGATGTTGTAATGCCTTCTTCAAATTCCATGGATTTAAAATGAAACTTATATCTGCCTTATTTTTACTATGGTCTCTACTGTTTTTACCATGCCCAGGTATGGCTCTAACTCCGTCAGAGGAGTCAAACAAAGAAATAGTTCTATCATTTTATCAATTGGCATTGAATGATAAGAATTTCAGCGCTGCAAGACCCTATCTAGGAGAATACTATATTCAACATAACCCGCTTGCTCAGGATGGAATTGAGGGTTTTAAAAAATTTATAGAATATTTAGCTCAAGCCTATCCTTACTCACATAGTGGAATAAAACGTGTTTTTAGTGAGGGAGATTTTGTTATTTTACATGTGCATTCGATCAAAGAGCCAGGTACAAGAGGTGAGGCGATCATTGATATTTTTCGTTTAGAACATAATAAAATTGTTGAGCACTGGGATGTGCATCAACTCGTGCCAGAAAAAGCTGCCAATGATAATGGGATGTTCTAGTTTTTATTTAAAAATATCCTATAGCATGTGCTCTACTCAATCCATCGAAAGACAATGCAGATACAGTCCTTCCAAAGATCTAAAATTGATCTGCAGCCAACATTAAGTCTATGCAGAGCCCATTAATAATCAGCTAAACATTTCCCACTAGGATAGTCCTTACACTTATGTGAGTAAGTTGTGTGCACACTCGGAGAATGGGCTCGGGGTTCTGAGTCCATCAAAAAAATATATTCAGGAGAAATAATCACCATATTACTATTGCTGAGGTTTTGTAAGTATTCAGACGTTTCATTAGTGGCATCGCCCGAGCCCATCCATCGATTGATGAAGGAGGTAATTAAAAAGGGATTATTAGTTAACATCTTGTTTTCTATATCATCACTTAAAGTATGATCAATATCATACATGCTGTTAAAATAAATTCGGCCGTTAAGTCGATAAAGGGTTTTAAAATTAGATGACTCCGAATTTTCTTCAATTCCCGCTTTGGCATCCAACCAAACGACTACGCCTTTTGCAGGCTCTATTTTGAAAGGAACACCATAAAAATCAATCCCATCATAATTTGCAATGTATTGTTGCAAATAGGCAACTGCTTCATCTGTCTGTGGGTCAAAATAAAAATCGAATTTGAAATTATTAGGCGTTGTACCATTAACTGATGCCCAACAGGCACTGCCCCCTGCATAAGTAATATCTTTATGCTCAAGATTGTTTATCAATAATTGAGTCATTGACTGATAAATTTCTTCGCAAGTTACATTGAATTTTGAAAAATCGAATTTCAAACGCACGATTTGAGTCGGGTAATCAATGCTTCTTCCTTGTGTTTGCTTCAAATTCAATTTAGCCTTTGATTTAGTTAGATAATGGGTAGTTGAGTTGTGAGCAGATGGCTTATATTCTTTAAAGTCCTTCTCATTAATCAATACAGGTTTGGCCACAGCTAAGTTAGATATTAAGGTGAGAAAAAAAATATAATGGCGCATTTATTAAGTCCTTTTAATTGTGAAGGTAAACGATTGGTTCAGCGGCTCACTTAAATATGCAGAAAAAATCAACCTAGTTGCATACGTTGTGAGGCTACACTATAAAAATTCAAAGCACTATCAGTGTTTTTACGGATGCGAATACTATTCAAAACGGGGTGTATCGTTGGATGAAACAACGGCTGCTGTTTCTGAATTGGTATCGAAGCTTAAAATATGCCGTTTAGTTTGATGTGTATCGTAATCAATCTCTTTAATTACCTCAGAGTAATTACTATTTGTATAAGCAGAAACTGCATTACGCCAAAAGGTTAGGGCGCCTGTATTTTCTGGAATGACTGATACTTCCCAGATACCAGGATGCGTATTCCATACTTCTTCTGCAACTTGTTTACCGATTCCTGAGCGTTGAAATTTAGAAATTATAAAAAATTGGCCCATATTCCATTCAGTAGCGGAAAAGGTACCGTCTTTATTCAATAATACAAAACCAGCGATTTCCTGATCAATTTTAATTAAATAGGGTTTTTTTGTCGCATCTTCGAAATAATCCTTAAAGTCATAACATTCATATAAGCCATCAGCTGGGCATGCCCATTCCTCAGAAATAAATCCACAATAGCGCGCCATATCGTATACATAGAACCTAGCTAGGTTTTGAATAATGGGATATTCAGCGATGCCAGCTGGCATCAAAAGGGGGGTTAATTGAGCTTTAGATGGCATCATAACTAATTCCTACTGAATTTATGGCTAGGCGATACCTGTTCATAATGGAGATTGATAAATAACTCTTTAAAACCTAATTTTTTATATACACTCAATCCGGTTGTAGATGCTTCAAGGAAACAGGTAGCGACATTTAACTGCTTAGCAAAGCGGAGGATTTCAAGAATAAGTGCTGTTGCATAGCCTTTGTTTTGGTATGCAGGCAGAGTAGCAACATCATCAATCCTGGCGAAGTCCTCGCATAATGATAGGGTCAATGATGACACTATTGTATTATCAATAAACCCGGAAAAATGGTGCAGATTCGAATCATTTTTTGACGCCGACTCATGTCTTTTCGTATAAATTCTTGTTATCTCAGGAGTTGATTCAAATCCATAAATCAAGGGGACGCTCCACTCGCCCAAATCACCTTTAATTTCTTTCACTATTAACTCAGAGTCAATTACTGGTAGTGAAGAACTGCTTAGGGAAGCTATCATGGCTACACCTTTGTCGGTTACTTCCAGATGGTGCTCACGCAGCGATGCATCCAACCTCTTTGCATATAAATATTCAGGGAAAATCAATGCCCAAGGCAGTTTATTTTGAGCGTAAAAGGCTTGGCATTTCTTTACATCTTCAAAGAACTGATCGTCAATCTCTTTTACGATTGCTGGATTTAACCCGCAAGCCTGAACACCAGTAGCATAAGCTACCATATTGCTGTATTGAATTTGAGAAAAACTTACTTTTGAAAAGAAATTTCTTTCGGCTCGTTGAAATGCTTCAAATATCTGGTTCAATGTTCTTCCTCTGCGGCTTTGGCGAATATTTTTTCGATTGTATGGTTAATAAGCTTAGATTTATCCTCATTATATGTATCGTGATGTTTTTGTTGATTGCAATGATTAGTCATAAACAAATTTCCATCACGGTTACAGGATAATTTTTAAATTGATCCATTGCAATTTTCCTCCATCCTAGCCCCCTGTGTCAGGCTAGTTGTCACCCCTAAATAAATTCAATTGAGGGGGCAACGAGGTGATAAATGAGACACTACTCAGAAGAAAGAAAAGAATCCGTATTGATCAAAATACTACCGCCATATAACAGGACATATCAAGAAGTCGCAGAAGAAGAGCGTATTCCGGCCCCAACAATATATACTTGGCTAAAGAAACGTAACCTAGTAGGGAAAATGAATTCTAAATTAGTAAAGTCTTCTGCATTATGGTCAGTGGAGGCGCGGTTTTCAGCAATTGTTGAAACAGCCACCATGAGTGAAACAGAGTTAGGTGAATATTGCCGAGAAAAAGGGCTATATCCTGATCAGATTAAATGCTGGAAAGATGAGTTTATAGCGAGCTTAACGGGGAAGCCGTCTTCTATCCAACAAGAAAGGAGTCAGAGCAAGGGGGATAAAAAGCGCATTAACCAGTTAGAAAAGGAACTGCGCCGTAAGGAAAAAGCATTAGCGGAGGCCGCCGCATTATTGATACTTGGAAAAAAGCTACAAGCCTTCTACGAGGAAGGCAGCGAGGACGCTTAACCATCCTGTGCGAACGGGAATTAATGGTGCTATGGATTCGAGAAGCAACCACTAGTGGTGCACGTCTTAGGCTTGCATGTGAAGAAGCATTTATTAGCTTGCGAACCTTTAGGCGGTGGGTTTTAGCTGGGGGAAGAGTGTGCTCAGACAAACGCCCCTTAGCGATACATCCAGTACCGACCAATAAGCTAAGTGATATGGAGGTATCTGAGATTTTAACGGTCTGCAACCAGTCAGAATACGCCAGTCTACCTCCGTCACAAATAGTGCCACGCTTAGCTGATAAGGGCCTCTATCTGGGCAGTGAATCAACGTTCTATAGAGTACTAAAGGCCAATAACCAATTGACGCATCGTGGTCGTGCGAAAGAGCGGCGCCAAACTAGGACCCCGACAACACATATTGCCGTTGCACCTAAGCAACTGTGGTCTTGGGATATCACCTATTTAGCTTCTTTTGTTAAGGGGCACTTTTATTATCTTTATCTTTTTGAAGATCTATTTAGCAGGAAAATTGTAGGTTATGAAGTGTATGAACAGGAAAGTGGTGAGCTTGCAGCCCAGTTATTGCAACGGGTTGTGCTGAGCGAGCAATGTATTAATAACCCAATATCAGTTGTCTTACATTCAGATAATGGAGCGCCTATGAAATCACAGACTCTAAAAGCTAAAATGGAGGAAATGGGGGTTATTTCTTCATACAGTCGACCACGTGTTAGTAATGACAATCCCTTTAGCGAATCATTATTCCGGACTTTAAAGTATTGTCCTATGTGGCCATCTAATGGGTTTAAATCACTGGAAGATGCAAGATTATGGGTACGGAACTTTGTAAATTGGTATAACAATACTCATCGTCATAGCCAAATTGGCTTCGTTACTCCATCTCAAAAACATCGAGGCGAAGACGTTCTATTAATGGAAAATCGAAGGAATGTTTATGAGGCTGCTCAGCTTAAAAATCCTTCGCGATGGTCTGGTAATATAAGAAACTGGAACGTTATCACTGAGGTAACATTAAACCCTGAAAAACAGGAGGTAATTGAGCAACTATTTGTTGCTTGAATTCACAAAAAAGAGTGACAACTAGCTTGCAAAACGCCGCTCCTTTACCTATTTGGTATTGGATAGTTGCTTCATATCCTTTTGATGTTGATTCATCTCCTGTTACTAAGTTTTCCCCTTTTTTAAATTTTCTTTCACTCACTACCACAGGATAATCAGCCTCAAAAAGAAGTTTGTGAGTCGCTTCACCTGCTTTTGGTTTGGGCGGTACTACAGCATAAATACAACTATTAGTTTCGATATGGCTGTATCCATTGGCATAACATTGTGCAATAGCATTGCCTCGATTGGTCATTGCTATAGGGCTGTTATAATCCATGGGACCACACATTAGACCATTATATCCGGGAGTTATTTCTGCCTCTTGCTTAAAACAAAGCTCTTTAAAAATTTTAGCGTGTTCGATGACATCTATGTTTTTTTGATGCGTCTCACTTTGTTGTTTAAGAGTTTTAAGTTGTTGGTTTATTTCTTGTAGTTTTTGATTTTTATTGTCTAGAACAAGATCTAAGTCGCCTTGCCTTTGGCTAAGATCAGCAATTTCTGCATCAATGCGACACTGCTTTTCTATATCTCCCTGTAACTGCTCAGAAGACTTTAGATATAATTGCGCCACTTCAATTACAGATTGTTTAAAGCGTTCTTGCTGATCCGTATAATTCGAAAAATCAAAATCATTTTTGTCCCTTTCCTTCAAAGAAGATACAGCCCCATTAATTTTTTCCCTATTTAATCCTGTTTGATCAAACACGTCAGAAATGATTAACTTCGAAGGATCATTTAACAGGCGGTTAAATATTTTGCTTAGTAATTTTTTTTGCTCAAGATCCTCTATTGATTCAATTGCCCCGTGTAATCGGTTCATAATATGTTCTTTTGAGGTTTGATTATTTGCTCGAGTAATCACTATTACCAAGGACTCAGCAATTAAATCAGAATTGTTCTTTGCGATACTAAGGAGATAACCTAATATCTTTTTAATGCCATCGGATTTATTAACCTCGAATTGATTGATACTGAGCGCCCAAACAATCCCTTTAATTGATTTTGCAGCACGAGTTACAATGTGTGGTGCTGACGCAGAACAAATTGCCTCAGCATCAGTACCAGAATCAAAAAAACCTGGTAAATCACAATATAAGAAAGGCGAAGCATTTTGTTCTGCATTAGGTTGAATCAATTGAGGGTAGCGTGTTTCTGACTTATGTGGGTTCTTACCTACTGCACAGGGTTCCTGTTGTTGCGATTGGGGACTTAAAATTGCAGTGATATTACCTAAATCATTCTTTTCGCCAACATAAGTACAACCCGATAAATTATTTAATAATGTACTTTTTCCATCTCCTGTAGCACCTACTACAAATGCAATTGCTGAATTCATTGTGGGTTTTACTACATCAATCGTTGGTTTTAGTAATGCTACAAGATGCTCTAATTGTTTTTGACTCACCGAATAAGGCTTCATGAATTGCTCTCTTATAATTTTGGGATGCACAGTTATTATTTGTGCGACATATTATAACCACTGTGTTCTTAATTATAGGTATTTTTTTTTAGTATTATTATCAGTAGTTTTACGGATACGCATAGTTAGCCTTCAGGAATATACTGTTGCTGTTCAAGATTTAATGCTAACAAACGGAAATAAAAAACATGTTGAGACGTATTCTAAATACTATAAGTAGAAGTCCCCCTATACTTATTCAAGGAGCGCATTCATTAGGATCTTATACCGCTATGAACACAAGGCTTTTTAGCACCGAAAAACCTACTGCAGGCTTTGAATTAGCAACCGCGGAACCTTTAATAAAAGAAAGCATCAAATTCCAAAAATGGTTTTTTGCTAGAGAATTTTTTACGCAGGATGGACAACCGGGTTGGGGTTATTACTTCCTAAAAAGACATTTTGGAAGTGTTAATCCCACCGATGCTCAGATAAGAGACAAAACAATCCATGACTTACAAGAGGCATTTATTAAGGGTAACTATTCTAAGCTAACTCAAAGAATGCATATTATGAACCAAGACCCGATCTATCTTGACTATTGCGAAAAGCAAAAAAATGATACAGATCCTAAAAATGACCCTGTAGAACAATCCTCTGCAACAGAAAGCAATGAACGGTATTTCGATGAATTTTGTCTACTTACGGGCACCAGTAAAAAAGATTTCATGCATCACGCAGACAGCTTAGCTGCTAAGTGTATCTTATTAAGAATGCTAGGAGTGCCCATTGAAGTAGTAGATCAGAAACTCATTGAGCATACTTTGAAGAGTATAGGGTTTAAGGTTCGACAAGCTATTTTTTTAGATATAGTAGAATTACATATTACCCATGGTGGCCAGATGTTTACTAAATCATTTGGAGAAGCAGATTTCTTTTGTTTTATGTCAAATAAAATAAGGAGTGCAAAAAATCCAGTTGAGCTAAATGCCACCTACACTATTTTAAAACAATCGTCCTTCGGTTCACGTCTGTGCTTCACAGCTAGACCCATATTAGATTTTATTATATCTGGACAAATTGGTACTAATAACTATAGGCATTTAAGTGAACAATGCATCAGTAGATTTAGCTTCGCAAGCCCCCAAAGCTATTATTTTCAGATAAATACCCAAGAGTTTTCGACACTTAAACCTATTATTGAAAATCTAGCTAGTAAATTATTAAAGGATAGATTTGATCCCATTTATGAAGAGCTTTTACATTCGGTTAAAACCGCAAAAAACGAAGTGGAGTTGGTTAAAGCTCTCTATAACTCTCAACTACAAAATAAGTTCGAATTAAAAACTTGGGATAAAGTCAGAAGGGAGATGTTACATAAAACCGCTTTATTTTCTGATGCAAATAGATACATTGAACAATTGTATGTGATTTTAGCGGACACAGCACAAGTAGGCTATGTATTTGAATTAGATGAGTCTTTAATCCAAGAGCATATCATTTATGAGAAATGGTTTATTACCGATATGCTTTGGGATGATGAGCGAGGAACTGGAAGTCGATATGTCTATGATAAGTTTGCCACTGAAACTCCCACCGACAGCCAAATTAGAATGGATATCGTACAGCATCTTTTAAACGCGCTACATAAAGGTAATTACCAAGAACTTACTCAAGAAATGCGCTCTAAGCACGCAAGACCGTATTACTTGTCGCATCGAGATAAGCATCTGGGCCCGTTAGGACCTAGCTGTATTGAATTATATAGAGACGAGTCAAGGTCTAAATTAAAAATTGATGTCGCCCATAAAGAGGTTAGTAAAATAACCTCGCTTTGTATACTCCCTTCAAGGACTAAAGAATTATCCCTTATTCCTAATAAGACCTTTTATGAAAAGTATAAAGGGTTATTCAAAACACATAATGGTAAGCTAAATGCGGAAGAAACCGCTTCAAATAGTGTTAATCTTGAACGTGAAATACGGTTATTTATACTTGAACAAATACCTACAATTACAGATCCAAAAGAAGCTGAGATGGTTAAAATGATTTTAGAAGGAATCCTAAATCAATTAATTGCTCCTGATACTACGACTCTTGGTAAAGATCTCCAACACCTAATCGACTCGTTCACTTGGTGTGATAACAAAACACCATTAACCAGTGAAGTATTTTCTTTCGCTTATTCGGCTGAAAAAATACTATCTGATAGAGATTTGGAATGTGAATTGAATAGCCCAACACATAAATAGGTGACTGTTGCTCTAAACCGTCTCCTCATAGATAGCACATAGCTATTTCTCACTTAACTGAATACACTGGACTGATAGATCACCAACTGCATATTATTCGGCTCAGTACTAGGTGCCGACTGGCTAGCCTCTTTGAGTAATAGGTTTAAATTATGCCCTGTTTTTTCCAACAAAGGAGTAAGTAGAGTAAAAAACCCACCTCTTGGTTTAATACGACTTCTATTTTCTTCCAATGAAATAACCTCATGCAGCTCCAAACCTTGGCTTAAGCCTTTGATAAGATCCTGAGCCACTTGCAATGATTTACTAGACCCCTCTTCTTTGTTTTTTTTGTGGATACGATGTTTTTTAGTAGCTATATATCCATTAAAAAACGAAATAGTCGACGAATTGTCTTTTTGTTTTATTTTCTGCATAAAGCGATTGACCAATTCTATCCCCTCTTGCTGGGTAACACCACCCATATCGAGAGTAATATCAACCGGACACGCATTGTTTTCCAGGGCCTCTTTGTCTCGTAATAATTTAAGTAAAGGGGAATACGCATCTTTATATCCCTTTCGAAAGCTGAAATAAAGGCACTCGGCAGCCAGATTAAGTTGTAGGATCTTTTCTGAGTTATCTAACCCTGGTGCCCCACCAAGAAATAGATGGCCTAGCTCATAAAGATCTCGGGCTGTTAATAAAAACGTGGAAGCCAATCTGCGATATAATGCTCTAGTCTCAATTGGATTTTGTTGTGCCAATGCTAATTTGAAACGTATGTAGTTCAGATGTATGTTATCAAATGCTGGATTAGTTTTATCTATATAAAAATCAATGAGAGATTGAAGATAATCCTCATTGCAAGCTAATGAGTCTATATGAGAAATTATTGTCTGAAATATGAATTTTTTAAGCGTGATATTGTTAGTCATATAAAGCCAATTCAACTCATGCCATTTTTTTTGCTTAAAGCAGATTAAGAAAAATTTCTCTATGGCTTCCGTTATGTGAGAATCAGCGGCATCCTGTAGTTGCCGAAAAGCTTGGGGGTTCTGATCTATTGCATAGGCGCAATACCACAAGTTAATTGCGGCTGGATAGTTAGGCTTTCCCGTTGTACCCTGACCGGTAACATAAAGAGCAGCACGTCCCATCATGCAGTGACTGGATCTTAATTTAATACCTGTCTCATAAACCTCAATAGCGGCCAGATAATTATTTTCTCTAAGATACAGATCGCCCAGCTTGTTTAATACATTTGGTATTAAGGAGGAATCAGGCTTAATCGCTAGAGCTCTTAAACAAAGGGCTTTGATCTCGGCTAAATTAACAGTACCTTCAGACTCAAAATATACATAGGCACGATTGTTCATAGCGAGCACGGATCCGCACGCAACTCCTCGGTCATAGAAATGAGTCGCCAGAGCAATATCCTTTACACCACCGGTCCATTGTCCAAATCTATGCATATATCCACATAAAGTTAGTGCGTGACCATGATTGGGGTTATCTCTTAGCAGGTCTGTAACAACTGATATGGTGAATTCAGCTTCTTCCGGGTTAGGATTCCAATTTAATCCAGCCTCTTCATCCCCTTCGAGCACTTTTGATAATAAAGCAATAAATTCTTGGCTTGGCATTTCAAATCTCAGTAATAATTCTAAAAACAAAAGTATTTGTTTTGATGAGATTTTAATTGAACAATAAACAGTAAAATATCCGTGATTTTACGGATATTCATCCTAGTAGTTATCACTCATTCCTTTATTAATAGGTTTAATCTCTAATACGTTCCTATTAAGTATTGGGATTATATATAACGAGCTGCATATTACTCTGCTCAACACTAGACAACGTGTGGGGAGTATCTTCGAGTAATTGATTTAAATTATGCCCTGTTTTTTCCACCATAGATTCGAGCATCATAAAAAATCTGCCCCTGCTTTTGATTCGACTTTTATTCTCTGGCAATGCAATTACGTCTGGAAGTTCAAATCCTTGTGTAAGTCCCATAACCATATCTTGAGCTAATTGCAATGACTTGCTAGCTCTCTCCTCTTTATTTTTTTTATGACGGCGATGTTTTTTTGCGGTTATAAAACTATTAAAAATTGAAATAGTAGATAGATTGTCTTTTTGTTTTATTTTTTGAATAAAACGATTAACAAGTTCGACTTCTTGTTTTTCATCCACACCCTTATCAAGAGAAACATCAAAAATGGGGGTATTGTTTTCCAGAGTCTCTTTATCGCGTAATAATTTAACCAAAACAGGATAGGCATTTTTGTCCCCTTTTTTATGGCTTTGGTAGAGATATTCGCAAGCTTTACCAATACGGGAAATTTTATCTTTTTGCGCTAGACCTCCAATCCCA
>Ga0209174_10000280_pt1 | contig 39368 bp, 29 predicted proteins | sample JI91814BDNA_FD_187505 | JGI IMG/M metagenome (GOLD analysis project Ga0209174, IMG submission 187505) | Wastewater effluent complex algal communities from Wisconsin, to seasonally profile nutrient transformation and Carbon sequestration -... | ecosystem: Engineered > WWTP > Effluent > Algae...
ATTGCGCGGCGACTGAACGAAGAACAGGCACCGGCCAGGCGGAATGGGAAATGGAGAACGGGCCCAGTCTGCATCATCCTTGAGCGCGAGGGAATGCACACGATGCGGAGAAACAGACCGCGCATTCCGACTCGCTTCGATCCTGAAGCAGCGACGGCGATGGCGCGGAAGCTGCGGGAGGAAGGGCTCAGTCTGAATCAGATCGGTGTGGGCTTGCGGAAGGAGGGACTGACTCCTCTGCGCGGTGGGAAGTGGCATCCGGCACAGGTTGCGAAGCTCCTATCGGATGATGCTCGCTATGATCGTATGGCCATTTCCCGTCGAGCCAGTGACCTCCGTGCCCAAGGATTGACGCTCAAAGAAATAGGATTCCGTCTATCTGTGGAAGGCTTCAAGCCAAAGGAAGGGGGAGTCTGGTATCCATCGCTGGTGCAGACGCTGCTGGTTAAGCAGGTGTCAGTCGAGCGAGGTGGATGAGGCTTCGGCAATGCAGGGGCGACGGCGAGAAGCCAGCGATCGCGGCCCTTGGCTGAATGCAAGCCAGGCTGGCGACACGTTGAGTACCTTCGCCAGCGCTTCAATGACCTCGATGCCAGTTTGACCACCATTTTCTATCTTTGCGAGTGCGCTCGGACTCAGGTTGACGAGTCGGGCGAGCATTGCCTTTGCCAGGCCCATCTCGGTGCGCACCAATAGCAGTCGGGCACCCATCCCATCAGATGTGGCCATCGGGCCTTCGTGATTCTTTTCGCCGATGCCGTAAGCCAACCATCCTGGGGACACCGAGAGTCCTGACGACACTCGCACGATAGTCGCCACAGTGGGTAGTCGTCGGCCAGTTTCCAGATAGCCGATGAGCGGATCCGATACACCGGAGTGCCGCGCCAGTGCTCGACGCGTCAGCCCAGACAGCCTAAAAGCTTGTCTGAAACGGACCGCGAGGCCGAAATGCAGGGGGTTTGGGCTTCCACGAACCACACCACCGAGTAGCACGCGTCTCGCGTGTCAAAAAGTTGGCGTTCGTTATTAACGATACTGCAAAATTAAGTACATTGCCAAGACCAAAAAGCTCATGTATTCCTAGCACTTGAGCCTGCTTGCTACGGGCTCCAAACATTCAAAAGGCCCCCGGCGCAAACCGGGAGCCCATCGCCCGCGTCAGACCCCGCCGTGGAAAGTGAAGGTCCGACGCGAACGGGAGAACTCTATGCCGTGGACTGTTTACCAACAAATTTCCGTCGAGAAATGGCGATTCCTAAAGAGTCTCGGAAGTCGGAGGGAAAACGCTATGGCCGCTCAATGTCGTCGGAAGGATGACTCTGTCCGAGCTTTTCTGTGAGCCGTGACAAGAGTTTTGACAGCTCATCACCCGACATTGATTTAAGTAGTAGATCTAACTGATCTGTTGGGTTCGGACGTTCCGCGCTGAGCGCTGCGGTGACTCTGCTTGCGCGATTGTTGGCGATGCTTGAGGGGCTGGCGTAGTGCTGCTCGGTGATGGCAAAGGAGCTGTGACCCAATGCTTTGGCGACGGCGTCGGCAGTTGCCCCACCTTCGAGTGCCAGCGTTGCGTGCAGACCGCGCAGACTGTGTGGCACCACCTCGGGAACCCCCGCCAGACGACAGAGCCGCTTGACGTGATTCACGTAGTACTTCCGCCCGCGATACTGATGGTGGGACGGATAGAACAGAAGCTCGTCAGGCTCCTTGTCTTTGACGATGGACAGCACTAGCGGTCGTAGGTGTTCGGGAATCTTCAGCCGTCGACGCGCATTCTTGGTCTTTCCCGACGGAACCCACAGCACCCGTCCGTTGTCATCGATGTCGCGCGCGACCCGATCCACCACCTCACCTTGTCGCAGACCGAGATAGATCATCAGCAGCGCGCCGAGCGCCGGAACGTCACCGCGCCGCGCTTGCTTGAGAGCCACCGCCTCGAACCGTCGAGCTTCGTCGATCCGCAACTGGAGCTTCCCGACGGCACGTCGACCCACAGGCGCGATCTTGCTCCACGGATTTACGTGACAGAAGCCGCGCTCGATGGCCCAGCGCCACAGATTCTTGACGACACGCAGAAACAGGTGGTGTGTCGCTGCTGACGCTGGCTTCTTGGTCCGAGGCGAAACCCAGTCCACTTGAGTCTGATAGAGCTTCCTGGCCTCACTCTCTGTCATGCGTCCGAGCTGCATCGACGACGGCAGCCGCCGCGAAATCTGGACGTAGCAGTACACCGTCGCGGGCTTGATTCCTCTCGATTCGACGCACCACGCCAGCCACTCGTCGAAAACCTCCCCGATGGTGCGACGAAGTGTAGCGCTGTGCCGCTGAAGAAGATCCGCTTTCACTGCCTCGGCCTCGTCGAGCGACTGAAACATCAGACTCTTTTCGACGCCATGCTCGGCGATTTTCAGACGGTAACGACAGTCCCGTTCGCGGTACGGACCCCACACTCGGAAGCTCGGTGCTTCGCCTGCACGCTCGCGCTCCGCACAGAGCTTGCCGAGCGTCGCCGTTTTCTCTCGCTGGAGCTGCTGGGCGACGCGCTTTCCGGTCCTCTTGGCTTGTTTCACAAGGGTATCGAGCGAGCGATTCATGCTCTCTGTCCTTTCTTTGATGTCGTTTTTGGTAGGGCGAGGCTGAGCAGACGAGGCCAGCCTCGGAGGAGACAAGATCAGTCCGTCTCGCCGTCAGAGCCGCGCAGCCAGACGGTGATGGACAGCGAGCGCGGCGGCGTCAGCGCGTAAGTGCAGTCGGGGCGACTGCGCAACTCGTGCTCTTTTCCTTGGTGGATGACCGTCGCTCGCGAGACGATGGTATGGCCGTTGAATCCGGGTCGCGGCTGAAAGCTGACCACAATCGAGATGCTTGGCGGCTGCGGCTTCGCCGTGACAAGAGAGGTATTCTTTTCGCTGCTCATCGACGGTTCTCCTTTCTGCTGCGATGAGGTTTCCGGCGTGGCTTCCACCTGCCGTGACTCCGCTCCTCATTCCACGACAGCAGCATTTGGGGTCCAGCAAGGGTTCCGCTCGTCCCGATGTGTGAATCAATGATCCGATGCATCCTTTCCGTCTCAGCCACCACAAACGCTCGCAGTGACCGCAGTCGCCGACGGATGCGTGAGAGATCGTCGAACACGCCAAGCGTCTGCGCCTGGGCAGCATCGGCTTGTCCTCGAACTTGCTGCACGCACAGCGGACAGAAGCAATCGCTTGGATGCGTGGTCATGGCGTCACCTCCGTCACGCTGTTCACCCCGCGACCGCGCGGCGCATTCCGAACACCGCCGCCATTTCCAGCCACCTGCAACCGTCGAACCGCTGCGATTCCGACGACGAGGGCACACGTCCAGCCAAAAGGCTCCATCTTTCAGCCTCCGCGCAGACTTGATCCATAGGCCCCCAGCGGATACGCTGCGCCTCGTTCTGTTGGGGTCTCGTCCTGACGAACTGGAGCTGGTGACGCCTTCGACTCGTCACCAGCTCCATTTATACGCCATGTAAAAACCACGATTCAGCAACTTATGCAAGAAAAAACAAAAAAACTCTCCCTTACCGTCGTACACATGCGCGCGGCAAGAGGCTTGCTGAACTGGTCGCTTGACGATCTAGCCGACAAAGCTGGTATCACTCGTGCGACGATTCACAACTGGGAGTCGGGCCGACATAGCCCGACGACAGCGACGCGCAGCAAAATTCGAGACGCATTTGAGCGCGAAGGAGTGATGTTCCTCAACGGTGGGAATCCCGGCGTGCGACTGGTTCGCGACCCGTCGCGGTTACTCGAGACACACTAGGCCATCGTTACCCCTAACCGAGGAAGTCCATGGTGTCCCTGATTGCGAGGCTGATAGCATAATCTTCAGGTCGATTTAGGGGGCCGTGCCTCGAAAGTCGAGGTAAGCGTCAAGCCTCTGTAGTCATGATCTGCAGCAGAGGAATCAGATTTCTCCTCTATCGTGTTCTTCCCTCCCTGGTTGCTTTGGTTCTGATCCTTCTCTTCGTCTTCGATCGCATAGTTCACCTGCCATGGTTCGTAGTCGATTGGTGCAGTGACAAGTCGTTTGGCCATCGGGCACTCCTTTTTGCTGACCGACCCGTGATGAATCGGCCTCGTGTTCCTTGGGGCTCAGTCTGGTTCGCTGGCCAAGTCCGTGCAACATTGGCTCCAACATCGATCTCTGTTGGACCAATATTGCAGACTGAAAACGGATGTTGCAGGCTGTTTGCATGACCAACACAGCTCTGCGCGATGCGATGGCGAAGAATGGGTACGGGTCTTTTGATCAGCTTGCAGACGCACTGCACGAGTACACGCCAAAGCTCAAGGATCTGCCCGCACCGCGCAGCCTTGCGACCTACCTGGGAAAGCTCGACAAGGGGGATGTCGGCTGGTTTGAAAAGCGCGAGCAGATCTTCGACGCGATCTGCGCGCTCCTCGAAGTCGATCGCGAACAGCTTCTTCCCAAGAAAGCCGTGTCTCCGGTCCTCCACACTTTCGACGCCTTCCCCGAGCTGCGACCGCTCGATCTGCGCACGGAAGATCCCGTCAACTTGCTCGACCCGAGTCTAGGCAGCGCAGATCCTCTACTCGGACTTCCGGCACCGTTCTCTCTGTTTATGCCGGACGAAGTTGGGAATGATCCGGCACGAGCATCGTGGATTGTTGCACCGCGCGGCACGGGAGCCCGGCTGTGGGCCGACGCTTGCGCAGCTCGCGGCCTTACAACCTGCGTGCGGGTCCAGTATCTTGCCGACGCACTAGAGCAGCCGATCGAAGACACGCGACGCATCATCCTGGTTCGCGAAGCGCAACCAGAGCGAGACATCGATGCCTGTGAGCGGCTTGCGCAAAGTCCACAGACCACGGTGATTGCGCCGTTTGTTCATCCAGCTCTCTTGCAGTGGGAATCGCACAATGGCCCCGCCACGGATCGCGGACTCCAGACCCAGCCGATGCGGCTGACGACGTGGCTCGTGTGGACTTGGACGCTGCGAACGGACTGGCGGAAGCAGTTCCTCGATTGGATCGCGGCGCGTCTTCACCGTGTGGAGAGTCTGTTTGATGCAGAGAAGATGCTGGAGTGGCTACACAAAATCGATCCGCGTCACGTGCTGTTCCCAACGCCGCACGACCTTTTGCCGCTCTGTGCGCGGCTGCATCGAGAAGGACCGCGCAAGCTCACCCAGCTCACACCGGATCAGCTCGCGGATCATTTGTTTGCGGAAGCGATCCGGCCCTTTCCCAAAGATCGCGATGGCTCACTGTGGCTTTCGGCCCACGCGCAGGATCTGTTTCGGTCGATGGTCGACTGGAAGCTCCGCAATCTGTCTCTTCCGTTTCATGCTGGACTGCCCAAAGAAAAGTGGCTGCCCGCGATTCCTGCGTCACAGCTTCCCACCCGCAGGACAGAGCCAGAGATGCAGCGCGCGCTCAAGCAGCTACGGGGAAAGACGGCCAAAGACAGAGAGAAAGCAGAAGCCGAGTTGATTCGGAAGACCACGTCTCCCGATCCGCACGAAGCGCTGCAACTTCTGGCAGAGGCGGGCTTGCTGGGGACAGACGAACGGAGCGGACTCACCTTGCGTCCCGCGGTTTGCTTTGTCCACTGGGCACGTAAGAGCGCTTCAAACACCCTGCGGAATGGCTCGCCGTCCATTTGGGGTCGCTGGGTGCTGGATTCCCAGCGCCAGGACATGATCGATCAGGAACTGGATGCGCTCTCTGTGGACGCGCTGCTTCGGGTTGTTGCGAAAGCCGTTCAATCCGCAGACCCGCACGATCTGGGAAGCGTGGGGGCTCTTGAAGCGCTGTTTGCGGTAGTGGGAAGGCGTCTGCAAGGCGAGCCTTCGTTCCGCACGTTGGCCGCGCAGCACACAAACACCCTGCACGCACTCTGGCACGCCGCCAACCAGTGCAGGCGAAGACAAGGGGGCCGAGGAGAACTGGTTCCCACTGTGCGGATGGGTCTGTCTTGGGCCGGATACACAAGCTTCATTGCAGACTGCTGGTCCTGGAGTTTTTTTCTTCAGCCCCCCAAAGACAAGAGTGCGCTGCACGCACAGAAGGCATGGCTCTGGCCTGGGTGGCATCGCCCATGCGTTTCGGATGTGCCTGGACTGAGAATCACTGAGCTTTCTGACGGCATGCTGAGTGAGAACAAGGTCGAGACGGATTTCGATCGCATCGCCGCTTTGGTTCCACTCTATCTGTCTCGCTGCGATTCGCCTGCGTCCGGGGGGCATCTTCAACGCTGGCTGCTTCCATGGCTATGGCTCCACGGCAGCGAGCAAGGCTGGCCCGCAGATTTACTTAAGATCAGATCACGACTCGACAGACGGCAGCGAGTCTTGCTCCTGCGATTGTGTCGGGAACGGCCTGAACAGATCCAGAAAGCCGTTGCCACCAGCATCGTGGCCGCAGCTCTTGCACCGGGAAGCCAGAACCTGGCGCTGCAAACTTATCGGGACGAGTCGCCGGACTTTTTCCAGTTTCTGTTGAGATCAACCGACTGGGATTCCGTGGTGACGACGTTCGATCCGTCCGCAGCGGATGTCTTGCTACCGTTTCTTGTCGAGCTTCCAGAAGCTGTCGTGTCCTGGGTACTCGATATGGTTTCTACCAGTCATGAGTGGTCCGAAGAACGCATCCTGTCCAGCGCAGCATCACGCCAGGCCAAGTATCCATCGCAGTCGTTCCGAGAGATGATGAAGCGAATCATGTTGGGAATCGCTTTGCGACGTCAGGATCATAACTGGGGGCTACCGCAAGAATACTATGGTCACTCCGCATCGGATGCGCTGGAGGTGGCTCTGGAGTTATGGAAGGAGCGACCGCACGCCAAGTCGACCGAGTATTGGTTCACCCAGGCACCGCACACCCTGTCGATTCGTGGACCACTGGTCGATTGTCTGCGCGATCTGAAATCAGCGGAGCGCCCGGAATGGGTCACGCGGTTTCTGCTTACGACGCTGCCTATCGCGGGTGATCGGGCCGACGAGGTATTCCGGCTCGCGACCCAGTGAATCCCCGCGACAAGCCTCCTTCTCAAATCGAAGCTGGGGCGGTAGAGTCTGCCGGCTCGCTCACACGGTGAACACCCGAGCGACGGTGACCCCGCATGCGCCCCGATTCCGATCGATGGATGGAAGTCTCGAAATCCCAGTACAGTTGGGAACAGGAAGCGCTGGCCTACGTGCGCGAGGCGCTGCCCGATGTCGAGCCCAATCGCTGCTGGTCGAACTTTGAGTTTGTCGCCGACGACGGCAGCATCAATGAAGTCGACCTGCTGGTGCTTTCGGCCAAGGGTTTTTTCTTGGTCGAGGTCAAGAGCCGTCCCGGTGTGATTGATGGCGATGCGATGACCTGGCGCTGGACCGATGACGGCGTCGGAAAAGAGCGCGTCATCGACAATCCACGACTTCTGGCAAACCGAAAGGCCAAGAAGCTGGCCAGCCTGCTTCAGCGTCAGAAAGCGCTGTCGCTCCACCGGCTGCCGTTTCTGGAACCGCTCATCTTTCTGTCGGCCAGCCAGCTTCGCTGCAAACTCAGCGGTGCGGCGGCAACCGGCGTGTGTCTGCGCGACTCGCAGTCTCAGCAAAGCCGCAGCGGGCTTTCGGGCATCGTCCATGCGCTGACCTATGTCTCGCCCGAGGAATACAACGATCCACGGCGGCGGCGTATGGACCGCCCCATGGCGCAAGCGATCGCGCGAGCGCTCGACGAAGCAGGAATCCGCCGATCCCAGCGGCACCGTCGCGTTGGGGAATATCTGCTCGAAAAGCTGCTCGATGAAGGCGTCGGCTACCAAGACTGGCTGGCCCGTCACTCCAGCCTGCCCAGCACTCTGCGACGGGTCCGGCTGTATCCGCTCGCGCCCTCGGGGGCCAAAGACAAAGCGTCGCGGCAGCTTCTGCTGCTGGCGGCCAAGCGGGAATTTAGCCTGCTCGAAGGCATCGAACACCCCGGTATCCTCCGTCCGCAGGGCTTTGTGGAACACGAACTGGGGCCGGCGCTGGTGTTCGATCACGATCCGGGCGCGGTTCGGCTCGACCACTTTTTGGCGCAGCGTGGCGCAGGCTTGGGCATTGACCTGCGGCTGCACTTGGTCCGTCAGATTGCCGAGGTGCTGCGCCATGCCCACCGCCAGCGGCTCTATCACCGCGGTCTGTGTCCTGCCAGCATCTTGGTCCGACGTCCCGATGCCTCGTCCCCAGCGATTCAAATTCTGAACTGGCAGACTGGCAGCCGGGATGCCGTCGGTTCGCAAGGCCACGTCCCCGGAAAGACCAAGTCGGCCTCGACGTCTTCGACCCATTTTGGCGATCTGCTCGACACCGCCGCTTCGGCGTATCTGGCCCCGGAATCGCAAAGCGATGGCACGAGCGATGGCGAAGCGCTCGATGTCTTTTCCCTTGGAGCAGTGGCGTTTCACATCCTGAGCGGACAGCCGCCCGCAGCCCACTTTCTGGAACTGCATGAGCGACTTCAGAAAGACGAGGCGCTGCGGCTCGACGCCGTGCTCGATGGCACCGTTGGCAGTCTGGCCACCCTGATTGAATCGAGCACGACGGCAGATTTGGGGCGGCGGCTTTCGTCTGTGGATGACTTTCTGCACGGCCTCGATGCCGTCGAAGACGAGCTGACGACCCCTGAGCCGCGCTTTTCCGAAGACCCGACCCAGGCCAAGCCCGGCGAAACGCTAGCCCCCGGAATCACCGTGGAGCGGCGGCTTGGCCAAGGCTCGACCGCGGTGGTGTTTTCCGTCCGCATCGGCGATCGGCGGCAGGCGCTCAAACTGGCGCTGGAACCGACCCAGAATGACCGGCTGCGCGGTGAGTTCGAGGTGCTCAAAAAGCTCGACAGTCCGCGCATCGTCAAAGCCGAACGGCTCCTCGACATTGGCAGTCGTGTCGGCATCTTGATGGCGTGGGCCGGCGATCAGACGCTGGGTCACCGGCTGCGTGACGACGGACCGCTGCAAATCGATTTGCTCCAGCGTTTTGGCGGCGATCTGCTGGATGCGCTTACGCATCTGTCGGAACGTGGCATCAACCATCGCGACATCAAGCCCGACAACTTGGGGGTCAGTGCCGTCGGGCGTGGCGATGTTGTGCACCTGACGCTGTTTGATTTTTCGCTGTCACGCACGCCCACCGACAACCTGGGCGCCGGCACCCGTCCCTACTTGGAACCATTTCTGCGCCTGCGCAAGCCGCCACGCTGGGATGAGTATGCCGAACGCTTTGCCGCGGCGATGACGCTGTACGAAATGGCCACCGGCACGCTGCCACGCTGGGGGGACGGCAAGACCGATCCGGCGCTGCAAAAAGGCGAGGTCCTGCTCGATGCCGAGCTGTTCGATGCGGCGCTGCGCGAACCCCTGAGCGACTTTTTCCGTCGGGCGCTTCTGCGTGATGCCAAAGCGCGGTTCGGCAGTGCCGAAGAGATGCGAGCCGCCTGGCGCCAGATCTTCGCTCGCGTCGATGAACCGGCGGTCCCCGGACTGTCGGTTAGCAGCAGCGATGGCGAAGGGTCCGCCCCGTTTAGCCTGTCTGCCGAAGACCTCAACCGGGCCGAGCGAGATACCCCGCTGGTCGCGCTGGGGATTTCGACACGGGCGACCAATGCGCTCAGTCGCGCCAACGTGCTGACGGTGGAACAGCTCTTGGCGCTGCCGGTTGTGCGGGTCAGCCACATGCGCGGCGTTGGCAACAAGACGCGCAAAGAGATCATGCAGGTGCTGACCCAGCTTGGCGAACGCTTTGCCGGGTCTGCGCTTTCATCCAGTCTGACCGGCACAAGTGAAGACGGCGGCGGACTGTCCAGCGCCATCGCGGGCGAGGTGCAGAGCATCGATCTGCTCGCGGACAAGCTGACCTCGCGGAGGATCACCCCGAGCGAAAGCAAAGCGCTGCGCTGTCTTTTGGGACTGCCCCAGCCGGATGCACAGGCCGGGTCGGCCCCACTGCCCCCCGCTCGGCTTTACTGGCCCAGTCAGACCGATGTCGCGGCCCAGCTTTCGGTCACCCGCGCCCGCATCGGCCAGATTGTTGGCAAAGCGCGCGAGCGCTGGAACAAGACCGCCGCGCTACGGGCGTTGTCGGACGAGATTCCCGACATGCTGCGGGCGCGCGGAGGCGTGATGACCGGACGCGAGCTGCGCGATGCGCTTTTGACTGCCCGTGGATCGGCCCAGCGCGAACCGCTGCGCAGCCAGCTTGCTACTGCGGTGATGCGCGCCGTGATCGAGGCCGAGATGGATGCGCCTGATCCGCGCTGGATTGTGCGCCGCAGCGGGCAACAAGTCCTGTTTGCGGTCAACGACAACGACGGCGACATGCTGGTCGACATGGCCGAACAGCTTGGCAAGCGTGCCGATGCCCTGGTGGCAGAGGAGCCACTACCCTCGCCAGCCCGCGCCACCGAAGTGATGCTGGCGATTGTCGAAGGGATGGGTCTGCCTCCCCTCGCTGCACCGCGGCTGTTGTCGCTGGCAGCCGCGGTGTCGAGCCACGCCGCGGTGTCGCCGCGCCTCGAGCTGTACCCGCGCAGCCTGGACCCACTGCGGGCGCTCAAGCTGTCGCGCGGTGGACTGCTTGGCAACCAGGAACTTCAGGACAGCGACATCCAGAAGCGTGTGCGCGCCCGCTATCCCGAAATGGAAAAGCCGCTGCCCGGTCGCCCCGAGCTGGACGAGCTTTTGCGGCAAGCCGGCTGGGATCTCACCTGGTCGACCACCGCCAACGCGGGCAAAGGGGCCTACCTCGCTTCGACCATGGGATTTACGTCCCTGACCTCGGGACCTGCCGGGCTGTCTCGGTTGACGCATCCGGCGGCAGCGGGCGATGAAGCGTCCGGTCCCGAAGCAGAGGAAGCGCTCGCGCTGTCCGATAAGCTGGATCGGGCAAGCCGCGAAGGCGGACTTTTGATCCTGTCGGTTTTGCCAAAGCATGCCGAAGCAGCCAAGCAACAGCTTGCCCAGCGCTTTGCCCCAAACGGTCTTGCCGTCTACAGCATCGAGGAAGCGATCCTCCGTCACCTCAAGGCGTTTGCGCACAGCAAGCAGATCCAGTGGCCGGTGATCTTGCTGGCCGATGCTGCGGATCGAACCAGCTCGGACTTTCGCAAGCTTCAGACCGCGATGTCCGCCGCGCTTGCCCAAATGGTCGATGAGATCCGCCACGCACCATCGCCCCTTTTGCTGATTCGACCGGGGCTGCTCGCGCGATACAACCGGCTCAAAGATGTGATCGAATCGATTCGGCTCGGGATCGAAGGCGAACCGGGAAGCACCACCCCACCGCCCGGCGCACCGCCGTTTGTCTGGCTGCTGCTTCCCAGCGATGAACTGGATCTGGGACCACGACTTGATGGCCAGACCGTTCCGGTCCTGACCCCGGCGTACTGGCGCGCGATACCGCCGTACTTTCTGCTCGCTGCGCTTCCGTCCAAAGACGCGGCGGTGCCAAGCTCTGCCACCGTGGTAAGCAGCGCCCCCCCCCACGCAACGTCCCCAAAGCCGGCCCGTGCGCCGCGCAAACGACGGTCTTCATGATTTCACGCACCGCCCTTCTGGCTTCTCTTCTGCCGGTTTCAAAAAAGCTCGAACAAGATCTGCGGCAGCAGCTTGCGACCCATCCCGATGCCAAAGCCCGCTTGCAAACCGACTGGCAAGCCGCCCGTGCGGCCAAGCGCACCGCGCAAGCGTTCGAGGTGTTTGTCGAAGACCAGATCACGCAGATGGCCGTCGCCTGGATTCTGTCGGCGGTGTTCGTGCGCTTTTTGGAAGACAACGGCCTGGTCGATGCGCCGCTTTTGTCAGGGCCGCTTGCGCCACAGAATCGGCTCCAGCTTGCCCGCGACCGCCACACCCTGTACTTCCGCGAGCACCCCCGCCACAGCGATGTCCACTACCTCAAGGATGTGTTTGCCCTGGTCGGCAAGCTGCCCGGACTGTCGGCACTGTTTTCCCCTGTGCACAACCCGCTGTGGCTTTGTGATCTGAGCCCGGACGGAGCGACGCTGCTTTTGTCGTTTTTCCAGCAGGTCGGTCCGGGTGGCGCGCTGCAAGCGGACTTCACCGATCCGAAGCTTGGCACCCGCTTTTTGGGCGACCTGTATCAAGACCTGTCCGAGCGCGCGCGCAAGCAGTTTGCGCTGCTTCAGACCCCCGAGTTTGTCGAAGAGTTCATCTTGGATCGGACCTTGGAACCGGCGATTGCCGAGTTTGGTCTGGCCGAGGTGCGGCTGATCGATCCGGCCTGTGGTTCGGGACACTTTCTGCTCGGGGCGTTTGCGCGGCTTTTCCACAAGTGGGAACGCGAAGAGCCGGCGACCGCCCTCGAAGTGCTGACCCAGCGAGCGCTCGATGCGGTGGCCGGTGTCGACCTGAATCCCTTTGCGATCGCGATTGCGCGCTTCCGGCTGCTCTGTGCGGCGCTTTCGACCTGCGGAATTCGGCGGCTTCGGGAAGCGCGCGACTTTTCGTTTCAGCTCGCGATTGGCGACTCTCTTTTGCATGGGCCTCGTCCGAGCACTTCGTCGCAGCGGCAGGAATCGCTGCTGGGGGTGCAAGACGATCCGCTGGCCCATGTCTACCACAGCGAAGACGCCGCCGAGCTTCGCAAGATCCTTGGTCAGCGCTACCACGTTGTCGTGGCCAATCCGCCGTACATTACCCCCAAAGATCCGGCGCTCAACAAGGAATACCGCGACCGTTACGGAAGCTGTCACATGAAGTACTCGCTCGGGGTTCCGTTTACCGAGCGCTTGTTTGATCTGGCGCGGCCCGGAAACGCCCGCGGCGAGGGAGCCGGTTACATCGGACAGATCACCGCCAACTCGTTTATGAAGCGCGAGTTTGGCAAAAAGCTCATCGAGACGTACTTCAAGAAATGGGATCTCACCCACGTCATCGACACGAGCGGCGCCTACATTCCGGGGCACGGAACCCCCACGGTGATTCTGTTTGCTCGCGGTCGCGAACCGGTGGCCAGTACGGTGCGGATGGCGCTGGGAATCCGTGGTGAGCCGGCGACTCCTGAAGATCCGGCCCAGGGGCTCGTGTGGTCGGCGATTGTCGATCAGCTCGATCACCCCGGATCGCAGTCTGCGTACATCAGCGTGTCCGATGTCCCACGCGACCGCCTGGAAAAACACCCCTGGGCCATCGGTGGCGGCGGCGCAGCCGAGCTAAAAGAACAACTGGAAGAGTCCAAATCCCAGACGTTGGGAGAGATCGCCGATTCGATCGGCATTACGTCCTTCACCCTGGAAGATGATCTGTTCATGCTTCCGGGTGATGCGGCGCGGCGATGGCAGATTCCTTCCGATTCGCTTCGTCCGATGGTTGTTGGGGATGCGATTCGCGATTGGGCAGTCGGGGAACTGGAACAAGCGGTGTTCCCATACGATGCAGATTTTCGTCCAACCCTGGCGCAAGGAACAGCAACCGAGCGCTATCTTTGGCCGGGCCGCACCTGTCTGGCCAACAACAAGATGTTTGGCAACCAGACGAAAGTGGAAGCTGGGCTGAACTGGTACGAATACGGACGGCTGACCAGCTCCAAATTACGGATTCCGCTCACCATCACCTTCGCGTTCGTGGCGACGCACAATCACTTTGTGCTCGATCGCGGCGGGAAGGTCTTCAATCGTACGTCTCCTGTCATCAAGCTGCCACCGACGGCGAGTGAAGAGGACCATATTAGACTTCTCGGACTCCTCAATTCCTCGACCGCGTGTTTTTGGATGAAGCAGGTCGTGTTCGCAAAAGGTGGCGATCATGTGGGCACCGAAGGCGCACGGGTTCGCAAGACGCTGTGGGATGAACGGTGGGAGTTCGATAGCACGAAGATCGGCCAATTCCCGCTGCCCGCAGAAAGGCCGCTGGCGATTGCACAGACGCTGGATGGACTGGGACAGACCCTGCGTGCGCTGGTCGAAGGAATCGGGAAAGGGGTTCCCTCGGCGGAGTCGATCGAAGCGGCCCACGCGCAGTACGTTGCGACGCTGGCGGCGATGATCTTCTGGCAAGAGGAGCTGGACTGGCAGTGCTATCGGCTGTACGGAATCGTGGACGAGTCGCTGCTGTTTCCTGATCTGGTTCCGCTGCGCCTGGGCGAGCGAGCGTTCGAGATCTCCCTGGCCCGTAAGATCTCGTGCGGCGAGGAGCTGTCCGCCTGGTTTGAACGCCACAACGCGACCCCGCAGACCGAGATTCCGCCGCATTTTCCGCAGGCATATCGCGAGCTTGTACAAAAGCGCCTCGATGCCGTCGAACAGAATCCCAATCTGCGTCTTGTCGAACAGCCGGAATACAAGCGCCGCTGGAACTTGGTTCCCTGGCAAGTTCAGGTCGAAGAAGCGCTGCGCAACTGGCTTTTGCGGCGGCTGGAGGATTCGCGCTATTGGCCGACGCCCAGTTTGTGCAGTGCGGCGCGGCTCGCGGATCGGCTGCGCGACGATGCCGAGTTTCGGTCGGTCGCAGCCCTGTACCGAGGACGCGCCGACTTCGATCTGACCCAGCTTGTCTGCGAGCTTGTGCAAGAGGAATCCGTGCCGTTTTTGGCGACCCAGCGCTACAGCGAATCCGGTCTGCGCAAGCATGCGGTCTGGAAACAAGTCTGGGACTTGCAGCGGCGCGAGGATGCCGGCGAGTCGGGCCTCGACATTGCAGTGCCGCCCAAGTACGCCGCCGCCGACTTCCAAAAAGCGTCGTACTGGCGGCTGCGCGGCAAGCTCGATGTCGCCAAGGAAACCTTTGTCCTGTATCCGCAGTGCGAGCGCGACGCCGACCTAACCCCGGTGATTGGCTGGGCGGGCTGGGATCACAAACAACAAGCCGAAGCCCTGGTGCTGTACTTCCAGCAGATGCAGGAAAAAGAAGGCTGGAGCCGCGAGCGTCTCGCTCCCCTGCTGGCCGGTCTGCTCGAACTTCTGCCCTGGCTGCGTACCTTCCACAAGAGCGCAAGCGGCCCCAGCATCGCCGACGACTACGCCCTGTTTGTCGCCGATGAAGCCCGCAACCTGGGCTACAGCCTAGACGAGCTGGCAGCCCTTACACCGCAAAAGGCAAGCCGCGCCAAACCCGCCAAAGCCAAGTCCGCCCCCAAAGCCAAGCGCCCCCGCAAATCCGCCGAAGAATCCGCCCCCGAAGCCCCGCCCAGCAGCGAAACCACCGAATCGAGCTGAGCAGACTCTATTTGGGATAAGAGGAAGCTACCGATTCCCCGGTCAAAGAGAAGTCCTTGGCTTCAATCTCGATCGTGCGCATAAACGTGTCGTTGTCAAAGCCGCCGGTCATGGACAGAGAGAACACAAAGTATTCTGAGTGCGCGGAGGGGGCAACAGCGTAATCGACAATGCAATAGTTCAGGCAATACCCCTCTGGGAACGAGATGTTCCGAACTCCCGTGAAGACAAGAACTGCCGGTTTGTAGCAAACTTCCCAATCAAATGGCTTTTCCGTGTCTCGTATGAGCGCAGCGCGGTCTAGCTCTAGCTTGCAGAGCTGATTGTCGATATCCACTACGATGCGCAGAATGCCGGAATCGCCAAAATAATATCGCTCGAAGCGTTCTTGTACGGTCATTGTTTCACGGGCCAGTGAGCATCCGCAGATTCAGCAGGCACCCGATTCCCGAACCGATCCAAGCTCGCTCCTTCATGGCCACGACCAGGCCCTGAGCCTGGTTCCATATGATGACCGTGAGGAACTTTCGCCTTGGTCTTAGGGTGTCCTTCATGCAGTTGATATGCGGGTGATCCATTTGGATAGCGGGTCTCAACGAAGGTTCCGGTTGCGTTTCCATGGGTGGAACCGCCCTTGGGTTCTATCAACACGTTGCCCTTGCGATCAACGATGAAGCGGCCAGGCTTTGCTGCCTTTGCTGCGTCTTCGACCACTTCTTCCGCGCCCTTGAGCCCGCGTCCGCCTGATCCCAGTGCCGCGCCGGACAGTGCATCGATGGCCACCCCAGACGACAGCTTGCCGGCATCCTCTAACTTGTCTCCTGTCGGCTTGTGCAACCAGTCATCGATGGCTTGTCGCCAGCCCGCTGCCTTTTCTTTCGCCAGGGCGCGTAGCTTTTCGCGGTCGCGCACAGTGTGGGCCGCTTCGGTCAGATCGTCGACGAGCTGATCTTTGATGGGTCCTAGCCCAACTCGGCCACTGGCAATTCCCTCTGCCACTTCCCCTAGCTTCCGGCCTCCTTCCACGCGCTCGTCGATTCCTTTGCCGAATCCGCTGGCAAAGCGTTCGCCGTCGGTATTCCGCAGCGAAGTTCGGCCTACGCCTGGTTTCAAAAAGCAGCGATGCAGGCCGGGGGTTTCACAGACTGTGCTGCGCTCTTTGTCGGTGTAAAAAATGCCGTCGACCGGCTGCTCGTTTGTTTCTTGGTACTCGTTATAGCCGCCGTGGCTCCTCGACACCGGATACAGGCAGCGGCTGCCGTCTACGCTGCGCTGGCCGAGCCTGCCAAGCAGGGCGCCATTGTCATCGCGCAGCTCGCAGCGGTCGTTGAGTCGGACCTGATGCGCCGGATGCCACTCCTTCCCACTGCGCCAGAGCAGACAGTCACGAAGCTCGTGCGATTTCGTCGTCGGATTCACTTGGTGATCGCGACACAGCTTGTCGCCGCGCTCATCGCGCCACAGCATGTGTCCTATCGGCACCTTCACTCCGTCCTTTTCGCAGAAGCCGCCGCCCGGCGTGCGCGTGCCAAACTGGCCCATGATCTTGCCGTCGTCATCGCGAATGAAGCACTGGTCATCGAGCTTGGGGTCAATCGGAAAGTCCGATGGAGACTCGCGCAGAAGCCTCTCCACTGCATCACGGAGACGCTCCGCTCCCAGCGCCGCAGCATCTGCGCCGAGCTGCGTCAGTGACGTTGCCGCCCGTCCCTCATAACTTCTTCCCACGCTGACGAGCAGGAAGCGCAACACGACCGTCACCGGCGCAATCCCGCCCCAGCCCTTGTACACCGACACGCCAAAGTCGACCCGCGCATCGGGTTTGTAGGCAAGGCCAAGACCCAGCGCCCCCTGCGTCCGCAGCGGAAAATCGGGCAGCGTGGCCAAAAAGTCTGGCTGTACCGTGGAAGGAATGCCACGCAAGAGGCCATCTAGCGACACCTTGAACGCGGGGACTCCCGGCAAGTACAGCCCGAGCTGTCCACCCACTTCCGCAGTGGCATACCGTTGGTGGGAATCGACCAGAGCGCCCAAGCTAGCCGTCAGCTCAAACGGTCCCATCGCCTTGGTTGCAATCAGCCGCACCATGCTCAAGTCGGTGGACAGGCCGAGGCTGTTGGCGGCCTGAAAGGGTCCAACGCGCCACTGCTGATCCACGCTAAGCCCCAAGCGAAAGCCGCGCGGTGGCACGTAATAGGAACCGTATTCCCCCGTGGCTGGCAGGTCCGACTGCACGCGCAGCGGCCACAGCGGCCACAACAGCACGGTCGCGGACATTCGCAGCGGGCCATGCGACTGATGCGGCTGCTCGGGCAGACTCACCACCGCAAGCTGCGAGGCAATGCCGAGCGACAGCCGACCCAAAATCCCCATTGATACACCGTAGGGAATCACCACCCCCGAACCGCGCCGCTGCGTGCTCGGCAGGATGACGAAGTGAGCGAACGCATGCGCCGCCAAGTCGTCCATGGCGACGCACGGAACCAGCGCGCTGTCGCACAGCGGATTCAGCGAAGGCGCAAGCGGCGGCTGGGGCAAGCTCACTCCCTCTGCACCAACCGATCCCCGAACCTGGATCATCAACCCGAGGCAAAACACGACCAAACGGAAAACAGACTGCCACACGGGCGGTCACCTTGGCCGATTGCAGACGGTGCGTCAAGGGCTCCGCCGTGGCCGATTCGACGCAAGCAGGCAGTGGAGAGCGTTTCCCCAGACCGAATCCCACCGCCGCAGGGCTCCGTGGTAGAGTGCGCTCGTTTTTTCCCCGAACCCATCGTCCGATAGGCTGGCCCAGCGATGAAACGTCTTCTGTCTTCCGTCATCGAAATTCCCGAGCGCGTTCACAAAGGGGACTTTGTCCTGGGTCTGTCGCAGGGGGTCAAAGACCCGGCAGCGACGCTCAAAGACTATGTGGTGACCGACCAGCTTGTCGGCTGCTTCGATGACGCGCTGTCGTTCATTCGCGGGTCCCTGGAAACCGGCAACAGCAAAGCGGCCTTTCTGCACGGAAGCTTTGGCTCGGGTAAGAGCCACTTCATGGCGGTCATGCACCTTCTGCTTTCGCACAATCCCGACGTGCGCAGCGTGCGCGAGCTGGCGCCGGTCATCAGCAAACACACGGCCTGGCTAGACGGTCGCAAGCTGCTGCTGGTGGCGACGCACATGATCGGGGCGGAAAACCTGGAAACGCCAATCTTCGATTCGTATGTGCAGACCGTCACCAAGAGGCATCCGGGGACACCGCTGCCGGGCGTGTATCTGACGGATCGGATCTTTGAAAACGCCCAGGCGATGCGAGTGCAGCAAGGGGACGAGCTGTTTTTCCGTGTGCTCAGTGGTAACAAAGCGCAGTCCGACAGCGGCTGGGGCAGTCTGGACGCAGCCTGGGACAAAGAACGGTTTGAAGAAGCGCTGGCTGCGCCGCCCAAGTCTGATCTGCGGCTTCAGCTCGTCGGGGACTTGGTCGCCAATGTCCTGACCGCCTACCGCGACATCGCCAAGGTGCGAGGGGAAGGCTATGTGTCCCTGGATGAAGGGCTGTCGATCATCAGTCGGCACGCGCAGAGCCTGGGCTACGACGGCGTCGTGCTGTTTCTGGACGAGCTGATCTTGTGGCTGGCCAGTCATGTCGCCGACATGGCGTTTATCAACCGCGAAGGGCCGAAGCTGTCGAAGCTGGTGGAAGCCACAAGCGCGGATCGTCCTGTGCCGATCATCAGCTTTGTCGCGAGGCAGCGGGATCTGCGCGAGCTGGTGGGGGCGCACATTCCGGGAGCCGAGCAGCTCGGCTTTGCCGACGTACTCAAGCACTGGGAAGACCGCTTTCACCGAATCCACCTGGAAGACAAAAACCTGCCCGACATCGTGGCGCGCCGTCTGCTAAAGCCGCTGTCTGCGGAAGCCGCAGCGGAACTTCGGGCCGCGTTCAGTCAGATCGTGCGAATGCGCGATGAGACGCTCCAGACGCTTTTGACCTCGGATGCGGCACGCGGGATGTTTGAAAAGGTCTATCCGTTCAGTCCCGCGCTGCTCCAGACCCTGGTGGCGGTGTCGTCGGCGCTTCAGCGGACGCGCACGGCGATCCGGCTCCTGCTTCAGCTTTTGGTGGCGCGGCGGAATGACCTGGCACTGGGTGAAGTCGTTCCGGTCGGTGACCTGTGGGACGTGGTGGCTGACGGGGACGAGCCGTTTATGGATGCGATGCGGCTCAGCTTCGAGCGCGCACGCAAGCTGTACACGCAAAAGCTACGGCCCCTTTTGGAATCACAGCACGGCGTTCACTTGGATGAACTGCGCAACCTGCCCGCAGATGATCCCAAGCGGACCGCCTTCCGCGCTGATGACCGAGTGCTAAAGACGCTGCTTTTGGCAGCGCTGGTGCCTGAAGTCGAGTCACTCCGGAACCTGACTGCAAACCGACTGGCGGCGCTAAACTATGGCAGCATCCAGTCGACGATTCCGGGGCGCGAAGGCCGGCTGATTTTGGAACGGATTCGGTCGTGGAGCGCGCAGGTGGGCGAAATCCGCGTGAGCGAGGATCGCGACCCGCTCATCCAGCTCCAACTGACGGGAGTCGACACCGACAGCATTTTGGAACGCGCCAAGATTCAGGACTCGACCGCGCAGCGGCGTCAGTTGGTAAAGCGGCTCCTGTTTGCGCGCCTGGGTGTTTTGGAACGGGACTCGCTGTACATCGAGCATGAGGTGCTCTGGAAAGGCAGCTCGCGTCGGGTCGAAGTGGTCTATGCCAACGTCCGCGAGCTAAACGATGACTCGCTTCGCGCGCGCGGGGATGAGTGGCGGGTGCTCATCGACTTTCCGTTCGATGAAGAACACCACGGCCCTGCCGACGATCGCGCCAAGGTGCAGACGTTTCTGGAGCGCGGGGAAAGTGCGCATACATTTGTCTGGCTGCCACGGTTTTTCAACCGCCAGACCAAGCAGAACCTGGGCACGCTGGTCCTTCTGGATTACCTGCTGACCGGCGAGCGCTTTATTGATCACGCCTCGCACCTGTCTGCGGTCGACCGAGCGGCAGCGCGGGCACTTTTAGAAAGCCAGAAAAGCCAGCTTGAAGGCACCATCGGGCAGGCGCTTTTGGAAGCCTACGGAGTCACCGGCAGCAGCGACCGCCCAAACTTCGTAGAAGGCTCGCACTCGATCGACCAGACCTTTGTGTCACTGGAACCGGCGCTTTCCTTGACCCCACCGATGGCGGTCGATCTGAAGGATGCGCTGGAGAAAATCATCGGACAGCTTCTGTCTTGGCAGTTTCCCGCGCATCCCGACTTCGAGGAAGAGATCAAGTCTTCTCAGATCAAAAAGGTCTGTGCCGAAGTGCTGCGCTCCACCCAAGTCCGCGATGGCCGCATCATCGTGGCCAAAGAGCTGCGCCCCCTTCTGCGACAGATTGCCAACCCGATCAAGCTGGGCGAAATGACCGAGGGCGATGCGTTCCTGCTGGGTCATCACTGGCGGCTCCACTTCGACAAGCTGTACCACCAAGAGGACTCGACGAGGAAAGGTGCGGTCACAGGCCGGCGCCCGCTGACGGTGCGCATGCTGCGCAGCTACATCGACTCACCGCGCAAGATGGGCCTTTTGCCCGAGCTGCAAAACCTGATCATCGTGGTGTTTGCGGCCCAGACCAACCGCGCGTTCTTTCAGCATGGCGGACCTGTTGAAGGCAGGCTCGATCAGCTTCATGACGAGCTGGAGTTGCGCGAACAGGACCTGCCAGAAGAAGCCGAATGGGTCGAAGCCCGACGTCGCGCCGAGTCGGTGTTTGGGCTGACCGGCCTGTCCGAGCTGCGCAGCGCGGTCAACGTGGCAGAGCTTGCGCAGAAGCTGCGCGACAAAGTGCAAGCCGCGCGCGAGGAAGCCAACCTGCTGGTACCTCGGCTGGCCGAGTATTACCAGGCGCTGGGGATTGTCGAACCAGCTGCCAGCCGACTGCAAACCGCACGCACTGCGCTGGCTCTCTTGGAATCGATGATTGGCGGCGATGCGAAGGAAGTAATCCGGGCGCTGGCCAAAGCCTCGCTGGTGCAGACACCGCAAGCCATCGGTGCGAGTGTGTCGCAAGCCAAAGCGGTCGGTGCGGCGCTGGGCGAGTCGCGCCTGCAAGTGATCTGCGGAACGCTGCACCTAGACGATTCGCGCCGCGAGGCGGTGGACGTACTGCTGGGCACGCTCAAAGACGCCCTTCTGCGCGATGAGTTGGCGCTGCCGCTGGCCCCTGTGCTTTTGGCAAGTGAGCGCAAAGCGGTGTCTCTGCTAGCCCCCAAAGCCGCAGAAAGACCTGCGCCAGCGCCCACCAAAGCAGCCGCTCAGGGATCGCGGCACAAAGTCGTGGCCGAAGGCAGTCGCAGCGGTCTGTCTGGTGTAGCCATCAGTGCGGTGCTGCAAGAAATCGCCCAAGCCAGCCAGGGCAAAGGCCGAAGGTTGTCTGTCTCATGGACCGTGGAAGAGGAAAAGGAATGAGCAGCGGCACGCTCAGCGAGTCTCTTCTGCGCGCCAAGGTCGAAGAAGTTCGCAACAAGGTTCCGCACGCCATCGCCATTGGTATCAAGGTCGATGCGCCGTGGCGAGGCTGCGAGGAGCTTACGCTTGGCGATGCAGCGATGCGGGTGGTTTACTGTCCGTCGGTCCTGGCCTTCCGAGAGCAGCTTGCGCAGGCGGAGTCGGAACCGCTTGTGCTTTTGACCAGCCAAAAGGAACAGGAACTCGGTAGCGATGTGCTGTACCGGCTGGCACTGTCGCGGCTGCACGAAGTCCGTCCCTGGCAGGTGATTTTGGAACGCTTCCAGGCAAGGCGCTGGGATTCGCGGCTGACCAAAGAGCCGTGGATGGAAGCGCCCCTTTTGCGGATTGTCTCTGAAAAGCCATCGTTAACCCCAGCTCCGGGTGGCTTCCTAGATGAAGACACCATCTGGCGCGAGCTGCTTAGCGACCTGATGCGACTGTCCGAGCCGCGCCCAAGTGCAAAAGCGCTGCTGCGCTGGTCGTTGTCTCGCGAAGGGCTTAGAGCGTGGGCACAGCTTCCGCAAGACGCCAAGACGGGCATCTGTGCGCATCTTTTGGAGCCTGCCGGGCCCTGTGGACCGGCCTTGGCTTCAGCGCTGTCAGCAGGTCGGGGCGAAGATCTGGTGTCCATCGGCTTGGTCTGTGATCTGCTGTTTTCCCAAGCTGCCACCCATCCCGAGCTGTCTTCGGTGGTCCTCAAATCGACCGGACGACTTGAGTCCTGGATTGGAATCGGTACGCTCGCTGCTGCGGAAGGCTGCGCCTGGGCCGCCGTTAGCCAGGAGGTGCTGGGCGAGCTGCCCGCGGATCGGGTGACCCAGCAGCTTGGGCGGGCTGAACAGCTTTTGAGCTCGTTCAATGCCGATGCGCTGCTTTCCCTTTCGGATGCGCTGCCGTCCAGTCTCGAGCAGCGGCTGTCTCGGCTGGGAGAAGCGCTGGGAAACCTCGCGCGGGCACCCAAGCGGCCCCAGCTCGATGCTGTGCTGGCCGCGCTGGAGTCCAGTCGGGCACATCGGCTGTGGAATCACGATCCGGGGCGCTGCGAGCGGCTACTCTCAGCGGGTCGGGTCGCCCATGCGGTGGTGTCCGTCGAAGGTCCACTGGCGATGCAGACGTTCGCAGAGCTTGTGAACCACTATGCGGACACCCTGGCGTGGCTGGATCGGGCGCGCGAGGATTTGGTGGAAGGGGATCGCAATCCGGTGGTCGCGGCTGGGATGAAGGCACTCTATTCGCTGGCTGTCACGGTCCGGGAGCGCCACAGCCAGCAGTTTGCCACCGCGCTGCGCGACTTCTGTGCCAGCGATAGTGAGCCAGAAGATGTGCTGGGGGTGGAGTCTCTGCTCCAGCGCGTGGTCGCCCCGGTGGCTGCACGCAGTCCCGTGCTCTTACTGGTGCTAGATGGCATGAGTGTTCCTGTGTTCCTGTCGTTGCGGGAAGACCTAGCGCGGCTCGGCTGGATCGAAGCCATCGCCAATTCCGGTACCTGGCCGCGCGCCGCTGTGGCGATGATTCCGACCGAAACCGAAGCCTCCCGCGCGAGCCTTCTGTCCGGGCGGCGAATGCGCGGGCAAGCGTCGGCAGAAAAAAATCGCTTCGCCGAACATCCGGGCCTGCGCCAGGTGTCGCAAGGTGGCAAGCCGCCAGTCCTGTTTCACAAGGCCGACCTGCCAGGGGAAAGCGTCGGTCTGCATGACGAGGTACGGCGCGCCATCGAAGACCCAGAACAGCAAGTGGTCGGTGTGGTGATAAACGCCATCGATGATCACCTGAGCAAAGGGGATCAAATCGCGATTCCACAAACGGTGGATGCGATTCGACCTCTCGGTCTGCTGCTCGCTACAGCGAGAGCGGCTCGGCGCGCCTTGGTTCTCACCAGCGATCATGGTCACATCCGAGAACGCGGTCTAACGCTGCGGCGCTCGCCGGAACGACCATCGCGTAGCCGCTCGGCCACGGGTCCGGTCTTGGCCGATGAACTGCTGATGGAGGGTCCGCGCGTCCTTTCCACCCATCACAAGATCATCGTTCCGTGGAGCGAGCGGGTTCGCTATGCGAGCGAAAAGTGTGGCTACCATGGCGGCGCGACCCCCCAGGAAGCTGTGGTTCCAGTGGCCCTGTTCATTGCCACCGAGCAGCTACCGGACCACTTTCAGGAAGTCATCTGTCGTCCGCCCACCTGGTGGAATCTATCTGCCAAGCCGAAACCGGTCCCACCGCAGGCTCCGGTTTTGCTTCCGCCCCCATTCGTTCCCAAGGTGTCAGGCAGTCAAGGCTTCCTGCTCGCGCAAGCGGCGGGCGGTCCCCCCTCCGATTCCCAGACGCCATGGACCAGCCGACTTCTTGCGTCGCCGATACTTCTAGCCCGCAACAAGCAGTTTGCTCGGCTGGCGCTGCCCAAGGAGCGCATCGTCGATGTGCTGTCGGCCCTGGATGCCAGCGGCGGCAAGCTGATGCTCGCGGCGCTGGCGCAGAAGCTCGGACTTCCGCTTGTGCGGGTCCGCGGAATCTTGGGCGCACTGCGAACCCTGCTCAATGTGGATGCGTATTCCGTCTTGACCATCGATGAGAGCGACCTGAGCGTCAGCCTCGATCGCGGGCTACTCGAGCGGCAGTTTGAGCTGCGCCCAGAATCGGTGGCCACGGAAAGGAGCCCGGCGTCGTGAACATCAGTCCCCAGCGGCGACAAGAGATCATCGACGCACTCCGGCGGGGTACGGTTCCCCAGCGCAGTCTTTCGACGTTTGCCGTGGGACTGGATCGCTTTGTGTCCACGGTCGATGAGGAGCTTGGCAGAGTCGAGCGCGGCGGTGCGGTGTTCAAAGCGGTTCGCGGCGAATATGGTACGGGCAAGACCTTCTTTGTCCGCTTCCTGCAAGAACGGGCGCGCGTGCTCGGCTTTGCCACCGCCGAGGTGCAGATTTCCGAAACCGAGACTCCGCTGCATCACCTCGAAACGGTGTATCGGCGCATGGTCGAACATCTGTCGACAAGCGATACGCTCACCGGAGCGCTGCGATCGATCTTGGATGGCTGGTTTTACGCGCTGGAACAGGATGTCCTGGCGGAAGGTGGGGTCGAGGAGACCGATGCCGACAAGCTGGTGGAAAAGACCAACGCACTTTTGGAAGCCCGACTGGCTGCGGTGACCCGCACGGCCCCGGCCATGGCTGCCGCCCTGCGCGGCTACCGCGAGTCGATCTCACGCGGCGATCATCAAACCGCAGAGGGACTTTTGGCATGGCTGTCAGGACAGCCGAATGTGGGACCAGATATCAAGCGACGCGCGCACCTTTCGGGGGCCATCGATCACTTTGGCGCACTGTCATTTCTGCAAGGGCTGCTCACCATCTTGCGCGACTCGGGCAGGCCAGGACTTTTGGTGGTACTCGATGAGGTCGAAACGCTCCAGCGGGTCCGCTCGGATGTGAGGGACAAAGGACTCAACGCGCTGCGGCAGTGGCTCGATGAAGTCGATGGCGGGCGTTTCCCAGGTCTGTATCTGGTGATCACAGGTACGTCGGCTTTTTATGATGGGCCCCAAGGGGTGCAGCGGCTTCCTCCGCTGGCGCAGCGGCTGCATGTGCAGTTTGGTCCTGACGAGCGCTTCGACAATCCGCGTGCCGTGCAGATCCGGCTGACCCCGTTTGGACAGGAACGCCTCGTGGAAGTCGGAAAGCGGATTCGCGATCTGTACGCGCAGGAATCGAAGGTGCCAGACCGGATCTACGCCAAGGCCGATGACGGCTACCTTTCGGAACTGGCACAGGCCGTCGCTGGTGAGCTAGGTGGAAAGGTCGGCGTGGCACCGCGAATTTTCCTCAAAAAGTTGGTCGCCGAAGTGCTCGACCGCATCGATCAGTTTCCAGACTTTGATCCGCGCAAGCACTACTCCCTGACGCTGTCAGATGTAGAGTTGACCGCCACTGAGCGCGGCAGCCGCCCAGCCACTTCAGCCGACGACATCGATTTATCGCTGTGACGCCGTTTGAATCACTGCACCCTGCGCTACAACATCACCTGGTCAATGCACTGGGATGGCGGCGGCTGCGTCCACTGCAAGAGGCAGCGATCGGTCCGCTTACCCAAGGACAGCATGCGCTACTGCTTGCTCCGACGGCAGGAGGAAAGACGGAAGCAGGGATTTTGCCGGTCTTGTCACGCATGGCCAGTGAAAACTGGTCCGGAATGTCTGTGCTGTATGTCTGTCCGATCCGGGCGCTGCTCAACAACCTAGAGCCGCGCCTTGCGATGTATGCGGGATTTGTCGGTCGGACGGTGGCGCGCTGGCATGGCGACATTTTGCAGTCTGCGCGAAGACGGATTCTGCGCAGTCCAGCGGACATCTTGCTCACCACCCCGGAGTCGCTCGAGGTGCTGCTCGATTCACGGAGTGTTGACCGGACCGCGCTTTTTTCAGGACTACAGGCTGTGGTCGTGGATGAGCTGCATTCCTTTGCGGGTGATGATCGCGGCTGGCACTTGCTGGCGGTGCTCGAGCGGATTCGGCGCATTTCGGGTCGGGAACAGCAGCGGATCGGCCTGTCTGCAACCGTTGGGAATCCGCAAGAACTGCTCGATTGGCTGGCGGGTCACTGCGAGGGCACGCGGACCGTGATTGCCATGCCGCCGATGGCACAAGCGAGTCCCCCCGATGTCACGCTCGATTATGTGGGGAATCTGGACAACGCTGCGATTGTGATCTCGCGTCTGCACCGTGGCGAAAAACGACTGGTCTTCTGTGACAGTCGTTCGCGGGTGGAAAGCCTGGCGGAAAAACTGCGGGCGCAGGGCGTTAGCACGCATGTGTCGCACAGCTCGCTCAGCCTGGAGGAGCGGCACCAAGCCGAGCAAGCATTTGCCGAAGGAACGAACTGCGTCATTGTGGCAACGAGTACCCTGGAACTGGGACTTGATGTCGGGGACTTGGATCGTGTGATCCAGATCGATGCGCCTGCGACAGTCGCTTCATTCTTGCAGCGCATGGGACGTACCGGAAGGCGCAGCGGAACCCAGCGCAACTGTCTGTTTCTCGCTACCGATGACGACAGCTTGCTGCGCGCGGCGGCGATCCTACGGCTCGCCCAGCTTGGCTATGTGGAGCCCGTCCGTCCCCCGCCTTTGCCGCTGCACTTGTTTGCGCAGCAGGTGATGGGTCTTCTGCTCCAGGAAGGGGCGCTGGTTCGTTCGGATTGGACACACTGGCTTTGGCGGTTGCCATGTTTTCGCTCGATTCCCAAGCCCGAACTGGAATCGGTAATCGACCACATGCTGGACCAGCGTATTCTGTTTGCAGACAGCGGCATCTTGTCGTTTGGTCCCGAGGGAGAACGCCAGTTTGGCTTCCGTCACTTTGCCGAGCTGTTTTCGATTTTCCAAAGTCCGCCGCTGTTTCAAGTGCTGCATGGACGCAGCGAAGTCGGCTACGTACACCAGACCTCGTTTCAGGTTCGGAATCAGGGAACGCCGGTGCTGCTGCTGGGTGGTCGCGGGTGGCTCGTCAAGTTCGTGGACTGGAAACGCCGCATTGCCTATGTCGAGCCGTCCGCAGAAAGAGGTCGCTCGCGCTGGCTGGGACAATCGCCGCCCCTGCACTTCAAGCTGTGCCAAGCGATGCGTGAGGTTCTGCTTTCCGAGCCCATGTTGGGACAGAAGACCAAGCGCGCGACGGAACAGCTTGCGACGGTCCAATCATCTTTCGCATGGCTCACAGGAGCCGAGACAGCGCTCGTCCATGATGCACACGGGAAGACGACGTGGTGGACTTTCGCGGGTCAACTGGCCAACGCTGCACTCGCCGAAACCCTGCGCGGAGCAGCAACGGCTCGCGTAAGCAACTTGGCGCTGGCGTTCGATGGCCGGGTGAGTGCGGAATCGCTGACCGAGGAACTCGCTGCGCATGCAGAGGATTCCTATCGACCAGAATTTTCGGAAGACGCAATCGAAGGACTCAAGTTCCAGCAGTGTCTTCCAGCCCAATCGATCCGCGAAGTGCTGGAACGCCGGCTCTGCGACAAAGAAGCCATCGCAGAAACCCTACGGACCCCACGCAGAGAGGTGTTCCTCGCAGAAGAGACCGATGCTGTCCGTACATAGGTGGACGACTTGCAGATGGACTCATTAGGCCCCGAGGTTGAATCAACAAGTTTGCCCTGGACGTAGTTCCGCCCGGGAGTCTAACCGAAGCTGCGTCCGAAGCTGCGACTTGGCGTTACGTCAGACATCGCCGGCCACGTGGTGGGCCAATCGGAGGGACACTCAGTGGGACACAATGAGTCCGAAATTGAAGCCGACACTTCATTCGAGAATGCGTCTGCGCTTGTATCCGACAGGTCGTTTTTGACTTTTCTCAGCATCCAATTTTTGAGAGCTAGACTTCTCATTCCACGTAAACACTATCAAACACAGCAAACGCACGATTCGACTAGTTGCATCCCAGGTATCTGAGTCAGATGGTCGTATCCGGGTAGCTGAATCAGGTAGCTGAATCAGGTGGCTGTATCCGGGTAGCTGAATCAGGTGGTTGTATCAGGTGGTCGATCTGGCGTGTGGGTAGCTTCTCAATCAACTGCTATATGCAAAAATTGTTCCATATGAACAAATCACCAAGGGATTCACATGGATAACGAGCAGTTCATTGCATGAGGTCTTTCCGTAGCATCCCGTCAATGGAAGGTGGTTGTATTAGGTGGCTGATCCAGGTGGTCGAATCAGGTACCTGTATCCGCCTACCTGAATCAGCTACCTGAATCAGCTACCTGCATCAGCTACCTGCATCCACCTGGCTGAATCAGGTAGCTGTCTCGACTGCGTCGTCAGTGAACGGTCAAGCCGAATCAATATTCGTCAACTGTGTCAACCTGTCTTCGTCGGACATGTGTTAATTTAGACAGGTTAACGGTTTGTCGTTTACCTTTTGTGTGACGTCAACTCTGCGATAAGTGCTTGTATCAGTTTATGAATGGAGTCAATGGCAATGACGGCAGCGAGCTTCAGCGGGCCCGCATGCTTCGTGAACTGCTCGACGTAGCTCGGCGCATACGCGAGCGGCATCGCTCGCAACGATGAGAGCACCAGTCCCGTCAGCATATCCGCCGTCGGCAGAGGCTTCCGTATCAGGAGCAACCCCAGATAGAGCTGCGCAGCAATGATGGTCACGGGCGCCAGCTCGCTTCTGACTCTGGCCGCTTCGTCGGGACTGGTCGGGTGTAGCTCGTTCACGATGTCCGAGAGAGCCGGCCAAACCACTGGCACCAGCCAGTGCTTCCAATGGTCACGATCCGTCGGAGAATCGCGCGGCCACTGCTCTATCGGCGTTGAATCGGGCGGAACAGCGGGCAAGAGCCGCATGAGCGTACCCCGCATCGTCGACAGCACCTCCTTGGCGGACGGATGATTTGTCGCAAGCTCCGCAGATCGAGGCTCGACAGAGAGTCGCTCGGACGGATAGTTCCGGCTCCCCGCGTCACCGGATGGCTGCGCAAGTTGACGTTTCATCGCATCGAGCGTGGCCCGTAGCTCCTGGTTTTCAAGGTGCAGTCGGTCCCGCTCGTGACGCAGCTCCGCCTCGGCACGGAGCCGCGACTCCTGCTGCTCGAAGTAGGTCCGCAGCTCCACGAGCAGTCGGTCCCGTTCGCGCTCCACCGATACGAGTCGGCTGTCGCACGTAGCCAGCAGCTCCTGCTGACGCACAAGCGTCCCGCTGACACTCTGCTCGACGAACTGGCGCAGCCGCGCAGTCTCAACACTGACGCTCTGCTGTCCCGTCGTGACATCGCGCAGCGCTTGGTGCATGCCATCCAACTGATCCGTTAATACCGTGAACGGAAACGTCACCAGCGACGGTGCAGCGTCAGTACCGTCGACACGACTGGTGCTGTCAATTTGGGCATCAGCCTCGGCCAAGTTGACGCCTCCATGCGCCTGGTTGACGTTACGCTCTGACGGATTCTCGCCTTGCGCGGATGTCTTTCGCTGACGACAAGCCAGCGTGCGACAGCTCGGTGAGCAGTACTTCGCACTCGCCTTCGCCGACGTCGAAACCATCCGAGTACAGCCCAGACGCACACAAGGTCGAGACACGACACGCATCTTCTTCGCCACCAACGACCCCCTTCGCGGTGTTCTGCATCCGATCGTGCGGGTAGACGGTAAAAAAGGAAACCCCAGCAAGCAGCGACGTGATCTCGAAGGGTTGACTCCTTAACAACGGATGGTAAGCGTTCGCACGCTTTCCATTCGTAGGCATGGTCGATCGGAGGGCCGTAACTCCGACTTCCGCAACGTTTTCTATCGGGCCAGGGAAATTCCGTTCCAGTTTCTCGACGGGCGGCACGTTATGCCGTGCCATGTCCCCGCTACAAGTGTGTCTTCTCGTCGGCGTGCATTTTACCCGAAGCGTCCGCCGACCATTGCTGCCAAGCTCGACTTGTCCAAGCCCGGTGAAGCGTGGGCAGAGGATTATCTGCGCCGAGCATCGACGGGTAAGGAAGCCTTCTGGCGTCCAATCGGCATCCGGCGGGATGCTGCGGCGCTGTTTGTCGCGGTGCGCTGGCTCATCGGTAAGAAAAGTGAGCGCTATTCCGTCGTCACGATCTCGCTCACAGAGCATGCTGTCTCGTGGCACAAGTACCCGAGCGCCAAAGCGGCCAGGGCGGCGCTGGCGGACATCGACCGAAAGCTCACGGCACAGACGAGCGATTCCACGTTGACCGCTGGGGAGCCAGCGTCGACCATCTGAGTTCGCCCGAGCGTTGGATGTGGTGATAGCGCTAGAACTCGTCGTCGGCCTCGCCTTTCAGCGAGGCGAGATCCGCGCGGACGACATCGATGGCTCTCCTCGGGGTGGGTAGCACTCGGTCGTGGTGTTGAGGATTCAGCTCAGCGACGCGAAGGTACAGGTGCTGTGCAAGCTCATAACCGAGGCTGGCAATCCGCTGTAGGAAATCGGTGCGAACTTTCCAATCCGTGGGCTTGTTCTGCCAATCAGCGATGGGGCCATTGTCAGCTACCTTGACCATCTGGTGCAGTGCCCGATTGCGAAGCTTCCTCCAGACATCGATCGCCTCGATCGTATCCCGCAGCGGCTGCGTCGCGTCACCCTTCTCTACGCTCCGCAGAGCACAAACCAGCGTTCCTAGGGTCTGAAAGCCACGGTTCTTGTTTCGTAGAAAAGACAATCGGCTCTCAAGCCGGTCCGCGAGGATGCTCTCGCACAGCGCAATCGCTTCGCCATAGAAGCCACTCTGGATGCTTCTCTCGATCTGGTCCCTCGCGCTCTCGTAGAGCATGCGCCGCCGCGTGCCATACCCATTGCCCGAGAACGCCTCACCTCGCGCCTGCTCCGCCATGTTCTTTGGTCCTCAAGTTCACAGCATATCGTGAATCCGGCCCCCAAAGACCCAGCGATTCGGCGAAGGTGTTGCCCCGGCTCCCTCACCCTCAAATCACGACGGGGCTCGGCGAAGGGTACGGCGGCAAAGCGGACCTCGGCAAAGCGCAGGAGAATCAGCCCGAGGATCGGCCCCGACTATGCCTGCGCGTTGAGTCCGGAGTTTGCGCGAAACTGATCCGCAGCGCCCCACAGCCGCTTTTCCATCGTCACCGACCCAGTGTCTTTTCCGACGGCGCAATCCAAAACATGGCGTAAGTCCGCGCATCCTCGCAACCAATGGAGGAGTCCTTTAGACAGAGTTCCTCGGCATCTCTCGGCATGGACCGAGAAGAGTCAGGTGTAGAAGGTCCGGTGCCGTCGCTGATCTGGGCACAAGCACAATCCAGCCGCTCACATCCCGGACCGTGGTGCCGAAACCGCGTTTGTTCTTCCTACGCGTTCCAGAATCGTCCGTTTCTCCTCAGCCGAGAATCTTCGGTAGCTTCGTTTCTCCAGCGCTTGGGCTCTCTGTTTCCGCATCCTACGCGCCAGCAAACGCCGTCGCTACGATGCTCTATTGATGAGCCCGCTTTGCAATCTTAGGAGCTTCCGAAAGTTCAGGTTTGGGTGAAGCTACACACTCACGGATGGGTATCGAATGTGCAAGTCGTCGTAAAGCCTGTTGATCATAGAAAGAATCGATAATAATGCAGCCTGAGCCTCTCTAAAGCGCTTCTTGTGGCACGATTTGGCTGGCCGCTCGGTCGAGCATGGCCCCGGATGGGATCGGTAAGAGCAGACTGTCCTAGCCTTGACCCAACGAGAGTGCCGCTCGTATACTGAAGTCGCGAGACAGCGGCTCAGTATGCGGGAAGCATTGGAAAACTACCTCAAATGGGTGAGGAAGAAGTATAGGCATGTCTGTAACGTCGAGCGGGCGACCGAGTGGAGCCTCATCGGCCCCTTCTTCACAGTGCTCGGCTATGACGTGACCGACCCAGAACAGTTGGCCCCTCAGTTTAGGGTCGGAGAAAGCTCCGAGCAGTTTCCAGAAAGGGAGTGTGTAGACTTCGCCATCTTGCAGGAAGGTCTGCCTGTGATCCTCGTCGAGGCGAAACCAGCCGGCGAGAAGAAACTCGTCGAGAGGCATCAACCACAACTAGCAAGCTACTTTGACAAGACGAAGCGGGCGAAGATTGGCATCCTGACAAGCGGCGTCGAGTGGCGTTTCTTCACCGACCGTGACACCCCGAACAGAATGGACGCAGAGCCGTTCGAGACGTGGAATGTACTGCACGACAAGCAGCCACCTACAGAGCTGCTGGGCATCCTGAGAAAGGATGGCTATACCATCCGAGCGATTCAGGAATTCATAGATGGGCAACGCTTATTGTTCGACGATGAAGTCCTAATTCCCCCGCCAAGCGAGCAGCCCCAAGATCCCAACGAAATCCTAGCCCAGCGAGGCGCCGTCTTGACGGACGGTCAGGAACTGCGCCGATGTGAATGGGAGCCCTGCCGGGAGATCTTTGTCGCCTAAAGGTGGCGGAGCGCGATCACAGGCGCATGGTCACAGCGTCTGGAACCGCGTTTCTGCTCTAACGTATGCCGCAGTAGAGCAAGCCAAGCTCGCACGGGCAAGCACTTGCCCTAATCCCTGGTCTGCTCGCCATCGCCGATAGCAGGGGACTCGCGCTTCCGAGGAGAGCCCCGTTTCGGTGGATCTCACGGCGGTATCGGTCAGCCCAGCGGTCCGAGCGAGCGTGCGCATGGTCAACCCACGTGGTTGCTTGATGCCGCTCCACCACTTCGCCAAACAAGAAGATCATCGTCGATCAAGCCCGCTCAGCTTTCGTTCCAGCTCGCGCTTGTGTGCGCCACTGACTTTGCACAGATATTCTTCGTCGGCGAGGACGAGTCTCCTACCAAACCTGCTGCTGCGCGACAGGATTCCCGTGGACCGCTCGGATTCATGCGCTTGTCGCGCCAGCCGCGCCCCCCAGATGGCGATTGGAAAGAGTAGGATTCCTCGTCGGTGCAATCGGATCGCTGGATCTTGTCCACGTTGCTCGAAGGCATCCGCAAGATCCTGCTCCGTGCAGATTTCCTCGAACTTGCAATCGACCAGCGGATCGCGCAATGGATCGTAGCCACCTTGGATCGCGGCTCCTAATTCAGTCATCCAGCGCTCCTCATTGCGTGTCAGTCCCTGGGTGATGACTTCGACTGCGCGCTGTATCGCCGTTGCTGGTGACGCCTTTCGTGCCGTGCTCTCTGTTTCCATCTGGCGAATCCGATCGCTCTGCTGCGCCACGACTCCTTCTAGCTCCGCGATTCGATTCTGGGCGCTGCGGAGCTGCTCTGTCACCTCATCGAGCTGCCTACGTAGGCTCTCCTTTTCTGCTTCATGGTCCACGGTGGGAGGTGCCGGTCGCTGCTTCTGTTCTGCCAAGTCTTCTTCGCGCAGTGTTTGACCAATGTCCACGATCTGCGCTTGCAGATCAGCCAGCGCAGACAGGGCTTTGTGCAGCAGAGGCTGCCGTGCATCCGTCCGCTTGGGAGTCCGATCCGGGTTCCCATCCGCTCGGTGTTGCCTGCGCACACGGTAGGCCCTCACGCGACAGCTCTCGGCGCAGTACGTCCGATCGATTCGGGCTCGCTTGCCCCTCGGGTTTGTAAGTTCCGTGCCGCAGTGTAAGCAGTGCGTGGTGCGAAGCTTGAGCCTTCTCATCGTGATGCTCCGAAAGAGATTCCTGGCAGCCATCGTAACACAGACCCGATCAAGCCAGCTACCATTCATGAATCAGGAGTCCAAACGGAATGTGAGCAGAGTGTGTCTGTTGGCGCTGTCGGAAGCACATGTTCGCACCTCCTTCGCTGATTCCGAACGTCCATGAGCCGCATGTCGGAGCCTCCTTACAGCCAGAAAGCGGCATGGTGGACCGACAACCAGAGCGTTTCATCATCGCCACTGACTTCCAGGATGTAGGACTTCTGGGTGTGGCTGAAAGTATCTGGCCCACAGCCATTCCGTCCGTCCACATCGTTCCAGCTCTGTCCTCCTTTCCACCCCTCAATTGAGCCGATTTAACCAGCGCTACATCGTTCATGCAGAGCCTCAGAAGAGGCTGGCTCAGGAATAACTGGAGCCCACACTCTTTCTGCTTGGTGTAACGACTCTGTATCACTACACTTGTAACGACTTTCGACGTTGCGTGGGGGGATCATGACGGTCTGGAAGTGTGTGTCTTGTGGGGAAGAGCTGCCCGGCAACAGGCGCTCGGACAAGCATTACTGCGGGGTCCGATGTCGGGTTCGGGCGTATCGCATTCGCAAAGGGGAAGGCGAGCATGTACGACCTGCGCGGAAGCATGGACACACCGCGCTAAAGACGGCGCTTGCGGCAGCAGCAGCAGCAACAGCAGCAGCCGTGGCGGTCGAGCTTGTGCGGAAGAGCCAAGACGCACGACTTGCGGAGAACGAGCGAAAGATCGCTAAACTCGAAGCACAGCTTCGGAAGTCGCAGACTGAAAAGGAGGAGTTGAAGCGAGCGGTTGAGCAGGTCACGAGGGAGAAGAAGGAAAGGGAAGAGCGGCTCTGTCAAACCAGAAAGGAACTGGATACAGAAAAGGAAACAGTGAAGGCGCTCCGTCGTTCCTTGGAGAGCGCACGACAGGAAAGGGAGCAGGCGGAACAGAGACTGCTCGTCGAGACAGAGACGAATGAGGAAATGCTAAACGCGCATCTTCGGCTTGAAGAGCAACTTTCGAGACTGCTATTCGAGACGGGTGAGCAGGTCGATGATCTTTCCTTGCGCAACCAGAAGCTGGCGCGACAGCTTGCGGAGGTCAAGGACAAGCAGGAGGTGCAGCTCGCCAAGATCGCCGCGTCCAAGAGCCATCAGCAGTTACAAGCGAGGCTGGAGAGCGCCCAATTCGCGATTTGGTCACTGACGCAGCGACTTCGTTCCGCTGAAACGGGTCTGTCCTCCTCCACGAAGAAACTAGCTGCAAAGGCACAACAGAAGCAGCTCCCAGCGGCACGCCAGGCTCTGCCAGCATCCTCTGCACAGACATCCCTTGCCATTGCCAATCGCAGCATCGAACATCTGAATTCCGAAATCCGGCGACTCAGCAAAGAATGTATGGATGCGACGGAGTTGGCTCGGCAATGGAAGGAGAACTCTCGCCGCTTGGCGCTACAAATCAGCGGACAGTCCACGCTACAAGAGCAGACGGAGGGCGGAAAGCCCGGCTTCCTGAAGAGTGCTCTCACGGCGATCGGAATTGGGACCGGTGTCGTCATCGGGGCCAGAGTAGCCGCCATGCTTGGAAGGGAGGACTCTCCGCAGTCCCTTGGCCCAGCACCAGAGCAGAAAGCCCTTGGCCCAAGGCCCCAACGATTGTTACCGCCGAAGTCAAATTCCTAACAAGGGATATGACACCAATTCCCGTCGCTACCGTCGACTGAGAAGCCATGATGGACGTATTCTCAAGAAAGTAGGGGTCGCTCGGCTATCGATTCCCGATGGCAACGAAGTCCGCGCAGTGGAGAGCCAGAGTCGTCGGAAGGGAATCGGGCTTGAGACTCCGTACAATCATGAAAAAGCGAGTCCTGATATCGACACAATAAAACCTCACTCCATCTAAATAGCGCGCCGCCCGAATGATCATCATGCCCAGCCGAGGTAGGCAATTGCCACCAAGGTAGTCAGCGCCCGTCGAACCACCAACGAAAACTCCCACCAATGGCTGGACCACTGCCCAAGCGGCAGCCATCCAATCCCTTCCGGTACGCTCCCAAACCGAAAAAACGGTCTTTTTACGACCCACCGGATTAAGAGTGCTCGACGGTGCAAAAAGATTTGCTTGAAATGTCCTTCGGCGCAAGGTTGCTCGGATGAAAGGCCGCGAGTAATCGGATGACTTCGGCGATGAAGTCCGCGCCATCCTGGGAATAGTCCGGGTCGCCGTTCGGATAGAGCGCGTCAATGAGGCCGATGATGAGTCGGTCTTTTTCGTTCGTGCGCATCGTGTCGAGGGTGGCGAGCACGCGCTCGCGGTAGAGCACCGCTTCGCTACTCATCGGCTCCTCCCGCTGGCGCTTCGATTTTGAGTCCTTGCTGGTCGGCGATGTTCCTCATCCACTCGTCAGCGAACACAGCCTGCTCGTGCTGTTCCTTGATGCTGGTGTGCTCGATGACGCCTTCGGGCGTGATGTCGAGGCCGATGCGGTACATCGCGAGGTTGTCTTGCTGGAACGTGCAAGGGTAGACCGCGCCGTCGTCGCTTTTGAAGAACGTCATCTCCGGGTCGGCCATGAGGTCGCCGTTTTGTTCAAAGTAGTGCGCGATGGAGTAATGCCGTTCGGTGATTTTCTCGACGCAGACGGCCATGAAGGTGCCGCTGGCGTTGTCGAGCTTGCGGTGTCCGCCAAGGTCGAGTCCGTGGGTTAGGTGGTTAAACACCGCGAGGGCAGAGGGACGGAGGGCTTTCAGGGTTGTGAGCATAGGTTCTCCTTTTCGGCAGGTCGCCGATGGGGTTGCGTGGTTTGTTTTGGAAAAAGAACGAACAGCGCTGTCAGACGGCGGCGCTGGCGTGCGGGTGGGAATCGGGGTTTGGTCGTCGCCTCGAAAAAGTGATTTCCTCGATGTCGAGTCGGCTGATGCCGTTCACGAGCCAGCGTAGGGCTTGCGGGGAATAGCTCTCGGGTTCGGTGCCTTCTTCGAGCTTGACGATGCGGACGGGGACTAGTGGCGCGAGCTTGGCTTTCGCTTTGGCCGCACCGATGTATCCGGCGTCGTTGCCGTCGTAGAGGATGATGACTTCCTTGGCTTCGGCACAGAGTCTCGCTTGCTCGTCGGAGAGTTCGCAGCCCATGGAGGCGACGACGTTCAGGAGTCCCGCTTCGTAGAGCTTGAGGACCGAAAAGAATCCTTCGACCAAAATCAGGCCGGATTCCTTTTGGTGTTCCTTGGCGCGGTTCAGGTTGTAGAGGACAAGTTCCTTGCGGAAGCCTTTGGGAAACTTGTATTTCCCGAGTTCGCGGATATCGACGGGCTTGAGTCTTCTTCCCGCGTACGCGACGAGTTCGCCCTCTTCGTCATGAATCGGAATCGCAATCATGCCGCGCAGAATCCCGCGTGAGCAGTAGCCGACGCCGAAGCGTTCCGTGGTCCCGAGTTTGAGTCCTCGGTCGTCGAGCAAATGCGGATGGTCGCTTTTCAGTTCGAGCTTGATGTGGAGCGGCTGGTTGACTTCCGGTTCTTCTTCCTTCTGTTTCGCTCGTGAAGATTCCTTTCTGAGTTCAGACTCGTTTTCTCGCCGATGAATTGATTCCGGTGCGGACTCCTTTCCTTTGTGCATTACCCGCTCGGTGCGTCCCTTCCCTTCGACGCTGAAGAACGTCTGTAGTCGAAGCGCCGCGTCGCGGATGCTGATGTTTTCCTTCTTTGCAACCAGGTCGAGCTGGTTGCCGCCGCCCTGACACTTGCTGAAGCAGTGCCAGATGTTTTTGTCGAGTTCGACGTGAAACGAGCGCGGACTGTCGCCGTCGTGAACCGGACAGGGGCCGGACAGTTTGGTGCCGTCGCGTTTCAGATTGGTGATGCGGAAGTAACGCAGGAGTACGTCTTCGATGGAGACGCGCTTCCTGATGTCCGCAAAGTTGACCCAGTTGGGCATACGCTCCTCCTTTCAATCGAGGTCATCGACGAGAAAGCTGAACTCTTCGCGAGCCAGGTCCATCACGTCGTTTTCAAAAAAGTCCTGCGCCGACATCCCACTGTCGAACGCATCGCGAGTACACAGGTCCGGCAAGTCATCGAGGCCGATGTGAAACTTCGCCAGACAAAATCCGTTCACCTGACCAAGCCAGTCCTGAAACGCCTGGTCTTTCCAACTCTTCTCCGGGTCGGCGTGCATAGGGAGTCCTCCTTAGGAAGCGGCTGGCGGAATCGAGAAGCCGATTCCGACCACGAAGCCGTTCAGGCTGAGCGCGAGCGTCCGTCTGACCACGGGACGTTCGCGTGTGTCCGTATCCGGTCAGTGATACGAACGCGACGGTCGGGGTTGGCTCTCCGACCCTCTCAGCGGGAACGGCTCCGGTCGCTCGGGATGCCCATCACGGTATGAATGTGCGACTCGACCACGCTCTGTTCGTTACAGAATCGGCGGCGCGAGGATTCCCGAAGGAGGGAAACTGTCTCGCCGGTGTCTGTCGGAATCGAGGACGGAGGAACGGTCCGCGCACTAAACGGCGCAAGCGCTTCCCCGCGTGCAATGAGTTTCACGGCGGCGTGGTAGCGCGGCAGACTGGTGAGGTCGCTTGCCGTGAAGGGCGCCGCAAACTCGCCTTCGAGTTCCGCTGCGTCCGTCGCTCCGATGCGAAACACCATCATGCTGCCGACATTCCCGAGTACCGAATCACGCACACGATCGGTGAGCTGCGCGAGATATTGGTGCGCGAGAATGAGTCCGAGTCCGAACTTCCGCGACTCGGATAGGAGTGTTGCCAGAGAATCGGTCACGAAGTGCTGAAACTCGTCGACGTAGACATAGAACGGAGCGCCGCCGCGTGCCCGCTCCATCGCGGAGAGTTGCAGCGCGGTCAGAAGTAGTCCACCGAGGAGATGACTGGCATCCTCCCCAATCTGTCCGGTGGCCAGATTCGCGAGCAGAATTCCGCGCTCGTTCATGAGGCGGATGAGGTCGAGACGCGAGCGCTCCTGTCCGACGATGTTTCGGACGACGGGATGCGCCGTGAACGCGCCGAGTTTGTTGAGCGCCGGGGCCACGGCTTCACTCTGGAGTTTCTTCCCGTACCCCGGAAACTCGCGGGTCCAGAACTGCCTGACGACGGGGTCGGTCAGGCGCTCCGTTACCTGTTCACGCAGACGCTCATCGGTAAGGAACCGATAGAGAAACAGGAGCGTGGCCCGCGGGTCCGGAGCCACAGCCAGAATCGCATTTCTGAGAATGTGTTCGAGGCGCGGCCCCCACGAGTCCGCCCAATACTTCTTGAACACCGACACCAGTTGCGACGCGAGCAGTGCCGTATCCGCATGCGGACGCTTCCCTTGGCGAAAGACGTTGAACGACACCGGAAAGGCGCGGTCGCTCGGCTGAAACAGGAGGACATTGTGCATCCGATGTTTCGGCACAAAGGGCAACACCGACTCCACCAAATCACCGTGCGGGTCCAGAAGCGCGAGTCCCTCTCCGCGCTGAAGGTCTTGGCGGATGAGGTTTGACAAGAGCGTGGACTTTCCCGCGCCG
>Ga0209174_10000283_pt1 | contig 39226 bp, 38 predicted proteins | sample JI91814BDNA_FD_187505 | JGI IMG/M metagenome (GOLD analysis project Ga0209174, IMG submission 187505) | Wastewater effluent complex algal communities from Wisconsin, to seasonally profile nutrient transformation and Carbon sequestration -... | ecosystem: Engineered > WWTP > Effluent > Algae...
AGTTTTAACTGGAGCGGGAATTTCTGCGGAGAGTGGTATACCTACATTTCGTGGTGCTGGTGGGTATTGGAGAAATTACCGAGCAGAAGATTTGGCGACACCAGAAGCATTTGCCCGTGATCCTAAGCTTGTTTGGGAATGGTATGCTATGCGAATGCAAGTTTGTCTAGATGCAAAACCAAATCCAGGACATGAAATAGTTGCCAAGATGGAATCTTACTTTCCAGAATTCCTACTCGTCACTCAAAATGTAGATAACCTTCATGCGCGTGCGGGTAATACCAAATTAGTCGAAATTCATGGAAATATTTTTACGGCAAGATGCACTTCTTGTCAGAAGAAATTCAAACTGGAAGGCGTTCCGAAGCAGATTCCTGTTCGTTGTGAATCCTGTGACGCATTAGCAAGACCTCATATTGTTTGGTTCGGCGAAACGTATGATATGAATTTACTACAGAGCGCTAGAAGTTTCTTGCTAAAATCAGATTTGATTTTTATTATTGGAACTTCTGGTCAAGTTGGAGTGCCCGTTCAGTTGGCAAGCGAAGCAATTGCGCACGGTGCTTATGCTATTGAAATCAATCCAGAGAACTCAACTATTTCGAATCAGGTGGATATGCATTTTGCAAATTCTTCTGGAGAAATTCTTCCTAAGATTTGGCAAGAAATTATTGAAAAATAAACTTGATGTTTAAAGCTGAATTTGAATTGTTTAAATCTGTATTCAATTTTTTCACCTACGGGAGTTTTTCATGAGACAATTTTCCAAGAGTATTTTTTTTCTTACACTGCTATTTTTTATTTCTTCTATAGCTCTTGCTAAGACCGGTGATGACAAAGGAATTCGAAAGGCAATCAAAAAGGCAGATACTGAATTCTTTAAGAATATCAAACTAGAAGATTTGGAAGCTGGAAACAAAGCAGACGCTGACGGGAAAACGCTGATTACCCGCATGGAAATAGACGGAGTCAATGCTCTAGTCGGAGCATTTAAGAATCCAAGTGTAGAAGTTAGAAAAAAGATTTACAAAGAGCTTCTTTATCCAGATATTTTTCGCGATTTAGAAGGTGTAACCGTTTCCGATTTCATGTCTCAAGACAAACAACTAAAACAGTATCTAGACAAACTCAGATTAGCCATTTATTCAGTTGATGAATTCGAAGACTCGGAAGCTAGCAATGCATTATCCGCTCTTGTGAAACAGTATGGCTATAGTGTCAAAGAAGCAATTAAGATGAAGAATCCAAAAGCATTAGCTTTAATGTCACCTGAGTATTTTAAAAAATCCAATCTCGAAGATCCTAAGACCGTAATTGTTAGATTCAAAAAGAATGGGGTAAAGACACTTGTGAAAGCGTTAGAGTTTGAACCGGCAAATCCTGAAACTAAAAAACTAATTATTGAGAGCCTCTTTTATAAAACGTTAGGCGGACCGGAAAAAGTAATTTCTAAAAAGAAGACAAGAGAAGCAAGAGCCGAGAATTTATTCTTAATCGCAGACAAAGAAAAGAATCCAGAAATTAGAACCCAACTGATAGAATTAGCGGAAGCTTATTATTTACCAGAAGAAGAAACGGTTATCGAAGAGAAGGGCGATAAAGGAGATAAAAAAACTCCAAGTGACAAAATCGAATCAGCTAAATCTTCTGATGACGAAGAAGATGAGCAACCAATCAAGGAAGTAAAGAAAACAAAGTCCAAGAGTAAGAAAAAGAAAACCAAATCAGAAGAATAATCGATGTTACCCACAGACCATCGAAAAACATTTCTCTCTTATATAGGTCTTGGTGAACTCAGTTCGCAGGGAAGTCGGGTTATACTTGCGTTCTGGATGATTATAGGAATGACCTTTTTTCTTTTTGGAGATCAAAACTTAATAGCACCCAATCTTAAAAATATCGCTAGCTCTTTTGGCATTGTAGACCAAAAAGAAATTGATTGGTATATGGGTGGTCTTATACCTATCTTCTTTTTTATTCTTGGTGGATGTGTCTCCATTTCTATGGGATATTTTTCGCAGAAGTTCTCTCGTAAAAATCTACTTATCTTTTCTGTTTTAATGGGGGAAATTCCTTGTATGCTCACAGGATTTTCTACTTCGTATGCAGAATTTTTTATCTACCGTGTTTTATGCGGGTTTGGACTTGGTGGTGTGTTTCCGATTTTATTTTCTATCGTCGGTGATTATTTTTCTTCTAAGTCGAGAGTAACGGCTACTGCCTATGTGTCGCTTGCTATGGGTCTTGGCGTAGGTATAGGACAGTTAGTCGGTGGACTTTTGGGACAGGCAGATCCAGTGAATGGCTGGAGAACAAGCTTTGTCGTTATGTCTGCACCTTCTTTTATATTTGCTTTGATTTATGCTTTTTTTTGTTCTGAGCCAAAGCGTGGAGCAAAGGAGGAAGAATTTCAAGACATTGATGTGGATGACTTAAACAATCGACTTTCCTGGCAAGATGTAAAAGTAATTTTAAGTAGTAAAACAAATTTAGGAGTATTCTTGCAGGGGATTCCGGGTTGTGTGCCTTGGGGAGTTTTCTTTGTATTTCTAGTTGATTATTATGAGACTGCTTATTCTTTAGGGAAAGCAGAGGCTTCTGGCTTACTCACATTTGCCGCTATAGGAATTTTTCTTGGGACTTTTTTAGGTGGAGTGATTGGACAGAGATTATTTAATATTAACCGCACGTATCAGCCTATATTTGTAATGACCTCGATTTTTCTCGGCGTATTTCCCTGTCTCTTTTTATTACACGCAGGTCCTATCGTAAATTCTCCTCTTTTTATCTTGGTAAATATTTTTACTGGAATGATTATTACATTCCCGCTTTCCAATGTGAGATCCATTTTAATCAGTGCGAATGCTCCTAAGAATAGAAGTGCTGCATTTGCCTTATATAATTTGACCGATGACTTAGGTAAAGGGCTCGGTCCTGCCTTGAGTGCAATTATATTGACGTTAGTTCCAGAGAGGACGACGGCTTTATCAATCTCAATTTTGTTTTGGATTCCCTGCGCATTATTTTGGTTGCCAATCGTGCTTTATTTTAAAAAAGATGAATTGAATGTAAGAGAATCTTTGGTTCAAGATGCTCTGAGGATAAAGGCAAATTAATGAAACTGGAAGAATACTCTGTATGTTTATTTGATATTGAAGGAACTACTACACCGATTAGCTTTGTTCATGAGACCTTATTCCCTTATTCAAAAGATAAGATTGGTGATTTTATTTTAAATGGTAAGCTTGATCCAAAAATAGTAAAAGAGTTAATTGAGGAAAATAGAAAAGACATTTCGGAAGGTTTCTTTTCTGCTCCCATTCTTGGATCTGATCATATCGTGAATTTACAGGTGCTCGTTTCTTATTTGCAATATTTGATTCGAGTAGATAGAAAGAGTAAGCCTCTAAAAGAAATCCAAGGCAATATTTGGAAGATTGGATATGATAAAGGGGAACTAAAAAGTATCCTCTTCAGTGATGTCCCTGATTTTTTTTCCAGATTAGAAGAGCGTAAAATTAAAATCGCAATTTACTCTTCGGGAAGTGTGGAAGCTCAAAAGTATATTTTTAAACATTCAAATTTTGGAGATATAAGTAAATACATTTCTTCCTACTTTGATATCAATGTAGGCTCCAAGCGAGAATCTGAAAGTTATATTGAAATCGCGCGGCAACTCGGATGTAACCCCAATCGTGTATTATTTTTTACGGATGTAAAAGAAGAAGCAGATGCTTGTTCTCATGCCGGCTCTTCTGTATATGTAGTGAATCGACCGGGTAATCATCGTCAGCCGACACATACATATCCCATATTACAGGATTTTACATCTCTAATCTAAATTTTTATGACCGATCAAAACTCTACAGCAATGAATCAATTTCTTTCCTATAAAGGAGAGAAATTTCAAAAGATAACTCTTATTCCCAAAGAAGCATCTGTGCGCAATTACTATCGTGTCCACTATGAAAGCTCTGAATTGGTATTAAGCATTGATGAAAATTTTACAAGCACTCCGTATACATTTTTAGAAGTAAGGGATTTTTTAAAACAGAATGAAATTCCTGTTCCTGAAGTAATTCGATTTGATACTGATTTACATGCTATTCTGATGAATGATGCTGGGGAAAAAGATCTTACATCGATTGAGGATGATGAGGAGTATGTGCTAGAATTAAGAAAGTCACTTTCTTATATTTTAAAATTGCAAACCATAAAGCCAATTCCTCTTATTGAAGGTAAATCATTTCATTATGAAAAATTAATGTTTGAAGTAGATCACACCTATTCAGGATACAATCGCTTTAAGGAAACGTTTAAGACTGATCTTGTAATTACAAGTGAGATGTATGCATTCATGCAAGAGGCGTGTGGTTTTTTAGCAGGCTTTCCTGATAAAGTAATTTGTCACAGAGATTACCATGCGCGTAATATCTTGATGAATGAGAGAGGGAAGCAAACTATCATTGATTTTCAAGACATGATGATGGGCACTCCACAGTATGATCTTGCAAGTCTAGTCTATGACGCCTATCGTCCTCTTTCTCTAGCAAAGAGAGAAGAGTTATACAAGTTCTTCAAAGAACAATCCCCGCATAAGGACAAGCGCTTTCGTGAATACTACCTAACGCAAGCACTACAGCGTTCTTTTAAAGCTCTTGGAACGTATCTTGTTCAGTTCCATGATAAAAAGAATCTTCGCTTCAAAGAAAGTATAACCAAGTCCCTTGATAATCTAATGGAAATTTCCCAGTTAGGAAGGTTTCCGGATCAGCTTTATGTATTCTTCTATTTATTAAAACAACAGCTAATGGATAATGAGTTGTTCAGAGAAGCCAATTCATTCAAGTAGATAGTGTAACCCCTTTTTTTGATACTTCTTGTTCCAAGTTTATTTCCTTAAGATTTTTCTTTATTATTCTAGATTTCTTTAGATGGATTCGATTCATTTATTTCTAAATTTAAGTTGACGGGATTTAGTATTGTATTAATAATGAGAATCAAAATCAATAAGGAAGTCGAAATGTATTGGAATAAAAAAATTATAATCATACTAACTTTCGTAATTTGTGGGAATTGCGAGAATATGGGTATCAAAGACGAAAAAAAGAGTAATAATCCACTCCTAGCGGTAGGCTATTTTTTCTTGGCAAATAATAAGTCATCTGTCTCTAAGCAGGATATAGTCAATTCTTACGCAGACATAGCTTTTACAAATTATAGTGATTCAGTGACTTCTGCTTCTAACCTTAAATCTGCTATTGAATCTTTTATTGGAACATCAGGTGTAGACATAACAAATCCTAGCCAGGTGAATATGGATGCTGCTAAAAAAGCTTGGATTGATGCAAGACCTTCCTACTTGCAAACTGAGATTTTTCGATTTGCAGAGGGACCTATTGATGAAAAATTAGAACAAAGAAAACCAGAGGCAGGAATTGAGACATTAATTAATGCATGGCCTTTGGATGAATTATTTGTAGATTGTATTATAGCGAACACAACCAATTCAAACTTAACTGAGGCAAATATACTCAATGTAAATACTTCAATTTCGACATCCAATTGCCTAAGCTTTACAAGCGCAGATAAAAATATTACTGTAGGCTGGCATGCCATAGAATACTTACTTTGGGGTCAAGATACTGACTTAGCGGCAGGTGGCTCAAGAGTTCTTTCTGATTTCGTTGGGGGCAATGGAACTATTGCAGAAAAAAGAAGAACCTATTTGCGGGTAATAGCAAAACTACTCGTGGATCATCTAACATTAGTAAGAGATAAATGGGATCCAAGTAAACCTGAAAACATTGCAATTTCTTTTAAGAGTAACGTGAATGCTTCTCTTACAAAAATATTCACAGGACTTGCCGCGTTTACTAAATCGGAATGGGGAGCTCAGCGCCTAAATATGATTACTTCAAACGATCAAGAAGATGAGCATTCTTGCTTCTCTGATAATACAAAGGCAGATTTTTACTATGATGCTCAGGGATTTATAAATGTCTATAACGGAACCTACAAAAAATCAAATGGCACTATTTACTCAGGTGCCGGAATAAAGAATTTAGCAGGAGGTTTAGATTCTAGTATTACTACAAATATGAGTTTAACAAGGGATAATTTTTGCTTAAACGTTAGTGGTGCAAATATGGCTTTAGATTCGACTTCTTGTGCTAGTGGGACTATAAGTGGGAAATTTGATCAGTTGGTCAGCAATGGAACGGCTAGCTCGCAGATGTCAATTTTAAAATCAGTTCAAACAGCGGTCATTACAATTGCAGCAAATATTCAGACTGTGGCAAAGAATAATGGTATTAGTTTCAGTGCACCGACTGAGTAAGGGGATGAAAATGAAAATCTATCTAATCGGACTTATTTCTTTAATCGGTATAAGTTGTAATGCTTTTAGGAATCCGCAAGATAAAAGCAGTATAAATAAGCTAATGCTAGCTTTCACTTTATCTAATAAGAGTTTTCAACTTGACAACGAAGAATTATCAGGCGGAGATACAACGGTATTTGATACTACATCACAAGCATTTCAACGATCTGCTCAAAATATGACTGATGTAGATAGACTTGTTTTGTTTGCTCGTGGACATGCTGTCTTTAATGTGACCTGGCTAAGCCCGGGAAATTCCGCTAATCCAGGTTTAGGTCCTACTTTCAATGCAATTTCATGCAATGGATGCCATTCTTTAGACGGAAGAGGAAAAGCTGTAGAAGGCTCAGTTCAAGCTTCTTTGTTATACCGTTTAAGCATTCCAGGGATTGATTCTACTACAAAGGGACCACTCGATGTTCCTAATTTTGGGGGACAATTTAATCCAAATGCAATCACGGGTGTTCAAAGTGAAGGAACGGTTACTCTCAGTTATGCGGAAGTGGGTGGAACATTTCCAGATGGAGAAACCTATTCTTTAAGAAAACCAACTTATACAATTGCTCTAAATGGAGCAATTGGAGCACAACCAAGTAATATACTCGTATCTCCAAGAATTGCGCAACAAAATTATGGATTAGGACTCCTTGAAGCAATATCGGACGAGGTGATTCTTAGTTATGTGGATGAAGACGATAAGAATGGAGATGGAATTTCAGGAAAAGCAAATTATGTATATGATTCTGTTGATGGAAAAACAAAGCTGGGTCGATTCGGTTGGAAAGCTAACCAACCAAGCATAAATCAACAAAACCAAGCCGCATTTTTAGGAGATATTGGAATTACATCTCCACTTTTTTTATCAGAAAACTGTCCCGGATATCAAGCTTCAGGCAATTGTGGATTATCCGCAAACACAGGAAAAGGAACTGGTCAAGCAGAAATTTCGCAAGCATCTATTGATGCACTCAATCTTTACATGAGAACAATTGCTGTCCCTGGAAGAAGAAATTGGACAGACCAAGTGGTAAAGAAAGGGAAAACCTTAATGATGAGTATTGGATGCACCTCCTGTCATTTAGAAAGATTACAGACAGGTAACTTCACAGGAATAGTTGAGGTATCCAACCAAACAATCTATCCTTATACCGATTTACTATTGCATGATATGGGTTCTGAACTAGCAGATAATCGTCCCGATTTCTTAGCAGATGGTAGAGAATGGAGAACTGCTCCTCTCTGGGGAATTGGATTAGTTAGAACTGTAAATGGACATGATAATTTACTGCATGATGGGAGAGCAAGAGGTTTCACAGAGGCAATTCTTTGGCATGGAGGGGAAGCAGAAAAGTCGAGGGAAAAGTTTAAAAATCTTTCAAAATCAGATAGAGAATCATTAATAAAATTCTTGGAGTCATTATGAATCAAAGAAAATACTTCATTGTAATTTTCTCTATGCTAGTTCTTTTTTGCAAGCAACCTGGAAAAGGAAGCGCAAGCAAAGAGTCACAAGTATTAGGGAAGATTTTTACTATTCAAGTGAGCTTTAATTTAGGTAAAATGCTTGGTTCCATAGCGGATAATTCTATTTTACCGGCATATTCTGATATGCATGAAAGTGTAGACGATTTATATAATTCTTCCCTTCAATACCAAACAAACCCAAGCGCGATTAACCTTGATGCTGTTCGCATAAAATGGGGAATTGCAAAATCATCTATCAAGCGAATTGAAGTATTGGGATTTGGACCTGCCATTTTACCGCTAGACTATCTTGTGAATATGGATTATTATCCCCGTTTTAATTTAGATACTACAAAACTGGAAAGTGATGAGTTAGCTGCAACTAACACTCAGACTTTGAATGCAAACAGAATTTCATCTTATGGAGTAATTAAAAGAGGAATTTCCTGCATAGAGTATCTTGTATATGATAATGGTAGCGGCTTATCTGATTTGTCCAGTGTTCATTCCACATTAGTTTCTAGCCAGAGAAGAATTCAATACATTGTTGCAGTTGCCTCTGATTTAAAAGATAGAGCAAATAAATTTAATATGGAGTGGCAACCTGCAGGAAATAATTTTACCAATGACTTTAAGAAAGGGGTAAATTCTTTTGGTTCCCAAAGAGCAGTGTTAGATGAAATTGTAAACCAAATGATTTTTCATTTGAGCACAATAATTGATAGTAAAATAGGTGATCCGGCCGGTCTAACCGTAAAATCAAGTGGAAGGGTTGACTTAAATAAATTGGAATCAAAATGGAGTAATCATTCTCTTGACGATATTTCAGCAAACATGGAAGGAATTAAATTATTATACTTTGCAAGCTATAGGCAACAAACAGGAGTAGAGATATTTGGGCTAACTGCAATGGTTTCTTCTTTAAATCCAACGCTAGATAGTAAAATAAAAATACAAATTAATTCTATTGAATCGCAAATCCAAATTATAAGGTCGGAATCTGGAACACTAAGAAATGCAATTTTACAAAATCCTCCCTCAGTAGCAAATCTATATAATTCGATAAGAGCTTTACGATTAACTTTATCCACAGAACTAATACTAACGCTTGGGGCAAGCATTGGAATTAGTTCAAGCGATGGTGATTAGTTTAATTTAAATCGTATAGGAACTAGCACCTTAACAGTAATTGCTTTACCTTCTAAAAAGGATGGTGAAAACTTTTTAGATCTATAAGTTTTAATAGCTTCTTCTTCTAATCCAAAACCAAATTTCTTTCCAACAGATCGGACTTGCAGCACATCACCAGTATCCGCTATAACAATTTCTAGAGTCATAGCTCCTTCTATACCTGCTGCTCTTGCTTCTTCTGTATAGTCTGGCTTAACACTTGGACTTAAATCAATAGGGGCAGTTGCTCCCGAAAGAATTGAATCTTGTGCTCCAGCAATACGTGGATCTTCTTTGATTTCCTTTTTTAGTTGGTCAGCTAGCTCTACATCTCCATCTGTTGGAGTATCGGCAGTGTTTTCTGTAATAGCGACAGAGTCAACAAAGGCTACTTCATCTACGAATTTATCCAGAGAGTTAAATTTTAAATCAGGTGTATACCAAAAAAACAATACAAGCAATTGTAAGATGGTAGAAATTGTAAGACCAACATTTAAGCGGTTACGATCTATAAACCGGTGAATAATTGCGCGTTTAGATCTTCTTGGTTTTACTTCCGGATTATTTTGATTATGCTCTTTATCTATAGTTGCTTGTGCCATTTTAGTTTCCTTTTACACCGCCACCCGCTGATGTCTGGGTAACGAGTGATATACTAAGCGCACCGGCTTCTTTTAGCATATCAAATACTTTGTCTACTTCATTGTATGTAAGGTCTTTGTCTGCATGGATTAAAACCTTTAAATCTGGCGTAGTTGCAAGCTTAGCACGAACATTATTGATTGCTTCCGGAAGTGGAACTCGTAGAGAATTATAATATACGGTTCTATTTTTATCAGCACTTAAGTATATATTAGATACTTTCTTATTTAACTGCTCTCCACCTGGAACATCTGGCAGCGCAATTGGTAAATCAGGATCAGAGTCTAACACAGATGTTACCATAAAAAATACCAAGAGTAAAAAAGCAATGTCTGCCATGGAGCTAACGGGTATAGATGGATTTGTTTTATTTCTTCTTATCATTTCTTCTTCCTTACATTCACTTGGGTAAATCCTCTTAATTGTATAGCGGATAACGCGTCTAACATATTGCCATACTTTGTTTCACCACTTGTAGAGATGATTGCTAGCTTTTGCGACAAATCAGGAATTTCCAATTTGTTTAGCTCTTCTCTAAATTCTTTTAACGACTTATAGTATTTTGTTCCCACAGAAGTATTCCGAAGAGATACAGTATCTCCACTAACGTTTATTTCGAAAACGTTTGAGCGTAACACTTGCGTTGGAGGGACATTCTTTCTTGGGAGTTTGATATTCAATCCTTCCTTCACAAAGAATACTGCCGTCACCATAAAAAATACCAATAGAAGAAATGCGATATCCGACATAGACGCCGCAGATATTTCTTCTAGTTCTACTTTTTTCTTTAATTTAACCATTGTCTTATTTTGCGGCTAACGCGCCTTTTTTGCGTAGTAGTTCTTTATAGATTTTATTTGCACCTTCTTCTACTTCAGTTGCAAATCCGTTTACCTTACCAGTTAAGAATTGATAGAATGACATTGTAGGAATTGCTACAATTAAACCGGCTGCTGTTGTGATGAGAGCTTCTTTAATCCCGCCTGCTACTACTTTTGCATTTACTTGGTCAGCATTTGCGATTGCGTCGAATGCATTAATCATACCGGATACAGTTCCCAAGAATCCTATGAGAGGTGCGATTGTAGAAACAGAGGCTAAGATGGTTAATCCTCTCTCTAGTAGAGTGATAACTTCAGCAGCTTCTCTCTCTACTCCTTTTGCAAATAGGTCAGGGTCTCCACTTGCTACATCAATTCCGTCGGAAAGAATTTGTGTAATTCTTTGCTCTCCATTTTCTTTTAGAAAAATAAGTGCCCCATCGTATCCTTTTTCTTCTATCTTATCTGATAAGATTTGATTGTAGCCTTTAGAAACAAGCTTGGTTGTAAAAAAGAAATAGAGTCTTTCGAATGCGACTCCAAAGCCAATAATGGAAGAGAGAGCTAGAGGCCACATAGACCAACCACCAACAATGAATAAATCAACTAAACCTGGACTTTTCTTTGGCGCCGCTTCTGCTGGCTTTTCTGTTGCTGCAGGGGCATCTTTTGCGTCTTTTATTTCTGTCTGAGTAGTCTTTGCTGGAGTATCAGTGCTGGATTGAGAAAACAGGGCAGGTGTAAGTAAATAAAGCAGTGTGGTTAGTATCGCTGTAAAGGTAAGTGTTCTGACAGCAGTTTTAGGAATTAGAAATTTCATTTTTTTCTCCGTAAATTCATTTTACCAAGAGATAGTCTTAAACTCTCTTTTGATTAGGTTATTCTTCTCAAAAAATCATTACAATTGAATTACAGGAAAGTTAAGAGTCTATTCTACTGAGATAAAAAAAATGGCTAAAATCATTTAAAATCATTTGTAGATTGTTACAGTTTTCCTGCCTGTTACAAATTAAATATTAGTAGAATTTACTTTCACTATTAAAATTTTGCTTTACAAAAAAAGAATTCCAACTAAAAAGTCTTAGCACCTATGAATTCTCATAATATTGAATCGGCTGAATTTCTGCGAATATTTCACTCAGGGCAGCCTGTAGTAATTAAATTTCAGCAGGTATCGCCGCTCGATATGGATCATGTCCGCAAGGTCACAGAGACTCTTCTCGAAGAAAAAAAATTGACTCATTTCTTTGCCTTTGCACATACTGTGATAAAGGAATTTTTGCAAAATGGCGTTAAAGCTACACAGAAAAGAATTTTCTTTAAAAATAACGGATTAGACATCGATAAGAATCATAAGCAGGCAATTGAGCAATTCAAAGAGTCTATGTCTAATGGAGATATTCATACTCATCTTCTAATGGAAGGGATGGAGTTTCTAGTCGAGTTGAGTTTTCAAGAAGTAAATAAGAACAGTATACTTATTGTGGTTAGAAATCATGGCGAGATGAATGCAAGTGAAATTAAAAATGTGAATTTTATGATTGATAGAGGAAGAAAGACGAACGAAGTTTCCGACTTGTTATCTGATGAGACATCCAACAAAGAGGGTGGAGGATTAGGTTTAAGTATGATTGTTATTCTAATGAAAAAGCTTGGATTAACGCCGGATTGTCTCTATTACGAAGTAAAAGATTCATTTACTTCCTTCAATGTTAGAATTCCTTACACTATATAAATGATTTTTCGGAGGGGAAATGGAACTTAAAGTTAGAAACCTTAATAAAAGCAAAGTATTTCAATTGGTAGGAAGTTTAGACATCTATACTGCATCCAAAGTAAAAAAAGAAATTACACAAATAATTGATGATGAAGAAGTTGAATCTGTGATTCTGGATATGGCAAACGTAAATCATATGGATTCTTCTGGAATTGCGCTTTTAGCAAATATACAAAAGAAAATGAAGTCAGGTGGAAATAAGTTCGGCTTACTTTCTCCTACGAATGATATTATGGCAGTGTTGAAGCTTTCTTCTCTCGATTCATTTTTTACGATTTACAATTCTGAAGCACAAGTTAAATGATTATTTGATTGTTATTTTTTGAATATCATCGACATCGATGGATTTATCTGACCGGCGATCATTCAGTAGAAAAGAATCGCCGGAGTCCCTCTTAAACTTATATCCCAATAAAGTCTTTCCGTTTTTCAATTGAACTGCGATTGGTGGATTTTTTAATTTGAGATTTTGATTCACAATAATTTCACTTAAAAGGGTAGTTGGCACTTTAGAGGAGAAGGTATTAATGGAAACGTTAATCTTCTCGTCTTCGAATGTGATTATTTTTCCTTGAATACTTCTTCCATCGCTAAAGGTTAGTTTCATAATAAGACTATCAGGGGAGTCAAATTTTTCTTCTTCTACAGGTGGTGGAGTAGGTATCACTGCTTGTTCTCGAATGACGGCTACTTCTTTCGATACCACTTCTGTCGATTCTTTTCTCTCTTCTTTGTCCTTTAACTTAATCGTTTCCAATTCTTTCTTGAGTTCTACTAATTCTTTTTGAACTTCTGGATCTGCATTTGTTTTTGCTTCTTCATTTGTGAGCTTTTCAACAATCAAAGATTTCATGATTAAAGCAGAGCCTTCATCGACTTTTTGAACAATGTCTGTATCGCCTAACTTCTGAGCATTGGATTTTGAAAAATCTGTAAGGTCCTCATTTTTTTCGTAGATACTACCAATGAGAAGTAAACGACGATTAGCTTTTATTGCGACTTCTTTGTCGGCTTCTTTCTTATCTAAAAGACTTAGATATTCAGTGATGGCTTTACTTGTTTGACCCAATTCTTCAAGACTACGAGCGCGCATATAATTTTGATCGTTAGAACGATTTTCTAATCTTTCTAATTGAGCAAGAGTTTCTTTGTATTGACCGGTTTCATACAAAAGACTTGCTCTTTCAGCCTCAGTCTTGTTGCCGCTATTGATATCATTTATTTTGCGCTCACCCTCCAAAAGAACATTGATTAGAATACGTGCGTTATCCGCAAAGTGACTTCCTACAAACATATCTTCTGTCTTTCGAAGTTTTTCGATTGCTGACTTTGTATCTCCCATCATGGCGATGCAAAATCCACTGTGAAGCATTATAAATCCATATTCATCGCTTTCTTTATTGGTGAGGCTTTTTTCCATCTCTTCATATTTCTTTACGGCAGTAGCAAACTTACGAGTTCTTTCCATATAGAAACCAAATTGAATTTTCATCATATCATTCTGGTCTTCCTCTAATGTCAATGGACTCTTAGTAGAAATGACACGAACAATATTGACTATACCAAGACCGAATTTTTCAAGTGGAGACAACTTGGTAGTCGTCTCTCCTAATTGAGCGTTCATGACGCTAGACTCTAATATATTTACTTTAATCTCATTGGTGTAGTCGTCTTTAGTGAGCATCATTTGACGAATTTTATCTTTTAGCACTTTAGAAGATAGCTCGTAATTGAGAAGTTGTTCTTTGGTAAGTTGAAATCTTAATTCTTGGATTTTAACATCAATGATGGCACGCGAAGCTAAACCGAAAATAATCAGTATAAGTAAAAAAAGCAGGATGAGTATCTTTCTTTGCATTCACGGTATCTCCACGAGAATCATAGAAACGTCATCTCGATAATCTATTGCAAATTTATCCAATTCTTCTGCAAGTAGTTCTAAAAGATCTTTATTGGGTATATTCATATTAGCCTCAATAATATCTAGAACTCGTTTCTCAGAAAATTGCTCATCATCTTTTCCGGGACTTTCAACTAGTCCGTCTGAATAAATTAAGAGTTTATCGCCTGGCTTTGCAGGCATTTTAATTACTTTATAATCAAATTCATCCACCATCCCTAAAGGAGGTCCGACACTTTTAAAATAAAAAATTTCACCAGTAGAAGGACGAAAGCATATTGGAGCGTTGTGCCCTGCATTACTGCAAAGAATTTCTCCATCTTCTGCGATTAAGAAGAAAACAGCAGTTGCGAAGAAAGAAGATTGAAAACGGTTTCCTATAATGTCACCGAGTTTTTGAATGATGTAGCCTGGATGAATGGATTTGGCTATGATATTTTCAAGACTCATAATAAGAACAGTAGTGACGAGTGCAGCCGATACACCATGACCGGAAGCATCCGCAAAGAAAATCCCTTGGTATTCTTTTTTGTTCATTTTACCAGCAGGGAATTTGTAAAAATGATAGATATCCCCACTCACTTCTCGCATTGGACGATAGGAAGTCGCGACCTTAAGGGCTTTAAGTTTCTTATTGGAAGGAAGAAACATTTCCTGCACTTCACGACCAATTTTTAATTCTTTATTGATTTCTTCGTTTAGAGTGCTAATAGTTTGAATCGTTTCTTCAATCTTGCCAGCCATCCCATTGAATGCCTGTCCTAGAACATCCAGCTCATCTTCTCGGTTGAATTTCCAAGTCGCTCTAGATGTAAGATCACCCAAAGCCATCTTGTCCGTAGCATCCTTCAATTGACTTACACGAGAGAAAATAACACGATAGATATAAATTCCAAATAGAATATGAGAAATAAGTCCCCAGAGGAAGGCTACAGCAATTTGATAGTAGAGCTTAGTTAAACGCTCTTGCATGGTCTTAATACTTAGTTGAGTGCTCAAAAATAGAGGCCCCGCATCTTCAGGCTCAGCAACGAGAGGAATTAAAAACTTAATAGTAAAGTCTTCTTTGTTTAATTCTAGTTTGTATTTGGAAGAAAAAACAGAAGTGGTATCAGAGATTTCTTTTGCTTTTTTGATTAGGTCTTCTTCAGCATTTTCGCCGGTAACAATTCCCCTTTCGTTGTACCAAACTTCTCCAGTTTTATCAAAGATTCTAAATTGAAAGATTTCTAAGTAAAATAAGTTTTCCTTTAAGGCTTTTAGATTTGCTTCGTCTGCTTTGGATATTTTCTTAGAGTTTAAGTCGGTCATTACCGAGGTAACAAAGTTCTCAGACTGGTATTTAAAGTTTTTTACCAAAAGTTCTGTTTGGTTTTCAAAAATCATAACAGAGAAGAATAGAATATTAACTAAAGCCAAAAAGGAATACAAGATACCGATTTGTAGTCTTAAGGATCTAGAATTTTTAAACTGATTCAATATTGGATTCATTGACTTTTGATTTTTTACTTAAAAATATTCATTTTTACAAAAATGCTCTTTTACTAATTCGCTTTTTTAGAAAAAACTTTCATTACTTATAATACAAAATCCTTTCAAAACGGTCTACTGATTTTTTTAAGCGAAAAAATAACAAAACCTGTAAATATATGATGCTATTCAGTTCTTATTTTCGGATAGAAACTTACAATTTCGTAGACGTAAAGTAGTTTTTACCAAAAAAATTAAAATATTATTCATCTTATTTGTTAGTATTTATAAACAGGATGAGAAAGTTTCAAATCGCAATGAAATTCAATATAGTTCTTGCAATTCTTAGGGAAGATAATTATATCTCTATTTTTCCTAAATTTAGGATTTATTCATGAGACTATTTACTGCACTATTCTTACTTATTATCAATACAGTTCTCGCCGACATGGTCACTCTTAAAAATGGGCAAGTTCTTATTGGTAGCTATATCAGTGAAGACGATAAAAAAATTAAATTCCAAGTTTTCAATGATATAAAAACGATCACAAAAACAGATATTGAAAGTTTTGAACTGGGCTATAGTGGAGTTCCTGTTTGCTATCAGTTACAAAGCAAATGGTCTCAGACATGCGGCGACGTAATTCACCTCCTAGACAAAAACAAAATGGTTTTAGGAAAGGGAAAAGGTCTTCTTGATAAAGAAGAGTTACAGCTCAAAGATTTAAAGAAAATCAGTCTCAAAAAGAACAAAAAGGAAGAGAAAATCTTCTTTATTCTTAAGCCGGGGCTTACTGTTAGCTTGCAATCGAAAGGAAAGACTATCACAGGAGAAATTCAGTCTGTGACAGTTGATACCTTGTCAGTAAAGACTAAGAATGAAAGCCTTACATTCAAAGAGATAGACGTGGAAGAAGTCTCCTGGCAAGGAAACTCACAAAAGATTTCTCTTTCTTTTTTAAGGTATGTGGTTCCTGGTTTATTCCAATTCCAAGAAGGTAAAAGGTTCAAAGGCATTTTATTAGGCTTTTTATTCTTAGGATTTGCGGGAGGAATTGGTTCTGAATTCGCATCGGCTCGCAGTGCTTTGCAAAATGATACAGATATAATCCTATTAAACAATAATATTTATATTGGAAGTAATATATATCCAAACCAGGAATATGAAAAGCATCTGAAAAACATGAATTATGCAATCGGTGGTCTCAGCTTAATCTACCTATTTCATTCCTACGAAGTGTATTCATTTACGAGTTCAAAAGGAGTTAAGGCTTCTATTCATATGCAATTGCCACCCATGGAATCATCACAGGCTTTTCGCCCAGACCTAGACCAGGGTCGAAGAACAACGGGCATTGAATTTAGAATCTCATATAGTTTCTAATCCGATTTTATTAATCCAATAATAATGGAATTGTTGAAAAAAGAATCATAGATAAATACTGTCCTATCGAGGGTTAAATAATTTTGGCAAAACCACTGAAGATAGAAGTACCTCTATTAATTAAACAATTCAATAGCAAATTAAATGCAATTATCAAAGAAGATCTGCCTATTCTAGAAGACATCAAAGAAAAAGTTATCGAATCCGGCGGTAAACGAATTCGTCCATTGACTCATTATTTTCTAACTCAGCTTTTGGGGTATAGAGGCAAAGAGTGGTTAGACGTTGGAACGATTGCGGAACTTATTCACGCAGCTAGTCTACTACACGATGATGTAATTGACGGGGCAGATATGAGACGGGGTAAACCTACAATCGGAAAACTCTACGGCAATAAAACAGCAATTCTTGCAGGAGACTACTTACTCGCTTGTGGCATTGACCATCTCAACAGATTAAACAGCCCTCAACTCATGAGCGCATATACAAGCGTTATCCGCGATCTCTCTGTTGGAGAGCTGATTCAAATGCAATGGGAAAAAAATGCAAAGATCACGATGAAAGAATACAATCAAATCATCTACGGTAAGACAGCATCTCTTTTCGGAGCCGTTGGCTTGACTGCGGGAATACTTTCGGAAGTAGAGGAAAAGAAAAAACAACGACTGCATCAGTTCGGGGTTAATATGGGCATGCTCTTTCAAATCAAAGATGACTATATCGACTATTTCCAGAGTTCCGAAAATTCAGGAAAGACACAGATGAAAGATTTTATCAATGGTCTATATACCTATCCTCTCATTGTTCTTCGAGAAAAAGCAAATAAAAAAGAAATCTCTGAAATCACCAAAATCCTTGCTCTTCCAGAGCGTGGGGTAACAGAGGTTATGCGTATTAACGAATTGCTATTCGCATATTCTGTTCAAAAAGAAATCACTCTTCGCTTGAAGAAGCTTTCGGAAGAATTAGTCAACTTCCTTAAAGAATTCACTGAAAGCCCAATTCGTAAAATGATGATTGAGAAGATTGAAGAGTTAGTGGAAGGTTAGTTGGCATCGATTGTAGATAAGCTAATACTTTGTATATGCTTTCGATAAGAAGACGTTTTACCAGATAGGGGTCAGGAAGGACTTCCCCTATACTCGCAGTATAACTTCTGATTGCCCTTCGAAGCCCTAGTTAGAGTATAAGAGAAGCCCTTCTTAGGTGGTAGTGTGTGTATGGTTAACTTATACGTTGGTTGTAGGATGGATTAATTTATAAGAGAGAAAATAATTTTCCAAAAAGGATTGTTTATGAAAAATATTTTACTAATTTTTCTTTTTGCTTTGTCAGCATGTGTCAGTTACCCGACTCGAGAAGAAGATAAAACTCCGAAGAATGCTTTCTCTGACTATTTAAAAGATAGGGCAATGGATTTTAGAGATATAATATCAGTAACCGGCTCTTTTGGTTTTATGGGTGGAGTGAAAGCATAGTTGGGTCCTGTTGGCATTGGTCTTTATGCAGAAGATGGAAGTAAACCCCGGAGAGCTTTTGGATTTTATCTTGGGAATTTTTCTAATTGATATTTATTTAAAAGGAAAAAAGAAATGCATTTGGTAATATTGTAAAAATAATATGAGCGAAGTAACTACTGAAAATCGAGATTTCCAAAGAATTGATTTTTCACAAGATGTTTTCCAGAAAGGAGAATATGAGAAATGTAATTTTGACCATTGTGTATTTTCCAATTCGGATTTATCCAATGTTGTTTTTACGGAATGCAAATTTAATAATTGTAATTTTAGTATGGCCAAAATTACAAACATATCCTTTAAAGATTCAAAATTTAAAGACTGCAAATTATTAGGTCTTAGATTTGATGAATGCAATAAATTTGGTTTCTCTGTCGAATTTGAAAGTTGTCAATTGAATCTATCCACTTTCTATAAACAAAATCTGAAGAATTCTAAATTCAAAGATTCTAGTCTCAGAGAAGTTGATTTTACTGAATCCAATTTAACTAATGTCATTTTCAATAAGTGCGACTTGTCCGGCGCAATATTCAAATCTACTCTATTAGAGAAATCTGATTTTAGAACATCGTATAATTATTCAATCGACCCTGAATTAAACCGAATTAAAAAGGCAAAGTTCTCCTTGACAGGAGTCATTGGACTCTTGGATAAATATGACATACAAATCGAGTAATTCTTTCTTTTCTTTGTCACATTTTATATTCTACTTTGTTTATAAAGAAAAGGAGAAAAGCAATGAAAGCAGAAGGTTTATTTTTTTTAATTGGGCTACTATTTATTTTATGCATTGGTGGAATTAATTCTAAGAACACATCAGAGACAAATATCAATCACTATCAATTAAATTCCAATGGTGAAACAGTTAAATTAACTGTTGCAGAAAAGGGAGCTACTAGTTGTGAAGTAGTTGGATGTGGATTTATGAGGAATAAAACAAGCTGTAACATTAGTTGCAATGGATCCCAGTCAGCTATTTGCGGATGTAACTGTGTAAAGATTACTACATTCGGAACATGTTTAGAACTCAGAGAAAGTTGTAAATGTGAATAAATATCTTTATCATACTTACTTCTCATAAATAAGCTAACACATTAGAGAAGGAATCTTCCCAATTGCTCAAAGAATATTTCTTAACAATTAGTAGAATGTATCTTTGGCAATTGGCATAAAGAAAAAATAACCGATTTTGTTTTCCATGATTTACGGAAAGGCATTATTATCCGCTGATTGTTCTCTAAAATAAAATTTTTATTCCTAGAGTAGATTTGATAGTGTATTCCTATTTAGATGTTAATGCTGTTATTTGCCACAGTTTCTCAATAACTTTTAGTAAAAAAATGAATCATAATAATTCAATTGACTACAAAGTTAGGCTTATGCATTTTAAAAAAAGAAACTGTTTTATCTACTTATGGGAAAGATTATTTTTTTAATTGCAATAGTTGTCCTTAATTCTTTGTCTGCAGACAAAATTTTTTTTTTGAATTCTGATATACTTACTGGAGAAGTTTGGAAGACTACATTGAATAATGTGGTCTTAGTTAGTGAGCACGGAAATTATAAAATTAATTCCAAGAAGATTCAATCCATTCAATTTGATGGCTTACAGCAATATAGGCTGATGTTTAATGATGGAAAGAATATTTTGATTATTCCCATTCAAAGCGATTTGGTCACTTTAGAATTTAAACCAGTCTTAGAAAATGGTAATGTTTCAAATTCAAACTCTTCTGCAAAATGGAATCAAATTTTATTTTTGCGATTAATAAAAAATTAACTAAAAAATGTCATTTTCTTTCTCGGAAATTCGTTATTAAGGTGAATTTGGGTGAATCATAAAAAAATTGAAACTCTATACCATGAGAATAAGGAATTCCTTTTTCGAAAATTTCTTAGCTTTACACAAGATCCAGATCAAGCCTATGATTTGGTTCAGTCGGTTTTTCTCAGAATTATTGATTATTCTCAGCGAAGAGAGTTTTTAAATATAAATAAGAGTTTTTTAGTAAAAGTAGGATTTAATATTTTTATAACTGAATACAATAAAAACAAAAGAGATTCAAAAAGAGAAATTGATTATACACTTGTGAATGAACCGGTTGAGGAACCTATCGTAAAAGAGGATAACACCGATTTATCGAAGCTTGTAAGTAAATGCATCGATGGACTTACAGTTTCTGAAAGAACAAAAACGGCTCTCAGAATGAGACTGTTTGGAGAGGAAGGCATAAATTCAATATCTGAGTTGAATCAAGTCTCCAATAGAACGACTATTCGTGATTTGAAACGAGGATTAGCTTTGCTTAAAGTAGCATTGAATGACAAGAGGTAAAAATGTTTGAACTTTTTAAAAGAATACTTAATAAACATACGGATGACCCGGATATTTTAGATATTATCGAAAAAGAGCCAGAAGAATGGAAAGAGGAATGGAAGGCAATTCATGAGAAAAATAAAGGTTTAGATTCGCTTACATTAAATAAATTTTTAGAGGAAAGTCCCGGAAGAGAAGATCTCTTTCTAAATCGACTTAGATTAAAAGCAACTGCCTCTGAAATGCAAGCACCAAAAAAAAAAGGAAAACCAATATTAATCTGGACATTTGGATTAATAGTTATTAGCCTTATCTCTCTTTCTATTTGGTTCTATCCCCAGAAAAAAATTGAGCAAGTCATAGACTATACTCTACGCGTAAGAGGTTTTTCTGGAAACATTACACTCTTGCGGCATAAGAAAAAAATTGAATTGGAAAGTGGCAAATACTTATTGAAGGCTGATCAATTTGAAATAAAAAATCCAGAGGACAGTTTTACAATTCAATCGAGCCAATATACAATATTTACAATTCAAGGTCCTGCATTTATTGAATTAAAAGAAATTCCAGAACAGAAAGGCAAAATTAGTTTTTATATTCATAAAGGCATTATTTCTATTGATTCAAAGCCTGCCTTCAATAAACCAACGGTATATTGGGTAACAAGGAATTTTACTTATACTCCTCTAGGAACGATTGCAAAGTTAGTTGTCCTTAATGATAGAGAAAACTTAAGAGTAGACAAAGGAAGTTTTTCTATTTCAAACCATGAAACAGGAATAACAGAAGTTGCGCTTGCTGGAACATCAATAGAAAAAGAAGTAAAGAAAGATGAACCAGAAGTTTCCGTTTCAAGAGCGATTCAAAATGAATCTTATGGTATATTGCAAACGATAACTCTAAAGAATGGAAACAAGTATACAGGATATTTTTATAAGTCCAATGGGAAAGTCTGGATTCAAACTGAAAAAGAAAAGTTAGAATTAAAAGAAGATGAGATTGAAACGCTGGAATAAAATTATTCTTATTTCTTTTTTATTCGCGCATACTTATATTTTCTCTCAAGATACGTCTACACCAAAGTCAAGCAATTACAAAGATGCTCTGTATTGGAAGAAAGAAGCTGAAAGGCTGAAGTTTGAGAATGAGGATGCTCTTATGGAGATTCAAGTAAAAGAATTACAACGAGAGATTGAGCAGGAAAAGGTTGAGATTTTAACGAAGGAAAGAGTTGTTCCTGATAAATCCTACCATGCAAAGGTTCAAAAGAAAAAGAATAGGACTCTTCAAAATATTCTATTACCAGGACTTGGTAGTATAAATAACGGAGAAAAAGGGAGAGGTATGCTGACCATGTCCATCTTTGGATTTTTGGTTTTCTCTACTTATATAAATTTTCAACATACCAATTCTATTAGTAATCAAATTCATAGTCTGTTTTATTTTGAATTCTTGGAATTGGCTAGACTAAATCATGAATACAAAGTAAGTTATGCGAAGACGAATCTTTTTTTGTTTGGGACTATTGCATTTTACTTATTGAATCTTTTTGAATCAAATTCGTGGGAAGAAAATACTTCTCAATTTTTTCTTCCCAAATATCCTGTTATCTCTATGAGCACATCTTTTTCTAATTCTTCTTATTCAGAGAAAAAAATCTTGATTCACTGGCAAATATATTTTTGAGTTTGTTATTAAATAAAGGATCCAAGAGTTAATATTCTAGGCAGGATTGGAAGTGTTCGTTAATGTTTAGATTGTTGTTAGTGTTATTTTTTTTTATTGACTGCCTCCCGCCTGGGAAAGGGTCGCAGGGTAAGGGTATATTGATTCCAAATTCAGGAACAGCAATACTCACTTCACCAGGTCAATTAATTGTAAGTCCTCGATCTAATATCATTCTAAGTGAATCAGGTACCGCTTCTTTCACTATCAAACTGAATAAAGAACCTACTTCTAGCGTTCATATAACTTCCATCTTACTATCAGGAACAACACTTGCGAAGTTGTCACAAGGAAACACTGTTATTTCCCCTTCGAATTGGAACTCACCGAATACAATTACCATCGAAGGAATTCCCAATGATACAATAGAAGGAAATCAAAATTTTATTGTCTCATTGGGAAACACTTCTAGTCAAGACTCTGAATTTGATAAGTTAGTTGGAGATCAAGTAACCGGTGAAGTTATAGACGATGACGTCTTTGGAATTACAGTCACTCCTACTTCTGGTCTTACAACTAGTAATGCTGGTAGTGGAACTTCGTTTACTGTCGTAATGAACAAAAAAGAAATAGCTCCCTTTACAATTTCCGTTCCTATTTCTATCAGTGTTCCTAACATAGTGAATCTATCGTCTTCCATGCTCTATTTTACTGACTCGAATTGGAATATTCCACAGACTGTAAATGTCACAGGAATTATCTCTACGAATTCTTTTGTAGATCAACCTTATACAATTACAGTTGGTCCAACATCTTCTTCTGAAGCCAATTTAAATGGATTTAGTTCTACAATTTCTCTTACTCATATGGACTCTGATACAAGTCATTTTGATATTACGCCTACTTCTGGATTGGTTACTACAAAAGCGGGAGGCTCTGGTATAATTCATTTCCGCCTAACATCTCAACCTTCTGCCAATTTACAAATTTCAGTTTCGTCGAGCAATGCCACACAGGGAACGGTTACTCCTTCTTTACTCGTATTCACAACTTCAAATTGGAACATCTATAAAACTGTGACTGTGACAGGAGTGAATAATAATTTAATAGAGGGTAATAGGGATTATTCCATTGACTTTGGTTCAGTTGTAGGTGGGGGAGTATTAGCTGGAAAAAAACCAAACAGTATATCTATCAAAAATCAAGATACTAATATGGCAGGCATACTTTTATCATCCACATCATTGTCTCTAAATGAAGGTAGCACTGGCATTTCAGTGACTGCAAAATTAAGCACTGTCCCAACCGCTAATGTAATAGTACACCTATCTTCATCAGATACGTTGACTGGTGGAACTGTATCTCCATCGACTTTGGTTTTTAACTCGACTAACTGGAATATTCCTCAAAATATTATAATTACTCCTGTCCCTAGGGATAATATTCAAACGGCTAATGTGAATTATGCCATAAATATAACTACAACTAGTTCTGATTTTAATTACAGTGGAATTACTACTGGACCAATCCATGCTACTACCATTAATGTAGATACTAGAGGTTATGCTTTTTCGCAAACAAATAACTTTTACTTAACGGGATCTGGCTCTAATGCAAGTTTTACTATCAAATTAAATACAATTCCACTGGGGGGAAACGTTATTATCCCCATTAAGTCATTGAGTGGGAAAATAACAGTAAGTCCGAATTCTTTGAATTTTACGAGCGCAAATTGGAACAATCCGCAGACGATCACTGTAAAGGGCATTGATGACGGAACTTTCGGAGTAAGCATAGGGCAAATACAAGTAGGAAGTTCTTTTTCTCCGTTTTATCCTTATGCGGGTAATAGTGATTATTTCTTAAAGAACGTTTCTATAGGAGACTACAACGGTGCCAATCAAGGCAATATTGATTTTCAATTTACTGGAATTGGGGGAGGGGCAGCAAAAATGATCACAGTAATTCCTCCTGTAAATTCATTGCAGGCGATCGAGGGTGGATCTGGATTTAATTATTATTTGAATCTCAGCCAATCACCTAACAACATAGTTTATGCTCCTCTATCAGTTTCTGATACCTCTCGCTCTGTAATTACATCATCGATTTCCTTAAATTCCAATTACAATCAATTTCTTCCTTCTAATAAAGTTACTGTAACTGCGATACATGATAATTTAATTACAGGTAATAAAAATATAACAATTCAACATGGGAGTCTTTCTAGTAGTGATATTTTTTTTGATGAATATGATCCGAGGAGTCAGGATTTTTCAATCAATATAGTTGATGTGGATACATTTGGTTTTCAACGAAATCAACTAGCAGGGATAGCAAATATTGTAACCGAATACAGTGGGGCAAACAATGTTATTACGTATCAAATTCGCTTGAACGCAAAACCAAATCTAGGAGAGATTTGTAGTTTTAATTTATCTTCCAGTGATTCTACTGCTGCTACCGTTTATCCAGCTAGTATGACCTTTACAAATTCAGATTGGAATGTCTATCAATATTTTACTGTGACTGGAGTATCTAATTCTACCCTAAATGTTAATCGCTCATTTACAATTAACTTTTCTAATACATACAGCGGACAACTTCAATTTAATAACCATACAATTTCTCCGATTGGAGCTAGTGTTCTTTCCAATGCAATCATAATTTCTAATCCAGTTCCTTCCAACCAAACATCCGTCTCTGGTATGAATGCTTCCTTTACTGTTGTTCTAAATTCTCCACCAACGGCTAACGTAAATATTTCTTCAATCACTAGCTCTAATACGCAGGCTGGTAAGGTTTTTCCATCTAGTTTGTCTTTTACAACAGCAAATTGGAATATACCACAGACAGTTACTGTATTAGGAGTCAATCCATCTACGATTCAAAATGGGACTCTTACTTATCAAATAAACTTTTCCAATTCTCTCAGCACGGATACAAAATACAATGCAGTTGCAATCCCTCCTATCTTAATGCAACATCTGGATTACTAAGATAAATTAGCGGACTACTTTTAAATTAAAAATTCTACCTTTTAATAAAAAAAATGTCACTAAGGCAAATATTCCATGGTTATATTTGTTGAAAGGAATAGAGTTTACAATGATGGCAGAATTATTTAAATACAATAAAAGCAATCCAGAAGCTTCATTTACTCTTGGTAGGAAGAAAGAAAATACGCCTTTTACAATCATGATTGTGGATGAGTGCCCTGTGAGTAGAAAGCTTTTAACTATTCAATTACTGGATGCAGGTTATAATGTTATTACAGCCAGTAGTGGCATGCAAGCAATTAGATTAGCAATGATTACAAAGATTTCCATTATAATCATGGAAACAGAGATGGCTGAATTTGATGGATTCGATACAACTATCATTCTTCGCCGAAAAATTGCTTCTGAAACTCAACCAATTATTATAGCTTACACAAATGAACTTTCCATTAAAGAAAAGGCGTTAAAGGTGGGAATGAATGATGTAGTTTGTAAGACTATGGATTCAAATTTGCTTTTACAGAAAATAAAAGACTGGCTTCCTAAAAATTAGAAAACCAAAACCCTACCATTGCGGTTAATCGTTCTTAATCGTTTCTACTGGATCTAAATTAGCAGCCCATCTAGCTGGAAAATATCCCGCGAGACCGGAAAGAATTGTAGCAGCAGTAGTAACCATAAAGATAAAAGATATATCAATATCTACAGGCAAATGATCAAAATAATAAATGTCTTTAGGAACGAGTTTTACATCACGCCATTCACCAGATTTACTGAGTCCTCTACCAAATGTATTGATGACTTCGCTTAGTCCGTCTATAATGGATTCAAGATTATTCGCATAGTATATACCAATTATCCCCCCAATGATGGATGCAAATAAACCAATGATCATTGAGTTCAAAGTAAAGATTAATAAAATGGAAGATGAAGGAAGTCCGAGTGCTTTTAATGTTCCGATGGATTTTCTTTTTGAGCGAACGAGAGAATACACTGTTGCAACCATTCCAAGCGCAGCTAACACAATAAATAAGAATACAATATTAGAGATGATTGTCTTCTCCATTCTAAGAGCGCCGAGAAAGTTTGCTTGCTCTTCTGCAATTGTTCGAACAGAAAAATAAGTTCCAGCAGTAAGACTACTATCAAAATCAGAAGAGCCGATAGTCTGTAAAATCAATTGTTTACAGTATTGTAAATCATCTAATGATTTGACTTTAACTGTTATTTGGTTAACTGAGTTTTTCATTTTAAAAAACTTTTGAGCAGTCGGTAGAGACATGAAGATGAACTTAGAATCGTAATTATAGTATCCTGTCTTAAAAAGTCCAGTCACTGCAAAAGAGGAAATATTTAATTCTACACCGCGGCTAACATTGAAACTGCCGCTCGGAACAGCAAGCGTTATACCCCGACCTAAATTGTAATTATAAAGAAGTGACATTTCTTTTCCAATCACTACAAGGTTCTTAGAGTTTAATTCTTTTATATCTTCTCGATTGTAATATTCTAGCTTTGGAAAATTAGGAACTTGGTTTTGCACTAACTCTTCTTCGTTTGGGATTGGAACTGCACGAATCATCACCGGTACAAACGTGTTGTTATTCTGCAAGAGTCCGTGACTTGTGATATTTCCTTGCATAGAGATGATTCTTTCATTGAGAGTAGGATTTTTTAAGAGTAATTCTATCATTCTTTCATATTGCTGAATCTCTCCGCTTCCTTGTGTATTTTCAATGGTGATATGAGGACCACCACTCCAGAGAGATTCTTTCACCTGACGTTGGAATCCGTTGAAGATAGATAACACGACGATCAAGAGAGATACGCCGACCATCATTACGATAAAAGAAAGTCTAGATTTAAGAGATAAAAGACCAAATACGCGAGAACCGCGAATATAACGAAAGGTAATCAGGGAAATAATGTTCATCGAATTACAGATTTTATTAAATTACTAGGTTGTCAACGCAATCACGAAATGATTTGTAAATCATTGCTTAATTCGCTTCTTTCTCTGCATTTCTTTCTGTGATTCGCATGATTAAAATCGAGGCAAAAAATAAAATAATAAGTGGTGCAAAAAGCATCATCATTGAAAACACATCGGGACCTGGAGAAAGAATTGCTGAGAATACTGAGAGGATAACAAGTGTTTCGCGCCATTTAGCAAGCAAGAAATTAGAGCTAACAAATCCCAATCGTCCTAGTAGTATCAAGACTACAGGAAGCTCAAAACTCAGACCAAAGATCAAATGGATATTAAAGAATACATCATAGTATTCGTCAATAGGAAGTTTCGTATCAATGTCGGGAGGTTGAAACATGATGAGAAAGACTCGTAAGAAATTTTCAAATACAGTAAACCAGCAAAGTGCTAAGCCACCCCAAAAGAGCAGAGTAGCAAAGGCTATCATCAATTTGCCGTAACGCTCCATACTGACATCGACAGCAGGAGCGATGAAGCCCCAAAGAATATAAAGAAGCAATGGAACACTGAACAATATGGCTAAGATAAAAGAAGTCTTTAAATATATAAGCATAGGAGCCATAAGCTTAATTTGATAAAAGGTAGCATTCGCTCCTAGAACTTTTTTATACGGAGAGGCAAAGATAGTATGCACTTCAGAGCCAAAAAACATAAATCCAATTGTAAAAACGGTAACAATCAGGATACAGTGGATTAGCCGCTGTCTTAATTCTTCTAGATGATCGCCGAGAGACATATATTTTTCGCGGCTGCCTTCAGGAATAACTTCTTCCACTTCTTCGATATCTTGTTTCGGAGTTTTAACTGGAACGGGAAATCGAGGCTGAGAGGCAGATGAAACAGGTATTGGAAACTTTACCTCCTTAAGAGTCATCGGAGATTTGGAAGAAATCTTTTTTGATTTTACATCCGATTTTTTCTTTGTCTGTTTAGGTTTTGCTGCCATCTAGTTAAGACTTCTTAGTTGCCTTTTTTTTGATTTCAGGTTCTGCTTCCTTGAATGCTGGAGGCGTCTGTGGAGGCTCAGGCTCTTCGCTCGTTGCACTCGAAAGTGACTTTTTAAATTCTTTAATTCCGCTACCTAAATCTTTTGCAAGAGAAGGAAGTTTTTTACCTCCAAAAAGCAATAAGGCAAGTAATAGAATGAAAGCTATTTCCCAAGGACCAAGATTAAACAATGCTAGTGGTGGTAACATAAAAACTCCTTAAATTTAGACAGAACTCTGATTATCCGTTCCTGAAACTGTAATTGATAGTTTTATAAGTGTAAACAAGACGTCAATGAATTCTCGATTCTCTTTTATCTCCAAAATGCAAAATAGACTGTTTCCAAATAAACATTTGACCTGAGGCTTACTGTAATAAACATAGGCAGTTAATTATATGAATATTCCTAATTTAATAGTTGTTTTATTTCTTTTTGCTGCGGGCTGCGTTTTCGGGGTAATTGCTAGTTTCCTCACAGGGAGCTTCAATCATTGGGTGATTAACAAATTCATGAATGAATCTTTGTTTCGTAACATAATAAATCTATTTATGATTTTAATTTTTTCCTTTCTCGGATCTATGATTGGTTTTATGGGGATAATAGGATTTGCCGCAGATGAGAGTGCCGGTGATATATTTCCTTATTACATCGGAATATCCGTGTTAGTCTCTATTCTTTGTTCAATAGGTTATTATTTCTTTAAATTGCGATAAGCTCTTTGGTTTTGAACGGATATATTTAAAACCTTTCCTCAGACAGTAAATACGCGCGTCCATCTTTCCAAAGATAATCAAGGAGTGAAGCAAGAACTGGAGTATTCCAATCTTTTTGAAAATTTAGTTTTAGCTTTGCTTTTTTATCCTCTTCCGAGTAAATACAGAGTATCCCCTCATCGGAATACTTTCGAAGATTTTTCCATTCCACAAAATGGATTTCTTTTTTACCATACCAGCGTCGGACTTGCATAGAAATTCCTTTTGGTTTTACTTCGACTTTCTCCATTAAGAAAGATTTACCTTGTTCCAAATTTTGGATTGCTTCCTCTACAAGCCGTAGAGTCACATTGCTCCAAAGACAATTCACAATAGAAAGATAGACTTCTTCCATTTTTTTATTTGTGACAAATACACGAGCAGATTGAAACGTTATTCGCAATGGCTTTGGGGAATTCCCCTTTATACCAATCTCGTAGATTCGATTGGCTTTGATTCCATTTATATACAACTGCAAAATTCCATAACGGACTTCTTTTACTTCGTTACAAAGAATCGTTTTGTTTTCATAGCTAATGCTTTTTGAATCAATGAGGAGCCTTCTTTTAAAAAAATCAAGAAAGCTTCTTCTTAGGATAATATCAATTTTGCTTTCTGCGTCCATGAAAATTCTCTATGAAGTCTTTATTTGGTTTAAGCTTTTGAATTTTAATATCAAAGCCAAGTTTGGCATTGCTGAAAGTCTGATTTGACCTGTTCGGTATAATCATTGCCAAGTTTTACAATGGTATTTCTCGTTCCCGACCAAGCCTTCATTGCGGATAATACTGTATTGGCGAACGAAAGAGACGTTGATCGTATAAAGATGGATTTGTAAGATCTACTATGAGCATAGGCAACGGCTCTAGCTGAATGCTTGAGATATTTTTTGAAATCAGATTCAGAGTGAAAGTCTTTAGATTCTAACTTCTTCTTAAAGGGAGAAATTCTAGTGACGAGATAAGAGTGATTCGCCGTAACCATCGTTCCTAAAAAACTATCTGGATTTGCAAGCATCGCTTTGCAGGCAGTCTTCGTTCGTTCTGCGTGATTGGTAAAGAAGGAATTGTATTCCGATTCGGACATATCTTTCATTAGAAATAGACAGGGTAGTCTTTGTTCCTTGACTTCTAATAAAAGGGGACTTGAATCTCCTTGGATTAGAACATAATACTTATGAACCCCCTGGCTTCCCATTCCTGAGTGGAGTCTACGAGCAATGTCTTGAATCTGAAAAAATACACTTCTTTTTTCAGCGGAGAAATCACCAAGACTTTCAATGTAATCACTCCAATTGGAACGAATCTCTTGTGATTCTGTTTCGGTTAGGGCACATAGTTCTGGATTTGATAGATCGAAACAAATCTTTCCCTCGACTGGCTTTGTCCATTTGGCAAGAAGAGTGGTGTTAGATTTTTTATCTTTTAATTCATCTACTGTATCTTTTGGAAAGCCATCGAGGTTATTCTCTATTAGCTCCAATTCTTTTCCGTCTTCGCTGATTTCAGAGAGAGTCTCCTGATATTCTTCTAAAAAGTATTCTGCTAGATCAGAGGCTTCTTTTGGTGAGAATTTAAAATCTACGTCTTCTCTTTGTAAGAAAATGCTCGTTACAAATCGAATCAGGTCTAGATAAAATGGAGCAATGAAAGATTCATCGAAATCATTTACATCTAGTTTGATTTGACCATCAGCATTTTCAAAGAAGCCAAGATTTTGCGTATGCAAATCTCCTTGAATCCAAGTTTTAATACGCGGTGTTTGTTTCCATTCGGAAGGAATTGGAATCAAAAGAGAATCAATGTCTTTATAGAATAGATGAGCCGTCGCACGGAAAAAAGGATAAGGCGATTCTTTCATCTCATTGAATTTGGATTTTAGAATAGTTTCTTCTGTTATAAAACTATTCCAAGAAGTGATTTCCTTTTTCAGAAAATCACTTCTTTCTATATTTGTGTTATTTGTTATTTGTTCTGATGGCATTTATTTTTACTTTCGTTAGTCTAGACTGGCTACCCTTTAGTGGACAGGCAGGGATGCCTGTCCTACTTTTCGTTGAGGGAATGACTGCTTACTTTACACTACTTTTTCTTTTCTTTCTCTTTCTTACTTGTCTTTGTCGGTTTCTCTTTCTTAGCCGGTGCCTTCTTTTCTACTTTTTTGGGAGCAGGTTTTTCAACTGCCGGCTCAGTTTCTTCTTCTAAGATTTGAGGAGGCTCTATCTTAGGAAGCTTCACTTCTTTTGGACTTGCCGGCAAAGCAACGTTATCCTTAATTGCTTTTTCAAGCTCTTCATTTTTCTTGGCATCAAACCACCAGAAGTCAGTCGCATAGTCCTCTGTTCCGTAACGTCCCAGAGGCATATCGGGCATACCGAATTTATTCCAATACATAAGGCGCGTATTTGTTAAGTGCCATAGCAATACATAAGGATACTCTTTGTAAATAATGGTATCGATTTTTTTTACAATTTCATTTCTCTTAGCAAGACTAAATTCTGATTTTTGTTTTTCAATTAGGGCATCGACTTCTTTATTCTTAATACCAGCTAAGTTGTTTTGTCCTTTCTCATCTGCATACTTTGCAAACCACATAGGCTCAGGATCTTTAAAAACTCCACCTCCCCAGGCAGCCCAAGTAAGATCAAAATCATAATTGTCTTTTCTGGCACTCCAAGCGGCAAGGTCAGTAGTTTCGATGTTTGCCTTTATCCCCAATTGCTTTGCAGCTTCCATGAAGACTGTGAAATATTTTTCAGTGCTCTTATCTCTATCCAGTATTGTGATGGAGAATTCCTTTCCACCTTTTTCTAGAATTCCACTTGCGTTTGGTTTCCATCCTGCTTCGGTTAAAAGCTCTCTTGCTTTTTCTGGATCAAATTCGATTGCTTCATTTGGATTAACTTCTCCATTCAAATAAAAGTCAGGATAATAGCTATTAGTCGGATCATATTCATTGTAAGCGAGTTTTTCAATCATCTCTTTACGATTTACAAGATGAGCGATTGCTTTACGAACACGTTTGTCTTTAAAAATATCTCGCCTTGTGTTCATTGCCCAGCCTTGAAACCCAAGTGGCTTTTCGTTAAAGATTCTTTGCTTAACGATATAATTCTTATCAAACTTTTCACCGACTGCTTCTGTTACCCAGGTAGCTGCTTTGTAAGAGGGGAAAATGTCCATATCCCCCTTGAGCATAGCCTGGTATCCAATCGCTTCTTCGTTATAAACTTTATAGAATACATCATCAAAATTATAGCGACCTTTATTAAAAGGATAAGCTCTTTGCCAGTAGTCACCACGACGAACCATTCGCACATAACGTCCCGGCTTTGACTCAGCTAGTTTATACGGACCTGAAATTACGGGAAATTCAAAATTCTCTTTGTTGAAATCTTTTCCTTCATAGTAATGTTTTGGTAAAATATAAATTCCTGTTGCAATCGTATTGAAATTATCCCAATGAATTGTTTTTGCAGTGAACTCTATTGTATAATCATCAATAACCACAGGGACTTCAAAGCGAGAAAGTCCAATACGAAAAATGGCTGTATTATTCTTCTTTTCCATAATTGTATTGTAAGTAAAAAGAACGTCATGCGCAGTAATTGGTTTATCATCTGACCATTTTGCATTTTGATCTAGAATAAAAGTAAATTTCTTTTTATCTTTTGAAATTTTCCATTCTTTAGCAATTTGAGGAATATTTTCTAATGTAATTGGATGGTTAGCAGTTAACGTTTCAAACATGGAAGTATAGATACGAGCCGTGGTGGACATTTGCTCTAAATAATAATTTAGAGATTTCGGAAATTGATGACTGTAAATTTTAAAGCTACCACCTTTCACAGCATTCTGAGAAGCGATAGGGTTTAATTGCTTTAAGGCATCGGGAATAGAGTTTTCATCTCCAGTCCATGGAACTTCTTCAACTTTGATCGCCTGAATCTCTTCCACTTTTTCTGTTTTCTTACAAGAAAAGAATGGATGAATTAGCAAACTTAATAGGAATAGGTTTGTAATTAAAATAAATCTTGGTTTCAATCGAGTATCCTTATGAATCATATTAACTTTAATCAACTTTTTATTTATCAATTAAATACAAGAATTTTTTGTATTGAACACGGTGCTAAGATGCTTAAGGCATCTGAAGGTTTTTTTACTTCACCGGAAGTTATTGCTGCCGATGCAGTTTGGCTGATGGGAGTTTGGTTTCCTTCGACAGCTTCTGTAAATATTTGTAGAATGCATGAGGGACTCGGACATGAGTTTCGTAAGACGCTAACAGATTTACAAAGCACAGATTTGATTGGCTCGCCGTATGCAGTTTATGATTACAATCCTAATCCAATTATCGCAGAGCATCTGCTAGAGATAAAACAATTTCGATATAAGCTAAATGCGATTGGAAAGAAATTGATTTTAGATTTTGTGCCAAATCATATGGCGGTGGACTCACCACTAGTGGATCAGTATCCGGATTTATTTTTATATAAGAAAGAAGAGGGTGCAGAGGTTTGCAAAAATTCTTTTTTACATAAGAACGGAAGAATTTATTATTATGGAAGAGACCCATACTATGATGGATGGACCGATACAGTTCAATGGGATTTTTCACATCCAGGAACTTTAAAGCTTCATGCAAAAATACTTTCAGAAATTGCCGATTCTTGTGATGGATTGCGATGTGATATGGCAATGCTTCCACTCGAAGATGTATTTGAAAAGACTCATGGCATACGAGCATTACCCTATTGGAAAGATTTGATTGAAGGAATAAAAGAAAGTAGACCCGATTTTTTATTTATTGCAGAGGTATATTGGAATCGAGAATACGATTTGCAACAATTGGGATTTGATTATACCTATGATAAGACTCTTTACGATAGATTAAAAAATGGAGATGCAGAAGGAATAGGACTACACCTAGAAGCCGATTTAGAATATCAAAAGCATTCTCTTAGGTTTATAGAAAACCATGATGAAGAAAGAGCGGCTACCGTATTCGGTGATTTGGCTAATTCTAATTTTGCGCTACTTTCTTTTTTACATGGATGCGTTTTATTTCATCAGGGACAAAGAGAAGGAAAGAAAATAAAAATTCCAGTTCAACTTGGACGAAAACCGCACGAAGAAAGAAATGATGTAATCGAAAATTTTTACGATAGAGCATTTTACAGAATCCACAAAAGAAAATATAAAAAGCTTTCTTTAGAAGTATTCGAACTAAAAGCATACGGAGATGATTATCCACTCAAACATTGCATTGTTCGCGCCGTAATCAATGAAGAAAATCAATGCATTGAAATTCTAATTTTTAATTCCTATCGGCATGAAATCATTGGAGCACTTCATCTACCGGAGACTTTAAGGCAAATGCTAATTAGCTCCCCGCTAGAAGAGCTTACTTTAAAAGATACAATCTCTGGAGAATCGTATGCAAGAGAAAAAGAAGTTCTTTTACGGGGAATGTTTATTAGACTAGATGCGGGCAGAGCTCATTGGTTTACAATCAATTTGCGCTAGCTAAATTTGTTTTTCTTTTTGGAAGATTGATCAGTATTTATCCAATTTCTTTATTTGTTGTTAACTAATGAATTTTGAATCAGAATAAAATGTAAAGGAAAGAGTAACTCTACTCGGCAATTCGGACGTCGAGTGAACTTTCATTTGCTGGCTTAGGTTTTTGGGGTTGTTTTTGAATGTGATCTGCAATTCAAAAAAATTCACGTGTTTGTCTTTTCTTTCTGATTTTAGATGAATCACATTTTCACCAGGTGATTCTGTTAGTTTATAATTTACAAAAATAGGTCTTCTGTTTATTCGGGATTCTGATTTATTGTCTTCACCGAGAATGGGGATAGACAAGGATTTATTCTTTTTTTTCCCAAATAAACTTCCCAGTTTGCCTAACTCAATTCCTATTCTCAGAGGGCTACACCATGTTTGCCGTTGGTATTCCTTCTCCATATAACATTGCGGATGCATTTTGGCGAGCGACAACCCAGATCCTATAGACTTAAATCTATTCAAGTCTAACTGAACACAAAAAAGTATCGACATTTTATTTCCTGTTTTCAAAGTTAGGGAACGGAGACTACAATGTTTAAAAAATTGATTCTAATTCTAATTTCTTTTCCAGTTTTCTTTCTAGGGGCTGAGCCTGTTAGCCGCGAAGGAAAAATCCAAGACGTGATTCTTTATCGCAATCAAGCTTTGGTAACGCGAGTTGTTGAAGTTGATTTAAAAGAAGGCTCTCATGAAATTATGGTCACGAAACTTCCATCGGAGATAATACAAAATAGCCTCTATGCAGAATCTGTTGGTGCAGATGTTAGAGCTGCAAAACTGAAAATCACTGAACTAAAATCTGATACTGATCCTAAGCTTGCTGCCCTTGACGAGAAAATTGAAAAGGCAAACAATGATTCTATTCGGTTGAGCAAACTCATTGAAGTGAATCGTCTCAAGCTTTCTTTTTTAACTAAACAAGAAGATTTTATTGCTACAACAGAGAAAGTCGAACTCAGTCGTGGTATACTGAATGCCGATACAATGAAGCAACTAACATTGTTTAATTTCGATCAAAAAAAGGATCTCGCTTTAGAAGAATTAAAATTGCAAGAAGATATTAAAAATTTACAAAAAGAGAAAGATCTCCTATTGCGGGAACGAAAACAACTTGTTAAAACTTCTCTCAAAAGTATAGATGCAAGTATCTTTATTGATAAGATCGGAAGCGGCAAATGTGAGATTAGACTCTACTATCTTGTTCAAAATGCTGGCTGGTCTCCCATTTACAATTTCTATTCTAAGCTTGGCTCAAAAACAGTTCGAGTGGAATTTAATGCTCGTATACAACAAGTCAGTGGAGAGAATTGGGATAATATTAATTTAACCCTTTCCAATGCTACTCCCGCATTGAGTGCTCTTGCGCCGGGACTTTCGCCATTTCGTATTAGCCTCTCTAATCTTGGCAATAGTCTTGGACAAGAAGATTTAAAGTCAGCCTCTCAAGGCGTTTCAAAGAAAATGAGTGCTGCTTACAATAAGCAAATTGGCGCTCAGAGTTGGAATGAAACGCAAGAAGGAAGTTGGGCTATGAATAGTGCGGCTAATGAATACCAAAACTTAGAGCTTCTAGCTAAAGATGAAGATTTAAACATTCTGAAAAAAGATGCTAAGCAAAATAGTTCTGCGCCGAGCGTTAGTTTTCTTCTCAAATCAAAAGTTTCTTTTCTTAGCAAAACAGAACAACAATTGGTGAAAGTAGAAAAATCAGAATTACCTGCTAAGTTTTATAATGTTGCAATTCCTCTTCTTACTACTTATGTTTTTCGGGAAGCTGAAATAGAAAATGATGGATTTGAAAATCTTCTTGAGGGACAAGTCAGCGTTTACCTTGATGAGAAATTTGTCGGTCATGGTGAAATTTCCAATGTTGCGAAAGGTCAATCCTTTGTTATGGGATTTGGGGTAGATACACAAATTCGTGCTAGACGTGAGCTTTATGAAAAGAAAGAAAAAATTCTTGGTGGTAACAAAGAACTGAGTTTTAAGGTTCGAGTCATTCTTGAAAACTTCTCTAAGAAGCCTACCGACTTGCGCGTGTTAGACCGAATCCCGGTGGAAGATGAAAAAGAAAATGTTCGTATCACTTTAGATTTAAAAAATAATACTTTGAGTGCTGATGAACTCTATCAACAATACGAGCGGACAAAGGGTATTTTGCGCTGGGACTTAGCTCTTCAACCGGAAAGCGCAGCTTCAAAATCTAAAACATTAGATTATTCCTATAAATTAGAATTTGATAAAAATCTACAGGTATCATTGCCTTCTCCCGCCAAAGCAGATCAGATGAGAACTGAGTTTGATGAAATCCAAAAAATGAAGTATAATAGGAAGTAGCCTCAAGTCACAGGCTATTTCCCGTTCGTTTTTTGCACCGTTAAAAGATTGATGAAATCTCGGTTAAGTTGATTGATTGAATCCATAACCGAGTGGACGTTGTTCATTTGTTCTGTCGTAATATGAGTAATTTGAATTGCTTCATTATTAATTTGCTCAATCTTTTCACGGAAAGTATTGTAAATTTCCGTTTGACTCTTCATGGTTTCATCAACCGAGTTGACCAGATTATCAATATTACCCACTTCGCTTATAATTTTTTTAAATGTTTCTCCGCCTTCGGTTACATTTTCATTTCCTTTTTGGATAATGGAGTTAGTCTGCTTAACCAATTGGTTAATTCCTTTTGTGCTTTCTGCTGATTGTTCGGCTAACTTCGATATTTCTCTCGCCACGACTGAGAAACCCAAACCAGCACTACCTGCTCTTGCAGATTCTATGCTTGCGTTAAGCGAGAGCAAGTTTGTCTGATCCGCGATCGTATCAATCATCTCAATAATGCCTTGCATTTGCTTTGCATTCTCTTGAATCTTTGCCATTGATTGCAACATCAATTCCAGGTATTGACCACCTTTATCTGCAATATCACTCGTGTTAGTTACAATATACAAAACGGCAGACATCATTTGTATCGACTGCGCATTTGACTCGATGATTTGATGAGCGATGTCTGTTAGAAAACTGAGATTCTCTGATTGCTTCTTGGTGCTGCTTACAACTGAGTTTGCTTGTTTTAAAATGTCTTCAATTTTTGATGTTACATCCGTAACGGCGGCTAATAGCTTATTCATCGCTTCTTCAGCGCGATTTTGCAATTCCATTTTTTCAGTCACATTCATCGAGAAACCAAGAATATTAGAAGAAGTTCCATCTTCTTCAATGATTGGCGTCTTTATCGTCTCTAAATAAGTTGCCTTTCCATCTTTGTCCAAATATCGCGTAATAGGGGGCAAAAATTTTTCTTTTGAGGCAATGATATCGCGGTCTTGTTTTTGAATCTTTTCAACTTGCTCTTTATTAGGATTAAAATCGAAATCTGTCTTCCCAATAATATCTTCCATCTTACTCGCCTTGAAGTTCCGGGCAAAGTTTTGATTTACAAGGACAAATCGTCCATTATCATCTCGAACGAAAGAAATATGTGGAAGGTGCCAAAATGCCGTCTTTAAAAGCTTATTCTCAGCTTCTAAAGCTTCAATTCTAGCTTTATCTTTTTGGAAATATTTCTTTATAAACTCTAACATGAATTGCTTCTGCTTCTATTAACGATACTTCAAAGGTTTTATTTAGCCTATTATTTTCAATTCGTATAATCTATACTCATAAAATAAGATTAATAATTTATTGAGTCGTAAAAAAATCCTTTTTTTTGTCTGATTACTATGATTTAGGAAGAAGAGATTCGAAGAAATCAAGGAAAAAACGGGGAAAATGGATAATTTGTCTCTAGTATAAAGGATACTTAGGATAATCCCAGAAATGGGTTTATGGGATGTTGCTACCAATGCCTTGATTTCATGATAGAGAGGACGCACCGCCGTGCTATATCGCCTTGATCGCTTTCTGCAGGAGTAGGTAAGGCTTGTTAGACTTAAATTATCTTGCAGATGCATTTTGGCGAACGACAGGATTTTATTCTTGCACGGATTATTTTTATAAATTTAAATGGAAATACTATGGAAGAACTCTTAAAACGCATTACTTTTAATCCAAACCAGTGTGGCGGAAAGCCTTGTATTCGAGGAATGAGAATACGAGTAGTTGATGTTCTTCAACTGCTTGCAAATGGACTAACCTTTGACCAAATTTTAGAAGAACTTCCAGACTTAGAAAAAGATGATGTAAAAGCATGTGTTCTCTTTGCTTTAAAGAGAATCGATCACATTGTTCTTGCTGCATGAAAATTTGGATCGATGCACAGCTATCTCCTTCACTTGCTATTTGGATAAATTCTACATTTGGAATAGAAAGTTATTCGCTCAAATTTTTAGGTTTAAGAGATGCTGATGACATAGAAATTTTTGAAAAAGCCAGACAGGAAGAAGACATTGTGATTATGACAAAAGATAATGATTTTTTGAATC
>Ga0209174_10000285_pt1 | contig 39200 bp, 28 predicted proteins | sample JI91814BDNA_FD_187505 | JGI IMG/M metagenome (GOLD analysis project Ga0209174, IMG submission 187505) | Wastewater effluent complex algal communities from Wisconsin, to seasonally profile nutrient transformation and Carbon sequestration -... | ecosystem: Engineered > WWTP > Effluent > Algae...
AACAGAAGTAAGATTTTCAGCAGCAGCTTTCATGACAACCTTCCCGATAGAAGGGCTGCCAGTGAAAAAAATATGATCAAACGGAAGTTTTAATAATTCCTGTGAGACCGATGTACCGCCCTCCATTACCGTTACCTCGTTATCGGTAAAAACTTCCTGACTCATTTTTTTTATAAGTGCAGAAGTATGGGGGGTCATTTCAGAAGGCTTAAGGATTATCGTGTTCCCCGCGGCAAGTGCCGATACAAGTGGGCCCGCGGAAAGATTAAACGGATAATTCCAGGGTGAAATAATCAGGCATACTCCTTTCGGCTCATATAGTATACTGGATCGCGTGCCCAGCATCGTAAGCGGAGCATCCACTTTTTTTGGTTTAGTCCACTGATCCAGATTTTCAAGCGCTTGCTTTATCTCATCCAGCACGGGTAGGATTTCAGTCGTGTCCACCTCGGCAGCAGGCTTCTTAAAATCAGCATGCATGGCTTGTCGGATTGCCTCACGATTTGCCTTAATCCAGCTGCGAAGCTTGCCAAGGCGCGCTTTTCGCTCCCGGACGGATTGGAGTTTCAGCTTCTTAAACGCTATTTCTTTATCCTGAAAAACCTTCAAAACACTATCGGAAACAACGTTTTTATCGATTATGGTCATGATATTCTGTAAGGTAGCAAAATACTGCTAACCTGCTCCAATGTTAAGTTTTTGGCCATCTCTTGACATGTGTTACGGGAGTGTTAAATTTGTTAACACAGCGTTAACATTGGCGTAACATTGAAAAGGGTCATTTTTATAGGGTTAGTCTTCTTCCTGCCTTGGCTGGCGTTCGCCAACCGTGGTGCAGATAAAGGTTTCTCTATTGAGACCAACCTGAAGGGCTTTCTTTCCACGGAACATTACAGCGCGCACTCAATTAAATCTTTTGAATCATTTCTGCGCAAGTTGGACAAGAAAAATGCCTCTGCTAAAAGCGAGCGTGCTTTTGTTCGCTATGTTTTCGAAAAGACTCATCAGCGATTTTTAAAGAACTACGAAGCATATGCTTCACTGGATGAAACATTTGATAACGGTTCTTACAATTGCCTGAGTGGTACAATTCTATTTTCCCTCATCCTGCATCACTACAATATCGATCATCAGGTGATTGAAACAAATTACCACATCTTTATCGTGGCGGAAACAGCTGAAGGGAAGATTTTGCTTGAGGCAACTGATCCATTGAATGGTTTTGTAAGCTCCGCCAACGGTATCGAAGAAAGAATTAGTCTCTATAAGCAAAATCAGCTGCAGGCGCAGCAACGTGATAAATCGTATTACAAATTTCGCTTTGAGCTTTATAACGAAGTTTCCCTGAATGAGCTTCGGGGCTTAACCTACTACAACAATGCTGTTAATTCGTTCAATCACAAAAACCTTGAGGTTGCAGTTCAAAACCTGGCGAAGGCAAATGAATCCTACTTCTCCTACCGCATTGAAGAGTTTTCACAAATCCTGTTGTTGTCTTTACAGCAAAGTGACCTGGATTTAAAAACAAAAGAGAATTGTATGAATACAATTCTCTCGTTACGGCAAAAATCGTTGCCTGTTATACTCGCTTCTAATTAGTTCTCAAGAATCCGCAATTCAACCCTGCGGTTCATGCGGTGAGCTTCCGGTGTGTTATCCCTGGATAAGGGAACTGTTCCGCCAAATGCTTTTGTCTTGATTCTGTTTTTATTTACCTTTTTTGAAGTCAGATAGCTTTTCACCGCATCAACCCGCTCCTGTGAAAGCTTCATGAGCTTTTCAGGGTTACCGATAAAGTCGGTGTGACCTTCCAGCTGAATTACCATGCCGGGATTTTCACGCATCATATTCACCACAATATCCAGCTCAGAATACGATTCAGGATCAATCTTATTTTTATTCACTTCAAAGATCAGGTTGTTGAGCAGCATCACATGGCCCACAGCATGTTTTTTCTTGGCGTGCGACTCTCCGTGTGTAAGCTCGATGTCTTTTACCAGGCTCAGGTTACTGGCCTCAGCAGGATCAAGCATGAATTTAGCCGGTACATAACCAGGGGCGTCCACTGAAATAGAATACCGATCACGATCAAACATGGGGAATGAATAGGTGCTGTTATTAATGACACCCATTTTATTTCCATATGGAAGACTTTGATAGGTTATTCTTGCTGTAATAGGTTCTTTCGTTTCAGCGTTGATGACTTTGCCCTGAGCGACAATTGTGCTGTCGGCCGATTGTGCAAATGCTTGTAACGAAATGCCAACTGTAACTACTAGAACGATAATCCTTTTCAGCATGCTGCTTGAGGTTTATGGTTTTACAATTCTGAATTCTACCCTGCGGTTTTTACGTCTTCCTTCCTTCGTTGCATTGGATTCTACCGGCTTACTTTCACCGAAGAATGCAATGTTCACCCTTGCTTGATCAACGCCTTTTCCTACGATATATTTTTGAACGGCCGCTGCTCTTCGTCTGGAAAGATCCAGATTATACTTTTCTGTTCCTGTGGCATCTGCATGGCCTTCAATGGTTACCGTCATTGTTGCCCGCTCACCCATCAGCGTAACTAGTCTGTCCAATTCCGGGAAGGACTCTGGCTTCAGTGTCACCTGGTCAAAATCAAAAAAGACGTTATTTAACGTTATGGCAACATTCTCTCCAATAGGTGTTACAGAAATCGGGTTGAGTGTAAAGTTGTAGTTGATAACCGTATCCTGCGCTACATTTCTCAGATCAATGTTTTGGCTTTCAGAAATATAATCCTTTGCCTCTGCGCGTATTCCATATAACTGGCCGATAGGCAATTTGATCTCATACTCACCCTTCGTTGGATCGGATTGATTTATTCCCACATCCGTTCCATCGGGCAAACGTTCATAAATAATCTTTGCACCAAGAGGCTGACCTGTCTTTGCATCTATGAGTTTTCCTCTAATCGTGGCAAAGCGATCAGGATTTCGTAAGATCGGCAGTTTAACTCTGAAGATGTCTGTATTGTTGGAGGAAGTTTCGCGTGAGTAGTAGGCATGCTCACTGTCGGACGGAATATTGAAAAAATATTCGTTCAATGTTGTATTAATATCCGGGCCCAGGTTTTCCGGTTCGGACCAGTTTGTCCAGGTATCGTCTAGTCGCTTACTTACGTAAATGTCAGTTCCACCATAGCCACTAAAGCCGTTCGAGGCGAAGTATAAAGTTTTATCATCCAGTGCGAGGAAGGGTGAAGACTCCTCACCTGCTGTATTCAGCACCGATCCAAGACTTAAGGGTTGTGTCCACACGCTGTCATCCTGCATGAAAGAAACATAAAGATCACGGTCACCTCTTGAGTCTTCGCGTTGCACAGACATAATCAATGTCTTGCGGTTATTAGCAAGAAAGTAATTCGCCTTCTCATGAAAGTTATACTCGTTCTTAATGTTTAGGGCTACGGGTTTAGTCCAGCCTCCGCCAACATTCGAGCTTATCGAAACACCAGCCTGCATTTTCTTTCCATCATCCAGATACTTGTTGCCCAAAATCATGACAACAGATTTGCCATCCGGGGTAATTGCACTGATCGTATTAATAAAGTTTGGATAATCATTATTAAACTGACTCATGTTTTTGGCCAGTTGCCACTTTCCATCGGAACCAAGCTCAGAGTACCAGATGTCTTCCTTATCCTTTGTGCCGCCTTTGTTATCCGGGTGATTGCTTCGGCTGAAGTAAAGTGTTTTCCCGTCTGGTGAAAGGATGGGATTTAATTCGTTAACATCGCTGTTTACATTCTTATCAAGCACTTCGGTTACAATCCCTGACGCGAGAAGTTCGGGTGTAGGTATAAACGCCACAATAGGATAATTGGAATCAGATATGGCAACTGCATCAATGGCGAAATAATCAGGAACTGCCGCGCCATCAAACTCCAGTTTAACAGCTGCAACTTTATACGTAGTTGGTTCCAGGAAGAAGTTCATCATACGGCCCTTCATTGGAATTGCCATAGGATTGAACGTGCTCAGTTCGTACTCTCTGCCCGCTTCATCGTATACAAGAATTCTATACAGAGCTGAAGGATTAAAAGATTCCGCTATCGCAATCTGCTTTATGCTCATGGGCTTATCGTAGCCGAGCTTTAAAAACTCTTTCCGGCTTGGCTTATCCGGCATCCAGGCGTTCGGATTATCTCCTCCTGCCGGCATAACGTTTGGCTTCCCCAATGCCTGTTGGGCTGAGTATTGAGCATGTGTAAGCTCAGATGAAAACTCCAATACCTTGGAGGCCCATTGCACCACCTGTGCAGAAGCTCCATAAGACATTGCGAATAGGATGATGATTGCGGGTAATAGTCTCTTCATGAGTCTCCTGTCAATTAAATTCGGAACAATAAACTTAGGCAAAAATTTAAATTTGGACGAAAATAATACATTGTCGCGTCAAAAATAAGTTTTTGATTCTGGGGAATAGTGTGGCAAAAATTCCTCGTTACTCGAGGATATGGTTTTTAAACAGCAAAAAACCTACATGGAGAAGAACTCCAAACTTGTTCTCAGGATCGTCATAGTAGTTAACATTAAGCGCCACAGGCCCTACCGGTGAGTGAAAGACAACGCTGCCCGTGGCCGCGAAGGAAAGCCGGGTGAAGTCTGTCTGTTCAACAGCATCCTGGTTGCCATTTTCAATTATGTACTCAAACGGTTTAAACGCATAGCCCTCCAGCCGGAAGTCAAGTTTATTCTTAATCGTAAAAATGTTCCGGACCCCAAACGCTACGTAGTTATACGCTCTGAAATTCTCCAGCACAAGGGTACGGCTGTCTTGCATCGGAAAGAACGCGGGCGTGTTGATAATTGTCCCAAAGTAATTACTGAAGAACTTTTGGTTTGAGAAGACGGCCTCTGCATAGAAACCGGGGCGATACCACCCTTTTGTAAAGTAATGTTCGGCTGTTGCTTTTATCCTAAACCACTCGTGAGAAGCGGTGTTCTCAACCTGACTTTCATCTGCTGTATTTCCTGGAGTATAATTTTCTCTTACGCTAAAAAAATGCGCGCTCACCGAGTATGACTTTCCGTAGGATGCATACTGCTTTCTATTCAGGTCGTTCATGGAAAAAGTCAACCCGGTTTTTAAGCCTTCAAGCTCAAGCTGATCCAGTGTATCGGAACTTACAAACACTTTTTTATTTGAAAAATAGTCATCGTTGTTGAATCCTTCCAGGCTCATATCGACTTTGAACTGGTTCCCCATTGCTTTACCTACATGAACGCCAAGTCTTCGATCAAATCGCTTGAGCACTGTAGGTGTGGACTTTTCATTTAAAATATCAACACTCTCTGTGTAGTCCCATCCGTTAAACATGGCCTCCGGTTGAACATAAAATCTGTCGAAAAAGGGAATATCAAATCGGGTACGCACAAGCGCTGATTTGTAAAAGCTGCCGGTTTGAAAACCGGCATATGCATGGGTTAGTAAATTGTTGAAATAATAATAATTAAGCCCTAAAGCGATATTGCTGATGTCACGGGTTGCAATTACACCACCAAAATCAACCTGAAAGTTTTTTTGTGCGCGCTTGGTTAGTTGCAGAACAAACTTGTTTGCTTCGGGATTGAAGATCATGGAAGGATAAACATTTGAAAAGTAGGGTTCGGCAGCAAGCTTATAGTACCCATTCCGAATATCTCTATAATAGAGTGTCGGCTTCTTTTTTGAGCCTACTTTAAATATTCTTCGGATATATTTTCGCTGATGGGAGTTGAATGATTTAAATGTTATTTTCTCAAAAACCCATGGCTTATTCTGATTGTTAAATGCGTTTCTTTTGGCGACAACGTCCTCGCATGCCTGGCGGGCGGCTATCTTCCGCTTAAGCTCCGGCATTTGCCGCATTGTCTGCGCATAGCCGCTGTCGATCAGCGCACGGGCAAACTTAAATTCAAGAGAGCTGTAGCCTTCCAGGTTTGGTTGAATGTAAACTCCACTTTCCGGAATCGCAGAAGGATCGGACTTATCCAGCAGCATGTACAGCAATGAGTTTGCAATCAGCTTGTCATCATTATCATACGGATATTCACTGAAAACTTTAGAGGATACGTTTGACCCCACAATAACGTCCGGTCTGAATTCGTGCTGAAGGATGTCAACGGGAAAATTGTTATAAACACCTCCATCAAATAAATAACGCCCTTCAACCCTGATCGGGTTATAAAAGAACGGAACAGATTGTGTGGCCCGCAGCGCATCGCTCAAAGAACCTTTTGAAAGAATTACTTCTGATTGCGTAAACACATCTGCTGCCACAACCCGAAACGGCACGAACAGACTGTCAAAATTATTGCCTGAAATCGCTGCTGCCTGCGCCATCTTTTCGGCCAACGCAAAATTCAGTGAAACATCGTTCGCTAAGCTTGAGTTGAACTGAAAAGAAAAAGTTGAGTCAAGTGAAAGATTAAGCTTTAGAAAATATGGTCCACCCTCCGTGCGGGCATAGTGATAATTCACCTTGCTTTCCGGATAGCCATTCACCCAACGCAAAAAATCTTCGGATAAAATCATGCGTTCAATAGCATCCGGGCTCATGCCGGCAGCATAACAGCCGCCTATAATTCCACCCATGGATGTGCCTACGATGTAATCGACCGGAATCTCATTCTCTTCAAGTGCTTTCAGCACCCCGATATGGGCGATCCCTTTCGCGCCACCGCCACTAAGTACCAGCCCGACTTTTTGCGCAAAAGTTTGGGTGATGCTGAACGTCATCACAACAAGTAAAAGCTTCTTGAACACGATATTAATACGGCACTGCCTGATTAAAGGTAATCCGTCAGAATAAAATAAATAAAGGAATCCTTAAAAATAACGATTGCAGCAACCTTAATAGTTTCTAGACTATAAAACTTTTGCAAAGGATTGCTGTACGGGAGACGCTATTCCATCGAGCTTAATCATAACGGCTCCTTTTGCTACTTCGTAAGCGTCTTTATATTCAGCTTTAATGGGCTCTGATGCGGGAAGCTCTACCCTTAGCGCGTCTACTTGTACGCCATTTTTCCAGAAGCGATAGCAAAGGTGTGGACCAGTGGCAAGGCCGGTGCTGCCCACATAGCCAATAACCTGGCCCTGGCGAACACGGGTACCGGCTCTTACCGAACCGTCAATCCGTGACATGTGTAAATACTGAGTTGTGTAGGTTCCGTTATGGCGGATTTTGACATAGTTGCCATTGTTGGACTTGTAGCGTGCCTCCTCAACAAGTCCATCCCCTACGGAACGAATCGGTGTGCCCTGAGGAGCAGCGAAATCTGTTCCGAGGTGAGCTTTAAAAATCTTTTGAACAGGATGAAATCTTTTTCCTGTATACCGCGAGCTGATGCGCGTAAACTCAATGGGATACTTTAACAATGCTTTACGAAGGCTTTTACCGTCTTCATCGAAATAATCACGACCATTCCCCTGATCGAAAGGCACGGCATAGTACCCGCTGCCAAAATGTTCGAAATAAATTCCTTTGATATCGCGTACACCAATTGGATGGCCTTCTACCTGAACCTCTTCGTACACAAGCTTAAATACATCTCCTTTTTGCAAGCGTTGAAAATCAACCTGCCAGGCGAAGATATCTACGAACTTATTTGTAAGCTCGTGAGAAATCCCCATCTCGTTGATGGTTTGTGAAAGTGATGATTGAATAATGCCGGAAATGCTTTTCTCCTCAACCGTTACGTCACGCTGGCACACATCTACCCGTAACGATTCATCGAATGTAAAAACAACATAATCAATCGGGTTGGGTTCGTATACAAACACTTTTGCAGTCTTCAGTGAGTCTGGAGTGCAGAATAGCGTGTATTTTTTATTGGCCGCAATTTTTCTAACATCAAACACATTACGGGGAATAGAAGCTAACTGGTTAATCAGCTTAACAGGTACATTATAGGCCGATAGAATGTCCGCTAAAAATTCGTTCTTTTTAACTTTCTCTTCGATTACGATGTGATTGTTGACATTGAGCCCATACAATAAAATAGGCTGCTGCAGATCAAAATCAATATCGTCAAGGGTGTATCCCCCGCGAATGTCTTTGGTTTCAGGGAAGGGATTAAACATGTTAACTGCTACAGCACTTAACAGAATCAATAAAACAGAAAAAAGCCTACCTAAATGTCTCATCATCGCCTCAATTTATCTCTCTGCCCAAAAATCGAAGGGCAAATATACCAGTTTAAAAAATGCTCAGCGTTAAAAAACGGTACGTTTTCACTAAAAATATGACATTAACGAGTAATGTCCAAAAGTAGCCCAATCAGCATTTTTCCAACTCGTGATCATTTGTACCTTCCCTGTACAATACTTAAACCGTATGCCCAAACTACTCCATTTATCCGTATTGTTACTTGCGGTTACAGGTTCAGGTTTACAATCGTGTTCAGGCGATGACAACAACGAGTTAAGCGATCTGGAAAAAATAGACTCCTTAAGCCTGCAATTAACTGCGCCAGGTAAAGATCCCGTTGACTTGACGTTTGTTGACACCGATGGCGATAGAATTTTTCAAGCCCAAACGTCTCCTAGCCTTTCATCAAATACTACCTACACTGCTTCGTTCTCCTTTATTGGATCGAGAGATGGCTCTTCGGCAGCGATTGATCAGAACATGGAAAGTCACCTGATTTGTTATAGTGCTTCTAATGAACACCTGCAAATTGAATATATGGATGTCGATTTAAATAATCTTCCAGTTGGATTAACGACACACTGGACGACTATTCCTGATGCGTATGTAAATCTGGTGATGACAATGGCTCATCATGTAACCTCAAAAGAAGGAAATTGTGAGGAAGATGACGTAGAAGATGACGTATTAGATTTTAAACTTATTCAGGACTTCCGGATTAAGGACGATATAACCGCCAATGAAGCTGAAGATATTAACGAAGTGTATATAGAAATCTATTTCGATAATACTTCATTCGAGCCACTGGCGATAACGTTCACCGATAGTAATAATGATGGAATATTTCAATCAGACTGGCCTTTACTGGAGCTCAAAACAGGTTCGATTAATAGAATTGATATTTGGGCAACTACTTACCGGCAAGGTGATGTTAATACTCCGGTCAGAATTGATGAAAAGATTGATGATCACATCTTTTGTTCTGAGGTTACAAATGGCGTTTTGCTAAATCCTCAAGCTGCCGAATGGGACTTTGATTCGAATGATTTACGAAAAGGGATGTATACGCTTTGGACTACATCATCTTTAGCCGGTACAACCGGCACATTAAAAATTACCTTGCGCCATCAACCGGGAATAAAAACCGGTGAATGCCCAGGAGAAGGACAAATTGTTGATTTTGAAATCACACAGTCTATCAAAACCTATTCTCCTTAGTTATATAACTCTTTGAACTTAGCTTTGCCGCGTTCAAGAAAGTCGACAAAGCTTTGCACATCACGGTCGTACGCATAGGGCCATGCAAGCACCTTTTCATCGGGCCCCATCAATACATAAAAAGGTTGAGCGTTGTTATTCAGGTTTGCAATCTGGATATCGGCATTTTTCTTACCAATAGTTTTCTTAACCTTTCCGTCATAGCGCGATGTAATCCATTCTGCTTCGGGTAATTCTGTTTTGTCATCCACGTATAGCGCTACCACTACAAAATCCTCCTTCAATCTTTTTAGAACAGCCGGATCGCTCCATACGACAGCTTCCATTTCACGACAATTCGTACACCCGTGCCCGGTGAAATCAATAAAGATTGGTTTGTTCTGCTGACGCGCGCAGGCAAGCGCTTGCTCGTACTCAAAATATCCTGTTAACCCGTGTGGCAGATGCAGGAAGTCTGCATACTTAGGCTCTTCACATTGATCATCCTGTTTTCCTTTTGCCAGTGCAGCCAGGTCAAAGTCAAGCGTATGCTGCGGTGGAAGATAGCCTGCCAATGCTTTTAACGGTGCGCCCCACAAGCCCGGAACGAGGTATACAACAAATGTAAAAACACCAATCGCCAACAGTAACCTGGATACAGATACTTTTTCAATCGGACTGTCGTGCGGGAGACGCAGCTTACCAAGCAGGTACAATCCCAGCAATCCAAAAATCACGATCCATAACGCAATATTTAAATCACGATCTAACAAGCCCCAATGATATGCCTGATCAGCTATACTGAAAAATTTTAGTGCAAGGGCCAGCTCAAGAAAGCCTAACGTTACTTTAACTGCATTTAACCAACCGCCTGACTTGGGTATGCTTTTAATTACTTCCGGGAAAAAAGCGAAGAAGGCAAAGGGCAATGCAAATGCTAATGAATACGAGAACATCATCAGGATGGGCTTGAGAATTTGTCCGCCTGCCGAAAGCGCCAGCACACTCCCCACAATCGGCACCGTACAACTGAACGAAATCAACACAAGCGTAAACGCCATGAAGAACACCCCGGTTAAGCCGCCCTTTTCCGCTTGTTGGTCAATTTTGTTTATAAGCTTATAAGGCGCATTGATTTCGAATAAGCCGAAGAATGAAAGTGCAAAGATCAGGAATACAAAAAAGATAAAAAGGTTTAGCGCCCAATTAGTCGCGAGTGCATTTAATCCTTCCGGGCCAAGCAACACAGCAAAGAGTGTTCCTGCTGATGAATACAGTATAATAATGGATAGGCCGAAGATGATTGCCTTTTTAACGCCTTCGCGTTTCGTTTGTGTATCCTTTAGAAAGAATGTTACGGTCATGGGAATCATCGGAAACACACATGGCGTAATTAACGATGTAAGACCCGCCACAAAGGCAAGTACCAGCAGCGTCCAAAAAGAATCATTGCCATACATTGGCTCACCTTCCAGGATTGCTTCATCCAATACCGGCCCGTTGGCTTTTGAAAAATATTCTTTCGGCTCCTGCTTTTCCTGTACCGTGTCTTTACTAACCGGATCTGTTGCTGCCGGAATTTGCTCTACAGGTTCAGGGTTTTTTTTTACATCCGCTTCTGTAACGACTATATCGGTGAACGCAAAATCTACATCGAACTGCACACACCTGCCATTAACTTCCGTACACACCTGGCCATTGAAGGTTCCGGATATCTTTAAATTCTTAGAAAGAACCTTTATTTTTTGACGGAACACTGCGGTTCCTTTGAGAATCTTTACTTCGCAATCAAAGGCATCGTCACGCTTGGTCTTTGGATTGATCGCTTTAAGCGTACCTACAGTCTTAACGCTTGGATCAGCGGTGAAGGTTATGGTTGCCAGGATCGGCCCGCACTCCGGATCAAACTCATTGGCATACACATACCAGGTGTCATCAACCTGACCGGTAAACACCAGTTCCAATTCATCGCCAACCTTTACGGATTTCTTTGAAGCTTCCCACGTCCACTTAACCGGCTCAAGAATCTGAGCAAAAGAGGACGTTGTAAGTACTCCAAATAAAATCAGTACAGCCGAAGCTTTTTTTAAATTCATGATCAGGTTAACGATTAGTGCAGCTTATGGTTTTGAAAAATGTTTATAGAACGAAGTGATCGTTTCTATCCCCAGCATAAAGTTCTTAATTCCATAGTGTTCATTGGGAGAATGGATGGCATCTGAATCCAGGCCAAATCCCATCAATACTGTATCTAAACCAAGTTCCTTCTTAAAAAGTGCCACAATCGGAATACTTCCGCCATCGCGGGTAGGTATCGGACGCTTGCCCCAAACTTCTTCGAATGCTGAACTTGCTGCTTTAAACGCTTTTGAGTCAGTTGGCGTAACGGCTGCCTGACCACCGTGCAGGGCAGTAACTTTTACCTTAACGGAGTCAGGGGCGATTGATTTAAAGTGTTTTGTAAAGAGTTCGGTGATCTCCTCATTATCCTGATCGGGAACTAAACGCATTGAAATTTTCGCATACGCTTTTGATGGCAGTACGGTTTTGGCACCCTCCCCCGTGTAACCACCCCAGATTCCGTTTACATCCAGCGTTGGCCGAATGCCTGTGCGCTCAACTGTTGTGTAGCCTTCTTCTCCTTTGATATCATTGATGTCAAGATCCTTCTTGTAGTTATCAAGTGAGAAGGGTGCTCTGTTTATCGCTTCCCGATCCGCAGCACTAAGCTGTGCAACTTTATCATAAAATCCCGGAATGGTTACACGGCCTTTATCATCGTGCAGCGATGCAATCATTTTACTTAGTACGTTAATTGGATTAGCCACTGCTCCACCATATACACCGGAGTGTAAGTCGCGATTAGGTCCGGTAACTTCAACTTCCATATAGCTTAGCCCACGCAACCCAACGGTTATAGATGGGTGATCAAGGGAAATGATTGATGTATCGGAAATGAGAATTACATCAGCTTTAAGTTTTGCTCTATTTTCCTTTACAAAAGTGGCCAGGTGTTCAGATCCAACCTCTTCTTCGCCTTCAATCATAAACTTAATATTACACCTGATCATAGCAAGCTTTGTCATGGCTTCGAAAGCTTTGACATGCATGTATACCTGTCCTTTATCATCGCATGCGCCACGGGCATAAATCTTTCCGTCCTTTACTACAGGTTCAAAGGGTGGTGACGTCCACAAGTCAAGCGGATCGGGTGGCTGTACATCGTAGTGCCCGTACACGAGGACTGTTGGCCATGAAGGATTGATAATTTTTTCTCCGTACACAATCGGGTGACCGGCTGTTTCGCAAAGCTCGGCTTTATCTACTCCGGCATCGGTAAGCTTTCCCAGCAGATATTCAGCAGCCTTCCGTACATCGCCTGCACGTTTACTATCTGCGCTTACGGATGGAATCCGAAGCAGTTCAAACAGTTCGGAAAGAAAGCGATCCTGATTTTTGTTGATGTATTCTTTTACCATAGGAAATGATATTGTGCAAATTACAGGGGAAATCGATGGTTCAAAAGGAATTGAACATTGGTTTTAAGGATCAAGAAAGAATTCACGCCAGTAATCAGGCCGGGGTACGGTTGCGTTTGTGCGGCAATCCATGCATTGCCTTGGCAAGGCCTGTACCCAGGGCCGGGGCGGATTCCCCTGATAGTACGTCTTAAAGGGAATATAGACAGGAGGCTTGCCGCTCAGGTTAAGAGCCAGGTTCTCTTTTGTATTTAGAAAATCTAATGGCTCGCACTTTTCCTGTATAGGAGCTGGTGGAAGTAAATCGCCATGAAGAAATAATCGTTTATGCTCGGTTGTGTAAACTCCTACATATCCAATTACAGTTTCATCCGGCTCGTTTGTCCGGTGGATGTTGCCAAAGAGCTGAGAAGGCATTGGATCAAAGAACGAGCCGACTTGTGTCGAATTTTTTTCAACGAGTGTAAGGTAATCGAACTCTTCTTCCGTAAGCGCATGCTGATGCAGGAGCATAGAATAGCGAATCTGTCTTTCCTCCGCAGCATGCGACATTTTTCGTACAGCATGTTTCACCGAATCGCTAGCCTGCAACTTAGTTGTAGCGAAATTCATAATTTTTGATTTCCCCGATTTATAGCAAATAGACATATCAAGAAGTGTATCCATCCCCCGCGGCTCGGGCAATTCAGTAGCCCGCAAAATAATAGTATCTCCATTATACTTCAGATCGGGTCTATACTGCGCGCGAATCTCCCAATCCTCTTCATACGACCAACTATAATACCGTGTGGAATTCTGCGCATCATGCGCATACGCATAGATGTAAAGCAGATCAGGTTTCCATTCCCATGCAATAGTGTCAATGGGTGGAGTAACCTTAACGTTCATCATTTCGGACCGATACTCTTTTCCGTTTGACAACTTAATATGCAATCTGTACTGCTTATCCGTGGGAAGATTTAGTTCTTCTGACTGATATAGACCGGAGCCAATTTCTGAAAGCAGGTACGATTCATCCGTTTCCGTTTCAATGGATACTTCTGCATCTGTTTCAAAGTCTATATTCTGACTAAAACTCAGGGGAGATATTTTTGATAATGTGATGCGGGTTTTTCCCGGGCCTGCATTGATGTATCCGTCTACAACGAGTAAATTCAGTTTGTTTGCTGGAACATCCGCGTTAAAGGGTTCCAGGCATGAATTGGTAATACCTCCAATGACAATGAGCACTACGAATAGCCCAACGTATTTACGCACCTTCATTAGAATCCGTCTTTATCATCCTTCTTTTTAGGATCTTCTTTCTTTCCGGCCGCACCCTCGCTGAGACTGTAGGGAACTTCAATTCCTAAATATTCTAACCTAAAACGATTAATGAAAGCTTTCGTTTCTTCCTCGCTGCCTGGAACAAACACCACATCGCCCAGCTTAGCCTTTCCTGAATTTGTTTTCTTGGCCACCAGCGTATTAAACTCTTCATTCGAAGAGTACATCAATAGCCGGTTATCTTCAAATCCGAGATAATACCACGACTCTGGAGAGGCCTTAAAGAAAACGTTAAATACAGGAGCACCGTCTTCGGTTTTTTTAACTTCCATAAACCCTTCGAACGCGCCATTTATATCATTTCGAAAACTGTTCGACAGCCCCAACGGGCCCTCGCTGTAAAAAGCTTTGTTCGATACGGACCATTTTAAGTTGACATTGGCAAAGGTTAAAGCCTTAGCCGTTTCAGCTATTGTCCCCAGTGAAACATATCCCTGTGCGCTTCGCTCCTCAAAATCTTTTGCGACACGCTCCCCTACGATATCAGCAATTTTATATAAAAGTTCTGTTTGGTCTCCCATGCCTTCATCAGCGCCTTCCTTTTGAATCACGGCTTGCAAATCAAATGCCATAACGTCAAAAGCAGGCGGAATTGCAGTCGTATTCAACATGACCAACGCATTCATGCGAATATCATTTGTCTGTATATTTCCGCTGCCGATTGCTGCAGCCGTTACGTTAAAATCTTTGGTCCCTTTAAAAAGATTAACGGGGCCTTCAAACCTAACCTGTGTGGTTTCATCACTATACGCGAAAACTTTTCCGGATAATTTATTGCCTGCGGCTTTCTCACGATCTTCAATTTTATACTCGCGCGAAGCGGTATCATAATGCAGTGTGCCGCTGGGAACAAAGAAATCATCATCGTCTTCTCCCTTATCATTGAGAAAGGTGATGTACAGATCATTTTCAAGTGCAGAAAAGTGAAGACCTGCATCAACCTTTTTACCATCCTCGGTAAGTGCGTTATCGAAATTGATCAGGATCTCGGGCTCATCACCACTTTGTGAATATTGAATCCAGGCATTATAGTCTTTAATCTTTTTCAAATCAAGCTTTACAAATCCCGTTAGCTGTAATGCAGGTTTGGTCGCAAACATGGTGAGGTCGCCCTTATAAAACATACCCGCACCGAGCACAAGCTTTTCTTCTTCTGTTACGTGACCAACACCAACGGTTTGCATAGAGGCAACTGTTTTTCTACGCTGAAATTTTTTTGTCTGCTCAGTTTCTACCACCGGTTCAAGATGAAAGTCGGTCATTTTAATGGCAAACGTATCCTTGAGAAAGTTTACGTACTGATAGGTGGCGTATCCGGAGAATTCCTTTCTTGAGATAACATCTACCACACCTTCTGTCAGGCGGTGATATCCATTGAGGGTATCCAGAACGATGGTTGTATTTTTAAGGGTACCGATCTTTGCGTTTTCAAGGATCAATACTTCACCATTCTCAGGTGTTATGCGTGCATCGGCCACGGTAATGTAAGGAATACCACTGACCAACATCTGCTGTGTCTTCAGGTCATACACTGCTTTCTCTGCGTTGAAGCTAAGGGAATCCAAATCCTTACGGGTTGTATAGAAGTATGAGTTCTCGATGGGTACATCCGGGTTTTTAGTCATGGTAATTTTCTGTGTAGAAAAATCCCAGCGTGCATTCGGAATGGAAGTTTTAAATTGTGCAAACGGAAATTCAATCGCGGCTTCACCTTCTATCTCCGGGCTGATGTCAGCATAATTTTGCGCAAGATTAAACTTAACACGCACATCCGTTCCATCAATCAACGGTTTGGAAGGATCTGCCGATTTAGCTTTAAAGCGGGCGTGTCGCGCACCAAAGTCTTTCGCGGAGAAGCTCATTTCTCTCGACCGCAGCTCAGAGCCGCGCGTTTCGAGCTTTCCAATACCTGTCAATCCGCTTTTTGAAACCGTGATGGTTCCTGTCAGCTGTGCGGTGCTATCGTAAAAATTAAATGGCACATCGGTGTTGCGAATTTTCATTTGATCCTGTTTCGGGAACCACTTCATTTGATAGTTCCGTAACGATGCCTGAGGAAAAACAACCGATCCGAATTGCTTTTCGGTAATCGTTGCCCGAGTGCCTCGTGCAGAAACGGAGTCAGGATAAAATACAAAATCGTTGGAATAGACCGTTGCAGCGAGGTATTCTATTCGTCCCGGTGAACGAAGTCCTTTTTTATCGAGTGTAATAACACCAAACAGTTTACCGTCACCTTTGTAAAGCTGATATCCGCTGGACGGAACTGTGTGTTCAAAGCCCAGAGACTTGTCGGGCATAGAGTGCAGCTTTTCCTTAAAACTCGGGAACATTCCGCTTGAAACGAATGAGCCGTCAAAATTCAGGGAAGCCGGATCGGCATCATTCAAACTGTCAAGCTTAAAAGGCGGCACAACGAAGAATACAGATCGGTCATATACACCATTCAAAACTTCAGGCCTGTCGAAATAAATTACTCCGCCTGCGGCAGCATCAAGCCTGGGATAATTTGGAATCTTTTCTTTTCCCGACCGGTTGTTGGGTCTGTTAATATAGAGTGTTCCCGAAGACTTAGCAGCTGAACTCATTCCGCCTGCTGCTGCGGCCGTGGAGTCAGCACCTACCATTGAATTATTTATTTTCTTACGCACCATCTGCCCTCGGGCATTTTTTTCCATTGCGTAAAAATTGATGGAATCAATTTTATCGAGACTGATGAAGAAGCTATCGTACTTTAAGGTGAATTGCTTTCCTGTGATCTCAAAATTTCCCGCAGTAACTGTTCCATCAAACTTAATGTCGCGGTTTTGTAAGACGGTAACCGTGCTGCTGTCGGGTTTGATGAATACATTTAATGAATCACTTACGTTAAATCCAGCCACTCCGCGCACAACCATGTTTCGGTTCTTAAAGTTGAGGGTTGCGTTCGGATAAACCGGAGCCTTCAGATCAGTTTGAACATATGACCCGGATATGGATTGAATTTTCAGATTGTCATAGTCCACTTCACCTTTATGGGCCAGGTATTGAGTAATCGCTTTTTCTTTTACAAGAATCAGATCTCGCTGAGGCCAGTATTCCAACAATCCTTTTTGGGAAAGGAACTCAATGGCTTTTTGAATTTCCAGAATACCGTACCCTGTTTGTTGCGCCAGGTCTCCGCTATGCAATTCACGCGTGCTATTGCGGATACAATAATTTGCCACTAACGCCAGCGGATGAAAATTAAATCCAACACCTTCCAGCGTTTTAAAATCATCCGGTTCATAGTAATCCACCGATTCCAGAATCATAGGCACCGTAGCCCGCGCACCGCGCGTTGAAATATCCAGGCTATCGGCTTGTAAATCCCAGCGGATGGAGTGTGCCGCAAAATCCATGTTAAAAAAAGAAGATGCATACGGAGCATTCCTCATCAGTCCCTTTTCACTCAACAACAAAAGTTTTTCCTGGTTGTAATCATACTTCATCTGAACCGAGTGATGTGTAATGGAATCATTTTGGTGGTAAATGGCGAATTCTGTTTGCTCAGACAGCACCGATGAATCCTGAAAAATAAATTCCCGCGACCGGGCTTTGAACTTCTTCTCGACTTCATCGGAAACAACAATTGTTGCCACCTCATTGTTAACCGAAGTACTCTTGATCCGATTACCCCACAATGAAAACCCTCCGGTGTATTTCATACGTTCGTTACCAAAACCCTGGATCTCCAGGTTGCTTTGATACGAAGTAAAGCGTGGATAACTGGACGCTACAGAATCTTTCCGGGATTGAGATTTGAACTCAAATTTTCCAGCAATAAAGCCGGGGGTTTTTCCGGCATAGTTAAGATTAACCAGATCAGCCTTTAGTTCCGGCTTCTTGGTGTTGAAATTATAAACTGTAAAGTTGCAGGTAACTTCTTCAGGCGTCAGATAGGCTGATGACCAGTCAAACCTTCCCTCCTCACCAACAAAAATGTTATCGGTTAAAGAAAATATACCTTTAGTATTGCTCAGATTTACCGAGTCATACGGTGTAACAAAATTTAAATTCGTTCCGGTGAACCGGATGATTGCTCCCTCTACATTGGGCTGTGGTGCGGGTGTTAACCAGTACGGTGGCGGTTCGTGATAAACAGTATCGACTGGTTCATCAACCCAGGTGTCGTTGTTGTATTGGTCGTTATTTGTCGAAGTATCCGGTGGAGGTGGAATAAATTCCAGGTATTCAAACGTATAGCTGCCTTCCCGGGCATAAAGGCTGTACGATTTATCTGCAAAAAGCGTATGGCGCTCAAAAAAATCGCGGGACGTGTTGAAAAATGCAAGAACGCGGGGTGATTTATAATTGTCGATAACCTTGCCGGCAACTTTTAAAAAGTTTCCAAGCTGGGTGGCATCCGATCCTTCAATAGTAACGGCTGCAACAATGGCTCCGATGTACGGCACAAGATGCGGGCGAAGCTTATAGCCCTTCTTGCGCATACTGTAAGTCTGTCTTTTTATGAGTTGCTGCTGATCAAGATTTATGTTTGGCCAGGCTGTTGTGAACCCGGCACCTATGGCTGTGGCTTCCAGGTTGCGGGTATTTTCCATTACGATCCGCAGGCTGTCGGCAAAGTTCATGCTTACCGGGGAATCGGTTTGTCCAAAGCAAACCGAAGCCGACAGCAGCAATACCGAAAGAATATGAAAAAATGCCTTTTTCACGCAGTCAAAAACCCCTGAAATTCGCAAATAATGGCGAAATAAGCTAAAACGCGACAAGAGGGCGGATTATTAAAGAGTATAACGTGAAATATGACGGTATTGTGTTAATCCGCTTACAGGAATTCTTGTGGTTCGCTCGGCAGAAGTCGGTTCAGCCCCTCTTCAATAACAACGAAACCCAGCTCTCACGTTCGTGTGACGTAACCCGCTGAAGGTTGTATGGGGATGCGGATTGTAAAAGATCTGGAATATCCTTTTCGTAAAATCCGCTGAGCAGCAATAATCCTCCTGGTTTCAGGTAAGCAGCGTATTGATGCATTTCCTGAAGTAAGATATTCTTATTGATGTTGGCGAGAATAATATCAAAATCATCTTCAAAGGTAAGGTCGCTGATCTTGCCCTGCCGGATGGTAACGTTGTCACACCTGTTGATCTCTGCATTTTCCTGACCATTAATCACGCTCCACTCATCAATGTCAAATGCTTCAATTTTTTTTGCGCCCAGTTTCGCAGCCATAATCGCAAGTACAGCAGTACCACAACCCGCGTCCATCACAATTTTATTTTTGTGATCTATTTCAAGTTGGGTTTTTACCATCAAATGTGTCGTTTGATGATGGCCGGTACCAAACGACATTTTTGGTGTGATGATGATATCGTATGGATAGTTTTTCGCGGGCTGATGAAATGAAGCCCGGATGATTACGAAATCGTTCACGATAACCGGTTCATAATTTTTCTCCCATTCTTCATTCCAGTTTTTCTTTTCAATCTTATCCTGGTAAAAAGTTATTGGAGTAACCGCGCTATACTTTTGTAAAATCTCCTGAAGAACTTCTTTGTTGAAATTTTCCTGTTCCGCATACGCTTCAAATCCGTTGTCAATTTCCATGAAGGTATCGAAGCCAGCCTCTGAAATTTCAGCCTGAAGAATTTCAGAAAACTCAGAATCGCACAGTACTTGTAAGCGTGTATAGTACATATAATTAATTTGAAAGTTCGAAGATTCGAAGATGGTCCAATCTCATTTTCAAATTTTCAAATCGGTCAATTTTCAAATTGACTTTATGATTTCTGTAAACTCGCGCGATTTTAGTGATGCTCCCCCTACGAGCCCGCCATCCACATCCGGGTTGGCAAAAAGCTCCTTTGCATTGGCTGCATTCACGCTTCCGCCATATAATATAGAGATGCTGTCTGCAACTGCCTGACCATATTTAGCAGCAATATGTTTGCGGATAACCGCGTGCATATCCTGTGCCTGCTGTGCGGTTGCTGTTTTGCCCGTACCAATGGCCCAAACGGGTTCGTATGCAATCACTACTTTTTTCAGGTTATCAGCATCCAAATGAAACAGGCTTTCTTCAACCTGCTGCTTAACCACTTGTTCATGCGTTCCTTTCTCACGGATCTCCAACACTTCACCGCAACAAAAAATTGGAGATAACCCGTTCTTCAATACAACGTCAACCTTCTTCGCGAGTAACTTTCCATCTTCACCAAAATATTGTCTGCGTTCACTATGACCGATTACTATATAGGGAATATCCATCGACTTCAGCATACCTGCTGATGTTTCTCCTGTATATGCCCCCGATTCATGCTCACTGCAATTCTGTGCAGCAACCGATATCCGGTTGTTATTACCAAGAATAGTTTTAACGGATTGCAGGTATGGAAATGGGGTGCAAAAAACTACTTTAACATCACCCTTAACTTCATCATTTACCATTCCAAGCACTTCAGAAGCAAGCGTGTTCGCTTCCTGCAGGGTTTTGTTCATTTTCCAGTTTCCGGCTACAATCTTTTTACGCATAACTTAAAATTTAAAAGAGGTCAAAGATACGCGGCTATGTGAAAAAATCACCTACGCCTTGGTTTGTATTTAGAGTCTTCAAAAATTTTGTCAGCGTTACCGCTTTTCATTAGATCGGGAAGTGTTTGATCAGGATGCTCTTTCCTATAGCTCTTTACAATCTGCCATCCCACCCATTGTGCGATGCGACCTGGGCAATCAACGCCAACTTCAGTAGTCTTTGGGCGTTCGCCCAGATACCGTTGCTTTAACACATGACTTGTTGAATACAGCAGCTTGTCTTCAATCAGTCGGGCCCAGATGAGGTCCTGATTTTCCCATGCACCTGTTATTTCCTTAGGAGAGTACCAGATGAAGACACTATCGGGAGTACACGGAACCATTTGTTTAGCGAAATAAAATGATTTGCCATAGGCAATCATGTCGGCTAACGCGGTCTTGTTGTTTTCATCCATGTTGTTAATCCGTGGATCAATCCCATAGATCAACATAGTTGACGGCACAATGTTTTCAGGATTATACTGGCGAAGCATGTAATCGTACATGTTCGGACGAAACTTTGCTTTTTTTCCCAAATAATAATCGAGCCCAACAATGATGAGCGAATCGCTCACGTACATATCGGTTTCAAAACCGCTAATCGCTGTTTCGATTCTTGGGATCTGTATTTCAGGATAATAATACTTCAGGTTTTTGAAAGCTTCCGTAAATTCTGCCTTCAGCTTCTGTTCATTACCAAATACCCGTTTGACTTCCATTGCCAGGGTATCCAGGTGAATGTTGGTAAACCGTCTGTACAATTCGTTAATGAATACCGAATCATTCGGGTATTGCGATCGTTTAAAAAAAATCTCGCGTAAAACCTTATGATCTCCCAGTAATTTAACCAACGCTTCCTTTGAGCTTACATTAGCCAATGAATCCGATAATGACGTAAGGGTTATTTCAACTTCTATCTCAGAAGTTTCGGGGATAAAGGCGCAGCCCTGCTCCTCTTCTTCAGGGCCGCAAGCGGAAAGTAAAAGCAGACTAACAAGCAAAAACGACAGAAAATATTTCATGGAGGTAACTATTTCAGATCAAACGAAAGCTTGCCGGAAGGATTGTTCCGCATAAGCCTTAAACTTTTTGTTTCATTTTTCACGGTCATGTTAATCAGGTTGGACTGATCTTCATAAAATTCCGTGATGATGCTATTGGTAATGTCGATGGTCTTAAACTTTTTCACAGGCCGTACCTGAATATAAAAGATAAGCACATCTTCATCTGTTTCGTGGCCCAGGTATTTAACAGGCTGCAGTTTCCCGTCCGCCATCAGCTTAAACCTTGGCTGCAAATATCCCCAGGCAAGTTTATCGGTTGTGGAATTGGATGGGTTTACTAAAGTCAGCTCCGGGTCGTTCTTTGCGTTTCGAATGGCCAGCTCAAGATCATCCGTAAAAATGCGAAGCATGATCTCTAGTTCTCTCTCCTTTTCATCCAGCGTAATTTCCGTAACCGAAATATGAAGCGGATGCAAAAGAATCAAAACCGATGATAGTAAAACTGAGATGGGCAGCATTTCGCGTACAGTGCTTTTCGGAGCTTAAAATTAGCTAATAAAACCCGTATACTTGCGCTCGTGCTGCGCTAACCCATGCTATGAGCCAATTTGAACTTTACTTCCAGTTAGGAAAGGATCATATCCTCGATTACAAAAACGGGTACGATCATATTCTCTTTGTGGTGGCGCTGTGTGCTCTGTACCTCATGCGCGATTGGAAAAAAGTTTTGATCCTGGTGACAGCTTTTACAATCGGGCATTCGATTACACTGGCTTTATCAACACTTAGTGTTATTTCCATTAACCAGGAATTAATTGAGTTTCTGATCCCTGTCACAATTTTTATTACTGCGGTTTCCAATATTTTCAGAGGCACCGAACCTTCCGATCGAACCACGTACATCAATTACGGCTATGCCTTGTTTTTTGGATTGATCCACGGTCTTGGATTCTCAAATTATCTCAAGGCCATGTTAGGGAAAGATCGGGGCATCGTATCCCAGTTATTTGCCTTTAATATCGGGCTGGAGCTAGGTCAAATAATTATCGTTAGCATCTTTCTGATTCTGTCTTTTATTTTAGTCGATTTATTTACCGTAAACCGAAGAGACTGGAAGCTTGTTCTTTCATCCGCTATTGCCGGAATGGCTTTATTGCTGGTGAAGGACAAAATTTTCTGGTGAGCTTAAATTAAATTCTATGAAAAATTCAATTCTCATCATTTGCCTGATGGCAACTTCTCTTACAACAGTTGCACAGGACAAAAACTGGAAAGGCAAGTTCGAGCAACTCGAGCAACTGCTTCCAACACCGAACGAGTACCGAAGTGGTTCTGGCGCACCAGGTCCGAAATATTGGCAGCAGCAAGCGGACTACGTTATCAATGCTGAACTCAACGATGAAAATCAAAGCATCACAGGTTCTGAGGTTATCACCTACACCAACAATTCACCAGATGCATTAACGTACCTCTGGTTGCAATTAGACCAAAATATTAACGAGAAGGGCAACAACACATCTAAGACTGCAACCAATACTGTTTCAGATGCCATGACTACGCAAGCCATTGCCGGAAACGCGGGGTTGTATGATTTTGATGGCGGCTTTAAGATAAAATCGGTAAAAGATGCTGCGGGAAAAGCGATGCCTCATTTCATCAATCAAACCATGATGCGTGTTGATCTTGCGCAACCTTTAAAAACTGGCCAAAAATTTTCATTCTCGATTGATTGGTCATTCAACATTAACGATCGGGTCCGTGAAGCTTCACCGAATGATGGCCGCAGTGGCATGGAATATTTTCCAAAAGACGGTAATCATTTATACATCATTGCACAGTGGTTCCCGCGCATGTGCGTGTATGATGATCTTATCGGCTGGCAGAATAAACAATTTTTAGGACAGGGTGAGTTTACACTATCATTCGGAAATTATCAGGTTAACCTGACTGTTCCCGCAGATCACGTTGTTGCAGGAACCGGAATGGTACAAAACCTGAAAGAAGTTTTAACTGGTGAACAATACAACCGATTCGAGCAGGCTAAAACATCGTTTGATAAGCCAGTGATTATTTGTACACAACAAGAAGCTATCCAGCGTGAGAAAACAAAATCGAAGCAAAAGAAAACCTGGAAGTTTACAGCCGACAATGTGCGCGACTTTGCTTTTGCCACATCACGTAAATTCATTTGGGATGCGCAGGCCGTTAAAATTGCCGACAAGACAACCCTGGCCATGTCCTACTATCCGAAGGAGGGAAATCCGCTTTGGGAAAAGGAATCAACCAAAGCTGTGCGGAATACATTATTGGGGTATTCGAAATACAGTATCAACTATCCGTATCCACAGGCAACTTCGGTACACGCAGCTTCATTGGGTATGGAATATCCTATGATTTGTTTCAACTACGGAAGGCCAAACGAGGATGGAACGTATGAGGATAAGACCAAATGGGGAATGATCGGAGTAATCGTTCATGAAGTGGGTCATAATTTCTTCCCGATGATCATCAACAATGATGAACGCCAATCTACCTGGATGGATGAGGGGTTGAATACGTTCATTCAGCACCTAACACAAACCATCTATTATCCTGACATGCCAGCGCGAAGGGGGCCTGCGCCTATGATTATTCCGTACATGAAGAGCGATCCGGAATTACAACGTCCATTGATGGTTAACTCTGAAAGTGTAGTACGCTCGAACTTTGGTAACGAGCAGTATGCCAAGTGTGCCACAGCGTTAAACATTCTTCGCGAAACGGTAATGGGTCCAGAACTTTTCGATAAGGCTTTCAAAGAATATTGTGAACGCTGGGCCTTCAAACATCCGAAGCCAGCTGATTTGTTCAGAACCCTTGAGGATGCATCGGCAGTTGATTTGGATTGGTTCTGGCGTGGTTGGTTTTATACCACAGATAATACCAATCAATCGATAGACAACGTAAAGTGGTTTAAGACAAGTGCAGATACCAAAAATGTTGAGAATAAAAACATTAAGGCGAAAGAAGGTGATCTTAACAAAAATTCAGGCATGATGGATTTCAGCAGCGGTCCAGAACCCTTAACGGTCATTAACACACCGGATAGTGAGTATGGCGATTTTCGGAACCGCGTAGATGACAAAGCGATTCTTGGTAAGCTTGACGGCAAGAACATCTATGAAGTAACCTTTGCTAACAAAGGCGGGTTGGTAATGCCGGTTATCATTGAGTGGACGTATAAAGATGGCACCAAAGAAATCGAACGCATTCCTGCCGAGATCTGGCGACTGAATGAAAATGTTGCAACCAAAACCTTTGTTAAGGATAAGGAAGTTGTAAACATCGTGCTTGACCCTAAAGGCGAAACAGCAGATGTCAGCACGCAAGACAATGTGTTCCCGCGGAAAAATGAACCTTCACAATTTGATAAGTTTAAAAAATCAGGCGGTAACTAATATTGGTTTTTGACATTTGAAAGCAGAACTTTAGTCGCCTGATCCCAATAGCCATCGGGGCAGGCGATTTTTTATTTATGACAACCTGTAAGAATTGCGAGAATACATTTGAAGGGAAGTACTGCCCGAATTGCTCTCAGAAAGCTGATACGCATCGCTTTACACTTAAACACTTTGGGCATGAATTTTTTCATGCCTTCACGCATACAGATAAAGGAATCTTCTTTCTGATGAAGGAGTTGTTTATCCATCCGGGCAAGGTTGCGCGTGAATTTAATGCAGGGAAGCGGAAGAAATATTTTAATCCAATCACCTATCTGCTGATTGTCATGGCGTTGCAGATATACCTTTCACAAAAAACAGGAATCAATGGTTATTACCTTGAGCAAATACAACTACAAACTCAGGAAGTTAATACCGTACCAAACCCCGAATTAGAAAAGACAACAGAGTTGATGAAGAATGTGGAGCAGGAAATTCTGGAGCACAGCAAGCTGATCAACTTCCTGTTTCTACCGATCCTCGCATGCTTTACATGGATGTTGTTCAGGCGTGCAGGAAGCAATTATGCGGAAGTACTAGTGTTTGATGTACTGTGGATGGCCCAAATCTTGTTGCTGTTTATTATACTCTGCATTGTCCCATTTTTAATTTACCCGCCAAGCGTGTTGGTGACGATGAACATATACGCGTTTGTTGTTATTGCTTATATGATCATTTCTTTAAAACAGTTTTTTCTTCAGGGCTGGCTGGCCACCATTTTAAAAGGAATACTCATTCAATTACTATACTACATTACCATGTTTCTTCTTATGCTGGCGATTGTAGCCATCTTTTTTAAGGTTTAATCGCGAACTGTCAGATCGTTAACATAGAGTGATAACCCAAACACACCGATACCCAGCGAAACGCCTGATGTTTTAAATCCATGATTTATTTTGTGAAAAGCTTTAACGCTTTTTCAAGGTCAACATTTCCGCCTGAGAGAATTATTCCTGCTTTCTTACCTTGGAATGAAGCTTTGTCTTTCAGCAATGCAGCAAACGTGACAGCCGCGGAGGGTTCAATAATGATTTTCATTCGCTCCCAGATCAACCGCATAGCCGAGACGATTTCCGCATCGCTTACGGTGATCACACGTTCAACATTTTCTTTGATGATTGGAAAAGTCTTATCTCCCAGCGTAGTAAGTAACCCATCCGCAATGGTGTTGGATTGTGAAAGTTCAATCTTGCCGCTTTGCATAGAACGGTAGGCATCATCTGCACCTTCCGGTTCACCGGCAATAACTTTTGTTTGAGGGGAGAAATACTTTGCAGCGATCAACGTGCCACTTAGCAGTCCGCCTCCACCTACGGGCGCTAACAAATAGTCTAGTTCGCTAACTTCCTCAAACAATTCTCTTGCGGCCGTAGCCTGGCCAATCATTACATGATAATTATTAAACGGATGAATCTCAGTCGCTCCGGTTTTTGCAATGACATCGGCTAACGTTGTCTCACGTGCCTGTAAGGTCGGTTCGCATTCAAAAATTTGACCACCATACCCTTTAACGCCATCTTTCTTTATTTGAGGTGCATTGCTCGGCATAACAATGTACGCGGGTATCCCTAAGATTTTTCCGGCACGCGCAATGGCCTGAGCATGATTTCCGGAGGAATGCGTGGCGATTCCTTTTGAGCGATCCGATTCAGGAATTTGCAGTGCAGCATTCATGGCTCCACGTGCTTTAAAGGCTCCTACCTTTTGAAGGTTTTCGCATTTAAAAAAAATGCTACAACCGGAAATGGTATTAATACTTTCAGAGGTCAATACCGGTGTTCGATGAACATATGCATTGATCCGTTCGTGAGCCTCAATGATAGACTGCTTAGAAATTTCCACGTGTTAATCTTGTTGAATCCTAAAATCAAAAAATCCTGATTCAGACTTAGTGTGCATCCAACCAATTATCTGCAACCCCAACCTCAACCTCCATCGGCACATCCAGAATCACGGCATGCTCCATCAGCTTGCGCACGTTGTCTTTTACTTTATCGACTTCATCCTTATGCACATCGAACACCAGTTCATCGTGAACCTGCATGATCATTTTTGTTTTCAGGTTCTCTTTGTTGAGCCAGCGCTGAATGTTGATCATCGCGATCTTAATGATATCAGCCGCGCTTCCCTGAATGGGTGCGTTGATCGCGTTGCGCTCTGCAAAGCCGCGCGTGGTTACATTGCGCGAGTTAATGTCGCGCAGGTATCTCCTTCTGCCTAGAATAGTTTCTACAAATTCCGTATCGCGTGCTTGAATAATGGAATTGTCCATGTACCGCTTGATGGCATGAAATTCCTCAAAGTAGGAATTTATGATTTCGGTTGCTTCGCTCCGTGAGATGCCAAGGTTCTGCGACAAACCAAAGGCCGTGCTGCCATACAAAATTCCAAAGTTTACTTCCTTGGCCTTTCGTCTCATATCCGGAGTTACCTTATCGATTGCAACTTTAAAAACTTTAGCAGCGGTTGTCGTGTGAATATCGCGTTTGTTTTTAAACGCATCGATCATGATTTCATCTTTCGCAAAGGAAGCAGCAATGCGCAGTTCTATTTGCGAATAGTCAGCCGACATGAATAAGTAATCTTTCCCGCGTGAGACAAACGCCTTCCGGATCTGCCTGCCTTTTTCGGTGCGAATCGGAATGTTCTGAAGATTGGGATTATTGGAGCTCAACCTGCCCGTTGCGGCCACTGCTTGCCGGTAATCTGTATGCACTCTCCCATCGCGTTTGCTGATTAATCGCGGTAAGGCATCTACATACGTTGAACGAAGCTTTTCGTACTCCCGATAATCGAGAATCTTCTTAGCAATCGGATGATCTGCAGCTAGTTTTTGCAATACCTCTTCACCGGTTGCATACTGGCCCGTTTTGGTTTTCTTCGTTTTGCCGGCCTGACCGCTTGGTAAGTCAGCAAGCTTAAGCTTATCAAATAAAATTTCTCCAAGTTGCTTGGGCGAGCCGATGTTAAATTCCGCTCCGGCTATTTTATAAATCTCTTTCTGAACTTTCTCACTTTCCTTTTTCAGATCCTGTGACATGATTGCCAGCGCTTTTTCATCGATCCGAACACCCTCGTATTCCATGGCCGCCAGCACTTTCATTAACGGCATTTCAACATCGTGCATGAGTTTTACATGACGCCTCTTCTCCAATTCTTTAGAAAGCTTTGGTTTGAGCTGCAACACCAGGTCAGCACGCTCGCAGGCGGCCTGAAGCTGACTTTGCTGATTCTCTTCCAGTATTTGATAGCCCAAATACAGCAGGCAAATTGTTTTCAAATCGTGTGACGCTTCCGGCTCAATTAAATAATGTGCAACAGTTGAATCGAAAAGATTTCCGCCCAGGTCAATCGAAAATTCTTTCAGCGCAAGCATCACGCCTTTCAAATTATGACCAACCTTGTTGATTTTTTCATCCGATAATAGTCCTGCGAACTCTGCAAGAATCATCTGAACATTATCCTTATCGAAAGAAACTAATACTGCTTCTGTTGGAGCACTTGCAAAAGCAAATCCAATTAAAACTGATTCGTGGTGGATTGCTTCAACTGAAAATTCTTTTTGTGTCTTAAGTTTTTCGATGAGCTGTTTGCGCAGGGCTGGTGTATCGGCAAGCTTGTAGTTAACATCTGCTGACGAAAACGTTTTGGCATCTGCCGAGAGAGTTTCCGTTTCAACCGGCTGAGGTACGCTGCCAAACATGGAAAGCTGAGCAGCCTTCGGTGATACAATTGCGGCTGCAGCCTGTTGCGCTGCGCTGCCTCCCCCAAAAATGCGAGGCATCATGGTTTTGAATTCCAGCTCTTCAATGATTGGCTTTAGTTTAGCTTCATCCGGACCTTTATATACGAGTGCTTCTTCATCAAAATGAACCGGAACATCCAGTGAAATGGTAGCCAGTGTTTTGGAAAGAAGAGCCTGCTCGCCAAATTCTTCAACACGTTCTTTTTGCTTGCCTTTTAATTCGTGCGAATGCTTGATGATGTTTTCAATCGATCCGTACTTTTTGATTAGCTCAGCGGCAGTCTTTGGCCCAAAGCCCGGAATACCGGGGATATTATCAGATGAATCGCCCTGCAAGCCAAGAATATCGATTACTTGTGAAACATTATCAATATCCCATTTCGCACAGACTTCCTTCGGCCCCATGATATCAACTGCGTTGCCCATGTACGCAGGTTTATACAAATGAATACGCTCGGTTACAAGCTGTCCAAAATCTTTATCGGGCGTCATCATAAAAACTTCAAAGCCAAGCTTCTCCGCTTCCTTTGCAAGTGTGCCAATAACATCATCGGCTTCATAGCCATCAAGTTCCAGCACCGGGATGTTAAATCCGCGTATAATCTCTTTTACTTTTGGCACTCCGTAACGGATGTCTTCGGGAGTTTCCTGACGATTGGCTTTATACTCTTTAAAAATTTCATCGCGAAAGGTTTTCGCAGAAGTATCGAATGCCACGCCAATGTGCGTGGGCCTTTGCTTGGTCAGAACTTCCAGCAGTGTATTGGTAAATCCGAAGGGAACAGACGTATTGATTCCTTTTGAGTTAATGCGGGGTGTTTTGGTAAAGGCAAAATGCGCACGGTAAACAAGCGCGTACGCATCGAGGAGAAAAAGTCTTTTTGTTTCAGCCATAAGGGCGAAGGTAGAAAAGAAGACCTTTTGTTTTCACTCTTTTATGAGTAAATCGTAATACCTAATTATAATCCTATGCCCTCAAGCCCGTTAGCCCAATTTTTAAAATGGGAGAAAGAAATTCCTGAGCAATTGTTTTTGCGACAACCCGTTTCAGGGGAATGGAAGACCTGGACCTACCGACAAGCAGGCGATGAAATCAGGCGAATTGCAGCTGGCATTAAAGCAACCGGACTTCCTGAAAAGAGCAACGTTGCGTTACTTTCAAAAAACTGCGCGCATTGGGCTATGGCCGATCTTGCCATTATGATGTGCGGCCATGTTTCTGTTCCGCTTTATGCAACACTGTCCGCACATGCCATTCGTCAAATCTTAGAACACAGTGAAAGTAGACTGGTGGTAGTTGGCAAACTGGATGACTATGCTGAGCAAAAAAGCGGTATCCCCGAAAGCATGGTAAAGCTGGGCATTTCAGCATACAATGTAAAGGAGGACAATATCTGGGAAGACTGGGTTAAAAAATACGAACCGCTTCAGCAAACTTTTACGTGGAAGTCGAATGACTTAATGACGATCATCTATACATCCGGCACAACAGGCAAGCCCAAAGGCGTAATGCATACCGTTGAGGCATTCGACTCAACCGTTACCCAGGCTACCAAAGAACTTAATTTACGGAAACACCCAAATTTGTTTTCGTATTTACCCATGTCGCACATAGCTGAACGCATGGGCATTGAAATGATTGCCATTTACGATGGTGGGACACTGTCTTTTGCAGAATCACTTGAGTCGTTTCCGAAAAACCTTGCCGATACCCAGCCCACTACATTTTTTGCGGTACCGCGCATCTGGGCGAAATTCAAAGAGAAGATCCTTGAGAAAATGCCTCAGAAAAAATTGAACACGTTATTATCCATTCCGATCATCAGTTCAATTGTTAAAAAAAGTATAAAAAAGAAGCTTGGTCTTGCTAAAGCTGAGTATATCGTGAGCGGTGCCGCACCACTCTCTCCTGATATTATAAAATGGTTTGAGAAGCTGGATGTACACATTATGCAAGCCTACGGCATGACGGAAGATTGTGTTTACGCACATTTCAATCGCCACGATGATAACCGGCACGGAACAGTAGGCAAACCTTTGCAGGGATTAAAAGTAAAAATTGCCGCGGATGGTGAGATTCGTTTGAAAAGCAAAGGAAACACCATCGGATATTATAAAGAGCCGGAGCTCAGCAAAGAGCTTTTCGATGAAGAGGGATTTCTGCGGAGCGGTGACATGGGTGAGGTTTCAGCGGACGGATTTCTAACGATTACCGGGCGAACAAAGGATCAGTTCAAAACGGACAAAGGAAAATACATCGCGCCTGCACCCATTGAAATGAAGCTGGCGCAAAATACCGACATCGAACAGGTTTGTGTAGTGGGCATGGGAGTTCCTCAACCGATGGCACTTGTTGTACTATCCGCGTTGGGTAAAAGCAAAACGAAAGAAGCGGTTGCTGATAGCATAAGTCAAACCCTTTCAGAAATCAATCCCTCACTTGAGTCCTACGAAACAATTGAAAAGGCAGTTGTTATGAAATCCGACTGGACAATTGAAAACGGATTAATGACTCCTTCGATGAAGATTAAACGCAACGAGGTTGAGAAAATTCATCTTCCTAAATATCCTGCGTGGTTTGGACTGAAAGGGAAAGTTGTATGGGAAGAATAATGCCTATTAATTAAAGCCTTTTTTTGTCCAGATTTGAACAATACCATTTCTGGCATTTACACCATAAATCTTCTTTGGAGCGAGACTGTCTTTCATAGAAATGTCATATATCTCATCTATGGATATTTTTTCTATGGCTTCTTTTGCCAGTGCATGGTGTATTAACACTCCGTCAACAACCAAAACCGGATCTTTTGCATTAACAAGTACATCTTGTGAAGATGAGGTGTAGTTATCGTTGAAGAATTCTTGAGCATATACTAGGAGTTTATCAATCTGCGCTCCTTCTTTTTGCTTGACTGTAATAATCCCAATAGCGCCTTCACCAGGAACATAATTATCCATTTTTGTTCTAGAATACCCTATCGGGTGTATTCGATCGATAGTAATCGAATCCAATTTCCTATTAAATTCCGATTCATTACGAAGCAGATCAAAATACTGTCCGTCTATATAATATGCTTTAACCAATTCAGGCCGTGCGGTTGAGTCACACTCTTTAATCCACGTTTCAATATATTGCTTTGTGATCTTCTGACCGCTTGCATTCAGCGTTATCACCAAACACAGAAGAATAAAAAAGTATCTCATGGTGTTTATCAATCGTTCCACTGCCCCGTGATCACCCGATCATAGGTAATAAAATCCGTATTGATCGGTTCAAATCCTTTCTGACGCATCAGCATTGCTACTTGCCCACGATGATAGGAAGAGTGATTAACCAAATGGATCATAATGTTTTCAACATTATTGGTATAGGGGTCGTTTGTATAATTCCGATACGTAAGCTCACGATCGAAATTATCGGTGCTCTCTACAAAATCAAGCCATTGCTTCCCAACATCTTCAGCCATTTTTAATAACGTATCAAGCGAATACTCACCCCACAGCTTGACATCGGGTGCGGGCAACCCTTTAATCCGGTGAAGCCACAGGTATTGCGCGGCCAGCACATGGCCCATCAGTTGCAAAATTTTTGCATCGCTTACGTCCTGCTTTTGAATCGTTCCCAGCACACGCTTGTTCGACCAATAATTGTAGTTGTAGAGTTTTAAAAAATACTTCTTCACAGTAATTGCTTAAATGTGTTTCAAATCTACTAATTGATCGAGCACCCAGCCCGTAATGCTTAACCTTTCCCGCGTGGCGGGCAAAACTTCATGCTCAATTTCATCGCTGCGGAAAATTACCAGTCTTCCAGCCATGGGTAAAAAATCTTTTGTCTGGTCGGGCAAATACATGCGCAACTGACCGCCCTGATCTTCTTTCCAATTCTGATTGAGATAAAGAATAACCGAAAGCTTGCGGTGATCGTCCTTTTTAAACTGATCGAGGTGACGTTTATAAAACGACCCTTCCGGATAAACCGTCATGTGCACCTCAACATCTTTCAGACTTAAAAACAACGCCTGGTTGAGATATTGAACAAGCTCCTGCAGCTTGTTTAAGTAGACTACAATAGCCTTGGGGGAATCAGTTTTATCAAGCCATTGAATATAATCACCGCGGATGCTTTCCTGAATTTGTAACGATTGATTGTTGCCAATGCCTGCCTTTTTGAAGTTGGATGAAACATCAAAACGTGCGGCCGCAAGAATCTCATCAACTTCAGATTGGCTCAAAAATTGATCTTCTACGGCATATCCGTATTCCGCAAGACCATCGGCAATGACTTCAAATACCGGATTCATGTAACAAATTTAAAGGTAGAACGTCAGAATCCCGCCTACCGCAGGAAGGTTTTGCGTCTCTTCGAATGTTTATATTGCATCCCTGATTTATGAAAAGAATTAACCTGATACTACTGACTTGCCTGATGGGCGTACTGTTGCTGCAGGGCTGCGGCCCAAAGGAAGATATTGAGTTTAAGTATGTGAAAGACGTGATTGTAGATGCAAACACAGAGCCGCTGCTGAAAGGAAATGCTGTGCTCTATAATCCCAATAAACAGCGCATGAAGCTTCGGAAGATTAATGTTGATGTTTACATAAACGATAAAAAGACTGCGCGAATTGATCAGGAACCTTCTATTGCTATCCCTGCTGAAGCAGAATTTACCGTACCCCTTGAAGTCAAATTAAATATGAAAGAATTGGGTTTTATGGACACCCTTTTTGGCGTACTCGGAGGTAAAAAGATGAAGGTTCGATATAAAGGGACAATCAGCATAACCTATAAAGGCATTCCTGTCCGTGTCCCGGTAGATTATGAGAGCACAGTTAATTTTAGATTTTGATTACTTTATCGTTGAATTAAGCACGCTGCATGAGTGATACGCCACATACATCCTCCGATGTCGATTCTCTGATCCGGCAGATCGAAGAGCTGAATCGCGAGAAACGGGAGCTGATCAGTCTGGTGTCTCATGATCTTCGCTCTCCGCTTAATCGTGCGTTTGCGTTGTCTGAACTATTACTGATGGATCAGGAAAGTCTGACAGAATTTCAAAAAGATTACCTCGAAAAAATGCGCTTGGTAATTGCGGATGGATTAACAATGATGCGCAATCTTGTGGATTACCGGAATTTGGAGTTTAGAAGCATTGACATCATGCCCGAAAAAATCAATCTGCGGGAGTTTATGGATAAATTGATTCGTGAGTTTCAATCCATTGCTGACAAGAAAGAAATTATCATTCAAACAACACACTCAGATCAGGATCTTTTACTTACTTCTGATAAGCAATGCCTTGATCGTGTTCTTAGTAATCTGCTATCAAATGCGCTTAAGTTTTCAAAGCCCGGTAAAAAAGTTTTGATCCGAACTTCCAAAAAATCTGATCAGACAGTGGCGGTAGAGATTGAAGATGAGGTTGGAGGATTTACCAGGGAAGACGAGAAAACGCTTTTTAGTAAGTTCAAAAAGTATAAGGCTCAACCCACCGGCAATGAAAGCTCTACAGGGTTAGGGTTATTTGTTGCAGCCGCAATGGCGGAACGAATTGGCGGAACGATTACTTGCCAGACAGTCGAAACTATTGGCAGCACATTTATCGTAACGTTGCCCCAGAAAATAAATTAATCAAATAGGTAGTATTCGTCTTCCTTCCCTTCCAGGATGGCCATCAGGGAATCAATAATGGTGTTGTCTTTGATTACGTAATCGCGCACACCGCGTTTAATGAAGCTTAGGACCATGTTGCCATCGTCAATGGCGCTCATCATGATAAGCTTGTTGTTTTCCTTCAGCTTGTTCTTGATTGCTTCGTAGAATTCGATCCCTGATTTCCCCGGAAGGTTGTAATCAACAATATACGCATCGGCCACGGTCTGCCCGTTAGACAGGCATTCTTCGGCCGACTTAAAAGTCTTAACCTTATACTTTGGGTTCTTGCTCAGGGAACGCAAAATAAACTCCGCATAAATTTCATCGTCCTCGATGAGGTAAACGTTCATGGCAGCACAATTAACCGGTACGCAATATAAAAAGATTAGCCCGAAACGGGCGGTTTGCGCAAAGTTTTTGCCTGTAAACGGTGTAAAAATGCCTTACATGCTCATGCCGAAGGCGCTTGTTGATAGGATCACGAGAATCGCAACCAGTATGCCGATTGCCAGAAAAAATGTCCTTCGAAGATTGATTGTGCTCATATGCTGTCCCTCATTAGACTACAAACCTGCTTTAAAGGTTGTATGAGAACAAAAGAAATATCCTCAGCTGTGAAAATGAGGCTCTGAACTGTAGGCTTAAACCGATAACAAACTCAATTCGGCCTTATCAAACAATTCGGTGACCCTTGTATCCGTAGTACACAATATACAAATAGCAAATCACAGGAATAAAAAATGCCTTTTGTATTCCGATGCTATCGGCTAAAAAACCCTGCAGTAGCGGAATCAGTGCTCCGCCAACAATGGCCATGCACAAGATGCCTGAACCCTGACCCGTATGCTTCCCAAGTCCCGCAACACCAAGTGAGAATATACATGGGAACATGATGGAATTAAATAACCCAACTGAAAGAATCAGCCACATGGCAATCGAGCCAGACGATAGCATTGTAATAACCACCAGCAGCGCTGCTGTAATTGCAGCAATTCCTAACACTTTACCGGGATTGAGCTTTTGCATAATGGCCGCACCAACAAACCGTCCGATCATAGCGCCTCCCCAATAGAACGACACATACTTACCGGCATCAGCTTCTGCCAGACCCGCAATATTTTTTTCACCAAGAAAATTTACCAGAAAGCTCCCGATTGAAACTTCGGCACCTACATAAACGAAGATTCCGATGGCCCCTAAAATTAAGTGCGGGTATTTCCATGCGGAAGCGCGGTCATCGGCTGATGAGCCTGAAGCTTCCGTTGGTGTTGCTGCCTCAATTACCGGAAGTTTAATCACCGCAAATACGCCTGCAATTACAAACAAAACCAAGGCAAGAATTACATACGGGTTTTGAACTGCGGCTGCTTCTGTAAGCTGATAGGCTGCAAGCTCTTCTGCCGTCATCCCACTTAATGTTTCGATCGATTCAACGGCTACCGATAAAATAAGCATCGATCCAAAAATCGGAGCAATCGTTGTTCCGAGTGAATTAAATGCTTGCGTTAAATTGAGTCGGCTTGAAGCCGTTTCGGGCTTACCTAAAATGGTTACGTATGGATTCGCGGCAACCTGCAACAAGGTGATGCCAGATGCTAACACAAAGAAAGCTGTTAGAAATAATCCGTATGAGCGGATGCTCGCAGCAGGATAAAACATTAAACAACCAATACCCGCTATGATAAGACCTAAAACGATCCCCTTTTTATAACCGATCTTTTCAACAATATATCCGCTTGGCAACGACATCACAAAGTAGGCCGTGAAGAAGCAGAATTGAATGAGCATGGCCTGCGTGTAGTTCAGCGTGAACACAGCTTTCAGGTGAGGGATAAGAATATCATTCAGACAGGTGATGAATCCCCACATAAAAAACAGTGAGGTTAGCACCGACAAGGCGAAGGTGTAATTCTTGTTTTCACCGGTTGTGTTAAGCGGTGCATTGGATGAAACAAATCCTCCGGCCATAGGTTAAGCGTGTTAGTAGTACTGAAATCAGCTTTTAAAGCTGTAAAAATTAATTTGATTCGGCAAGTATGTTACTTCCCGGTTATGACAGCTTCTTTTGATAAAAAATATCACACGCAAAATGTCCTGTGCTGCCACACGGTCCGTTGATTTTTTTGAATTGATTTCGTTCGTACAGCTTCATAGCCTGATGCATCGTGTTGAACGTTTCCAGGTAGCAGGTTGTGTAGCCCAATTCTTTGGCCGCCTTCAGGCATGCCGTTAATACTTGTTGACCCATGCCCTTTCCTCTTCCTTCCGGCAGGAAGTACATTTTCTTTAGTTCACACGTAGTTGCATCTCCGCCTTTCAACGAACCAATACCTCCTCCACCCAGTATTATCCCGTTCTCCTCATACACAAAGTATGCATGACCTTTCCGCGAATACGCAGCACGCATGTCTTCTACTTCAGCATCATGAATGGCGAAGCCCTGACCACTGGCGCCAAACTCGGGCATAACCGTTCGTATGATGTTGCGAATTGCTGAATTGTCTTTGGATTCAAGTGCTCTTACCATATTGCTTATTCGTGTAAAAGTTAACAGATGCAAGACAATTCTTCATTACCTTGATTGAAAATTTTAAAGCTCATGCGTCATCTCCTTCTTTGCCACGTGTTCATGTTGATTATCGGAGGGCTTCAGGCTCAATCATTAGGTGAATTAACCGTTGAAAAAATCATGCGTGATCCGAAATGGATCGGCTCGGCACCCACTGGCCTCAACTGGTCGCCCGACAGTAAAACTGTTTACTTCAACTGGAATCCAGACAAAGCCGCTGCAGACTCTTTATATAAGATCACGCTGCAAAATCGCACCCCGCAAAAAGTATCAAAAAACGAAAGACTTTCTCTTCCATCTTCATTCGGTACATACAATCGATCTTTCTCAAGGATGTTGTATGAAAAAAACGGAGATCTATTCCTGCTTGATATCCCTTCGGGAAAAATCTCACAAATTATAAACACCGTGGGTCGCGAAAGCGGAGCTTCATTTTCAGGGGATGAGAAAAAAATAATTTATTCGTTAGACCAGAATCTCTATGGCTGGGAGATCAGCACGGGAACCATTACGCAGGTTACCGATTTCAGAAAAGGCAAGAAAAGCTCCACGCCTTCTTTAAGTGAACAGGAAAAATGGCTTAAGCAGGATCAGTTAACATACATGGAAGTCATCAAAGAACGCGATGACCGGCAGAACAAAATCAAGAAGATTCAAAAGAACGAACAACCCAAGCGGCCAAAGGAAATTTACATTGACGACAAATCAGTCGATCAGCCTCGGCTTACACCGGACGGAAATTTTGTTGTGTTCCGGCTTTCAAAAAGCGCAACAACCAAGAGTACAATCGTTCCGAATTATGTTACCGCTTCCGGATTTACCGAAGACATTCAGGCCCGCACAAAGGTTGGCGCTCCGCTCGGAACCTCCGAGCTCTTTGTATACGACATCCAACGCGATACGGTTTTACAGGTTAAGCCCGATAGCATTCCTGGTATTAACGATGTTCCTTCTTTCACCAAAGCATATCCTAAAAAAGATAAGAAGGAAAGCAAGGATAAAAAACCGCAGTCTCGTTCAGTATCTTTTTCAAATCCTGTTTGGTCGCCCGGTGGCAAGTATGCTGTGCTTCAGCTTCGCGCAGCGGATAACAAAGATCGCTGGATTGTTTTGCTCGATGTCGCCACACAAAAATTGAACGTTATTGACCGGCTCCACGATGATGCTTGGGTAGGTGGACCGGGAGGGTTTAATGTTGGCTGGATATCGGATACTAAACTTTGGTTTGTATCCGAAGAAACAGGCTATGCGCATCTGTATACATATGATGTTGCATCCAACAATAAAAAAGCGCTGACTTCCGGAAAATACGAAGTTCAGCAAGTTGAGTTGAACCGCAGCAAAAAGCATTTCTATATCATTACCAATGAAGCCCATCCTGGCGAAAAACATCTTTATAAGCTTTCGGTTGAAGGTGGAAAAGCAGAGCGCATCACCACGATGACCGGGGCGCATGAGGTTGAAGTTTCCCCCGATGAAAAAATGATTGCTTTCCGGTATTCGTATACCAACAAGCCCTGGGAAATGTTTTTAATGGAAAACAAAGTCGGTGCAAAGCCTCAGCAGATTACGAGTTCATTAACACCTGAGTTTAAATCATATGCCTGGCGTGATCCGGTTGTCACTTCATTTAAAGCGCGAGATGGGGCGGATGTTTATACGCGCGTTTATAAACCCGCAAAGCCAAACGGAGCTGCTGTGATCTTTGTTCATGGCGCAGGTTATCTTCAAAACGCGCACAAGTGGTGGAGCAGTTACTTCCGGGAATACATGTTCCATAACTTATTAGCGGACAAAGGTTACACCGTACTGGACATGGACTATCGTGCAAGCGCAGGATATGGTCGCGATTGGAGAACCGGCATTTATCAATTCATGGGTGGTAAAGATTTGACCGATAATGTTGATGGTGCTGCATGGCTTGTGAAAGAGCATGGAATCGATCCAAAGCGCATTGGTGTTTATGGCGGATCCTATGGCGGCTTTATAACCTTGATGGGATTGTTCACAACACCGGATGTATTTGCTGCCGG
>Ga0209174_10000287_pt1 | contig 38975 bp, 30 predicted proteins | sample JI91814BDNA_FD_187505 | JGI IMG/M metagenome (GOLD analysis project Ga0209174, IMG submission 187505) | Wastewater effluent complex algal communities from Wisconsin, to seasonally profile nutrient transformation and Carbon sequestration -... | ecosystem: Engineered > WWTP > Effluent > Algae...
CATCCGCTCGAACTAACAGCTCTCCCCCCAGAGATGGTTGCAGCGATTCTGATGCGTTTGTGGCTTCATCACCACGCACTGGATCGCGACTCAACAGAGAGGCCAAGGCGAGCCAACTGAAGCTCTCACCTGCATGCCGCATCCATTCCCGACGACAAGGTTTTGTTATTGATGTCTGTTCGCTCATGGCTCGAGTTTCTTGGTTCAACGGAATGTCAAAAATTCGTTGCTATTGATTAAAACGCGCATCAACGCCGCCAGATCATATTGCGTTGCAAACTCAGTAGCCTTCAAGCGTTCTTGTTCTGTGGGCTCACGCAAATAAAGTGTTTTGAACGCATAACCAAGCGGATCATCTGGTTGTTGACGGCGACAATCATGGGCGAGTTCGCTGGCGGCGTATAGAACAAAGTCATGATTCCACAACGCAAGCGCTTGTAACGGCGAAGCCGTCGGTGTGCGAATGGGGGTGAGCTGTGCAGCATCTGGAAAATCAAGAGCTTCCATGAATGGATCTTGAATCCCGCGATACACAAATCGATAAATCGTTCGGCGATGTGCGACAGGTTGGGCCCAATCGAAATTGCTGTAATCAACCGAGGGTGTAATTTGAATGCCAGGCCCAAGCTTGAACCATTGAGCTGCCGGTCCACCGGCTTGTTTGTCTAGCGAACGGGCCAAATGCAGCAACGAATCGCGGAAAGTTTCAGCATCAAGTCTTCCAGACGGTCCTCGCCAAATCAGCCGATTATCCGGATCAACGGCTGAAGCTTCAGGGCGTAATTCGGAACTCCGTTGATAAGCCTCACTCGTGACAATGAGTCGGTGGATATGTTTCAGAGATCCACCACTCTTTCTAAGTTCAGCGGCTAACCAATCCAATAGTTCTGGATGCGACGGCAACGAACCCATCCGCCCGAAGTCATTCGGAGTATCCACTAGGCCTTTGCCAAAATGATGTTGCCATAATCGATTGACGATGCTGCGCCAAAACAGAGGATTGTCAGAATGCGTTACCCAACGCGCCAACTCCATTCTTCGCTGCGCTTCACTGTTGACCGCATCACTTTGGAAGCGACTGGGAGCGTGTGACAGGCATGACATAACACCAGGCACTGCTTCATCGGCTGGTTTCGCGACATCGCCGCGTTTGAGCAGAAAGACTTTCTTGGGTGTCGTCCAAGGTGCATAGAACGGACTCTCTGTCAACGATTCAAATTGAGGAGAAGTGGCATAAACGTAACTTGCTGGAGGGAGCGAGTTGAGGACTTCGATGGCCTGCTGCTTGGCGACAAAAGCAGCTAACGATAATTGCTCGACGTCGCTCCGTTGATCGCGCGGAATCGCTATAGCATCGAGGACATCTTGAGGCAAAAGAGTTTGTTGTGGATTGTTGTCCGAGGAAAGGCTCAACCGAAATTTGCCAATGGTGTGAGAGCCACCGTGCAACTGCCGAAGTTGCACGATGAGTTTGTCTTTAGGGCTTATTGCGACCGGTGCTGCAAACTGGAAAACGGCACGATGATCTTTGCCTACTTCTGGAAAAATACCCCAAGCGGTACTGGGGTTTCCATCGATGGCGTGGGCAATCGTCCAGCCTGTTTGATCAAAGTCAGCCATAGCTTGGACGATGGGAACGCGGACAGGCGTTGTTGATCCTTCTTTGAGATGTTCGACGATGAATTCACTCAAATGGAGGTTTCCATTGTCGTTGCGACCTGGGCCTCCCATGGGAAATGCATCATCGCGAAAAACTTCGAGACGGATACCGGTTACTGAGGTTAAATCGGTACGACCTGTAACTATACATGTTTCCGTTGCAGGGCGCGGACCAGTGGCCAAGACAACATGATCGTCGAGCACTTTGATTTCGGTTCCTTCGAGAGCTAGAACCATTTCTTCTAGCAGAGGTGCCCATTGAGTCCGTTGCTGTTGATTGCGTTGTTCCCAATCAGCGACCAGCTTTTGCACTGTGATTGTTAATAGTTGGCTTGCGTCACGCGTTTCGGCGGCTTGCTGCAGTTTGCGGGCCGCTTGCCGACGTGTTCCTACAGTGACATCACGATCATAGGGAACGTTGCCACGGCCAACCCCTGCAAAAACTGCCTGCATCGCGTAGTAATCGCTTTGCGGTATTGGATCGAACTTATGATTGTGACAACGAGAGCAATGAACGGTAGAACTTAAGAGTACCGATGAAACTTGCGTCACCATTTCATCGCGATCGATGTAGTCGAACGTTGTTTGGGCTGTCGCAGCAGTGCTATGATCCCAAGGTCCAGCGGCCAAGAAGCCGAGAGCGGGTATAAGGTCGGTGCGGTTGGGATAGAAAACGTCCGCCGCCAGTTGTTCTTGAACCCATCGATCCCAAGGTGTATCACCATTGAGCGATTGAATGACATAATCGCGGTAGGGCCAAGCGTTAATACGAATCACATCATGTTCGAAACCATGTGTGTCCGCAAAGTGAATCCAATCGAACCAGTGACGAGCCCAGCGTTCACCATAATGAGGAGAGGCCAGCAAGCGGTCGACTACTCGTTCATAGGCATCTGGTGCGTTGTCATTCTGAAATTCAGTCAGTTCTTCGGCCGTTGGAACGACACCATGCAAATCAATCATGAGGCGGCGCAGAAGAGAGCGTCGATCAGCAACGGGATTGGTGGTCAATCCAGCCTCGTGAATTCTCTGATTTAGAAATGCGTCGATGGGATGTTGGGATTGCAAGTCCGAGGTAGGCGGAGTAACAGCTTGTATGGGGAGATAGGACCACCAAGGTTCGGCGGTAGTCGTTTCGGCTCGCGCGGTGCGAGGATCAATGGCACCTTGGGTAATCCATTGTTGCAGCGTGGAGATTTGTTCTGGGGATAACGATTCTTCGGGTGGCATTTTGAGATCAGCGATCTCGCCGCGAACCGCTTGCAGCAACAAGCTGTTTTCTGGTTTTCCCGGGACAATTGCTGGGCCTCGGTCACCACCCACCTTCCAACCGCTGGCGAAATCGAGTGCCAGGTTACCGCTAATTTCTTGGTCATGGGAGTGACAGGAGAAACAGCGTTCTTTAAGAATAGGTAAAACGTTCTCCTCGAAAAAGGCAACTTGAGCTGGATCAAGTTTTTCGGCATTTGAATCGGGGCGTACGGAGTTTTCGTTCTCAGCAGAGATCTCGTTCGCAACAGGTTCTTGGCCCAATACACATTCGGAATGGATGTTGACTGCCAGAAACAGCCAAAGCACTGCAACGAAGTACCGAAGTGCACGAAAAAGATTGGGTGGACGCATGGATCAATCGGAGCGGAAGCCGAAGAGGAATTGGAGGGACGTGAACCGTGGCGGTGGGATATCCATCTTAACATGGTTCACTAGGACAGGGAATCATTTTCCCCAAATATGGGTGAGGTAGCGGTCGGCAAGACTGCTTTTTGTGGGCCAGAATAAGACGCGGCGAACAAACGCACGTGGAAGGAAAAGAAAATGCGGAAGTCATTGGGGGAAATCGAGTTACGTAGCGGTGAGAAACTCGAATGTTTTTTGGAGCCCGAGTTGTCGGCTGCGGAATTTGTCGACGTTCTGGTGCGATCGACACTTTCTGAGCGTCGCCCTGTCGATAAGCCTGAAGTGATCGAGGGAATGTTGCGGAACGCCGCTATAATTGTGACTGCGCGAAATACTGCTGGATTATTAGTAGGGGTATCGCGTGCCATCACTGATTTTAGTTATTGTACTTATCTCTCAGACTTAGCAGTGGATGTCGCCTATCAACGAGGTGGGGCAGGGTGGGAGTTGGTGCGGAGAACGCATCAAGCTGCTGGGCTGCAGACGATGTTGGTTTTATTGGCCGCACCTGCTGCGAGAGAGTATTACGGCAAAATTGGGATGACAAAACACGAGAGCGCTTGGATCATTCCTCGCACATAATCAAATAGAGGACATTGCTCATGTTGGTGTTCGGAACAGGTTACTACTTCAAGGCAAAGAAAGCTACGCAACGCGGCTTTTGTTCGACCTGCGGCAAGTATAGCAAAATGACAAGCTGGAGCGGCATGTCCTTCTTTCATCTCTACTTCATTCCAATTATTCCGATCAGCAGTTATCAGCGAATTCACAAGTATTGCAGCAATTGCAACAACGGTTTGACCTTTCCGCCACCGAAACACGAGGAGATCACGCTCAAAATCAAAGAGCAATCCGCCATGGCTCTCTTGGCCCTGCAGGATGGAGAGGAATTCGTTCCGGACGTCGACGACGAGCCAACGGATGCTCTTTCGTTTTTGGAAGGAGCAGCGGATTGGTTGTATGCTGCCAAGGAAAAAGAGTTTTGCTTACAGTTCTTGCAGCAATTGAATCGTCCCGAATGTCGCTTTGCCGAGGCGATGATTACGGCGTTCCTCTACATGATGGATGGAGATCTCAATAAGTCCGCCGAACATTATCTATTGGCCGCCAAAGCCAGTCCGAATGATTACCGAGGTCACTTGCGAGCGGCAAATGTTTTAGTTGAGCAAAAAAAACTCGATCAAGCGATCACCGAATATCAAGCCGCCGCTGTAGCAGCGGCGGCCGAACATGCTGACATGCGAGTGAACATTCTCTATTTGATGGCTGATACTTTGACCAAGCAAAAACGCTTTCTGGAAGCCAGTAAGGCTTACGATGAAATTGTGCAGTATCGCCCCGAATACCTAAACGATAAAGAGTTCGTTAAGTTGATGAACAAAGCGAAAAAGAAAGCGGGCGTCTAGCTTCCTTTCTTGGATGTTTTGTCCATGACTTCCTGAATCCAGGCTTTCATCAGCGTGGCAAATGCCAAGTTATATTCACCCTTTTGCATCGCTTTCATGCTATCTGGCTCGGTAGCGTGTTTGTGAAAGAGATGATCGGAATCAGGCAGCGTGAGGCTGCGGGCTGTATCAGGTTTTGCACGATTGACGATGTCGGCAATCAGTTTATGGTCGACATCGTAGGTTACAAAATCGCTTGCACCACGAACCGCAAGGACATGAGCGTTGCATTGAGTCCAATAGCTGGGCATGTTCTCCTGTCCAAGTTGCCGCCAGAATTCGAGCGATTTACCGTTGAACTGGCCATTGGGGAACAAGGCATCGATCAACGGTTTGAGTTCGGGGTGCGATTTGTTGACTTCTTCTGGTGATTTATTTTCTAAGAACACTAAGGCGAGAGCACGTGAGCCTAATCTGACGCGTTCGTCAGTATTCTCATAGTTATCGCCAGCCACCAGCCCCTGGTAGCGAAGTGTGTCCAAAAGATATTCGTACCATGTGCGAGATGCGGCACCATAGACGGCGATTCCGCGGACGGGGTTCTCTGAAGCGATGATAGGACCAAAGGCACCACCCATGCTATGTCCAAAAATGAAGACGTTGTCCGTGTCCACTTCCGGCATCTCTTTGAGTTGCTTCAATGCTTGGCGATAGATATCGATTTCAGTGGTAAAGTCGAGGTCGGCGAATGGTCCCCCTTCACTATCGCCTACGCCTGGCTTCTCGACCCGAATCGTCACAAAGTTCGAGTTCGCGAATTCGTAAAGCAAAGGACCGTTGAGGGTTGTAACATCACCTTTCGATCCTTCCAAGGTAAAGTCATATGATACGGGAGAAAAGCCTTGAATGAACATGAAGCCAGGATACTTCCCCGCCTTGCGTGGCCGCGTGATAATCGTCCGCATGCGCTGGCCGTTGCTAGTGACATGTTGATAGAGAACTTCGTAGTTGGCATTGCCCGGGTCGCGAGTTTTTTCAGTAACAGTGCCAGTTAATTCCAGCTTCTCAGCCTTGCGAATGACGCTGACGGTAAAACTCTTTCCCGCAACAAGTTCGCGGACGCGGGACGGCGTATCTTTGAAAAGGAGAGGTTTTCCATCAAGCGCGATGATGATGTCGTCTTTTAGAATTCCCGCACTCGCAGCTGTTTTTTCTGGAACAACTTCGGTTGCCAAAATCCCAACACCCTCGTCAAGTTTGTGAGTCTTCGCATAGCTTGGTGGGACCGGCGCAAAGGCCAGGCCCAGTACCGCGCGGCGTGGCAACGGTTCATCATTGGCAGTCACAACGGAGAATGAATGCAAGAACAAGATGCCTAACAGGATGGGAATAAAACGTGTGCTCATGGGGTATTCCAAAGGGTTCAAAATGTAATCCACTTCAAGGTGGCTGATACAAAAGCGAGGACATGGGACATCGTCCAGCCAGCAGAAAGACCGAGTCTTAAGATTAAGCCTCCTACCAAAAGAGCGGCCGTTGCGCTGAAGGCAAGTTTCTTGGATGCTGCCCAAGAGAATGTTGGACGGCTCGACTGTTCCAGTTCGCCGCGCAATGATTCGATGGAGCCCAATTGTTTGCGCGCGATTTCAAAGGCTGCTTCTTGTGTTGCCCCGTTGGCGACATGGTCTTCGACAACACAGTGGAGGTAATCTTCGATCTCCGCTTGATAAGCGCGACGAGAAAACCAACTTCCACACGTCTTACGAGCCAACATGGAGACTTCGCGATCTAGGTCGAACATGGGCGCAGCTCCCGAACGCTTTCCAGGATCATGTGGATGCGTTTCCAGTTATCTCGCAAGCGAACCAATTCTGCGGAACCATGTTTTTTCAGGCGATAGTACTTTCGCTTGCGGCCACTTTCGGCTTTCCCCCAATACGATTCAATCAGCTTTTGTTTTTCGAGCCGATGTAGGATGGGGTAAAGCATGCCATCGGTCCATTCCAGTTCGCCACGAGTCAGCTCATTGACCCGTTGGATGATGGCGTAGCCGTAGCTGTCCCCTTGGTTCAGAATGGTCAAGATGAGTGGGGTTGCTGAGGCAGCGATAAAATCTTTTGACAAATCGGCCATAAGTTACCAGCTCTTGAAATAGCGGAGACGCAGCGGAAATGGAGCGGAAGTCGGCTTTTTTCAGCAATACGACGGCATGATACATAGGAGTTCTATGTATTGGGGAGAAAATGCGAAAAAATGGGCACATCGCTTCGCCCACTAGATTATCGCCCGTGCTGATGTGGCCTGAACGTATGCATCGTTCGGGGCAAGTTGGGGATAGCACGGTCTTAACCGAGCCTTCATCGGAACTTCGTTTCAAGGAGGTTTAATGACGCCCTGTTGGTTATACTATGGAGGCCTGCCTCGAAGATTGTTTTCTACGGAACAACTTCTTCGCGTTTTCCCGCCATAGATTTTCCTGCCCATGTTGTGGAGCCTAGTTTTGAAGAAGAGTATTGAGTTTTTCCGCGTTGTATTGGTTGCGTTGGTTGGTTGCTTGTCGCTGAATTCGGCCGTGGCCCACGAAGGGCATGAGCATGCAGATGGTGATGATAAGGTCACTGGTAAAGCGACTGGCTTTGTCTTTCATGATCGCAATGGAGATCAAAAGCGCGATGATGGGGAAGAAGGGCTAGCCGATATCAAGGTTTCCAACGGTCGACAAATAGTGAAGACCGATGCCCAAGGGAAATACACTCTCCCTGTTACCGATGACACGATTGTTTTTGTCATCAAGCCGCGCAACTGGATGACTCCGCTTACTGAACATAAGCTTCCGAAGTTCTATTACATTCACAAGCCGAAAGGCTCACCTGATTCTCGCTTCCCAGGCGTTATGCCTACCGGTCCATTGCCTGCTTCCATTGATTTTCCATTGACGCCTCAGGCCGAGCCAGATTCGTTTAAGGCCTTGTTCTTCGGCGATACTCAACCGCGAGATATCAAAGAAGTTGAGTACATCGCGCATGATGTGGTGGAACAAGTGATTGCCGAGAATGCTCATGGAGCATCTTTTGGGGTAACGTTGGGCGACATCGTGTTTGATGATCTTTCGGTGATGAAGCCTTTGAATCAAGCGATCGCTCTGATCGATATTCCTTGGTACAACGTGCTCGGCAATCACGATATGAATTACGACGCTGCGGACGATGAGCATTCCGACGAGACGTTTGAAAGTATCTACGGGCCATCGTATTACAGTTTTGATCATGGAACGGTGCATTTCATGGTGGTCGACGATGTGACCTGGCACGGACCCAAAGATGGGCAAAAAGGAAAGTATACGGCTGGGTTAGGGGCGAAGCAGATGGAGTTCATTCGCAACGACTTGGCGATGATTCCCGAAAACCAATTGGTCGTATTGATGATGCATATCCCGTTGATTGAAGTAGAGGATCGGCAAGAGTTGTACCGTCTGATCGAAAAACGCCCTTTTGCGTTGAGCATTTCGGCACATACGCATTACATGGAGCATGTATTCATCGGCAAAGAAGATGGCTGGATGGGACCTGAGCCTCATCATCATGTGATCAATGTTACGGTGTGCGGTAGCTGGTGGAGTGGTGCGGCAGACGAACGCGGAATTCCGCACGCAACGATGAGTGATGGTGGTCCAAATGGTTATTCCATCTTTACGTTCGACGGTACGAACTATGACATTGAGTTTCGTGGAGCGAGTCGGCCTGCAAGTTATCAGATGTTGATCGATGCTCCAGAACGGGTTGCCTCGAATGCAGCGGAAGCCACTACGGTTGTTGCCAACGTCTTTGGTGCTTCGGAAAAGTGGAAAGTCGAAATGCGACTTGCATCGGATATGCCGTGGGTTGCGATGGAGAATGGTCGCATGGCAGATCCCTATTTCAATCGTCTGAAAGAGCTGGAAAAAGCTCCAACACCTCCACCGGGTCGCACTCTCCCTTCCCCGCAGTTGAGCAATCATATTTGGAAAGGGAAGTTGCCAGCGGGACTTAAGCCTGGTGGCTACAAAATCGAGATCCAAGTTACGGATCCGAAAGGTAAGGTGGTGACTGATCACCGAATCTTGTGGATTGATGCCGCCAAATAATTGAAGGCCAGGCAATTCGTTCTAGAACAAAAAAGGTTGTCTTCGCTGTGCTGCGGAGGCAACCTTTTTTCATGGAGTGGTTTCGGGAGTTGCCGTTTTTGGCAACGACTGTCTTTTGAAACTAACGGGCCAAAGCGGGGATGCGAGCTTCTCCGCCAAGGTTCATCGTAGGAATCGCGGACAAGCAAGCCGTGGCAGCATGAACTTGTCCATAATGTAATTGGGCCATCATGCGAGTGTGTTGCTCCAGCATAATGAGTCCGATTTGCTGCTCGGTCAAAAAGCCTTCGCGAATGGCGAGGCGTTCGAACGAGAGATGGTTTTGATCTTGGAGTTGAAGCAAGCGACGCATCTGCTTCATGTTGAGGAAGCCCATCTCGATAGCAAGTTGTTCGAGTTGAGGGCGACATTTGAGTGCTGTTTCGATGCGATCGATGCACTCGTCGGCTGAAAACTGGCCTTGGCGAAATTGATCAATGATCTCTAACACAACGGATCTCCCATGTATGCCTGGGTCGCATTGCCTGGTTGGTGTACGGCATCGAGTGAAGACTACTCGGGATAAGACCGACACCCTATCAAACAAAAGTAGGTCTTATCGAGGATGCGAGCGGCGAAGTGGGGGGGAATCGATTCGACATTTAGGTAATCACCCCCTCAGGCAGGTAAAAGAATGAGGGTTGTAGCGATTGTGCGGTGGTTTGTGGTTAAGATTTGGAATTGAAAGCTGCCATGTCAGCGACAAGGGATTCGAAGCTTGGTTGTGAAGCAGTAACCATGACCGAGGCGCCTAAGGCGGAGGCTTCAGCGGCAATTTGTGGACTTAGTGAGGCGGAGCGAAGGGTGCTGAAGCGTTTGCCCAAAAGGTTTGCGGCAGAACGGGCGATTGCCGAACTGGTAAGGGTGATCCACATCTCTTCTGTTCGTTCTAAGAGCTCCGTGATTTGTGGGGAAAGATTAAGGACATCGGTGCTTTCGTATACGTTCAGCTCGCTAAATCCTCCACAGCGTTGCGGCAGAATCTCTCGCAAGGAATCTTTGGATCTTGTTCCACGGACCCATAACACATGACTGTTGTGGTCGACTGGAAGTGTCTCTGCCAGTGATCGCGCGTTTGGTTCTGGCGGTAGAAAATCGCATAATAGATTCCAGCGTTTCAGTGCATCGGCAGTTGCGGTCCCCACACAAGCAAACTTGGTACGAGCAAACGAGCGGGCATCGAGCCCAACCGCTTCGCGAAGTCTAAAGTAACAATCGACACCGTTTACACTGGTGAAAATGATCCAGGCGAAGGGTTCTACAGTTTGCAGTGATGCTCGCAGTGTTTCAGTGGGGGAAACGCATGAAATGCGAATCAATGGTTGATGAATCACATTTGCTCCTTGTTCTGAGAGGAGCTGAGCGAGTCGATCGTTGTCACCTTCAGCTCGTGTTACGATCACGGTTTGACCGTGTAGAGGTAATGGAGTTAGCTGGAAAGAAGATAGATGAGGCATAATGATCGAAGCAATGTTTTCCGGGTGAGCAACTTCACCGACGACAACTAAGACGGGTGGACGCAACTTATTGCTCGGAGTTAGTTCTTCAGCGACTTGTGCCAAGGTGGTGTGAATGATCTGTTGATCGGGCCATGATACACGGCGAATCAGAGCAGCGGGGGTTGAGCCAAGTTTACCTGCTTTGATCAATTGGCGACTCCAAGAGGCCGCTGTTGTGACGCCCATATAAAAGACAAGTGTTCCGGGAAAGCGAGCCAATGAATCCCAATCCAATTCGTCGGAATTTTCTGCTTGTTGTCCGGTAACAAGAGCGACAGCTGAGGCGTGGTCCCGATGAGTCAACGGCATTCCGGTATAGGCGGGTAAGGCTAAAGCGGCGGTGATGCCCGGAATGATTTCAGCTTTGATGCCATGTTCGGACAGGAACTCTAGTTCTTCTGCAGTGCGGGCGAAAACGGCTGGGTCACCTCCCTTCAGTCGGACGACTCTTTTTCCATCCTGGTAATGGCGAAGCATTTCTTGGTGGATTTCGGCCTGTTTCCAGATTCTGCTTTGGCCATGTTTGCCTACATTGATGCAACGGCAATGGGGAGAAGCAAATTGGAGCAAATCGGGATTTACCAAGCCATCGTAGAGGACAACATCGGCGGATTTCAGCCATTTCCAGCCGCGCATGGTGAGCAAATCGGCTGCTCCAGGGCCGGCCCCAACCAAGGCCATGGCAGGTGAAGGTAGGGAAGGGGGGATGGAATCGGGGGGCATTTTGCAGTCCAGAGAGGGGGAATTCGATGGAAAATTGTTCGAACGGGGGGATTCAGTCACCTGGGCGATAGCTTTCGGAAAAGCAAAATGAGCTAGACAGATTGGCCGATAAAGGTCATTATATTGCGTTTCCGAACAAGCATAACGTCCTAACAGATATGGTTTGAGGTCTTAGAATCGAATGCCAACCACCACAAGTGCCAAGAAGCGTCATCGTCAAAGTCTGGAAAACCGAGCCAAGAATCGCGCGGTAAAGAGCACATTGAAGACTGCAGTTCGTAAGTTGCATGATGCTACAAAAGCTGGTGGAACTGGCGCGAAAGATATGCTGCCATCGGTTTATAAAGCTTTGGATCAAGCTGCCGCGAAGGGTGTTATCCATCCTAACAAGGCGTCGCGTTCCAAGGCTCGTTTGAATGCCATGGTTAAGAACGCTGCTGGCAAGTAGGCAGTTTTTGTCTGCTTAACTCAAGCGAATTCAGAATCAACAAAAACCGCAGCGATGAAATTTTCTCGCTGCGGTTTTTTTCGTTTTTATCGTTATACCATGGTGGTTTTCGTAGCTCTTACTTCGTACTTCGTAATTCGTCGTCGTAATCGTAATCTAAGGACTGACTTGCAAACGACCACGACCACGATCACGATGACGATGACGATGACGATCACCGCTGCGCTGAGTACGAAGTAGGAGCTACGTCGAGATTGGTACGGTTATCTCAACCGAGCTTCCGTCAATTCGACTGCCCTGAGCATCGCTTTCGATTTATTCATCGTCTCATTATATTCGCTAGTCGGCTCGCTATCGGCCACGATCCCAGCTCCGGCCTGGATATAGATTTTACCAGGGGTCATCACCATCGTTCGCAATGCAATACAGGTATCCATATTGCCGCCGTAGTCGAAATATCCGACCGCTCCGGCATATGGCCCACGTCGCGTCGGTTCGATTTCATCGAGGATCTGCATAGCGCGAACTTTGGGAGCCCCGCTTACGGTCCCTGCTGGTAAGCAAGCCTTGAGTGCATCGATTGCATCAAGTTCAGGTCGTAGCTTGCCATCGACGTTCGAGCTAATGTGCATTACGTGGCTATAGCGTTCGACGGTCATGACATCACTGAGTCGAACCGAGCCAAATTGTGCGACTCGTCCGACGTCATTGCGTCCGAGGTCGACAAGCATCACATGTTCGGCGCGTTCTTTGGGATCCGCCAATAATTCTTCGGCCAGTGCGCGATCTTCGGCTTCGGTTTGTCCTCGTCGGCGAGTGCCTGCCAGCGGTCGAACTGTGACGCAGCCGTCAAAGACACGGCACATGACTTCGGGCGAAGCGCCAACTAAGGTTGTGTCTGGGGTTCGCAAGAAGAACATAAATGGACTTGGGTTGATAACGCGAAGTGAACGATACACTTCAAGCGGTTCGCAACGAGAATCGACTTCCATGCGTTGGCTGACTACTACTTGGAAGATATCGCCAGCGCGTATGTACTCCGTACACGTGCGAACGGCATCTTCAAATTCTTGTTGCGTAAAATTGGAGCGAACTTCGAGAGGTTTAGTTTGGCTTAGGTCAACTTCTGCGCTGGTGAGCGGTTTATCGTCTCGGCCTAGGAGTTCAACGATATGATCGATTTTCGATTCGGCATCGCTGTAGGCAGCTTCAGCGGATGGGAATTGATTCGGTTGAACTAAGGCAACGATGATGAGCGTTTTGGTTACGTTGTCGAAGATAACCAGTTCATGGAAAAAGGAAAAATCGAGATCGGGTAAGTGACGATCATCCACGGGCGGTGAATCAAGTTTCTCGACATACCGAACAACATCGTAGGCTGCATAGCCGATGGCGCCCCCGATAAACGGAGGGAGTTCTGAATGGTTGGGGATTTTGAATTGACGTAAATGTTGCCGGAAGAAATCGAGCGGGTCTGCAACTTCGAGTGTTGCTGTTTGATTGCCCTCTTGCACGATCAGTTTGTTGCCCCAGCTCGCGATACGTTTATGTGGACGAGTTGCGATGAAGCTGTAGCGTCCCACTTTTTCTCCGCCGATGACACTTTCAAACAAGCAACCGGCGGAGGTGCCATCGTCCAATCGGTGGAATGCAGAGACTGGCGTCAGGTTATCGGCCAAGAGTCTACGAAAGACGGGTATGAGATTATATTCCGCTGCTAGTTCGTTAAAACGTTGCAGTGAGGGGGCCGTTGCCATGGAGTGTTGTCTTCTTGGTACGGGGGCTAAAGCTTATTGAAACGAGTTGGTTCAATCGTCGGGTACGAAATTACAGTTCTGTGACAGGGATTACCGTTCTGTGACAGGCCACGTGCGGATCGGTTCAAGGTATTCGTGAGAGGTTGCGACCTTAAGTCAGTCGAAGCTCTGCGTATGGGATGGTCCTCATTGTAGATCAACAAACGACTTAGCTTGAGAGGGTTTAGGGGAATAATCCAGGCTAAGAGTCCAACCTGTGATGATTTGTTTAGTGTTCTGGCGGATGGGGTTTTCTTGACAGCCGTACAGACACCGTTAGAATCCGCTGCGAAAATAGGGTAAAGTAGGGCCCTTTCGTCCAATCGACCACACTTGAGTCTTACAAAAGGTGGGGCTAGTTGGAAACCTGCGAGCTAGGCCCTATAGTTTCACACCAGTTGCAAAGTGGAAATGGATTGTTACCCATGGAAAGAGGTTCGCGATGAAGTGTCAGCATTGTGAAAAGCCCGCGACCTTTCATATTACCGAATTGACGGGGCCTGGAGGTCCGCACGTTTTGCATGTGTGTGAAGATCATGCCCGTCAGTATCTTTCTCCTGACTCGACTCAGCCTGGTACATCGGCCCTAGCCGGCGTACTGTCGAGCCAGCAGAAGGTTGAGCAATCCGCCGAGCAAATCGCTTCGACCGATCAAAAGGCTTGCCCGGTGTGCGGGATAACATTCGCAGAGTTTCGCAATATTGGTCGATTGGGTTGTCCGTACGACTATGTGCATTTTCAAACGGATCTGGAACCCTTGTTGATCAACATCCATGGTTCGCGAGAGCATCATGGCAAAAAGCCATCGAAGTTGCTTGGCTCGCCTGACCGGCAACATCGTTTGTTGCAATTGCGACGCGAGATGAAGGAAGCGGTAGAGAAAGAACTCTATGAACGCGCCACGGAAATTCGAGATGAGATCCGGCGGTTAGAGCAAAACGAAGCGGGCGAATAACATTGGGGATGGATATCCTGGAGGCGAATTCAAAGTGAAGCTTGACGAGTTGGCTGGTAAATGCGGGGAATGGCTCAAGGGGACGGGCCCTGAAGCGGATATTGTGATCAGTAGCCGAATTCGGTTAGCTCGTAATCTCTCCGAGTTCCCTTTTGTGCGTCGTTGCACGGAAGGGGATAAACGCTCTATCCTCCGCGCCGCTCGACAAGCTGTGGAAGCGATCGATGAGTGGAAGGATGTTGAGTTTGTCGATGTTGAGCCGCTGAGTGATTTGGATCGCCAGTTCTTGGTCGAGCGACAATTAATCTCGCGAGAGTTATCGGAAGCCGAAGGCCCACGCGGCGTGGCCGTCGATGGAACGGAACGATTTAGCGTGATGGTTAATGAAGAGGATCACTTGCGTATTCAGGTGATTCGCAGCGGACTCGATTTGAAGTCCGCTTGGCAAGACGCAGCAGAGATCGATGACCGTCTGGAACGCAGGTTGACGTTTGCCTATTTAGAAAAACTTGGGTACCTCACCGCATGTCCGACGAATGTGGGAACGGGTTTGCGCGTTAGCGTGATGTTGCATCTGCCTGCTTTGGTCATTACCCGCCAGATTGAAAAGGTATTCCGAAGTTTGCAGAAGATGAACGTGGCCGTCCGAGGACTCTTCGGTGAAGGTTCGCAGTTCACCGGCGATTTCTATCAAGTCAGCAACCAAATCACATTGGGACGCAGTGAAGAAGCTTTGCTGCAACAAGTGGAATATGTGGTGCCACAGCTGATCGAATATGAACGCAAGGCCCGCAATTTTCTCATGACCAATAGCGAGCACGATTTGCATGACGATGTGAGTCGCGCGTATGGCATTTTGCAAACTGCCAAAAAGATTAGCAGTGACGAAACCATGCTCTATCTTTCTAAAGTGCGCATGGGGGTTAATCTCGGCTTGATTCGCGAATTGGAAATTCCCGTGGTGAACAAGCTTCTCATTCATACCCAACCGGCTCATTTGCAAAAATTGAGGGGTAAGATTCTGAATACCACGGACCGCAACATCGAGCGGGCTGGGTATCTGCAAAAGCACCTAGCGAAACGGAATTAGAGTCAGGGCGGCCGAAGCCTTTTCCGATCCTTTTTGCCCAAAAAATGGCGCAAAATACCCCCGTATTTGGGTGGTAAGTTTGGGAACGACCTAAGCGTTGCGACAAAATGCCTTGTTCTCCTGACTAAAATATGCTCTGAATAGGAGCGTGATTGCCATGTTGTGGAATGGCGACACACCTATAGGTTTGTTTTGTGGAGACATACTAGTGAAGAATAAGTGGGTTGTAGCATTAGCGTTAGCGCTAATCGCATCGGTTGGTACCAGCGCCGTGATGGCTGGTAAGGTTTCCTTGGACGGCGTGAAGTGCATGATGATGCCTGCCAAGCCAGTCAAGGAAGATAAGTTTGTTGAATACAAAGATGCCAAAGTCTATTTCTGCTGCCCAGGCTGCGTGAAGAAGTTTGGCACCGACTCGAAACCATTTGCGGCTAAAGCAAATCATCAGTTGGTGTTGACCAAGCAATACGAGCAGAAGAAGTGCCCATTGTCCGGCGGTGATATCAACGCTGAACAATCGGTTACAGTTGGCGATGTGAAGGTCGGCTTCTGTTGCGGTAACTGCAAAGGTAAAGCTGAGAAAATGGAAGGCGACGCTCAAATCGAAGCTCTCTTCGGCGACGAAGCGTTCAAGAAGGGCGAATACACTTTGGTCAAAGAGAAATAGTCTATAACTGTTTTTGTGACCAATGCCTGAATCATCAGAAAGCGTAACCGAGTTTATCGGTTACGCTTTTTTCGTTTTCTCGTTTCTGGTCGGCGAACATCTGGCTTTGAAAAGCAGAACGCTGCAACACCTGACCGTCAGGCATAGAAGAAGTAAGATTGCTTTAACTTTGAACATTCGGCGCAAAAAAACGTGCTCAAACATGTTAAAATGCATAAACTAGAACAATGAGCTTGGCGCAGAGGTAAGAGTTTTGTAGACCCTGCGACTTCAAATTTCCGGATCGACGCACGGGATGTTCCGCAGCGTTGATGTGCGACTTGGCATTAGGCGTTATGTGAATGAAGCAAGCAGTTTGCGTATACGGTGTTTATCTACAAGGAGTCGCACTATGTTCGCGTTAGGCGAGCCGACCAATACGCCGTACGATCTGCGCTTTAACTTATTTGGCTGCCAGGTGCGTGTTTCTGCGCTGTTTTGGTTGGTAGCTGCGTTGCTCGGTTACAACAATGCCCGCGCTGTCGATTACATCTACGATTCTCGTGGACTCGATACGCCTGGGGCTTTTGTCTTGTTGTTGGTGTGGTTGTTCGCGATGTTCGTGTCCATTCTGGTGCACGAACTGGGACATCATCTTGCATTTCGTTTTTTTGGTATCGATTCGCACATTGTGTTGTACCATTTTGGCGGTTTAGCGATCCCATCCGGTGGTCGACGATCCGCCAGTACTTCTCCTTACGCTCGAAAACTTTCGGCCTATCGTCAAATCATCATTTCTGCCGCTGGGCCAGCAGCGCAAATTTTGCTCGCGGTTGTTGTGGCGGTTATTACTAGGCTCGCAGGTTATCACATCGGGTCCATGGCAAGTTGGATCGATTACTTCGGATTACCGGCCGTTGGCGGCGAATCGCCGAGTTCGGCGGTCCTGTACGCGTTGATCGATTTCTTGATTTATCCCAGTATCTACTGGGCGATTTTCAATTTATTGCCGGTGATCCCACTAGATGGTGGCCGCATAGCGGAGGAGATTATCTGCATGTTCTTTCGCGGCACGCAGCGCGACGCCATTATCTTGTCGATGATTTGCGCTGTGCTGATTACCCTGTGGGCTTTTCAACGCGGCGAGACCTTTATGGGAATGTTCTTCTTAAGTTTCGCCTTTGCGAACTTTGAAACTCTTCAGTCTGGCGGAATGCGTCGTCCGTGGTAGATAACGGTACGAACATGGATGAAAAATCGTTGCCAGACTCGTTAGCGTTCATCTTCGGCGCTAGTAATGTGCGGAGAGGTTTACCCAGTTTATTACAAACCACATGTAATAGTCTCGGAACACGCTGGGATCTTATCGTAACAGCAGGTCATGGACGCAGTTACGGGGCTACAAGTCATGTTTTGGGACGTGGATTGCCGGGCATCATTCAAGCACAGTGGTCTCAACATCTTCAACATGTTGCCGAATGCCGGTGGGCATTATTTACTGACGTTGGAAATGACTTGCTGTATGGTAGAACGCCTGTTGAAATCGGAGAGTGGTTAGAGCATTGTGTCGCCGTTTTGCATCGCAACAACACGTCGATCACGATCGTTGGACTCCCTTTCGAGGTTCTAAAACGTGTCGATAGGAAAAAATTTTTGCTTCTTCGAACAATTTTTTTTCCAAAAAGTGATCTCGATTTTTTGACCGTTGTCGAGCGCATTGAACGTCTTGAAGAGAACGTTCGTTTGATCGCGCAACGTTATCAAACGATGTATGTTGAACCATCTTCAACATGGTATGGATATGATCCAATTCATGTCACGTATGATTGTTACAATGCGTTATGGCAACGCGCGTTGCCATGGATGAATGATAAAAAAAGCCCATTTTTTATTGGTGAAAATGATGTGCGTGATAATTCGTCGCGCAGTGCAATCGAGCGCTGGCGTTGGATGTTGAAATTATTTTTCATTCGCGCGCACGAACAAACGTGGTTCACATTTCAACGCTCGATGAAGCAACCTGCGCTGCGTGTTGATGCGCTGCGCAATGTCTGGTTCTATTGAAAAATGGGTTGTTAGAAGTCGAAAAAAAAGTTGTACCGTTGTTGAAAAAATGTCGAAAAGATGTTGCATTCAATCGCCAGTTGCGTACAAATACACGACATAGGAAGTCGTTAGCTATCTTTCACTCAGTCGTCAATGAGTTCTCTAAAAAGAAATCGACGACGATTGAAGGAGAGGTAGATGCGACAGTGATATGTGAGTCACTGTCAGATGTCGGTGGTGGCAACCGGCTCGCAAGGTAGTGACTCGAGGAATCAAATAAGTTTTCGGAGGAGAAAACAGTGGCCAAGAAAAAAGCTGGTGCTAAGAAGGCAGTTAAGAAGGCTCCTGCCAAGAAGGCAGCCAAAGGTGTGAAGAAGGCAGCGAAGAAGGTAGCTAAGAAGGCTGCCAAGAAAGCTCCTGCTAAGAAAGCAACCAAGAAGGCTGCTGTCTAATTCCTTGGTGGAGGCCAGTTGCAGCGGCGTAAGTCGCTTGTAATGGATCGCCCAAGCGAACCGCTGTCGATCATGCCAAAAGCGTGGTCGACAGCGGTTTTTTTTTGGTTACTGCTCAATCCAAAAGCCCCAATCTCAAATTGAGAATTGGAGATTGTCTGTTTTAGCTGGTTTGACAGGTTTGACATGGCAGTTGGAGCCGCTTGATACCTACCAGCACCCCCAGCTGAGGACTTTAGCCGAGGACTGGGAGCGAAACCTTCGGCGGAGCGACCATATTCCGTTGGGCCAAATCGCGAACGAGCGAGCGGACAATTTTTTCGATTGGTACACCGCAAATTGGGTCCTGCAGAACTTGATCCAGTCGACCTTCGTCCGATTCTTGACGCATCGCAATGTTGATCGGAACCTCGCCTAAGAATGGCACCGATAGTTCTTCCGCTTTCCTGCGCGCTCCGCCATGACCAAAGATGTCGTATCGCTTTCCATTGTCTGGGCAGATAAAGCCACTCATGTTCTCGACGACACCCAGCAAAGGGATTTTAGTTTTCTGGAACATGGATATCGCTTTAACCGCATCGAGCAACGCGACTTCTTGCGGTGTGCAGACAACAACGGCTCCCGTTAATGGCAAGAGTTGCGAGAGGGTTAGGGCAATGTCGCCTGTTCCTGGTGGCATATCAATGATCAAGTAATCGAGTGGCCCCCAGTTGGTGTCACGCAAGAATTGAGTGATGCTTCCATGGAGCATGGGACCACGAAAGATCACAGCTTGATCTTTTTCCACCAAAAAGCCCATCGACATCACCGGCATGCTTCCGAACATGCGCGGCTGGATTTTTCCATCGATCACTTCGGGGCGACCTTCTAGATTGAGCAGATGCGGAATACTTGGACCGTAGATATCTGCATCCATCAAGCCCACGCGAGCTCCCATTCGCTTCAGTGTCAATGCGATGGACGCAGCGATGGTGCTTTTGCCAACGCCACCTTTGCCTGAACCTACAGCGATCACAGAGCGTACGCGCAAACCGACTTGTCCAATCGTCGGCGGTGGGCGATCGATGGTGCTAATGGTGATGTCGATCTTTTTGAAGTTAGGAAACTTCGCCTGAATCGTTTCAATCGCTCGCTGCTGAAATTCGTCAGCAATAGGCAAGCTGTGTGTACCGAGTGCGATTTCGGCTGTTAACGAATCATCGGTCCAGGCAATATTTCGAACCTGATCGGACTTCGACAATGAACGCCCTGTTTCCGGATCACTTAAAAGCCCAATCGCTTGTTCGATCGCGGCGAGTGTAATATTCGAGTTCGACATGTTTGTTCCTCAACGGCAAAGCCTTGTTCCCATCGGTTCATCCAAGGCTGAGCAGTGAAATAGTGGATTGCGGCTGCAGCACTGTAGTCAGCGTTCAACTGCCAAAGGTTATTCGATCAAGCGAGATCGTAGGAGGGGGCGTTACGCACACTTAGGTTAGGTAGATCTGTGCGGATATTCAGTAGCCCATAACTTTGGGAGCCAATGGCACAAGCTTAATGCGTCAGGAATGAGCAAATGTGCGCCTGCTTCCAGTAAGGGAATTTGTTCCGCAGATTGGGTTGGGGAGCCCAAAACAATCCTCAGAGTATTTGGGAAGTCTTGTCGCAATTGCCAAAGAGCGTCCCAGTTGAGCGTGGAGACATCGGGGCTGTAGGTCCAGCTGATGACGTCACACTGCGGCTCTGAGGGCGTTTGGAAAGACGAAGCGGGGCGTTGCCAACGGATATCGAGTTGGATGGTTTTGGGGAGTCGCGGCTCGACGATCGAACGAACTAGCCCAAGCCAGTGAAGAGGTTCGGTTTCATAGTGGAGCCAGTGAAGTGTCATGTGAAGTGTTGTGTGCGATGAGCTAATGAGGCGTGGCTACACGAGCTGTCATTTTTTGGACGGATCATCGAGAGGTACGAAATCGATGGCCGCGAAATCATCCGCTGCTGTAGTCGTTTTTGGTTGCTCTGTTTCGGTGAAGATCGAATCCTTTGTATCAAAATCCAGTTCTGGCTCATTCCCGTTCTCCGTATCGACAGCCACGATCTGGAGTTGTGATAAACGGCGCAGTAATCGAGCGCGACTGATGCCAAGTTTCCTGGCCGTTAACGCTCGGTTGCCACGGCTTTCTTGCAATGTCTTTTCTAGGAGGCTCTTTTCGAGCTCCAGCAGTACTTGATCGAGATCGAGTGATGTGTTGGGTACGGTTGGAACTGCTTTGCCGCCGATGTAGGTTCGCAGTGCAAGTGGTAAATCGTTGGGCTCGATGAGAAATCTGGCAGAGGGTAATTCAATCGATTGGATCATGGCTCGCAGTTCTGTGAGATCTCCATTCCACGGATAAGCGATGAGCGTTTCGATGGCAGAGTTGCTGAACGCGTAGGTGATCCCCTTGCCGATCGGTGTAGAGTGGTTCAGGATTCGAGTTGCAATCGCAGGAATATCCTCGGGGCGTTCTCGCAGCGGTGGTATGTCGACAACAAACACGCGGAGATGTTGATCGATAATTGCGCTTCGATGAGAAGTGGATTCTGCGGTGTTCGAAATAATCTCCGTCGCGAAAATCTGCGGCGGTCGATGTGATGTGAGCCAGTCTTCAAGCGTGGCATAAGCGTTTTCGTGAAGCTTCGCAAGATCTTCGATCAACACGGTAGTTTCCAAAAACTCGCCATGCAGTTTTAGTGGCAGCGATAGATCAAGGGCGCTGCGTAACATCTCTCCATCTAGTGTTCGGGCAGAGAGCGGCATGAACTGATAGCCGGCTGATGATGTCTGAGATCGCTTAAAACGCTGCAGCCAAATTGCTTTGGCTAAGTCATGAGCCGCGTTTGCATCTTGCGCACGGATAAGAACTGGAGTATTTGTAGCGATGGCCAATTGAACTTGCTGAAGGGTCTTGCGGATTTGTGGCGACGTCCCGCACAAGCAATCCAATTGAGTTGTATCCGTCCAGCGTTTGCGAAATTGAAGAACTTCGTTTTGCAGCGAACTGGATGGAGCTAAAGGGAGTGAAGCAACCGGCTTGTTCGCAAGATTAGCATTGAGGGTTGCGGAAGTGGAGATACGAAGCGCTGAATGGTCTAGCGTAATGAGGCATCCAAAGACGTTTTGCTGTTGATCGACCAGTGGCAGGAAATTCGCTACGTCATACGAGGAAGGTGAATCGCCAGGCGAGATTAATGGAGGGTCAATTCTTCGTTGGCAAGGAATTCCAGACCAAGCTTCAGCGGGCGGCGTTAGTTGCGCTGGGAGGAGGTTGTCGTCGGCTGGCTGGAAAGGGCCGTATGCCTCGTTAAAGAATTGCAGTTGGCCATCCTGATCGACCGCAGCCACGGGCGTCGCGGCATAATCAAGCCACTTACTGAAGGCTCGCGATTTGGGTCGAGGAGTTGAGCTGGTCATGGAAAAGTCGCTGGATAATCGATTCGGAACGGGAGGCCCCATATCTCGATTTTAGGCAGCGGTGGACCAGATAGGTAATAGAAAACAAAAATCCCGACCTGAAAGAGGCTTCAAGTCGGGATTCAAATGGGATGATTCTGATTGAACCGAGTGATTTAGAACACGTCGGTGATGAAATGGTGGCCCCAGTGATAGCGGCGGCTAGATGGGTATTCGTTGTGCCATTTCTTGTTGTACACAGGAATCTGCATTTCGGCTGGATAACGATAGTACAAGCTGTTGCTGCTGCGGTAGTACTCGTTGCCGTAGAAGTTCTGTGGATAGTACACGAACGGATAGTGGTAGAAGCGGTGATAATCACGGCCGCCGGTTTGTCCACCAGGAACTCGACCGTAAGCGTATGGATCTTGGGCATTGGCCTGAGAGCTAGTCAGCACACACAAGCCGACCGCCAGAAGCGATCCCAACAAGATTTTTTGGAACATATTCGACGATCTCCATGCGAGCTGTTGCGTTTTTGGGGGTGGGGCAATGTTCCCACTCCGCCCTCGTAGGTTTGGATCGGCAGGAGTCGCGATCGAAATTTAAGGATTATCCCATACAACCGGAAGTTGAGATTCAATTGGGAGAACTGGCACTCAGAGGTGTTAATCTGTAGCGGTCAGCGAATGGGGAGGGCCTGTCTGTCCGTAAAATGCTACTTGGGGAAGATGCTTTGAGCAATTTCTTCTTCCCATTGATCCATCAAAGGCCAATCGACCGCACAGGTACCGAAATCTGACATGTGCAGATAAGTCTTCACTCGATCGATAGTGTGATTGAGCATCACTGGATCGCGACGGAAAGCAGGACCATGACTGGGGAGTAGCCAGGTTACATCGCTATCGCGAATACGCTCGAGAGATTTAATGAAGCCACGAATATCGCTTCCATGGTGGGCATCGATCGCGCCCACACCGCCATCGCGATAAATGTTGTCACCGCTAAACAACAGATCCCCCATGCGAAACGCGAGTTGGCTATCGGTATGCCCAGGAGTGCACCATACCTGCAACTCTAACTTTCCAACCTTGATGATATCGCCATCATTTACATGGTTTTCAACGCCAACGGGTGGCATATCAAGATGGATGCCTTGAGCTTCAATTTCCGCAAACGTTTTCAAGCGGTCACCCACTTCGAGCAATTTCGCGGCAGCAGGATGAGCGGTCACGGTTGTTTTGAGCATTTGCTTGGCGAGTGCTAAACCTTGCCCATGATCGACGTCGGCATGCGTAGCGATAATGGTCTTGCACTTCGAGAGTGGGAAATCGAGTTCACGGATAAGATCGATGATCTCCTCAACGCTTTCTTGATAACCGATGTCGATTAAAACCCATTCGTCTTGATCGAAGACTAGGTAGATATTGCAGCCGATAATGTGACCGGCTTGAAAATTCAATTCAATCACATTGGGGAAAAGTTCTTTGCGGGTCAGCATGGTGGCTACTTTCTAATAAAACGCTGGCTACTAAGACCTGTCAATCATCGTTTGGAAGACGCTTAAAAGCGTTTTCCTCAGCGTGCTCCTCAGGTCTGCTGGCTTGAGTCGGGCTACTTCAGTTTGGCAATACCAGCAGCGAACCGCTTGAATGCGAAAAGAATATCCTGAATTGTGACGTGCGGGGGAAATTCTACGTGATAAGGGGGAGATTACTCAAGGCTCTGCACAAGATGCCTTAATGCCTTCGCGAAAATCTGCATAGCGACAGCGGTAGGAAAAATCGTGTTGTAGCCGCGAAACATCGATCCGTTTATTGGATTCACTGCGTCGAGGCAGGGGAGAGGGGGCATCGTCGACCGCTAATGATTGCGAATCAATTTTCAGAAAATCGAGAAGGAATTGGTAGTACTGTGAGCGACGTATAGGGGTGCCATCCGCGACCAAATAGCGTGTTTGCGGATGATTTCGTTGCAAGGCTTCAACGCAGTAGCCAGCGGCATCTTCGATGTGAATGAGATTGAGATACGTGTGGTCTTGTGGGTTTAGTGCTGCTTTCTGGCGCATTCGCTCCGCATTGGGGATGCGATCAGGGCCATAGAGTCCCGCCATTCGCAAAATGGTGACGTCATTCCCGAACTGTTTTATCAACCAATCTTCGGCAGAAAGTGCGGCGATGCCACCGGGCCGCGTTGGTTGACAGGGGCTATCCTCATTCACCCAATCTCCATCATCTTGCGCGTAAACACCGGTGGTACTGATATACACTATGCGTGGCCAGGGGTTAGGCAATGCGGCAAATAGATTCATTAGCCCAAGAATGTGGGTTTGTGGGGGAGGGAGCCCATCAACCGCTCGATGTGTCACGGCGACGAGCAAAGTGTCCACTCGGGGGAGGTTTGATAACGAAGAGGATTGCAGCCAATCGCCACGGTGCGCGTGCCAGCCTCGCCGTTGGAACTCTTGGGCCCGCTCTTCCTGGCGGGTCAAAGCGTGTGTTTCGACTCCACCAGAAGATATTTTTGCGGCAACACGCTCACCCAAGTAACCGCAACCTACAATAAAAATACTCATCGTTATCTTTTCTATCGATCTGGCCGTCATAACGGTCTAGGTCGAACACACTTATCACTGTTACTGTCTTCTCGAATAGCCTACGCAATCGTCAAGCCCGACCCAATCGGACCTGCAATCTCCCTGTTCTAGGGGTGAAAATTCTGGTCGGAGGGTTTCAATCCGTCGCACTTTTGCGAATAATCGGATTATTGGGTTCGGACGAAACGAACGGTTTGTCGAGAACAGTAGGAACGACCGACAAGGGCTGCGGAATGTCCCAGGCGTATTTGACCCTTCGCAAAGGTGTCTTCGCGTATGCATCTAGCAATGCATATTCGATTCGATGCATCTCATTATTTCGATTGTATCGACAAAGCGTTCCTGGCGCACTACTTTTCTTTTCGCTGATTTTTCTGCTGAGTTCACCAACTCATCTGCAGGGCCAAGAACAAGGACGGCGTCCTAAGTCGTCTGGCGCCACAGAAGTGCAACCTGCACTTGCGATTGAAAACTCAAAATCAAATCCAGTCGTTGGCGCATCGAGTGAGGTTCGCGTTGCGAAGCCCATTATCTCATCTGCCGGTTTAACTACGGTTGGACTTGAATTGGGTTTGGAGAGAATTGCCAAAGGTGCTGAGCCGCAAACCGTCGAAGAACTCTTGGCGCTTGAATCACAGCAAGCGAAAGTCGCGGAGAAAGTAAAGCAAGTTACCGTGAATGTGCAGCAAGGCAATTCACAAGGTAGCGGTGTGATTATCAGCGAAGATGGTTACGTTTTAACTGCCGCACATGTGGCTGGCAAACCGAACCTTGATGCCACAGTTGTAATGTCCAATGGTCGCCGTTATCGCGCCAAGACATTGGGGATGAATCGCAACGTAGATGCGGGCTTGTTGAAAATCACCGATGAACCGGCTGAAGGCTGGCCGCATGCCTCGATCGGAGAATCGAGCCGATTGCCAGAAGGATCTTGGTGTGTGGCTGTTGGGCATCCTGGTGGTTGGCAAGAAAAACGCGGCTCTGTTGTGCGTGTAGGTCGTGTATTGGCAATGTTGCCAGGAACTATAGTTACCGATTGTTCTTTGATTGGCGGTGATAGCGGCGGGCCACTGTTCGATCTGAGTGGCCGATTGATCGGTATTCACAGTCGCATCGGTGCCGAAGTCACTGAGAACATGCACGTCCCAGTGGATGAGTTTACCAAAAATTTCGAGCGATTGGTTTCTGGTGAAAAGTGGGGCGTATTGCCTGGCTACGAACCGATTATTGGAATCACAGGCGACGAACAAGATGGGCGAGCGATCGTAACTAAAGTGAATGCGGGTGGTCCTGCTGAACGCGCTGGTCTTCAGGTTGGCGACGTGGTCGTTCGCTTTGATGGTACGGCGATTAGCTCCTTCCGCGAACTGCGTGAAGCGGTTCATGGTTGCTTGCCAGGCGATCATGTTCGAATTGAAGTGTCGCGAGAAAGCAAGATCCTGGCCCGAACCCTTGTCATTGGCTTGAAGAATTAGATTTGTCGCTTTACAAAAGTCACACGATGATGCAGCGCAGATGGGCTCGAATCATTGAAGTCGCAATCGCTGCATGTACTGTCATTGCGGTGCTGGGATTCGCAATTTCAAAATTATCTCAGCCGCTGGAAGTGAACGAACCGATTTCGTGGAATACCAACACTTCCTTTCTAACAGTGTGGGAGCCAGCACCTCAAGAACGAGCCGGTGCAGGCACGATTCAGCTACCATCGACATTAAGCAACAAGCAACGCAACAATGCGTTAATGGTTCGCGCTTTTCGAACGGCTATCGGTGACAGCTGGAAATCGACCGTCCGCATTTTGAACGATGGGCGACAAGTGGCGTTAGGTGCTGTCGTTGATGAAGGTGGCTTAGTTGTTTCGAAGGCCAGCGAGCTACCTGAAGGTGATTTTGATTGTCGCACTTGGGACAACAAAATTGTTCGGGGACGTGTGAAAGCGACCGATGCGAATTTAGATCTCGCTTTGATTCAAGTAGATCGCGAAGACTTGCCTGTTGTAAAGTGGGCCGTAGATACCGTGTTGGTTGCAGGAGCTTGGGTCGGAACTACCGACGCTCGCGAAACGCCACAAGCCATCGGTGTCGTAAGCGTCCCAAGCCGCCCCGTGGCGCCGGAACGAGCCATTCTTGGTGTGCAGCTCGCACCCGCAGATACAGGGGCTGCGGTAGTCTCGGTCGTGCCAGGTTCAGGTGCTGAACGAGCTGGGTTGGAAGTCGATGATGTGATCTACGCGGTGAATGGCAAGGAGCTTGCCAGTCGACGAGAAGTTCTCGATACCATCGCCCAATATCGCGCTGGTCAACGACTTAAGCTTTCGGTTCGCCGAGGCGAAAAAGAATTGAATATGGTGGCGAGATTGATGGATCTTACTTCATCGGTTCTCGACCCAACCGAAATGGAAGTGAACGGTCAGGTCAGTGCCCGCTCGAGCGGCTTTGCTAAAGTTATTCAGCATGACACTGTCTTGACGCCGAACCAATGTGGTGGCCCGCTGGTGAGTCTGAAAGGTGAAGTGGTCGGTGTCAATATTGCTCGTGCCAATCGAGTTAGCTCGTATGCTCTGCCAACCGATATCGTTCGCGAAACGGTTCAGCGGTTGAAGCAGAGCATTCCGTAGTAGCTTCGTTTAGCCCGTTGCCAGAGCGGTTTCGTTTAGCCCGTTGCCGTAGCGCATGCGAAGGCGAGGTTATTATCCGTTTGACGCCACCTCTTGTACCCGCATCCCAGCCGCTCACCGAGCAGTGTGGGATGTCCGGCGTAGGATGGCGTAGCCTCCTCCCCTTTATGTCATGGGTTAAGCGACTACTGCGTCAAAGGAATGAACGATTATTCGTTCTGCTCCGTCCCCTCCTCCTCCTCTTCTTCTTCTTCACTGGCCCCCCCAAAAACGAATGCAGCTCGCACGGGGGCAGGCATCGGAGAATTCGGACCCTTTACGCTACGCCACACAATATCACCTAAGATCAAATCGTCGGCGGCATCTTCCTTGGAAAAGTCCATTTTGAGCGATTCAGCAGCCCCAAACGCATTGGGCGAATTGACTTCGTTGAGATCGATTTGTGCAGGAGCTGCAGTGAACGGTGTTGCGTCCAATTTGCCAGAAAAACTATCGTACATCGGTCGAGCGGCAGCATCGAATTGGGTCATCGGCTCAACACCCAAAATCAGTTCCATGGTTCGCAGCATGCTGGAAGTGGAATAGAGAGTGGAGTCGACCGTTCCGCGTCGAATGTAAGGGGAAATGGCGAGGCCAACGGTACGATGCGCGTCGACGTGATCCGCTCCGTTTTGGGCGTCATCCTCGACGACAAAAATCGCTGATTCTTTCCAATACTTCGATTTCGAAATCGCTTCAACTACCATACCGAGCGCCAAGTCATTATCGGCGACCATTGCGCGTGGTGTGGGTTTGCCAGGGCGAGTTCCCGAAGTGTGATCGTTGCCTAATCGCAAAATCACTAAGCCAGGTAGATTGTTTTCGGATTCAAATTGCTTGAAGCGAGTGATGAAACGCTCGGCTCGTTTTACATCGGGATAATTCAAGTCATACCCGCGGAACTGCGGATCGAAGTGCCCTTGGAGGGCTTCGATTTTTGTATAGGAGGGGCTATCAACCGTTGGGCCGTTGGTGATGAACTCTCCAAAGCTAAAGTAGTCCACGCCTGCTCGTTTACAAGCATCCCACAGATAACCGCTGGAGGGTTCAGCGATCTTCAAAGCTCCTTCAGCTGGATAAACGAATTTATCTTTGCCGCCGCCGCGATAAGACATCGGCCAACTCTTCTCGACGAAGTCTGTTGCGTAGGCAGCCATCGTCCATTCATGACCATCGGCGCTCACTTCGCTTTCAACGTAGAAGTTATCAAGCAATACGAATTGTTCAGCGAGTGCATGATGGTTAGGGGTTACATTGCGTGGGAAGATGCAGAGGTTGGGATCACCGTTGCCTTGTGGCATATCACCGAAAACTTGATCGTAGGTACGATTCTCTTTGATGATATAAAAGCAATGTTTGATGGGGCTTGGATCGCCTACTTTAGCTGGAATAGCGTTGTCGGCATCACGTCCTTTGTTATTCACCGACGATTCAGCTTGAAGCGGGCTTTGGGCCATCGCTTGGCGTGTCCAATCCGCCATGGTTTTGGGTGATGGTGTTGGTACGACGCTGACGGACCCTTGCAATATGCCGCCGATGTACTGGCGAAGACTGCGGGGAAGTTCTTTGCCAGGTGCTGGGCCTTGCGGATTGGGGCGGGATGTCAATCCTTTACCGTTTGCGATAAGGATGTTCTGGCCATCGACACTTAGACGCACGGATGTTGGATACCAACCTGCAGGAATGAATCCCAAGGAGCGGGATTTACCAAGTTCTTCGATATTGAAGACGGCGACATTGTTGTTGCCAGCATTCGCTGCGAACAACACCTTTTCATCCGCAGTTACGGCAATACTCGATGGCGTGCTGCCATTCTTGGCTTTGGAGTACAGGGCCGTCTGAATCACCTCAACTTGCTTATTGTTTTGCGTATCGAAAACAACAACGGTATTGTCGTCGGCGCATGCGACCAGCAGGTACTTATTGTCATGCAGCAATTTCATTTCGCAGGGATGCGAACGGGTTGGCATGGTACCGATTTGTTTCCACGCTTTCAGGTCGATAATAGCTACCGACGAAGCACCCCACAGACTGACGTAAGCGAGTTGTCGTTCCGTATCGATCGTTGCTGCATACGGATAACTATCTGCGGCCATGTCGAGTGTTTCAACTTGGTCCGGTTTGTCTCCATCGAAACGAGCTATCTTATGTCCTAACACACCACAAGTGAGATAGCTCGTTGTGTTTGGGATCGGTGTGATGCCGCATGGTACAAACGTTCGTGAAACCTGGGTGATTCGAATCTGCTTAGGATTGCTCAGCAAGCCATCAGCGTAATCATATTGGTGAATCACTTCGTATTCTGCACCGCTACATAGAAGCTTCGAACCATCGTGTGAAAATGTCATGCCATAGAAGACTTGGGGCATGGAAACTCGCGAACGAATTTTGTTGGTTTGAAGATCGAGCATGATGATTTCATGTTCGCCGTAACCAGAGTGAAGCACCGCTAGATAACGTTTATCTGGAGCAGCGATCATGTTTACTGGGAAGTCGCCCACATTGATTTGTGCCCCCACTGCACCGATGGTCCAACCGTTAGGGAGCAAGACTTCGCCGCTTGGAAGAACGCCGGGGAGGTTGAGCGGTTTGGCGGTCGATTCAGGTGGAGTTGCCGTTTTTTCTTGGGCGATGGTTGTATTTGATAAGCAAGCTACTGAAAGGGCGACTGCCAACGAGCGCAATGCACGATAACCAAACGGAGTGGTGGCGGGAGGATACATGTTGCGAATCCTTGATCTGTGAAGTGTGTTCTATTCACTTTCCACAGTGTAGCAAAAGTGGTCGGGCAGGCCGACGACCCACTCCGCTTCAAGGAGTTCTTCATGGAAATTTATTTTTCAGTCTTTTTCGATTGGAGTGCGAAATTTGACAATCGCAAACTCGCGTTTGGGGCAAGATCATGCGGCTTGCAGAACCTCATCGGGTGGTAATTCGAGCGTGCTATTGACGGAACCAGCCGAGGGGATTGGAGAGGTGGCGTGGATTGGTTGCGCCATACTTTGCAGCAAATGATTGCGGTGTTGAGAAGGGAAGAACGATTTCCAAGCCACAAACGATAGGGCAGGGGCTTGGTGAGGTTTAGTTTCAATCCATGCCAGCAAGTTGCTGCGCAGTTGCAGGAACGCCATTTGGATGTTCGGGGCCATCGGGCGATCGATATTCCACAAGAGTCCCAATGCGCACAATCGGCCTAACGTGGAAACGAAAAACAAAGTGTGGTATGCCGCTGGGGTTGCCCCCAGCGATGACAAGTACCAACCTCCTAGCAATGAGCCGCAAAACCAGGCGCTAGTGTTAGCTAGGTTGTAATGAGTTAGGACGCGAGTTCGCTGAGATGAAGGAAGTGTATCGAAGAACATTAAGAAGAAACCAAGTTCATAGGCCGCCCAGGCAGTGCCGCTGGCAGCTTGTACAAACAACAGCCATGCAAACGAGTTGCTCACATTCCACATGCCAGCCAGTGGAACGATGCTAATGGCTCCTGTCCATAGCAGCCAGCGAGCTCCCCGCTTTTGCGCGAGGTAGCCCCAGATGGGCATGGAGATGGCTTTGGCGATAAATGAAATTGAAAGTATGGAGACAAAAGCAGCATAGGAGAACGATAGCTGCTTGAGCATAAAAGGAGTGAAGTAGGGACCAGACATCTGCACCATACCTTGCACGATCGCTAGGAAAAGTACCAAGCGATATCCACGGGTCAAATCGATTTCGCTTTTGCAACGATAGGCATCTGTTGAGCCGCGAGAGTCGACGATACGTAAGTTCGGGCGCTCTGATTTGTCTGCGATATTGAGCATGGACATTTGATCGGCGTGTTGGCCCTGATGTTTGAGCAACAGCAAAACGCTGATCAAGCGAAAGCAACCAGCCAGGAAGAACAGGACACCGAAGCCGAAGAGAAGTTTATCATTGGATCTGGCGGTATGAAGAATCAATCCGCCAGCCAGGAAGCCGCATAATGTGCAGAGTTGATTGGTGCGTGACCGGCGTGCAAAGAATGTGGAACGCAAGGATCTGGGAACAATATGGCCCATCCAAGTGTTCCAGGCTGGACCTGCTGCAAGGCCACCACCCCAGTAAATCGATGCCAAGAAGAACAGCAGCGCTGTGGAAATTTGACCTGTCCACGCCGCGACAACTAAAGGGAAGAACGCAAGAGCTTGAAGCGTGCAGGACAATGCGATCCAACGTTGATACGAACCAACGCAGGAAATCGCTCGCAATGAGAAGGTTTGTAGGATGCCACCTGCGAGAATAGGGAGGCTGGCGATCCAGCCTGCGGTGACTTCCCCTAAACCTGCCGCTAAAGCAAAGGCGGGAATGTAGTGTTCGCCAAAGCCGACCATCGCTCCCCAGCAGCCACCATCACCGACGCTGCAACGCAGATTGCCTTTCAATGTATTGAAACGCGAAGCCGCACTACCATCGGGCGACGAATTATGAGCGATCATTTAGGTATGGCTGACGTCTTGTCAAACCACCGGCCGTAGGATTGCACTAGTAAACATCGAAGAATCGGTTCGAGGTTCCACCTTCACCGATACGAAACGAGACAGGTTTGCCGCAACGCGGACAACTGCCACGGTAAGCTTTTCCATCAGCAGCTATGAATATTCGGGCATAAACTTGGCAGCAATGAAAGTGGACGCCGAGAAATGGGCGTGCCGTCGAAGAAGAGGGCGACCTGTCTGTGGTTCGCGAATCAGGTTCGCACACCAAGTCAAGTTCGCTTGTGCTTTCAGTAGCTGCAGGTTTAGAGTTGGAATGGTTCATCAGCAGTGTCCGGCTTACCTCACCGTTAGGGTTTAACTAATCGGTGTTATGGAGTTATCGGCGCGGGGAATCTACAAAATCGATAAATTCTCCCGAGCCTTAGTAGGGTGGGGAAGTCATTGTGTTTTGTCGGTTTCACGGAGGGGAATGCTGTTTCAATGCACTTCCGGGGCTGGGGACGCACATTGATATTGCCTTGAAAGTGGGAATTTCCTAGGCTCGTGATTGGGCAGGATGCTCGCAAAAATGCCGAATCGGCAACGGAAAATTATTTGCCATTAACGCCAAGGAGAGGCGACTTCATCGCCACGGATGGGGTGGAATACGCCATTAATCGCTGTACAAGACGTTGTTCTGTTGGGGAGCGTCCTCTCGAACCGGGAGAGCATTATTTCTCCGTCATTGTTTCCAATGATGACGATGTGCGGCGTGTTGATATTGCCGAAACGAATTGGACGAATCCTCCTGAAGGCGCAGTGGGCTGGTGGAAGTCTCAGATACCGCAAGCGACCACAGTTGTATTGAAGCCGGCTCCGGATGCGGTGTTGCTCGAGACGCTTTCTCATTTATGTGATCAGCCTGGGCGCGGCTCGTTAGCTTTCTTATTGGCAGTGCTTCTTGTTCGCCGTCATTTATTGGTTGAACCAGACAGCTTTGAAGACGCTGAAGCGACTGACGACATTTGGTTGCTGCATGATCCGACGGACGGTCGGGAGTATCGTGTACCACGCAAATGGCCTACCAAACGTGAGGCCGAGCGTCTCCAAAAAGAACTTCATGAACTCCTGTATTGCGAGGCGACCTAAGATGAGTCGATATGGGTTGTGTCTCGTGATAATCGTGATATTGGTGAGCGCGAGTGGTGCGACTTGCGCGAAGCACCGAACGATCAAGGAGTTCCAGCCTGAAGTCGTCTGGAAAGAGATGCCCACCATTGAGCAAGTGATGGAGCAGGTCAATGGTTCGCGTCGCATCCAGCAATTGCAGTCATCGACGATCACATTGAAGTTAGATGCCCCTGGAACGCCCGCACTGAGTGCGAATTTATCGATCGAACGTCCGCGTCGGTTGCGTCTGCAAGCTCGCGTATCGCGATTGATGGGGAATGAGTTGGATATGGGGAGTAATGAGCAAGTGTTTTGGTTGCAGACGATGCGTCCTCAACCGACTTTGTTTTATGCTCAGCATCAGCAATTTGAGCAGTTGACAGCCCGCAAAGTTTTGCCGGTTTCACCTGATTGGATCATCGAGGCGTTAGGGTTGCCGGAGATGAATCCAGCGGATATTCATGAAGGTCCAATTCAGCGTGCGGATGGATTATTGGAAGTGCGTTCTCAGATTGGGACGGCTTTAGGAACCACGCGACGTATTTTGGTTTTGGATCGAAGTGGATTGGTGCGGGAAATTATTTTGTACGATGCTCAGGGGAATTTGGTGGCCCAAGCGAAGCAAACGGAGCATGAAAATTATCCTGGTGTGAACTATGCGTTGCCGCATCATGTGCAGATTCGATTGTTGCCTGCGGGCGAGCCGGAGATCAATTTTGATATTGATGTTGGGTTCTATTTAGTCAATGAGTTGATGGGGAATGATCCGCAGCGATGGACGATGCCTGATCCTGCCGGGTTGAGTGTGATTGATTTGGTACAGTTTGCGCAAGGTCAGCAATTGGCGCCGATTCCGCCGAACTATCATCCTGAGTGGATGGAGCGTGAGGCAATGGCCGTTCCCTACCGCGGCTTCGAACGTCGCTAGCATTTCCCTCAGCCCTCCCATATGGTGCCAGGCACCCTATTTTTCGGTCGAGCTTTGCTAGCATTGCCCCGTCAACTTGGTGCCAGGCATCTTGTTTTTTCGGCAAAAACCGCTCTTTGGAAGGGGGTTGGCGGTCGTTTATGCTCCCCGGTTAGTTATTTGTGGGGGTGTTTTCTGGTCGCGAGGGAAGGCAACTTGGTGCCAGGCACCCCATTTTCGGCTTTGGTCTTTGATAGCATTACAGTGGGCAAAATGGTGCCAGGCACTCGGCACCCTGATTCAGCAATCGCGCGGCTTACAAAACTAAAGTGAGCGAATACGCTGGGCGGACGTTGGAAAATTATGCAGCATGGCACCGTCGGGAAAAATCGTTGTGGCATTGAGGCTTTTATGCAAATCACTGCAGCTCAAGTCAAAAAGGAACTCCAGGCTCTTGCTAGCAAAGAACGAGCAGAGAAGTCCAAGCGGTTCTTCAAGACGGGCGAAGGTCAGTATGCGGAATCCGATCAGTTTTGCGGTGTTACTGTCCCAGATCAACGCAAAGTTGCCAAACGATATCGAGATTTGCCTCTACCCCAAATCGACCAATTGCTGACCGACCCAATTCACGAATATCGACTTACGGCGCTCTTCATCGTTGTCGATCAGTTTTCGCGGAGCCTTAAAAGTTCGAAGAAAGATCCCAACTCCAATCCTCGTTTATGGGTCGACTTTCTCCTCTCCCGGACCAAACATATCAATAACTGGGACCTCGTCGACAGCTGCGCTTATCAGATCCTCGGCGCTTATCTGTTGACCATGAAAGAACGTTCCCTGTTGGATACTCTAGCTAAGTCCGCCAACCTTTGGGAGCAGCGATTGGCCATCGTCGCAACCAAAGCCCTTATCCGAGAAGGTGAGTTCAACCCGACTTTGAAGCTCGCCAAGAAGTTCTTGTCATCGAAACAAGATCTTATCCATAAAGCAGTGGGGTGGATGCTGAGAGAAGTAGGCGAACAAGAGCTTTCCGTGCTCCTGGATTTTCTCGATGATCATGCTGCAAAAATGCCACGTACGATGTTGCGATATGCGATCGAAAAGCTGACCAGCAATCAACGTAAGTTGTATCTTGAACAGCGCTGAGCAGTCGTGCAACGATGTTGGGCGAGAATGGTATCAGGCGGAATAAGCGGATAATGATATCCTGGATCAAAACTTCGTTTTGCGAATTTTGTGCTTATCGTGGTTCCCGATCGACGCCGTTTCAAGGCAACGGGATAGGTAAGTGCATAAAGTTACAAGTACTCGTGCCTCCGGTCATTCTAATCGCATGTCAAATTCAATATAGTGCAGGAAATTCGAACACTTTCGGACGCGAAATTCGAAAGACGCTACGCGTTTATCATTCCGCATTCACGTCGTGGATGATGAGCATGACATGTTGAGGTTTATTTTATGCTCCATCGGTTCTTGATTTTGTTCATCACGATATGTGGCTCGATTCTCTCTTCGAAAGCTTATTCGCAAGAAAGTCCGTTCTGGAAGCCTGAAAAGTCGTGGGTATTTGTGGCTGGGTTGATTGAGTGGGAAGATGAAAAGTTCACTGAGTTTCCACAAGAGAATCGACAGGACGTGAAGCTTGTCGAAACCTTTAAAAAGTTAGGTGTGCCAAAAAGTCAGATTCTCTATCTCCAAGATGAAGAAGCAACGACGAGCCGCGTCGAACGCGAATTCGCAGACTTCGTATCCAAACCAGCAAAGGATGATCTTCTATTCATCTATTACTGTGGTCATGGATACAACGCGGAAAATCACACCCAAACGTATTTGGCAACCTACGATGCAACAGACGAAAAATTGGGCGTTCGCATTGGTTGGTTCCTCGTGACGCTTGAACAATTTTTCAAAGGGAAGCGTGTTATTATGACCGCTGACCATTGTTGTTCCGGAGGACTTGCGGAATCATTGAAACAACTCAGTGGCTCGAAACTCTCTTATGCTGCCTTTTGTTCCGCACATGTGAATTCCACCTCGACCGATGCGTGGACTTTCACTGAAGGGTTGATTGATGGATTGAATGGCGAAAGGTGGATGGATGACGATGGCAATGGTCTCGTGACTTTACGCGAAGTTGCCGCAAATATTGAACTAGATATGTCCTTCGCACACGATCAAATGTCACAGGCTCAACTTACAGGGAGTTTTGAACCTACGGATGTTTTGGCAACCTCTCAAAAATCATCCGACGAGAGAGTCGGGACACGTTTCGAAGTTCTGGATGAAGGCAAGTGGTATTCGGGCTTCGTGAAAGAGGTGAAAGGCAACAAGTGCTTGATTCATTATTACGGCTGGCCCGAAAGCGAAGAAGAATGGGTAACCAAAGATCGCATACGCAAGCAAAAGAAGGAAACACATGCCGTTGAAACCAACTTATGGGCTTTGTCAGGCGGCTGTGGCCCTAGCCTTCGCTCCGCTGCGGCAACGGGCTCAACAATATACACCGGGCGAAATGATTTACTTCTTCAATTCGCTCATGATCTGCTGCACGATGCGATCGATTAAAGCAGCGTCTTGCGACAACGTTGCAATCTTATCACGCGACAATGCCATCCCGTGTAAATCAACTTGGGGCATTCCCGATAACTGCTTCGCTATAATTTGCTGTGCCGCTTCGGCTGCTTGCATCTGCGAAGGGGACAACGGTTGACGACTGCGACCCATATCCCAGCCTCGTACCTTGACGCCGCGTCGGAAGCCTTCTGGAAACTCAGCGCAACTGATCATCGCATCAAACAATGGGATCAATTGATATTGCAATTGAATTGCATGTTGCCATTGTCCATCACGCACCGCTCGATAAATCGCGCCAGTTAGTTCAGGAACAATACCGCTCGTCGCGTTCGTCCCACCATCGCAACCGGCAATCAACATCGGAGCCAACGCTGCTTCCCAACCCGTCAAGAAACAGAAGTCAGGGCGATGAGGACGAATGGCGGCCATCATCCGCATCATGTTCGGCAAATCGCCCGAGCTGTCTTTGATGCCAACAATCTGCGGACAATCGAGCGCCAAACGTGTCACTGTCTGCACATCAATCGGCGAAGCAAACAATGGAATGTTGTACAACGTAACAGGGACGCGCGCAGCATCCGCGATTTCTTTGAAATATTGATAGACAGCTTCTGGACTCAGCTTGTAATAAAACGGAGCCACAATTGCTACTGCTGCAACTCCCATATCGCCGTACGCGTTGCAAGCGGCAATCGTCTCTTGAACGTTGGCTTCAGCTGCACCAGCCAGAATGGGAACTCGTCCCTTCACATGGTCAGCCAATACTTTGACAATTCGCCGACGCTCTTCCGCAGTAAAACGCGTGAATTCCCCCGTGCTCCCATTTGGATAGAGGCCATCGACACCCTTCTCGATCAACCAATCGACATAGCTGCAAAGCATGTCTTCATCGACTCGCCCTAGTTTGTCCAGAGGGGTGATGTTGGGTGTGAAGATGCCAGAAAGGGGGGAGGCCATCGAAGTAATCCAAGTCGTTAAATCTGGGGGAGGTGGGAAGACTTTGAGAGATTGTAGTTTATGGAATCGATCTAGGGAAATTGAACGGGCAGTAAGTAGTGAGAAATGTGGCTAACGCGTAGCTATAAAGGGTGGTGAGGGATGGGGCGTTTGGGTAGGGAGCGCGCAGTTGCCAGAAAATGTTGTACCGCGGGGGAGACGAAGCTGCGGGGAGTCAACTCCACGGTGTGTTCCGCGGTCGAGTGTTTGGCATGTCAGCTGTGGGACGTAAACGAGCCCAAACAACCGGGGCGTGGTTACCGCAAGACCGCTGCACGCACCCTACTTCAATGCTCGAAGAGTGATCCGATGAATTCGATAGCGGCAATCGTAGGCGCCGATGAACAAGCGATTCTTGTTCGGTGTATCCCAATATTCAGAAAGGGATAGATCTTTTCCTTCCCCTTTCCAATCGATCACTGGTTGGCCATCAACCTCGACTCTTGCCCCATTCTTGCGAACCGTAACGATCACTTGCGATATGCGGTTCTTCACCAACAGCGCTCGATCCACCGTTGTGGCATTGCCTACATTCTGGCCATCGATGTTCTCGATGGCATTCAAATGGGAATTCTCAATCCGATAATTGAGCAATACCAAGAAACGATTCTTATCAAGTTGTTGCCCTAACGTTAAGCCGTTCGGATCGTCCAATGGTTCGACGACATATACCATCTGATATTCTTCAGGAACATCCACGGGCAATTCGATCCGCGCACCATACGCTTTGGGTGACTCGACTAGGCCATCCTTCCACACCCACTCGCCCGAAACGGCAACTAAGTCCTTAGGTAATTGTTGCAGGACGTCGATTTCCTTTTCAAAGCGGTAGGACATCGATGACGCTGCCTTGCCGCTTAAACCATTTTCTCGTTCCGCAACATTCTGAAGATCTGCCGAGATTACAGCATCGGGACTAGGAAATTGGTTCTCTGATTCTCGAACTTGAAAGTAACCGAACAACTCCGCTTGAGATTCATCTTTGGCCTTCACGCGAACTCGATAACTAACAGGTGATGGCCGATCGAATGTCCCCAGGTCAATAAGTTCCGGAGTATTGGCAAGCTCAGATTCTACGTATTCTTTAACCAACACCCACGGAGCTCCAAAGCGTATTTGTACTTCTACAGTGAGCGAAGATAGTGCAACCTTCTCAGGCCAAGTACACTGGAGTTGCACTTTTTCATTTGGCTTCGGAACCGCAGGCGAAGGAATGGCCGTGAACTTCGAGAAGAGTGTGTCTTTCTCGAACTCTTGTGGCTTCCAACCGAGCTTTCGCTTTTGCGTTGGATCGACATACGATTCATTAATCCAACCGTAATATTGTCCGAGACTCATAACAGAGGGGTTGGCATCATCGGTGTGAGGTAATCCAATCGTATGACCAACGCCTTCGTGGTACACCACACAATCGCTGCCTGAGTAGGGAACTCGCCAACCATCGGCACTGACTAATCCCCAACCTTTGCCGACGTTGTCCCAATAAACGGCTCGTGCCCCACCTGATTCGGCGCCGGGAAAGTGTCGTCCCTGATTGTAATTCCCTTCAAACTCCAGTTTCCCATCTTTGGGACGAACGCGAAAGAAATCATCGAGCGGCCGCCAATTAATTTCGCTCATCACCAAGAGAATGGGGAACACTTTGTCCGTCGCGCGTCCAAACTCTAGAGCTTTATCTACTTCCTCCATCGTTTTGAAG